>WNGB01004919.1_pt1 | contig 38282 bp, 31 predicted proteins | sample 5400681 | NCBI WGS metagenome assembly WNGB01 (sample SAMN13153367, study PRJNA577476) | soil metagenome | isolation source: 115 cm soil or saprolite under grassland replicate 2 | place: USA:California | collected 2016-06-15 | reverse complement strand
GACCTCGTCGCCGAGGGCGTCGTCGATCACCGCGCCGAAGATGATGTTGGCGTCGGGGTGGGCGGCCGAGGCGATCACCTCGGCGGCCTCGTTGACCTCGAACAGGCCGAGGTCGGAGCCGCCGGAGATGTTGAGCAGCACGCCCCTTGCGCCGTCCACGGACGCCTCCAGCAGCGGCGAGGAGATCGCCTGCTTGGCCGCCTCCACCGCCCGCTCCTCGCCGCGGGCCTGGCCGATGCCCATCAGCGCAGTGCCGGCCTCGCGCATGGTGGCGCGCACGTCGGCGAAGTCGAGGTTGATCAACCCTGGGATGGTGATCAGGTCGGTGATGCCCTGCACGCCCTGGAGCAGCACCTGGTCGGCCAGCCGGAAGGCGTCCAGCATCGAGGTGGTCCGCTCGGCGACCTGGAGCAGGCGGTCGTTGGGGATGATGATGAGGGTGTCGACCTCCTGCTTGAGGTGGTCGATGCCCTTGTCGGCCTGGGAGGAGCGCCGCCGCCCCTCGAAGGCGAACGGCCGGGTCACCACCCCGATGGTGAGCGCTCCCTGCGCCTTGGCGATGCGGGCGACCACCGGGGCTCCTCCGGTGCCGGTGCCGCCACCCTCGCCGGCGGTGACGAACACCATGTCGGCGCCCTTGAGGACCTCTTCGAGCTCCTCGGCGTGGTCTTCGGCGGCCTGCCGCCCGACCTCGGGGTTGGAGCCGGCGCCGAGGCCCCTGGTGAGCTCCCGTCCGACGTCGAGCTTGACGTCGGCGTCGGAGGCCAGCAGGGCCTGCGCGTCGGTGTTGACGGCGATGAACTCGACGCCCTTCAGGCTCGCCTCGATCATGCGGTTGACGGCGTTGACGCCACCGCCGCCGATCCCGACCACCTTGATCACGGCCAGGTAGTTCTGCGGCGCCGCCATCATCCAACCATCCTCCTTCGCCCATTCTCGGACGTTGTCGCCCAGCCGCCAGGGCCTGGGAAGCGGGGGGAAGTTGCCGAGGGGGCCCGAGAGCCACGCGCGGTCGCCGCGCACCGGTGTCGCAGTCTCAACGTTGAGCCTCGACTTGAGGGTGAAATAACATCCATGTATTTTCAACCTCAAGCTGCCAGGCATGCTAACCGGTGCCCCGTGAGCTGGTCAACTACCCCGGTGTAATTACCCCGTTGGTATTTTCTCGGCCGCCAGCACCCGCGGTGCCGACGGGTTGCGGACGTCGATGCGTCGCACCTCCCTTCCCTCCTTGGCGAGCTGCCGCCGCACCACCAGCACGGCGCTGTCCTTGGCCGCCTGCTCCGCCGCCAGGCCGTAGAGCACCAGGCTGCCGTCCCGCAGGCGGAACTGGAGGCCGTCGAGCGAGCGGGCGTCCACGCCGACGACCAGGCGCCGCAGGTCGGGCCGCATGCCGCCGAGGGCGGCCAGCGCGTTGGCCAGCGGGTTGCCGGGCGGCAGGCGGGTGCCCGGGTGCACGCCGGCGGGCAGCGGGACGTTGGCGACGTCGGGGAGGTCGGGCGGGAGGCCCGCGACGGCGTCGAGCACGGTGCCGTCGGCGGCCACCAGCCAGTGGATGCCGGCCGCGGAGACGCCGGCCACCGGCGGCCGCTCCGTGACCGCGATGCGCAGGCTGGAGGGGTAGTCGCGGGTCACCCTGGCCGCTGCGACCCGCGGCAGTGCGGCGACGCGGCGCCGGATCGCCTCCAGGTCCAGCCCGAGGTAGGGCTCGCCCGGCCGGGTCCCTGCGGCGGCGAGCACCTCCGACCGGTCCAGCGCGCGGGTGCCCTCCACGCGGACGGCGCTGAGCCCGAACAGGGGCGTCTTCGCCAGCTGGACGATCCCGACGGCGAGGACGACGGCGACCAGGCCCCAGCCGAGCAGGCGGCGCCGGCGGCGGGCCCGCGCGGCGGCGATCGCCTTGCGCCGCTCGGCGATGCGCCGGTCGCTCGGTGGCCGTCGCGGCGAGCTGGTCCGCTGGCTCACCTCAGCTCGCCTCCGAAGTCGCCGACCAGCTGGACCTCGGTGCGCAGGGTCACGCCGAGCTGGTCGCGTGCCCGGCGCATCGCCCGCCGGATCAGGGCGAGCACGTCGGCCGAGCTGGCCCCGTCGGCGGCCACGATGAAGTTGGCGTGCACCTGGCTGACCTGGGCGCCGCCGCAGCGCTCCCCCTTCATGCCGAGCAGCTCGAGCGCCCGGCCGGCGGCCATCTCCGGCGGGTTGGCGAACACGCTGCCGCAGTTGGGCTGGTTGACCGGCTGGTTGTCGCGCCGCCAGCGGCGCGCCTCGTCGATCTCGGCCCGGACGGTGGCCTCCTGCGCCGGCGCCAGCGCGAACCGGGCCGCGGTCACCACCGCCCCTGGCGGCAGCGCCGAGCGCCGGTAGCCGAAGCCGAGCTGGTCCGGTTTCAGCCGCACCGGCCCGGCGGGCGGCGCCGCCGCGACCTGCCCAGCCCGAGAGTCGGTGAGCTGGAGCACGTCGGCCCAGACCAGGCGGTCGGCGAGCTCGGTGCCGTGGGCGCCGGCGTTCATGCGCACGCCGCCGCCGACGCTGCCGGGGATGGCGACGGCGAACGCGATCCCGCCGAGGGAGGCCGCCGCCGAGCGGGCGGCCAGGCCGGGCAGGGGCGTGGCGGCGCCCACCTCCATCTCGGTGCCGTCGATCTCGATGCGCCGGAAGCGCTGGCCGAGGTGCAGCACCACTCCGGGCCAGCCGGCGTCGGCGATCAGGAGATTCGACCCGCGCCCGACCACCAGCAGGGGCAGCCGGGTGGCGGCCAGCACCCCACCGAGGGCGGCCAGGTCGGCGACCGTCTCGGCGCGCAGGAACAGCGCGGCCGGGCCGCCGAGCCGGAAGGTGGTCAGCGGCGCCAGCGGCAGGTCGCGGCTGGCCCGGCCGGGGCAGCGGGCGGCCAGCTCGGCGGCGGCCGCCTCGAGCGCGGCGGCGTCGACCGGCCCTGGCGGTGCCGGCAGCGGCGGCCAGCCGTCTGCTGCTGCCCCGCTCATCTGGGTGCCTCCCGGCGGTCCAGCAGCGGGGCGACCTCGTCGGCCAGGGTGGTGATGTCGCCGGCGCCCAGGGTGAGCAGCAGATCGCCCGGGTGCAGCAGGGCGGCCACGCGCGCGGCCAGCTCCACCCGGTCGGGGACGTAGACGCAGGCGAGGTCGGGGCTGGCCCGGCTGGCGGCGGCGGCGACCAGGGCGCCGTCCACGCCAGGCTCCGGGTCCTCCCTGGCGGCGTACACGTCGGTGATCACGGCCACGTCGGCGCCGGCCGCAAGCACCCTGCCGAACTCGTCGGCGAACAGCCGGGTGCGCGAATACAGGTGGGGCTGGAAGACGGCCACCACCCGCTTCCATGGGCCGAGCCGCGCGGCGGCGAGGGTGGCGGCGACCTTCGGCGGGTTGTGGGCGTAGTCGTCGACGATGGTCACCCCGGCGACCTCCGCCCGCAGGTGGAAGCGCCTGGCCGCGCCGGTGAAGCCGGCCAGGGCGGCGGCCGCAGCCGCCAGCGGCGCGCCCACGGCCATGGCCGCCGCGATCGCCCCGAGCGCGTTGCTCACGTTGTGGCGTCCCGGCACGGCCAGGGCGACCTCGCCGAGCGGCTCGCCGCGCCGCGTCACGGTGAACCGCGAGTCCCACGCCTGCAGCACCACGCCGTCGGCCCGCAGCTCCGCCGGCGGGCCGAGCCCGTAGGTGGCCACCTGGCAGGAGGCCGAGCCGGCGAGGCCGAGGGCGCCCGGGTCGTCGGCGCAGAGCACGGCCGTGCCGTCGGCCGGGAGGCGGCCGACGAACGCCCGGAAGGCGGCGCGCACGGCCTCCAGGTCGCCCCAGTGGTCCAGGTGGTCGGCCTCGACGTTGGTGACCACCGCCACCGTCGGCGCCAGCTCGAGGAACGAGCCGTCGGACTCGTCGGCCTCGGCGACGAAGTGCGGGCCGGCGCCGGCGCCGGCATTGCGCCCGGTCGCCTTGAGGTCGCCGCCGACCGCGAACGACGGGTCGAGCCCCGCCTGCTGCAGGATGGCGACCAGCATGCCGGTGGTGGTGGTCTTGCCGTGGGTGCCGGCCACCGCGATCCCGACCTTGCCGGCCATCAGCAGGGCGAGCAGCTGCGCCCGGCCGAGCACCGGGATGCCGAGGCGGCGGGCCGCCACCAGCTCCGGGTTGCCTGCCCGGATGGCGGTCGAGGCCACCACCAGGTCGGGCCGGCCCAGGTGGGCGCCGTCGTGGCCGGCGCGCACCTCGGCCCCGAGCGCGCGCAGGGCGGCGAGGGTGGCCGACTCGGCCCGGTCGGAACCGGTGACCCGGTGGCCGCCGGCCAGCAGCAGCCGCGCCAGCCCGCTCATGCCCGCCCCGCCGACGCCGACCAGGTGGACGGTGGCCCCCCTCGGCAGCCGGGGGGGCCCCGCAAGGCCCTCGCCGCCCCGGGGGGGTTCGGGGGGGCGCTTGTTGCCCCCCCGATCAACGGGGCTCACGGCGGCACCTCGCGGCTGCCCGGCCGACCGTTCCGCTCCTTGCCGGCGGCGCCCTCCGTGGCGTCCGGCGACCCGGCGGGGCGGACGCTGCGGTCGATCGGCGGGTAGGCCTCCATGCGCTTGCTGCGCCGGTCGACCCGGCGCTGCACCTTCGGGCCGCCGGAGGTGGCGACCGCCTCGAACCAGCCGGTGGCCTCGCGGTCGACCGGCGGCGCGGCGCTGGCCAGGAACTCCTCCCTGGTGGCACGGCCGGAGGCCTCCACCACCAGGGCGGCCAGCTCCTCGGCGGCGTCCGGGTGGGCAAGGGTCCGCATCGCGGCGGCCATCCGGTCAAGGGCGTCCGGGTCGCCCAGCAGCGGGGCGACGGCGCCGACCAGCGCGGGGCCGTCGAGGGCGGCGTCCTCGACCACCACGGCGCCCCCGGCGGCGGCGGCGGCGCGGGCGTTGGCCGCCTGGTGGCCGGCGGTGGCGTGCGGCAGCGGCACCATCACGGCCGGCACGCCGGCCGCGGTCAGCTCGGCCATGGTGATCGCCCCGGCGCGGGTGAGGGCGAGGTCGGCGGCGGCGTAGGCCAGGTCCATCCGCTCCACGAACGGCGCCACCCTGACCAGCAGCCCGCGGCCCTCCGGGTCGGCGTCCGCCCAGGCCGACCGTACCGCCGCCTCGTCGCGCCGCCCGCAGGCGTGCAGCACCTGGACGCCCTCCGGCGCCGGCCAGTGCGCGGTGGCCGCCACCACCGCCTGGTTGAGGCGGCGCGCCCCCTGGCTGCCGCCGAAGACGAACAGGGTGCGCCGCTCCGGGTCGAGGCCGTAGGTGTCCAGGCCCTGCGGCCGCAGGCGCTGCCGGTCGAGGCGGGCCAGCTCGGGACGGACCGGGTTGCCGACCACCACGGCGCGACCGGGCGGGAAGGCCGCGGCCGCCTCGGCCACCCCCACCGCGATGCGGCTGGCCACCCTGGCGGCCAGCCGGTTGGCGATCCCCGGCACCGCGTTCTGCTCGTGGAGCACCACCGGCACGCCCTCCAGCCGGGCGGCCACCGCCACCGGGAGGGTGACGTAGCCGCCCATGCCGCAGACCACGTCGAAGCGGTGGCGGCGGAGCAGCCGGCGGGCGGCCACCGTCCCTGCCACCGCCGCGAACGGGGCCAGCAGGGTCTCGACGGCGAGCCGGCGCGAGAGGGGCAGGATCGGCAGCAGGTCGAGGGCGAAGCCGGCCTCCGGCACCGCCCGTGTCTCGATGCCCCTGGCGGTGCCGGCGAAGCGGACGGTCGCGCCGGGGACGCGCTGGGTCACGGTGCGGCCGAGCGCAAGGCCCGGGAACACGTGCCCCCCGGTCCCCGCGGCCGCGATCAGCAGGGAGAGGTTTGACCGGGGCACCCCTTCGGGGTTCCCCTGGCCCCTCCGGGCCTCCTGGTCGGGGCGGGTCTGGTCCGCCGCGGTCATCGTCGTTCCTCCCTGCGGGTCTTGGGGTGGGGTGGGCGGGGCCGGGCGCGGGTCCGCTCGGCATCCGCCTTCGCCTTCTGCGCCGGGGTCTGGCGGCCGCCGCCGCGGCCGGTCGCGGCCGCCTGGCGGGAGCGGCCGCCGCTGCGGTGGCCCGTGGAGCGTCGCCCCCTTGCCGGGGTGGCGAGCACCGAGGAGCGCACCGGCCACACCTCCTGTCTGGCCACGTTGAGCAGCATCCCCGCCGCGGCCAGCAGCACCAGCATGCTGGAGCCGCCGAAGGAGACCAGCGGCAGGGGCACGCCGGTGATCGGCAGCACCCCCACCACCGCCCCGATGTTGACCAGCGCCTGGACGACGATCCAGACGGTGATGCCGCTGGCCAGGAAGCGGCCGAACGGGTCGGGCGCGCGTTGCGCCACCCGCACGCCGCCGTAGGCGAAGGCGATGAACAGCAGGACGATCGACAGGGTACCGAGCAGGCCGAGCTCCTCGCCGATGATGGCGAAGATGAAGTCGGTGTGGGCGTTGGGCACGTAGGACCACTTCTGCCTGCTGGCTCCCAGCCCGACGCCGAGCAGCCCCCCGGAGCCGAGCGCCAGCCGCCCCTGGATGAACTGGTAGCCGCCGTTCTGGGCGTCGGCGGCGGGGTCCATGAACGACAGGAAGCGCACCCGCCGGTAGTCGGCGCTCATGATCAGCGCCAGGCCGCCGGAGAGGCCGAGGGAGCCGAGGCCGGCCAGCAGCAGCAGCGGGGTGCCGGCGACGAACAGCATGCCGAAGGCGATGGCGCACAGCAGCATGGTGGTGCCGAGGTCGGGCTCGGCCATCACCAGGGCGGCCAGCAGCAGCGTGAGCGGCAGCACCGGCACCAGCAGGTGGCGGGCGTCGCGCAGCAGCCGGGTCTTGCGCGCCAGCACGTCGGCCGAGAACAGCAGCAGCGCGAGCTTGGCGAACTCGGCCGGCTGGACGGTGATCCCGCCGCCGACCGCGATCCAGCGGGTGGCCCCGTAGGCCGAGACCGCGCCAGGGTGCACCAGCACGTACACCAGGCCGGCGGTGGCGGCCAGCAGCAGCGGCACCCCCAGGAGCCGCCAGCGCCGGTAGTCGACCCGGCTGACCAGCAGCATCACCGCCACGCCCGCGACCACCCACAGCAGCTGGCGTTTGAAGTAGGAGTAGGAGTCGCCGGTGCGGGCGAAGGCGGCCACCGAGGACGCCGACAGCACCATCACCACGCCGATCGCCAGCAGCGTGCCGACCACCGCCAGCAGCAGCCAGTAGGCGGAGCCGGCGCCGAGCAGCGGCCGCACGGTGGCAGCGCGGCGCCGGGCGGCGGCCTCACGGGTGGCCATGGCCGCCACCTTCCTGTTCCTTCTGGGCGGCCAGGCGGGCCACGCCGGCCGCGAACGCCTCCCCCCGCTCGGCGTAGTTGGCGAACATGTCCTGGCTGGCGCAGGCGGGCGCGAGCAGCACGGTGTCCCCCGGCTCGGCCAGGCCGAACCCGACGGTGACCGCCTCGCCGATGCTGGCGGCCCGCACCACCGGCCCGCTCCAGCCGGTCCGGTCGATGGCGTCGGCCAGCTCGTCGGCCGCCTCGCCGACCAGCACCACCCCCACCAGCCGGTCGAGCGCGCCGGCGACCAACTCGTCGAAGGCGAGGCCCTTGTTGCGGCCGCCGGCCAGCCACACCACCCGGGGGAAGGCGGCCAGGGCGCGGGCGGCCGCGTGCGGGTTGGTGGCCTTTGAGTCGTCGACGAAGATCACCCCGCGGACCTCCCCGACGGTCGCCAGCCGGTGCGGTCCGGCGCGGAAGGCGGCCACCGTCCTGGCCATCGCGGCCGGGTGGGCGCCGAGGGCGAGCGCCAGGCCGGAGGCGGCCAGAGCGTTGGCCAGGTTGTGCCGGCCGGGCAGGCGCAGGGCGGCCGAGCGCCAGAGGCCGCCCTCGTGGCCGGGGATGCGGGACAGGGCGACGCCGGCTTCGATGCCAAGGCCGCCGGCCGCGGCGGGTCCCGGCGAGAACGGCACCGGGGTGCCCGGCGCGTGGGCGGCGTTGGCGGCCACCACCGGGTCGTCGGCCGCGTACAGCGACCAGTCGTCCGGGCCCTGGTTGGCCCAGATCCGCGTCTTGGCGGCGGCGTAGGCGGCCAGGTCGGGGTGCCAGTCCAGGTGGTCGGGGGCGAAGTTGAGCCAGGCGCCGGCCTGCAGGTGCAGGGTGTGGGTGAAGCGGAGCTGGAAGCTGGACAGCTCCACCACCACCGCCTCCGGCGGGTCGGCGTCCAGCACGGCGTCGACCAGGGGAAGGCCGACGTTGCCGGCGGCCACCGCGCGCAGGCCGGAGGCGCTCAGCATGGCGGCGGCCAGCTCGGTGGTGGTGGTCTTGCCGTTGGTCCCGGTCACCCCGACCAGCGGCGCGCCGGCGACCCTTGCCGCCAGCTCCACCTCGCTCCAGACCGGCAGCCGCGCGGCCAGGGCGGCCTGGATGAGCGGGTGGCCCTCCGGCAGGCCGGGCGCGACCAGCAGCAGCCGGCGGCCTTCCAGCAGCTCCAGGGCGCCCGGCCCCAAGTGGGTCTTGACCCCGTGGGCGGCCAGCTCGCCCACCTCCAGGTCGGCGGCGTCGTCGCAGGCGATCACCTCGGCGCCGGCGTCGGCCAGGTGGCGGGCGGCGGCCCGGCCGGAGCGGCCGAGCCCGGCGACCAGCACGGGCAGGCCGGCGAACCACCCCGGCCGGCAGCGCGCCGGCCAGGACTCGTAGGGGCCGTGGTCAGCCACCGGTGCCACCCGCTGCGAGGAACTCGGCGTAGAACAGCCCCAGCCCGAAGGCGACGGCCAGCCCGGCCAGGATCCAGAAGCGCACGATCACGGTGAACTCCGGCCACTCCGACAGCTCGAAGTGCAGGTGGATGGGGGCCATCTTGAAGATCCGGCGGTGGAGGAAGCGGAACGAGGCGATCTGGAGGATCACCGAGAGCGTCTCGACCACGTAGAGCCCGCCGAGCACCGCCAGCAGCAGCTGGGTGTTGGTGAACAGGGCGAGGGCGGCCAGCGTCCCGCCGAGGGCCAGCGAACCGGTGTCGCCCATGAAGATGCGGGCGGGCGGAGCGTTCCACCACAGGAAGCCGGCGGTGGAGCCCATCATCGCGGCGGCCACGATCGCCAGGTCCTGCGGCGACTCTCCGGCCGGGAAGCGGTAGCAGCCGGGCGCGTTGATCGGCGGCGACGAGCAGAGGTGCCGGAACTGCCAGAAGCCGATCACCACGTAGGCGCTGACCACCAGCACGGTCGACCCCGAGGCGAGCCCGTCCATGCCGTCGGTCAGGTTGACCCCGTTGGAGGTGGCCGACACCAGCAGGAACACCCAGACCAGGAACAGGATCAGGTGCAGCTCGGTGCCGCCGATGGGGCGGATGAAGGAGATGCCGCGGAAGGCGTCCGCCCAGTAGAAGGCGCCGACGCCGAGGACCACGGCGGCGAGCGCCTGGCCGGCGAACTTGGCCGTCGGGGAGAGCCCGAGGCTGCGCTGCTTGCGGATCTTCAGGAAGTCGTCGACGCCGCCGACCACCCCGAGCAGCACCATGGTGGTCACCACCAGCAGGCCGGCGGGGGTGAACGGGACCCGGCCGCGGCTGAGCAGGTGGACGATCAGGTAGCCGGCGACCGCGCCGAGGATGATCACCGTGCCGCCCATGGTGGGGGTGCCACGCTTGGTCTGGTGGGAGCCTGGCAGGTCGACCTGGATGAGCTGGCCCAGCCCGCGCCGGCGGAAGGTGCGGATCGCCAGGGGCGTGCCGACCAGCCCGGCGGCCAGGGCCACGGCGGCCGCGATCAGGATGCCGACCACCCTAGGTCCCTTCCGACCGGGGGGCTACCGCTCCGCTACCTGGGCCCCCCGGACTCCCCTGCGGAGGCCGCAGGAGACGGTCGGCGACCTCGTCGAGGCCCACCACCCGGCTGGCCTTGACCAGGACGACGTCGGCCGGGCCGAGGCTGGGGCCGAGCATGGCGATGGCGGCCGCGGCGTCGGCCACCGCCGTGGCCTCCTCCGGCCACATCCCCTCCATGCGGGCGGCGTTGACCATCACCCTGCCGAGCTCCCCCACCCCGACCAGGCGGTCGATGCCGAGCCGGGTGGCCAGCCGGCCGATGCGGTCGTGCTCGGCGGCGGCCGCCTCGCCCAGCTCGGCCATCTCGCCGAGGACCGCCACCGTGCGGCCGCCCTGGTGGCCCAGCGCGGCCAGGGTCTTCAGCGCCGCGGCCGTGGAGGACGGGTTTGCGTTGTAGGCGTCGTTGACGACCGTGAGCCCGTCGGGGCGCCGTTCGACCTGCATCCGCATCGGCGACAGGCGGGCGCCGGCCAGCCCGTCGGCGATCTGCTCCGGGCCGAGGCCGAGCACCGAGGCGGCCGCGGCGGCGGCCAGGGCGCAGGTGACCAGGTGCTCGCCTGGGGCGGGCAGGCGGGCCGGCGCCGCGCCTGCGGGGGTGCGGAGCAGGAAGCCGGCCCGCCCGTCGCCGTCGAGCTGGACCCGCTCGGCGCGGACGGCGGCGGCCGGGCCGAGGCCGAAGCCGAGCACGCCGGCGACGGTCCGGTCGGCCATCGCCGCCACCTGCGGGTCGTCGAGGTTCAGCACGGCGGTGCCGTCCGCGGGGAGCGCCTCGACCAGCTCGCCCTTGGCCTTGGCGATCGCCTCCCTCGAGCCGAACATGCCGAGGTGGGACTCGCCGACGTTGAGCACCACGCCGACGTCGGGCCTGGCCAGCCTGGCGAGGGCGGCGATGTGGCCGGGGCCGCGGGCGCCCATCTCCACCACCACCGCCTGGGTGTCCGGCTCGATGCGGGTCAGGGTGAGCGGCAGGCCGATCTCGTTGTTGAACGAGGCCGGGTTGGCGACGGTCCGCAGGGAGCCGGCCAGCGTCCCGGCGAGCAGGTCCTTGGTGGTGGTCTTGCCGGCCGAGCCGGTGACCGCCACCACCCGGGCGGCGGAGCGGGCCCGGACGGCCGCGCCGAGGATGGCGAGGGCAGCCAGCGGCTCGGCGACCTCCACCCGCGGGCCGGAGAAGACCGCGCCGAACTCGGCGACGGTGGCGGCGGCGCCTGCCTGGATGGCGGCGGCGGCGAACAGGCTGCCGTCGGTGCGGCTGCCGGTCAGCGCCACGAACAGGTCGCCGTGGTCGACCAGCCGGGAGTCGACGGTGACGCCGCCGGCCTGGGCGTCCGGGTCGGCGTCGAGCAGCCGCCCCTCGACCAGCCGGGCGACCTCGCCGAGGGTGAGCGGGATCACCGTGCGCCCCCCGTTGACCGGGGGGGCAGCAAGCGCCCCGGCCGACCGGGGCACCCCTCCGGGGTTCCCCGGCCCCCTGGTGACAGACCCCACCAGGGGGCCGCGACAAGCTGTCGCAGCTCCTCGGCGGCGACCAGCCGGTCGTCGAAGGGGACCTTGACCCCGCCGGCCAGCTCCTGGCCCTGCTCGTGGCCCTTGCCGGCCACCAGCACGGCGTCGCCCGGCCCGGCGAGGGCGAGGGCGGCGCGGATGGCGGCCCGCCGGTCGACCTCGACCCGGAAGCCCCCCGGGCCGGCGCCGCGTGCCGCCCCCTCGGCGACCTGCGCGACGATCGCCCCTGGTGGCTCCGAGCGCGGGTTGTCGGAGGTGACGATGGCCAGGTCCGCCAGCCGCCCGGCGATCTCCCCCATCAGCGGCCGCTTGGCCCGGTCGCGGTCGCCGCCACAGCCGAACACCACGATCACCCGTCCGTCGGTGACCGCCCGCGCCGCCCGCAGCAGGTTGTCCAGCGAGTCGGGGGTGTGGGCGTAGTCGACCAGGACCGTGAACGGCTGGCCGGCGTCGACCCGCTCGAAGCGGCCGGGCACCCCGGTGAGGCCTTCGAGGCCGGCGACGGCGGTGTCCAGGTCGATGCCGACGGCCTCGGCGGCGGCCAGCGCACCGAGGGCGTTGGCCACGTTGAAGTGGCCGGCCAGCCGGAGGCGCACCGGCCGCGAGCCGCCCGGCGCCCGCAGGCGGAACGACGCGCCCTCCAGCGAGGCGGTCACCTCGGTGGCCCGCCAGTCGGCGCCGGCACCGGTGCCGGTGGTCACCACCGCCACCTCGGCCGTCTCCGCCAGCAGGCGCCCGTAGGGGTCGTCGAGGTTGACGATCCCGAGCGGCGTGAACCCGGCGGTGAACAGCCGCCGCTTGGCCGCGAAGTAGTCGTCCAGGTCGGCGTGGAAGTCCAGGTGGTCCTGGGTCAGGTTGGTGAAGACCGCCGCCCGGAAGCGGGTGGCGTCCACCCGGTGCAGGGCCAGCCCGTGGCTGGAGACCTCCATCGCGGCCGCCTGCACGCCGGCCTCGGCCATCTCGGCCAGCAGGCGCTGCAGGTCGGGCGCCTCTGGGGTGGTGTGCAGCGCCGGCCGGCGGGCGTCGCCGAGGTGGACCTCCACGGTGCCGAGCAGCCCTGGGGTGCGGCCGGCGGCCCGGAAGATCGCCTCCAGCATGAAGGTGGTGGTGGTCTTGCCGTTGGTGCCGGTCACCCCGACCAGGTCGAGGCGGCGCGAGGGGTGGTCGAAGAACTCGTCGGCAAGCGGTGCCAGCGCGGCCCTGACGGAGCCGACCAGCAGCTGGGGCGCGTCAAGGTCCAGCGGCCGCTCGACGCACAGGGCGGCAGCGCCCGCCTCCAGCGCCGCGCCGGCCAGGTCGTGACCGTCGAACCGGGACCCTGGCACGCAGCAGAACAGGGCGCCAGGGTCGACCTTGCGGGAGTCCAGCACGACGTCGGTGACGGCGGTCCGGCCGTCGCCGCGGACCTCGCCCTGGACGGCCGGGGCGAGCGAGTCGAGCGGGACGCGCCGGGACGTCAGCGTCATGAACTTCGAGGCCCGCGTCGTCGGCTCGGACGGCCGGCGGCGGGTACGCCGGCGCCCGCTGGCGGCCGCCACCCGCTGCTTCACGGTCAGGGCGGCGGCCCGCGAAAGCCTAGCATCAGCGAACCGCCTTGGGCGGGAGGGTGGGCAGCACGCCCAGCCGGCGCAGGGCGGCGCCGGCGACCTCGCGGAACACCGGCGCGGCGACCACGCCGCCGTAGATCGGGGTGGGCTGGTCGAGCACCACCGCGACCACCACGGCGGGGCGCTCCGCCGGGGCGTAGCCGATGAAGCTGGCGACGTAGGCGCCCGGCAGGTAGCCCCGCCGCTTCGGGTCAACCTTCTGGGCGGTGCCGGTCTTGCCGGCCACGCGCCACTCGTCGAGCGCGGCCAGCGTGCCGGTGCCGCCCTCGCGGATCACGCCCTCGAGGATGCGGCTCAGGGTGCGGGCGGTGCGGGCCGACAGCACCCGGCGACCCGGTCGCTGCTTGGCGGGCTCGAAGCTGCCACCGGCGTCCACCATCCCCCGCAGCAGCGTGGGCGGCACCAGCACGCCGCCGTTGGCGACGGTGGCGTAGACGCTGGCCATCTGCAGCGCGGTGACGGCCACGCCCTGGCCGATGGCGTTGACCCCGAGGTCGGTGCAGCGCCAGTCCTTGAGCGGCAGGATGATGCCGGGCGACTCCCCCGGCAGGTCGACCCCGGTCCGCCGTCCGTAACCGAAGTCGACCTCGGCCTTGGCCAGCCGCTGCGGCCCGAGCGCCCGCGCCACCTGGATGGTGCCGATGTTGGACGACTGGGCGACCACGTCGGCGAAGCTCAGCACCTCGGTGCCGTGCCCGTGGGCGTCGTGGAAGGTCTTCACCCCCGGGCAGAGGTTGAGGGCGGGCGGCACGGTGATGCGGCTGCGCGGGGTGACCACGCGGTGCTCGAGGGCTGCCGCGGCGGTGATCGTCTTGTTGGTCGAGCCCGGCTCGTAGATGTCGCTGACCGCCCGGTTCTTGCGCGCCTCCGGCCGGCTGCGCTGGAAGCGGTTGGGGTCGAAGGTGGGCACGTTGGCCATGGTCAGCACCTGGCCGCTGCGCGGGTCCAGCACCAGCACCGAGCCGGCCTTGGCGTGGAACTGCTTGACGGCCCTGGCCAGGGACTGCTCGGCGAGGTACTGGAGGTGCTGGTCGATGGTGAGGACCAGGTCGGTCCCGGCCACAGGGGACTCCCGGGAGCGCTGCCCCTGGGGGATGACCCGGCCGTGCGGGTCGCGCTCCAGCAGCACCTGGCCGGCGTGGCCGCGCAGCAGCGCGTCGTACTGCTGCTCGACCCCGGCGAGGCCCTTGCCGTCGTCGCCGACGAAGCCGAGCACCTGGGCGGCGACCGAGCCGGACGGGTAGCTGCGGACGGTGTCGCCGAGCACACCGATGCCGGGCAGCTTCAGCCTTGCCACCGCCTCGCCCTGCTGCACCGGGAGCCGGCGGGCCAGGTAGATCCATGGGGTCTTGGAGGCGAGCCGGCGCTGGATCCTGGCAACCGACCGGCCCAGCAGGGGGGCGAGCCGGCGGGCGGTGGCCGCCTTGTCGCGGACCAGGCGCGGCTGGGCGTAGACGGTGCGGGCCGGGACCGACAGCGCCAGGTCGTCGCCGTTGCGGTCGAAGATGCGGCCCCTGGTCGCCGGCAGCTCGATGGTGTGCAGGCGCTGCCTGGCCGCCGCCTGGTCCAGCGAGCCGGCGTCCAGCACCTGCAGCACGATCAGGCGGCCGGAGATCGCCGAGAAGGCGAGGACGCTGAGGATCAGCAGCGCCAGCAGCCGGCGGCGGCCGTCGCGGCGCCGGCGGGCACGCCGCCGCGGCGGGGGCCGGCGACGTCTGCTCTGCGGCACCGCGTTCCCTCCGCTCTCTCGTGTGGCTGGGACCGGTCGGCTGGTGGCGGGCTACGGCTCCGCCAGGTAGCGCTTGAGCGGGAAGGGGTCCTCGAGGGTCGTGCCGGCCGGGTCGGCGCCGGGTGCGGCACGGGCCCCGGGGGCGGCGGGGGAAGACGCCGCCCCCGGGGAGGCCGTGCCGCGGTCCCGGGCCCGCGACCCTGGCCAGGCGACCAGTCGCGCCCGGCCTTCAGGGACCAGGCCGGCGGCGGCGGCCTCGCGGGCGATGCGGGACGGGGCCTTGAGGCGGTCGACCTCCGCCTGGAGGCTGGTCCAGCGGCTCTCGGCGGCGCGGCTGTCGCGCTCGAGCCTGCTGAGCTGGAAGGACTGCTGGTTGACGCTGACGTTGAGGGACACGAGGCCGAGCACGCCGACGACGATCACGGCGACGGTGAGCAGCAGGAACGGCAGGCGCGGGGCACCGCTCGGCCGGCCGACGGCGCGCAGGCGGGCCGGCTGCTGGTTGCCGGGACGCGGGGCGCGGGCTGGCAGGTTGCTCATCGGGACACCCCCTCGGCCTGGCCGCTGGGCGGCAGCTTCTCGGCCGCGCGGAGCTTGGCGCTCTCGGAGCGCGGGTTGGCCGCCACCTCGTCCGCGGTGGGGGTTTCCGGCCGGCGGGTCAGCACCGCCACCCTCGCCACCTGCGGCACGGCGACGGGGAACCGCGGCGGGACGTCGCCGGCGCGGCCGGCGGCGGCGGCCAGGGTGCGCTTGACGATGCGGTCCTCCAGGGAGTGGTAGGCAAGGACCACCAGCCGCCCGCCAGGGACGAGCAGGTCGACCGCCTGGGGCAGCGACGCCTGCAGCGCGTCGAGCTCGCGGTTGACCTCGATGCGCAGCGCCTGGAAGGCCCGGCGGGCCGGGTGGGGACCGGTCCGCCGGGCGGCCGCCGGCACGGCCGCCGTGACCAGGTCGACCAGCTGGCCGGTGGTCTGGATGGGGCCGCGGCGGCGGGCCTCGTCGACGAACCGGGCGATGCGGCCGGCGAAGCGCTCCTCGCCGTACTCGCGCAGGATGCGGGCCAGCTCGGCGCGGGGATAGTCGTTGACCACCTGGGCCGCGGTGATCCCGCCGGTCGGGTCCATGCGCATGTCGAGGGGCGCGTCGGCGCGGTAGCTGAAGCCGCGTTCGGGCTCGTCGAGCTGCAGCGACGAGACGCCAAGGTCGTAGAGGACCCCGTCGACCGCCGCCAGCCCGAGCCGGACCGCCACCTCGGCCAGGTCGGCGAAGGAGGCGGCCACCGCGACCAGGCGGTCCCCCGCCCAGGCGAGCCGCTCGCGGGCCAGGGCGAGGGCGGCCGGGTCGCGGTCGAGGCCGACCACCCGTCCGTCCGGAGCGCTGGCCTGCAGCAGTCGCTCGGCGTGGCCGCCGAGGCCGAGGGTGGCGTCGAGGTAGGTGCCGCCTGGCCGCGGCCGCAGCAGCTCGACCACCCGGTCGAGCATGACCGGCTGGTGGCGGACCGCAGCCAACACCATCAGATCCCCAGCTCGGCGAGGTGGGCGGCGTTGGTCTCGTCGGAGTAGGCGGCCTGGGCGGCCGGCACGTACCGCTCCCACTCCGCCTTGTCCCAGAGCTCGACGCGGGTGAGCTGGCCGACCACCACCACGTCCTTGGCGAGGCCGGCGTACTCGCGGAGGACCTGGGGGATCACCACCCGGCCCTGGGAGTCGGCGCTCTCCTGACTGGCCCCGGCGACGAACACGCGGACGAAGTCGCGGCTGGGCCGTTCGGTCAGGGGCAGGCTGCGCAGCTTGCCGGCGAAGGCCTCGAACTCGGCCAGCGGGAAGACGTACAGGCAGCGTTCGATGCCCTTGGTGAAGACCATGTCCTGCCCCAGCTCGTCACGGAACCTGCGCGGAAGGATCACCCGCCCCTTGGGGTCGAGGGAGTGGTCGTAGGTGCCGATGAACACCGCCGCGCTCCTCCCCGTGCCCCTCCACTTGGCGCCACTTTACTCCACTGAACCTCCACCGTCAATGCATCCACGGCCACGCAGAGAGGCCGTTGAGCTGGGAAAACGTCGCCAGAATAGCGAGAAGCCGGACAAGGTGGACACCGGAGGCCGCCTCCACTCCACTCCACCCAGGAGGGTGGTCAGCCGCCGCGGGGGGTGCGCTCGACCGGGGTGCTGGCGTCCGGCCCGTCGGGCGCCCTGATCAGCTGGTCGGACTCGTCGGCCGGGAGCTGCAGCAGCTCGGGCGGCACCTCCACCGGGTCGGGCAGGAACGGCGTCTCGCCCTCCGGCAGCAGCACGCGTTCGACCGAGAAGGACGACTCGAGGGAGCGGACGGTGATGCGGTCGACCGCCAGGGGCCGCCTGGTGGTGGGGTCGAAGTAGAGGATCTCGGCGCTGGACGGTGGCGGGTCCGCCACCCGGAGGCCGTCAGGACCGGCCGCTCCGATGGTGCCGGTCTGCAGCACCCTGGTGCCGTTGACGACCTCGGTGCCGAAGCTGTGCAGGTGCCCCTCCAGCACCGAGGCGACGTGGCCGCGGGCGTAGGCGGCCAGGCGCCCGTCGTGCACCAGCAGCACGTTGGGTCGGACGGACTGGGTTTCGATCGCGTTGGCGACGGCGACGCTGCGCTCCTCCTTGAGGCGCTCGAACTCCTCCACCCGGTAGCCCTTGCCCGGCGTGAAGGTCGGGTCGGCCACCCCGAAGAAGCGGATCCCGGCCACCTCGACGGCGTCGCCGTCGAGCACCCGCGCGTTGCGGTTCCTGGCCACCGCGTTGACCATGTCGGCGTCGTCGTGGTTGCCCTTCACGAACAGGTAGGGGACGTCGAACCGTTCGATGTCGGCGGCGATCTGCGGCTCCTGGGGCAGGCCCCAGGTGCCCATGTCGCCGGTGTCGACCACCGCCGCCACCTCGAACTGGGTGGCCAGACGCTCGGCGAGGTCGAAGCCGGCCGGGTTCAGGTGCACGTCGGAGATGTGCAGCACCCTGACGGTCCCGTTGCCGAGGTCGGGGGTGGGCGCCGCCAGGGCGGTGTAGGCACGGTCGAGGTTGCGGGCGATCAGCGCCATCTGCTCGCGCAGGGTGCGCAGGCGGTCGAGGCCGGTGCGGACGTCGCCGATGAGCGCTGGCGCGTACTCGAGGGCGCCCTGGTAGCGGGGCTCCCTGAAGGCGCCGACGTCGAAGGAGACCAGGGTGGGCACCAGCAGCAGGGCGGTGGCGAGCGCGCCGCCGAGCCCGCAGCGGGCCAGCCGGCGGCGGGTGCGCCGCGGGAACAGCAGCACGGCGGCGACCCCGCCGGCGACGCCGAGCAGGGCGATGCGCAGCACGAACTCGGTGGCCGCCCGGCGCGCCTGGCGCTCCAGCTGGTAGAGGGTCGCCTCCACCTCGGCGGCGCCCTGGCCGCCGGGACCTCGCTGCAGGGCGCGGCCGAGGCCGGGCACGTCGACGTCGTCGACGGTCGCCCGGAAGTTGAGCGGGCCGAGGTGGGTCCGTGCCGACACCGAGCCGAACGGTGGCACCGCCAGCCGGCTGGAGAGCAGCGCCCCGAGGGCGCCGGCCAGCAGCGGCAGCACCCACGGCTCCAGACGCGCCGCCAGGGCTGCCAGCTGGACGCGGGCTGGTCGGCGAAGCCGCAGGCTCAAGCGGGGACGGCGCCCGCCTCCAGGTCCAGGTACGGGACCCAGCCAGGTTCGACGCGGCCGACGGCGATCACGATCCAAAGCGTCTCCTTGGGCGCCCGTGGCTCGCGTCGCAGCCGGAAGCCCGCCTCGTGGGGCAGGCGGTCCTCCTTCTGGCTGTTGCAGCGCCGGCAGGCCGCGACCACGTTCTCCCACACGTGGAGGCCGCCGCGGGAGCGCGGCACCACGTGGTCGACGTTCTCGGCCCGCTGGCCGCAGTACTGGCAGGTATGGTCATCGCGCACGAACACCGCTCGACGGGAGAGCCCGGCCCTGGCTCGGAACGGTACCTTCACAAAGTACCTGAGCCGGATGACGCTGGGGGCCTGCACCTGGATGGTGGCACCGCGGACCAGGCTCGCGCCCGGGACCAGCACATCGGCCTTCTCCTTGAGCACGAGCACCACCGCCCGGCGTACCGGCACGACGCAGATCGGCTGGTACGAGGCGTTGAGCACGAGTGCCCGCTCCACCTGCCCTCCCGCTGTGGCGAACCCTGGTGGCCGCTCGCAGTATAACGGCGTGGCTGCTCAGGGCTCGGTTGGCGACCCGTCCGGGATGCGAACCCGGAACGAGGAACCGCCACCCGGGCGGTCCTCCAGCCAGGCGCGGCCGCCGTGCAGCTCGGCGAAGCGGGCGACCAGGGTCAGCCCGATCCCGACACCGGGGGCGTGGGTGGGGGCCTCCGGTCCCTGCCGGAACGGCTCGAACACGGTGTCCCGCAGCTCGGCGGGCAGGCCGGTGCCGGCGTCCTCGACGGCGATCAGCACCCCGTCGCCGTCGGCTGGCCGCTCGACCCTGATCCACACCGGCGTCTCCGGCTCGGTGTGCTTGGCCGCGTTGGCCAGCAGGTTCTCGATGATCCGCTCGACCTTGCCCGGGTCGAGCGCGACGGTCAGCGGCTGGGCCACCACCTCGGCGCGGCGGCCGTGCAGCAGCCCCCACTCCTCCGCCACGTGGACGGCCAGGGCCGCCACGTCGGTGGGCCGCCGCTTGGGGGCGACGATCCCGCGGCTCAGCCGGTCGAGGTCCAGCAGGTCGTTCAGCAGGCGGTCCAGCTTGCGGGCGTTGACCACCAGCCGGCCGATCAGGTCGTCGCGGTCGCGCCACGCCAGGCTGTCGCCCTTGCTCTCCAGGGTGATGGCGATACCGACGACCGCGGCCAGCGGGGTCCGCAGCTCGTGGGAGACCGCGTCGAGGAAGGTGTTCTTCATCTCGTCGAGGGCGCGCAGCCGCTGGGCCGCCTCGCGCTCCCGCTCCAGCGCCCGCTTGCTCTCGGTGATGTCGACCACGATGCCCTGCCAGAACAGGGGCTTGCCGTCGTCGTCGCGCACCAGGACGCTCTCGTCGCGCACCCAGACCGGGTGGCCGTCGCGGTGCAGGGTGCGGTACTCGATCCGGAACGGCTCGCCGGTGCGGTCGCAGCGGGCGTCCTCGGCAAGCACCCGCTCGCGGTCGTCGGGATGCAGCCGGCTCTTCCAGTGGGTCTTCTCTTCGCCCTCCTCGGGCGTGTAGCCGAACATCGCCTCGCGCTGCCGGTTGGTGTACATCCGGCCGCTGTCCTCGAACTCCTCGCTGTAGACCATCGCCGGGATCTGCTCGACCAGGGTGCGGAAGCGGCGCTCGGCCGCCCGCAGCTGCTCCTCCACCCGTCTGCGCTCAGCCAGCTCCTGCTGGGTGGCGGCGTACAGGCGGGCGTTGTCGAGGGCGATGGAGGCCACCTCGGCGAACCGGTTGACGGAATCGACCTCGCGGTCGGTGAAGGTGCGGTCCGGCTCGGCCCATGCCAGGCCGATCACGCCGGTGACCAGCTGCCCAGACCGCAGCGGCACGCCGAGCACGGCCCGGAAGCCGTCGCTGTCGACGTGCCGCACCCGCCCCTCCCAGCGGCCGTAGTCGGGGATCGCCAGCGGGGCGCCCGTCTCCCAGACCTCGCCGGAGAGCCCCTCCCCCTCCAGGATGCGCATGCCGACCATGTCGGCGTAGTTGCCGGTGCCCACCCGCAGCACCATCTCCCTGCCGCCCGGCTCGATCAGGCAGATATAGCCGTGCGGGGTGCCGACCACCTGGCCCGCCCAGGTGACGATCCGCTCCAGCAGGCCGCCCGGGCCCACCTGCTCGGACAGTCCCAGGGCGGTCTCGTGCAGGGCGGCCAGATAGGCCTGGTCGACCTGGGCGCCCGGTGGCTCGACCTCGGTGCTCATCGCTCGGCCACCAGCTCCCGTTGCAGGGCGCCGCCGAACCGCTCCATCGCCGCCCGGTCGTAGAGGGCGAACACCACCGTGCGGACGGTGGTCTGCCGGGCGCAGTGCTCGCGGACCGCCGCGGCCATGGCGGCGGCAGCGGCTCCCTGCTCGACGCCGCCGACGCCGGTGCCGAGGGCCGGCAGGGCGACGCTGGCGAGGCCCTCGGCGGCCGCCAGCCCCAGCGCGGCCGCGGTCGCGCCGGCGACCGTCTCGGCGCTGGCCGGCCGGCCGGGGGCCATGGCCGCCGCGTGCAGGATCGCCTTGACGCCGCGGCCGCCGAGCCGGCCGGGACCGGTCCGAACCGCCTCCCCCACCGGCCATGGGCCCTGCGCGACCGCCTCCCGCTCGACCTCCCCGCCGGCCGCCCTGCGGATCGCCCCGGCCACGCCGGCACCGAGCCAGCCCTGGTTGTTGGCGGCGTTGACGATCGCGTCGACCTCGAGGGTGGTGATGTCGCCCTGCCACACCCTGACGTCGGTCTCCCCGCACCGGCCAACGCTGCGCCCCGGCTCGCGACGGTCGGTCACCGCTCCCTCCGGCTGCCTCTGGCCGATCGGCCACTTTGGTTGATTACCGCGGCGGCCGATGGGCAAGACGAGCAAAGGTCTGCCTTCCACGCGACACGGTACCTCGGAGACGAGAATGGCAGCGACCGGCAATCTCAAGAACCGGGCAATCCAGACGATCGACCGGTTGCGGCGGCGTTCCCGCTGGTTCGACCTGGCGGTCCGCGGCTTCGGCCGCTACCAGCGGACCGAGGGGCCGGTGTCGGCCGTGCACGTCGCCTACTCGGCGTTCTTCTCCATCTTCCCGCTGCTGTTCGCCGCCGTCGGCGTCCTCGGCCTGGTCCTCCGCGGCAACCCGGAGCTGAGCGACCGGATCCTGGACGCCGCCGGTGACAACCTCCCCGAGCAGCTGCACACGCTGGTCGACCAGAGCGTCGCCAGCGCCAGGAACAGCGCCAGGGCCGCCCTCGGCGTCGGCCTGCTGCTGCTGGTCTACAGCGGCACCGGCATGGTGGTGGCCCTGGAGCGCGGCCTCAGCCGCGCCTTCGGCCTCGAGCGCGCCGGCAGCTTCCTGCGGCAGCGCGCCCGCGCGCTCGGCTGGCTGGCCAGCATCGGCCTGCTGCTGGTGTTGTCGGTGGCCAGCGCCGGCGTGGTCCGGGCGAGCGGCGTGGTCTTCCGGGCGCTCGGGGTCAGCGCCACGCCGGCGAAGGTGTCGAGCGTGGCGCTGACCGTGGCGCTGGGGTTCGTGGTCGACGTCGCCCTGTTCACCCTCACCTTCGTGCTGCTCCCCAACCGCGCGCTGCGGGCCCGCCAGGTGCTCCCGGGGGCGATCCTCTGCGCCGTCTGGTGGGGGCTGCTGAAGGGGTTCGGCGCCTTCTACGTCGGCCGCGCGGTCCAGAACGCCGGCGAGGTGTTCGGGCAGCTGGCGGTCGTGGTCGGCCTGCTGGTGTTCGTCAACCTGGCGGCCCAGCTGCTGATGCTGACGGCCAGCATCCAGGCCGAGCTGGTGCTTGGTCCGGTGGCGGCGGCGGCCCCCACCGTCGGCCTGGTCGAGGCGGCCCGCGGCCACCCCCCGGCCGCAGCCACCGTAGCCAACCGGCGGCCGGTCCGGCTGCGGCTGACCGCCGCCGGCGCCCTGCTCGGCTGGCTCAGCCTCCGCGGGCGCCGCCGTCGCCGCCTGGCGCACCGGTCGACCGGCGGCGTCCGGCGCTGAGGTCCGGGCATCACGCCGAGGGTCGCGCGCGGCCGGGCCTGCGGGCGGGTTCGGGTCGGTACAGCGCGTGCAGCCACAGGTCCGCCAGGGTCTCAACCGTCCGGTCCCGATCCAGCGGCTCCTTGCGCACGGCACGCAGGAACATGGTCTGCTCGGCCATGGCGGCGAGGGCGGTGGCGGCCGTCCACGGGTCGACCGGCCGGATCAGGCCCTGGGCGGCGGCCCGCTCGATGTTGCGGGCGATGCGGGAGACGAACTGGCGGCGGACCTCGTCGAGGACCCGGCCGAGCTCCGGGTCCTGCAGCGACGCCTCCGTCCACAGTCCGATCAGGTCGGCGTCCCGGTCGTAGAGATCGGAGAGGCCGCCGAGCACCTCGACCAGGCTGGCCCTGACGTCACCGGGCCGCCACGGCTGGCCGGCCAGCTCCACCAGGGTGGCGGCGTTCTCGTGGATCAGCGCGGCCAGCGCGGCGCGCTTGTTCTTGAAGTAGGCGTAGAAGGTGCCGTGGCCGACGCCGGCCCTGGCGACGATGTCCTCGACCCTCGCCGGACCGTAGCCCAGGTCGGCGAAGGCCCGCCTTGCGGCGGCGAGCAGCCGGACCCTGGTCTCCGAGGCGCTTGGCACGGGCGAAGGATAGAACTGATTCGGAAGGTTCTCACGTCTTCCTTATTGGGCACCACTACAATCGATGCGCCGACTGCCGCAGGAAAGGAGCCAGCGCGGGTGGCCACGACGCGCCCAGAGACGGGTGGCATGGACGACCTCGCCGCCTCCTTCGACAAGATCCGGGTCAACATCGAGCGGGTGATCGAGGGCAAGTCCGAGGTGATCCGCCTGGCGCTGATCGCCCTGCTGGCCGAGGGGCATCTGTTGATCGAGGACGTTCCCGGCGTCGGCAAGACCATGCTGGCAAAGGCGCTGGCCCGGTCGATCGACTGCTCGGTCCGCCGCATCCAGTTCACCCCCGACCTGCTGCCGTCGGACGTCACCGGCGTCAGCGTCTACCACCAGGAGCGGGGTGACTTCGAGTTCAAACCGGGGGCGATCTTCGCCAACATCGTCCTCGGCGACGAGATCAACCGCGCCTCCCCCAAGACCCAGGCCGCCCTGCTGGAGTCCATGGAGGAGCGGCAGGTGACGGTGGACGGCGTCACCTACCACCTCGGGGTGCCGTTCATGGTCATCGCCACCCAGAACCCGATCGAGCACGAGGGCACCTACCCCCTGCCGGAGGCGCAGCGCGACCGCTTCATGCTGGAGCTGGCGATCGGCTACCCGACCAGGCAGGCGGAGATCGAGATCCTGGAGACCCACGGCCGCACCGCCACCCTGCTGGCCGACCTGGAGCCGGTGGCCGACGCGCCGACCGTCGCCGAGATGATCGAAAGCTGCAGGACGGTCCACGTGGCCGACACCCTCAAGCGCTACATCGTCGACCTGGTCCGCGCCACCCGCGACCACGCCGACCTGGCCCTCGGGGCGAGCCCGAGGGCCGCGCTGTCGCTGCTGCGGGCGGCCAGGGCGGCAGCCGCCACCTCCGGTCGCGACTACGTCGTCCCCGACGACGTCAAGGAGCTGGTCACCCCCGTCATCGCCCACCGGCTGATCACCGCCCCTGAGGCGCAGATGATCGGCCGCACCGCCGCCGACGTCCTCGCCGACATCGTGGAGTACGTCCCGATCCCGATCCGCGGAAAAGGACAAGCCTAGGTGCTGCGGGCGTTCACGCTGCGGGCGTTCACGCCGCGGGCGCTGGGGTTCGCCGCCGCAGCGCTCGCCCTCTACGTCACTGGCCGGCTCACCGGGGTGGCGGAGCTGTACATGCTGGCGGTCGCCGCCGTGGCGCTGCCCGCCGGCGCCCTGGTGGTGGTCAACTGGGGCAACTACCGGCTGGCCGCCGGCCGCTCGGTGCGGCCGGTGCGGACCTCGGTCGGCAACCGCATCGCGGTCACCGTCCGGATCGAGAACCCCACCAGGCTGGAGACCGGCGTGCTGCTGCTGGAGGACCGGCTCCCCTACCAGCTCGGCCCGGGCGCCCGCTTCGTGATTCCCGGCATCCCGGGCGGCGACCGGGAGACGCTCAACTACGACCTGCGCGCCTCCGCCAGGGGCCGCTACACGATCGGGCCGCTGCAGGTGCGCCTGGCCGACCCGTTCGGGCTGGCCCAGGTCACCTCGGAGCTGGCCGGCACCTCCGACGTGATCGTGCACCCGCGGGTGGAGTCGTTGCCGCCGCCCGGGCTCGGCGGCGAGCTGGCCAGCTCGGCCGCCACCAAGGTCCGCTACCTGTTCACCCAGGGCGAGGAGTTCTACACCACCCGCGAGTACCGGGACGGCGACGACCTGCGCAAGGTGCATTGGCGTTCGTCGGCCAAGCGCGGCCAGCTGATGATCCGCCAGGAGGAGCGGCCCTGGCAGGCACGGGCGGTGCTCGCCCTTGACCTGCGGCGCGACGCCCACCGCGGCCAGGGCGGCAGGGCATCCTTCGAGCGGGCCGTCTCGGTGGCCGCGTCGATCGCGCTGCGGCTTGGCCGCTCCGGCTACGAGCTGGCCATGGTGACCGACGACGGCCAGCAGGTCCGGCCGCCCGGCACCGGCGACCAGGCGACCGCGGTGCTCGACTTCCTCGCCAGCGTCGAACCGACCAGGACCCCCTCGCTGGTGCCGATGGCCGAGCGGCTGACCCGCACGGCCGGCGAGGGGCTGCTGGTGGCGGTGCTGGCCGTGCCCTCGTCGGACGAGGCGGCCGCGCTGGCGCGCTGCCGCCTCGGCTTCGGCGGCGCCCTCGGCCTGCTGGTCCGGGCCGACAGCTGGCTCGGCCTGGCCGCCCGCGAGGTGGCCGCCGCCGACGCCCAGGCCGCCGGGATCGCCACCCTGCTGCAGCGGGCAGGCTGGCGAACCGCGATGCTGTCCCGCACCCAACCACTGGAAGACCCGTGGCGACGACTGACGGCGCCCTTGGGGCGCGCAACCCTGACTACGCGCAAGCGCTAGCGCTGGCCGGCCTGCTGGTCGGCGCGTCGCTGTCGCTCAGCCGGCTGTACGCCAGCAACGGCTGGGTGCTGGCGACCTGGCTGACGATCGCCTCCGCGCTCGGCCTTGCCGCACTGCTGCGACGCATGGGCGTCGGGCAGCTGCTGTCGCTGCTTGCGATGCTGGCCGGCTTCGTGGTGGTCGCCGGCATCCTGCTGTTCTCCGACACGGTGCTGCTGGTCGTCCCGACCAGGGCCACCCTGGTGGACATGCTGCAGGCGACCGGGGTCGCCCTCAGGGGCGTGAGCGAGCAGGCGGCGCCGGTCGCGGTGACCCGCGAGTTCCTGCTGCTCACCTGCGCCGGGGTGTGGGCGGTCACCACCGCCGCCGACGGGCTGGCCTTCCGCGCCCGCCAGCCGCTGCTGGCCCTCGTCCCCGCGCTGGGGCTGTTCGTGTTCCCCGCCGTGATCCGGGCCGGCAGCCCCGCCTGGTACACGGCCTGGTTCCTGATGGGCGCCGCCGGCCTGCTGCTGTTCGAGGGCAGGGCGCGGCTGGCCACCTGGGGACGCTGGGTGTCCAGTGCGCGCAGCCGGCCGGCGATCGGCTGGCGGCTGCCGCTGAGCCCGGCGGCGTCGACCGGGCGCTGGCTCGCCCTTGCCGCCGCGCTGCTCGGCCTGGCGGTCCCGTGGCTGCTGCCCGGCTACGGCCAGGCGCCGCTGCTCGACCTGAAGGAGGGGCCCGGCTCCGACAGCGGGGTGGCGCTCAACCCGTTCGTGTCGCTGCGGACCCGCCTGCGCAGCCAGCAGGACGTGCCGGTCTTCCGGGTCAAGAGCACCCAGAGCGAGTACTGGCGGCTGCTGGTCTACGACCGCTTCAACGGCACCGCCTTCGTGACCTCCGGCGACCCGCGCCAGAACCTGGTCGGCTTCCGTGGGCAGACCGCCGGCGAGCTGGCCGCGGACGTGCCCACCGGCCAGGTCACCCAGGAGTTCGAGATCCAGCAGCTGGACTCCCTGTGGCTGCCGGCGGCCAGCGCGCCGGTCCAGGTGCGCGCCGAGGGCCGCCGGGTGCTGAGCAACGAGACCTTCCGCAACCTCACCGTCCGCCAGCGGCTGCGCCCGGGGTTCACCTACCAGGTCGTCTCGCAGGTGCCGACGATCCGCAGCGAGCAGCTGGTCGGCCCGGTCGACTACGGCCAGTACCCGGAGATGGAACGCTACCGGGACCCCGGCAACCTCGACCCCGACGTCAAGGCCACCGCCGACGAGGTCGTCAAGGGCAAGGCGGAGCCGTTCGCGAAGGCCCTCGCCATCCAGGACTACCTCCGCAACGAGGACCTGTTCACCTACAACCTGAACGTGCCCGACCTGGCGTCCGGCGGCAACCAGCTGCGGCGCTTCCTGCTGGACGTCCGCGAAGGCTACTGCGAGCAGTTCGCCATCGCGATGGCGGTGATGGCCCGCCTGGAGGGCATCCCGTCGCGGGTGGCGGTCGGCTTCACCTCTGGCAAGCCGGTCGACGACTACCTGCAGGTGACCACCCACGACGCCCACGCCTGGCCGGAGCTGTGGTTCCCGCGCGCCGGCTGGGTCCGTTTCGAGCCGACGCCGCGGGGTGACGGACAGGTCAGCCTGCCGCTGTACACCACCGCCAGCGGCAGGACGGCGACGCCGGCGGCGCCGACCGGCACCACGCTGGCGCCCTCCGGCACCACCACGCCGTCCAACCGGGCGCTGGCGCCCGAACCGGAGACCAGCCCCGCCGACCCGGCCCTCGGCGGGCGGCAGGGCCGCGGCGGCATCCTGCGGCGTCCGGCCGTCCAGGTGGCGATCGCGCTGGCGCTGCTGCTGGCGCTGGTGCCCACGGCCAAGTGGACCCGCGACCGGCTGGCGCGGCGGCGGGCCGGCCGGCGGCCGCGCGATGCGGTCGCCGAGTCCTACACCGAGGTCACCCGCTGGGCGGGGGACGCCGGCATCGGCCGCCGCCGGGCCGAGACACCGGCCGCCTACGCCCGCCGCATGCGCGCCGACTACGCCGACGACGCCGTCCCCCTGGTCGAGCTGACCGGGCTGTACGAGCTGGCCGAGTACGGCGCGGCCGAGCCGCCGGGCGAGCAGGCGCTGCGGGCCGGGCGGCTGGCACGGGCCGCACGGGCAAGGCTGGCCGGCCGGATCGGCTGGCGGCGGCTGGGTGCGGCCCTGAGCCCGCGCAGCCTGCTGGCGCCGCGCCGTCCGCGCACCGCCGACCTCGGCAGTGGGGCGCAGCGCCGCCACTCCAACGGACGTGCGATGGCGTCGGTGGGAGCGCGCGACGTCGGTCCGACGGTGGATGAGCGCGGCGAGGGTCGCTGACCCGGAGGGCTAGGGCGGCGAGCCTGGGCCGCCGCGTTCCTCCCAGCGCTGCCGCCAGCGCTCGTTCATCCGGCCCCACCAGGATTCCACGCCGCCCTTGGGGCTGGGGCGGCTGCTGCCCCCGGCCGGCGGGGGCTGGCCGCCGGCGTTGACCGGGCGTTCGACGCTGGCCCGGCGGCGCAGGGTGCGCACGAACACGAACACGGAGGCCAGCATGATCACGAAGCCGGCCACCCCGAGCGCCACGTACTCGACGAACCCGGCCACCAGCACGATCAGGCCGACCAGGAAGCCGGCGACGGCGAGCTTCAGGCGCCGGGCGAGGTGGGCGCGGAACGAGGAGCCCACCTGATGGGCGAACTTGGGATCCTCTTCGAGCAACCGCCGCTCGATCTCGGCCAGGATTCGTTGCTCGTGGTCAGACAGCGGCATATGAGGCTCCGGCCGGACGTACGCTGGTGGCAACGCGAGTGTACCCGGGCACTATCCCCTCAACAACAGCAACCAGCCCGGGAATCGGGCGCTACCGACCGGCGAACCGTGGCGGCCGGCGTTCGGCGAAGGCCGCCCGTGCCTCTGCGTGGTCGGCGGAGGCGAAGGTGCGCCGCTGCGCCCGCCTGACCGCCTCCATGCCGGCGGCGGTGGAACGCTCGAACGACTCGTTCAGGGCCCGCTTGGCGAGCCCGAGCGCCAGGGTGGGGCCGGCCGCCAGGCCGCCGGCCAGCTCGGCCGCCTCGGTGGCCAGGTCCTGGTCGGGCACCACCCGGTTGACCAGCCCGATCCGCAGCGCCTCCTGGGCGCCGACCTGCCGGCCGGTGAAGATCAGCTCCTTGGCGCGGCCGAGCCCCACCAGCCGGGGCAGCCGCTCGGTGCCGCCAAGGTCGGGGACGATCGCCCAGCGCATCTCCAGGCTGGCGAACTCCGCCCGGTCGCTGGCCAGGCGCAGGTCGCAGGCGATCGCCAGCTGCAGCCCGCCGCCGACCGCCAGCCCGTTGACGGCCGCGACCACCGGCTTTGGCAGCAGCTCGAAGGCGCTGATGGCCCGCTGGACGTCGGCCACCATCGCCTCGGCGCCGGCCGGGTCGTCGGCGGCGGCGAACTCGCCCACGTCCAGGCCGGAGGAGAACGCCCGGCCGGCGCCGGTCACCAGCACCGCGCGGACCGCCGGGTCGGCGGCGGCGCTGGCGGCGGCCGCCTCCAGCTCGCCGAACATCTGGCGGTCCATCGCGTTCAGCTTCTCCGGCCGGTCAAGGGTGACCGTGGCGACCTGGCGGGCGACCTGGTAGCGGACGTGCGCTGGCATCGGGGCTCCTCGACGCGGGGGGGAAAGGAGCCTACAGCAGCGGTTCGCGGCGGACGCGCGGCTCCTGGCGCGCCTCCTGGAACGCCTCGGCCGGGCGTTCGCCGGCCAGCGAGGCGAGGTCGATGGCGGCGTCGCCGAAGCGCGCCCTGACCGCGTCGGCGGCCCGCACCGCCGCCTCCCAGCCGGGACGCTCCGGTCCGAGGCGGAGCTGGGTGGGCGCGCCGGCCGGCTGCAGGTTGGAGACGGTGACGCCGACCAGGCGGACGGGCACCCGCCCCAGCCGCAGGCGCTCAAGCAGCTCGCCGGCGACGCGGTGCAGCTCGGCGTCGGTGTCGGTGGCCTGCTGCAGGGTGCGCGCCCTGGTGATGGTGCGGAAGTCGGCGAAGCGCAGCTTCAGCGTGACCGTCCGGCCGGCCAGGTCCGCCTCGCGCAGCCGGCGGCCGACCCGCACGCAGCTGCGCAGCACCTCACGGGCGAGCCGCTGCGGGTCGTCGATGTCGCTGGCGAAGGTCTCCTCGGAGCCGACCGACTTGACCGCCTCGAACGGCACCACCGCACGGTCGTCGCGGCCCCAGGCGAGCTCGTACAGGTGGGCGCCGGCTGCGGGCCCCAGCGCCCGCTCGAGGGTGGCCCGCTGGGTGCCTGCGACCTGCCCGACCGTCCGCAGGCCGTAGCGCGCCAGCGTCTCGATGGTCGCCTGGCCGGCACCCCAGAGCGCCGCGACCGGCAGCGGGTGCAGGAACGCCAGCGCCCGGCCGGCCGGGACGACCAGCAGCCCGTCCGGCTTGCCGCGGGTGGAGGCCAGCTTGGCGAGGAACTTGTTGGCGGCCACCCCGACGGTCAGGTGCAGCCCCACCTCGTCGCGCACCCGCGCCCGGAGCTGCCTGGCGATGCCGACCGCGTCGCCGAGCAGGGCCCTGGCGCCCCGCACGTCCAGGAACGCCTCGTCGAGGGAGAGCGGCTCGACCAGCGGGGTGACGCTCTCGAAGATGCGCATGACCCGGACGGAGTGGCGGTGGTAGCTGGCGAAGTCCGGCGGGATGGCGACGGCCTGCGGGCAGAGGCGGCGGGCGTGGGCCATCGGCATGGCGTTGCGGCAGCCGAAGGCGCGCGCCTCGTAGGAGGCGGAGGTGACCACGCCGCGCCCGCCGGTCCCGCCGACCAGCAGCGGCCGGCCGCGGAGGCTCGGGTCCTTGAGCGCCTCCACGCTGGCGTAGAAGGCGTCAAGGTCGGCGTGGAGGATGCCGAGCCCGTCGGCCTCGCCGGGCTCGAGCGGCCGGCCTCCCACCACCACCTCGCCGGTCGGCGGCACCCGCTCGACCCGCCTGTCGCTCATCGCCGCCAGGATAGCCGGGGACCGCGACCTCCGGCGGCACGGGAGCGAGGTCCCCGACTAGGATGCTCCCGTGAGCGACCACCAGACGCGGGCGGCGGCCGGCCCGCTGGACGCCGAGGGGCTCCGCGCCCGGGTCGACCGGGCGCTTGCCGAGCTGCTCGACCGCGAGCTGGCGGCGCTCGACTTCCTCGGCGACGACGCCGCGCCGGTGGTCGAGTCCCTGAGCCGGTTCGTGCTGGGGGCCGGCAAGCGGCTGCGGCCCGCCTTCGTCTACTGGGGCTACCGGGGCGCCGGTGGCCGCCCGGAGGGTCCGGAGGCCGAGGCGACCATCCGCGCCGCCTGCTCGGTGGAGCTGCTGCACGCCTGCGCGCTCATCCACGACGACATCATGGACGGCTCCGACGTCCGCCGGGGCCACCCGGCGGTGCACGTCGGCTTCGCCGACCTGCACCGGCGGCTCGCCTGGCGGGGCAACCCCGCCGCCTTCGGCGAGGGGGCGGCGGTGCTGATGGGCGACCTGGCGTTCACCTGGGCCGACGTCGCCCTCGCCGAGGCCGGGCTGCCGGAGCGGCGGCTGGCCGCCGCGCTGCGGGTCTTCAACCGGCTCCGCTCGGAGCTGATGGGCGGCCAGTACCTGGACCTGGTCGAGGCGAGCCGGGGCTCGCCGGCCGAGCCGGCCGTCCGCCGCGTGCTGGTGTACAAGTCCGGCAAGTACAGCATCGAACGGCCCCTGCATCTGGGCCTTGCGATCGCCGCCGGAGCGCCGTCGCTGGCCGAGGCCTACTCGGCCTACGGGCTGCCGCTCGGCGAGGCGTTCCAGCTCCGCGACGACGTGCTCGGGGTGTTCGGCGCGCCGGAGGTCACCGGCAAGCCGGCCGGCGACGACCTCCGCGAGGGCAAGGAGACCTACCTGGTGCTGCTCACCAGGCGCCTGGCCGGCGACGGCGGGCGGCAGCTGCTGGAGGGCGCGCTCGGCAACCCCAAGCTGACCGAGGAGGACGTGGCCGAGCTGCGCCGGGTGATCGCCGGCTGCGGCGCGCTGGCCGAGTCCGAGGCGCGCATCGACCAGCTGCTCGCCGAGGCCAAGGCCGCCATGGCCGCCACCGTCGGCATCGACGAGACGGCCAGGGCGGTGCTGCTGGCGCTCGCCGACCACGTGACCGACCGGAGCGCCTGACGCCGGTCGGCGCGGCCGTCAGCCGTCGAGGGTGGGGAAGGTCCCGGTGGCGGTCTCGGCGACCACCATCTGCGCGGCCGACTCCGACGGGGCCTGCCGGTTGGCGAGCGCGGCGAGCGCGGCCTCGTTGCCCACGTCCTGCCCTGCCTCCTCGGACAGCAGCCAGCGCACCTCCAGCAGGTCGCAGTACGCCTGGATCGGGTCGGCGGCGGGGCCGACGGCGGCGGCCGCCTTGGCCATGCCCGGCAGGAACACGTCCTGGCGCCAGCGCAGGCCGGCGTCCAGCTCGTCCACCGGCGCCCCCGGCCGCTCCATGGCCAGCCGCGACTGGTGGGCGCGCAGGTCGTTGAGCAGGACGGTGGCCTGCCCCTCCCCCACCTGCAGGCCGGTCAGGCGCTGCAGCTCGATCACGTGGAAGCGGCGGTTGGCCACCGCGACCTTGAGCCGCAGGCGGCTGCGGTCGGCCGCCACCGGCACCAGGGCGAGCTCGTCGACGGCGAAGCCCAGCTCGTTCAGCCGCCGCACCCTGGCCTCGACCTTGTAGCGTTCGTCCGGCCCGAAGCTCTCCACGTGGGTCAGCTCGCCCCACAACGCCCGGTAGCGGTCGGCGATGCTCTCGGCGGCGGCGACGTCCTCGTCGATGTGCTCGCCGCTCTCGCCCAGCTCGAGCGCCACGTCGGCCAGGTCGCCGGCGACGTTCTCGACCAGGATGCCGAGGTCGAGGGTGCGCTGGCCGTCGGTCAGGCTGGGATGGACCTCGCTGGTCTCCGCGTCGACCAGGAACGCCTGCAGGATCTGGCCGTCGCGCTTGAACAGGGTGTTGGCCAGCGAGCAGTCACCCCAGAACACCCCGCCCCGGTGCAGGTCGACCAGCAGGCTGGCGATCGCGTCCAGCAGCCGCTCGCGGTGCTTGACCAGCTCGCGGGGCAGGCGCCGGAACAGCCGCCGGAACTGCCACGAGTGGACCAGGTACTCGGTGACCAGGATCGAGTTGCCGCCGTCCTGCTGGTCGACCAGGCCGACCGGCAACACCGCCGGCAGCTCCCGCAGCTCCAGCTCGCGCAGCACCCGGTACTCCTTGTCGGCCACCCGGGTCGGCAGCTCCTTGAGCGCGTACAGCACCCCGTCGGCCTCCACGAAGCGGACCAAGTGGCGGCTGGGGCCGACGTTCAGCTCCCGGAAGCGGGCGGCGTCCGGCGGCCAGTCGCCGAGCGGCTCCAGCCAGGGCAGGGCGATCAGGCCGGGCGAGGCGGCCCGCAGACGGATCGAGAGGTCGGCCATCCCGGCCATGGTAGCCACCGGGGTGGGCAGGGCGGCGCCAACCGGCTTATCCTCGATCCGTCATGCTGGAATCCATCAGGCAGCCGAGCGACCTCCGAGCCCTCAGCGGCGAGCAGCTCACCGAGCTGGCCGCCGAGATCCGCGACTTCCTGGTCAGCGCGGTCGCCGCCCGCGGCGGCCACCTGGGGCCAAACCTCGGCGTCGTGGAGCTGACCATCGCCCTGCACCGCGCCTTCGACTCGCCGGTCGACCGGATCGTCTGGGACACCGGCCACCAGGCCTACGTCCACAAGCTGCTCACCGGCCGCCAGGCCGAGTTCGCCGGCCTGCGCACCATGGGCGGCCTCTCCGGCTACCCGTCCCGCTCGGAGAGCCCGCACGACGTGATCGAGAACTCCCACGCCTCCACCGCCCTTGGCTACGCGCTCGGCCTGGCGGAGGCCCGTCGCTCCGGCCACGGCGAGGGCCGGGTGGTCGCGGTGGTGGGCGACGGCTCGCTGACCGGCGGGGTCGCGCTGGAGGCGCTGAACCTGATCGGCCACCGCAAGCCGGACCTGCTGGTGATCCTCAACGACAACGGCCGCTCCTACGCGCCGACCGTCGGCGGGCTCGCCGGCCACCTGGCGCCGCTGCGCCTGCACCCCGGCTACGAGACCCTCAAGAAGGGCGTGGAGGAGACCCTCGGCCGGGTGCCGCTGGTCGGCGAGGGCATGGTGGAGGCGGCCAAGCGGGTCAAGGAGGGCGCCAAGGCGCTGGTCGCGCCGCGGGTGGTGTTCGAGGACCTCGGCTGGCAGTACGCCGGGCCGGTCGACGGCCACGACCTGCGCGCCCTCGAGAAGGCGATCGACCACGCCAGGCGGGTGCCGGGTCCGGTGGTGCTGCATGTGGTCACCCAGAAGGGCCGCGGCTACCCGCCCGCCGAGCAGCACGAGGAGGACAAGCTCCACTCCCCCTCGGGCGCCTTCGACCCGGTGACCGGCCGGCCGCTGCCCTCCTCCGGCGACGATGTCCAGTTCACCCAGGTGTTCGGCCAGGCGCTGCTGGAGGAGGCGCGGCGGCATCCCGAGCTGGTGGCGATCTCGGCGGCGATGCTCGGCCCGACCAAGCTGACGGTGATGGCCGGCGAGTTCCCCGAGCGGGTCTTCGACGTCGGCATCGCCGAGCAGGTGGGGGTCACCATGGCGGCCGGCATGGCCCTGCAGGGGCTGCGGCCGGTCTGCGCCATCTACTCGACCTTCCTGCAGCGCGCCTTCGACCAGCTGATCATGGACGTCGCCCTGCACCGGCTGCCGGTGATCTTCGCGATCGACCGCTCCGGCATCACCGGCCCGGACGGCTCCTCCCACCACGGCGTCTACGACGTCACCTACCTGCGGCAGGTCCCGAACATGGTGATCGCCTCGCCGAGGGACGGCGGCGAGCTGCGCCGCGCCCTCGCCACCGCGATCGCCCACACCGCCGGCCCGTTCGCGATCCGCTTCCCAAAGGGAACCACCCCCAAGCCCACCGTCGCGGGGCCGCCGGCCAAGCTGAAGCTGGGCGCCTGGGAGGTACGCGCCCGCGGCAGGGACGTGCTGCTGCTCGGACTCGGCAAGCTGGCGGTGGCCTGCGAGGAGGCGACCCGCCTGCTCAGACAGGACGGGATCGGCGTGACCCTGGTCGACCCCCGCTGGGTGAAGCCGCTGGACCCGCGGCTGGGGGCGGTCGCGGGCGCCCACCGGCTGGTGGTCACCGTCGAGGACAACGTGCTGGCCGGCGGCTTCGGCTCGGCGGTGGCCGAGGTCCTCGCCGACGAGGAGGTGCACACGCCGCTGCTGCGGCTCGGCATCCCCGACCAGTTCCTGCCCCACGGCAAGCGGGAGCAGCTGCTGGCCGAGCTCGGCCTCGACGCGGTCGGCATCGCCGAGCGGGTCCGCAAGTCCCTCCACCGCCTGGAGGCGTAGCCTCCGCGGGCGTACCGGCCCAACTCGGCTAGACTCCGCCGAGGAGAGAGAACTCGGGCGTGTTCCTGGGGAGGTGGCGACATCGACGCCAACGATCCAGACCCCCACCGAAGCCAGCGCGGCACCTGCTGATCCGTCACGTCACCTCCGTCGAGGGCGCGCCCTCGAAGGCGACGACGTCACGTGGCTACCTGAGGTCGATGTCGGACTGGTAGTCGCGGCATTTGACCGAGTTCTCGACCTGGTTGGGGGCGTTCGGCAGGTCGATCTTGCAGTTGTTCCGTTCGTACTGGATGCCGAGGTAGAACGCGGCCACCAGCAGCAGGATCGAGACGATCAGGGCACCACCGCGGCGCATGCTGCCTCCCTCCTACGGGGACAGGGCCGAGGGAGCCTACTCCGGCTCCCGCTTGCCCTGCCTACCCGGCCGAGGCGGCCGCCAACCGGCGCTCAGCCCCGGTGGCCGAAGTTCATCCCGGCGAACATCGCCTCGGTCCGCTCCATCACCTTGACCACCTCGGCCATGTCCTGCGGCACCTCGGTGTCGACCTGGGGGAACAGGTACTGGTTGAGCGGCTCGTTGGCGCCGACCTGCAGCCCGTACTCGTCCATGTACTCGCCGATGGCGAACTCCCAGGTGAACAGCGCCGCCCCGTCGTCGGCGGGGACGTGCAGCCAGTAGGTCAGGTAGGGGTTGCGGGAAAGCGAGAAGGTCCGGGTGCCGTCGCGCCGCTCCTGCGAGAGGCGGTAGCCGAGCAGCACCAGCTCGTCGTCGAACGCCATGGCCGGGATTCTCCCGGTGGGCGCCCGGAAGCGCCAGCCGCGGATCCTTCCGTGCACAGCGGGCCGCGGCCTGCCTACAATCAGCTGCCGCCCGGCGCCCGGCCGGCGGCGACCGACGCTGGGACCCGCTGGTGGCCAGACGCACCGCCGACCTCGACAGCCTCGTCGGCCGGACCCTCGGCCGGCGGCGTTACGAAGTCGTCGCCCGCATCGCGCAGGGCGGCATGGCGATCGTCTACCGCGGCCACGACCGGCAGCTCGACCGGGTGGTGGCGATCAAGGTGCCGCGGCCGGAGCTGGCCCGCGACCGCGGCTTCTCGGAGCAGTTCCGGCGGGAGGCGCGCGCCGCGGCCCGGCTCGCCCATCCCAACGTGGTGGCCGTCTACGACTCCGGCGAGGAGCGCGGGCTGCCGTGGATCGTGATGGAGCACGTCAGCGGGCAGACCCTGCGGCAGCTGCTCGACGCCCGCGGGCGGCTCGACCCGGAGACCGTCGCCGAGCTGCTCGGCCCGGTCGCCGACGCGCTCGACGACGCCCACCATGCCGGCATCGCCCATCTGGACATCAAGCCGGAGAACGTGCTGCTCACCCGCGATTCGGTCAAGGTCGCCGACTTCGGGCTGGTGCGGGCGGCGGCCCAGGGCGGCCACGGGCAGGCGCTGGCCGCCACCCTGCCCTACTGCGCGCCGGAGGTGCTGCGCGGCGGGCTGGTCGACGGGCGCGCCGACGTCTACGCCCTCGGCGTGGTCGCCTGGGAGTGCCTGGTCGGCCGGCCGCCGTTCGACGGCGACCCGGACCAGGTCGTCCAGCAACACCTGCACGGGCGGGTCCCGGCGCCCTCCCTGCGGGTGGAGGGGGTCCCGGCGGCGCTGGACGCCGCCGTCCTGCACGCCACCGACCCCGACCCGGCACGGCGCTACCCGCGCGCCTCCGACTTCGCCGCCGCCATCGGCGCACCACGGCGCCGCCGGGTCGACGAGGCGCTGCAGGCGGCTGGCCCTCTGTCCGCGCGCGACACCACCGTCGAACCCTTCACGGGTGCCAGGCAGCCGCCGGGGCCGGGGCCGGCCGGTCCCGCCTGGCAGGCCGGCACCCAGGCGCCGACCATGGGCTGGCCGGCGGCCCCGCCGGCGCCGCTGCGGCCGCGCCCGACCACCGGGCGGGTGCCGAAGACCCGCGCCGGCGGTCCGGGTCGACGGCGCTGGCAGCTGCTGGCGGCCCTTGCCGTGGTCGCCCTGCTGCTGGTCGGCCTCTGGAGCGGCGCCGGTGGGCTGTTCGGCCGCTCGGTGCGGATGCCCGACGTGGTCGGCGAGGAGGTCGGCGACGCCACCCGGATCCTGCAGGGCCGTGGGCTGCAGGCTCAGGTCGGCGAGCCGGTCGCCTCCGACCATGTCGCCGAGGGCCTGGTCGCCACCCAGTCGATCCCCGGCGGCGACGAGGTCCGGCGGCGGACCACGGTGGTGCTGCGGCCGTCGCTCGGCATCACCGTGCCCGACCTGACCAACCGCCCCGCTGCCTCGGCGATCGAACGCCTCAACGACCTGCAGCTCCGCTACCGGCAGGAACGCGCCCCCAGCCCCACCGTGGCGGCCGGCCGCGTCATCCGCACCAGCCCGGCCAAGGGTGCGGTGCTCAAGCGGGGGCAGCTGCTGACCGTGGTGGTCAGCAACGGCAAGCCCACCGTCCAGGTGCCGCAGGTCGCCGGCCTGCGCTTCGAGCGGGCCAGGGAGGCGCTGGCCGCGGTGGAGCTGGGCGCCAGGCCCAAGCTGGTGTTCGACGACCAGCGGCAAGCCGGCCGGGTGGTCGGCACCCAGCCGGCGGCCGACGCCAGGGCGGCCGTGGGATCGACGGTGACCGTGCTGGTCAGCAAGGGCCCCGACCTGGTGGAGGTCCCGGACGTCCGCGGGCTGTCACGGGAGCAGGCCAGGCAGCTGCTGCGGGAGCACGGGCTGAAGGCGCGCTTCCTGCTGCCGGTCGGCGACCGGGTGGTGGAGCAGCAGCCGGGACCGGGGTCCAAGCTGGCGCGGGGCGGCACCGTCAACCTGCTGCCGAACCTGTTCTGACATGCGCCCCGGATGAGCCGTCCGGCACCGAGCCCGGCCCCTGCGACGGCGCGATACGCGTGGCATCGCCGGCTCGGTCCAGCCCCGCTCCGGCCGCCGCCGGCGCCGGCGGCCCGGGAGGCCTGGTGGGACGCGGCGCTCTACGGCGCCTCCGCGCTGCTCGCCGCGTGGGCCGCACACGCCGACTACATCCCGCTGCAGCAGCAATGGGCCAGGCTGGCGGTCGGCCCCTATGCCGCCGCCACCCTGGCGGCGGTGTTGCTGGCGGTGCGCTGGCGTCGCCGGCCCCCGCGGCGGCCCCTGTTGGCGCGGGCCCTCGTCGCCCTCGCCGTCCTGGTCGGCGCGGCGCTGCTGCCCCTGAGCCTGGAGGTCGGCTGGCGTGCACGCGTCGGGGACCGCTTCCACGCCCAGTCCGAGGTCTTCCTGGTGGAGCAGGGCGCAGAGGCCTTGCTGCACGGAACCAACCCCTACGGCGTCTCCTACGACGACGGGCCGCTCGCCGGCTACCCCGCCGGCGTCAGGCAGCACATCCCCTACCTTCCCGCCGTCTTCGCCTTCGGGCTGCCACGCGCCCTGCTGGGGCCCGCGCCCCTGACCGACGCCCGCATCGCCGTCGCCGCCCTCTCGATCGTGGTGGCGTTGCTGGCCTTGGCGCTCCTCGGCGGCTCCGGGAGCGAGCGGCTCCGCGCCTTGACCGTGCTGCTGGCCCTGCCGACCGGGGCGCGCTACCTGACCGGCGGCGACGACATCGCCGTGCTCGCTCTCCTGCTGCTGGCCGTGGCGCTGGAGCACCGCCGCCGGCCGGTCGCCGCCGGCGCG
>WNGB01001490.1_pt1 | contig 38284 bp, 32 predicted proteins | sample 5400681 | NCBI WGS metagenome assembly WNGB01 (sample SAMN13153367, study PRJNA577476) | soil metagenome | isolation source: 115 cm soil or saprolite under grassland replicate 2 | place: USA:California | collected 2016-06-15 | reverse complement strand
AGTCCGAGCACCCAAGGCAGTTGTCCTGGTGCGCGAGGTTGATCCCGTACTTGATCGCCTGCTCGGCGGCCTGCTGCACGCGCACGTCGATCGTCAGTCGGAGAATGTCGCCGGCTTGCGGCTGCGTCCGGGGCTTGAAGTCGCCGCGCGGGCGTCCGAGGGCATCCACCCGTAGCTGGGCGAGGCCGGGACGGCCGCGCAGATAGCGGTCGTAGACCGCCTCCACGCCACCCTGGCCGACCCTGTCGCCGGCCCGGTAGTCGCCCTTGCGGAACTGCTTCTCCTTTAGCTGGGCAGGGGAGATCTCGCCGATGTGCCCGAGAATGTGGGCCGCGAGCGCCTGGTGCGTGTAGTGGCGGAGATAGGTCGAGTGGACGTCGACGCCGCGGAACTCGTCCTGCCGCTCGACGATGTAGTCGGCCTGAGCCTGGTGGACGCCGGCCTTGATCGTCACCGGCGTGAGCGGGTCGCCGGCGCGAAGCTTGATCGCGGCCATGATGTCCTTGACCGGCAGGTTGAGGACGAACGCGAGCCGGCGGATCTCGCGGCGCTGGGCCGCCCACGTCTTCGGCAGGTCCTGCGGCCAGAGCCGGACAATTGTGCCGGGGACGTTCGTGACGAGCGGATGGCCGTTCTCGTCGACGATCGCGCCGCGCGGAGCCTCGACCCTCACCGTCCGGAGCTGGTTGTTCTCAGCTGCGCGCAGGTAGTGCGTGCCCGACAGCACCTGCAGCGCCCAGAGGCGGAAGAACAGGACGGCGAAGACCGCGATCGCCACCACGCCGAGGATTCCCACCCGCAGCGCGAGCTTGGGCGTGAACCGGTACGGAACGTCGACCCGCTCGTCCGGCGGCAGGAACTCGGTCCGGCGGAGACGCCGCGGCGGCGCGGGAACCCGGGCGCCGCTACTCAAGGAGCCGCACCTCCTGCACGGGCTCGATCCGGCGGCCGAGCGAGAGCACCCAGCGGCAGAAAAGGAAGACCGGGACGGCGATCAGCAGGTTGAAGAGCAGGCCCGGCGGCAGCGCGTCGAGGAGCACTACCCGGGCCGAGTCGCTCTCGCCGATCATGAACCGGAGCAGGAGCGCCCCGAATGCGTACAGGATCGTGACGACGCCGACCGACAGCAGCGGCGCATGCCGTCCCCGCCCTGTCGTCTCCCCGTAGCGGCCGACCCAGTAGCCGGCGAGCGTCAGCAGGAGGGCCGTCACGCCCATCGTCTCGAGCGTGGCCGTGTCGACGACGAGCCCGGCGAAGAATCCGCCGGCCGCGCCGTAGATCGAGCCGCGCATCAGCGCGACGGCGATCAGCGTCACGAGCAGCAGGTCCGGCGTCCCTCCGAGCACCGTGACCGAGTTGAGAACGGAAACCTGGACGATCGCCGCCACGAACAGCAGCGCAGCGGCCTTGGCTGCGTCGGCGACGATCACCGCTTCGTCGCGGAGGGCTTGGCGACCAGGACGATGACCGAGTCGAGCGACGAGAAGTCCACGTACGGCGTCACCTGTACGCGCGCGAACAGGTCGTTGCTCGAGAAGCCGGCGCTGGTGACCGTCCCGATCAAGATTCCCTTCGGATAGATGGAGCTGAGCGAGCCCGAATGCCAGCCCGAGGTGACGACCGTGTCGCCGACCGCCACGTGCTCGGACCTCGGGACCTGGTCGAGGAAGAGCGTCGAACCAGGGCCGTGGCCGTGTCTGACGATCCCCTCGGCCGTCGTGTGGATGTCGATCGCCGAGACCGCGCTGCCCTCGTCGGTCAAGAGCGTGACTTGCGCCGCGTGGCCGACGACCTTCGTCACCTTCCCCACCAGTCCGGCTGCGGTCACAACCGGATCGTCTTTCTTGATCCCGTCGGCCTTGCCGGCGGAGATCACGACCTGCTGCTCGAACTGGCCGGGCGGCTTGGAGGTGATCGAGGCCGTCACCGGCGTGTAGTCGTTCGGAAGCTGCGGCCCCGAGATGTAGTTGAGCGCCGTTCGCAGCGACTTGTTCTCCAGCGCCGCGACCTGGTACTGGACCAGCAGCTGCCTCGTGCGCTGGAGCTCGCGGCGCGCCCGGTCGCGCTCGGACTTGGCGTTGATCAGCCCGGCCACGTAGTCGTAGAGGTCTTGGAACGGGCGCGCGACCCGGTTGGCGCCGATCTGGAACGGCCGCAGCACCGTCGCGCCCGCGCCCTGCATGTTGTGGAGCACGCCGCCGTCGGACTCGCGGAAGTAGACCGTGATCAGGACCAGCGAGAGGACGACGAGCACGCCCAGCACGATGCGGCGCCTGAGCGGGCCGCTGCTGCGTGAGGGATATGAGGCGGACGCCGATCGCTGAGCGCCCAGCACCGCCAGCCGTGCGGTTCTGTTGCGAGGCACGAGCGATCTAGTTTAGGGAAGAAGCCGGAAGTGTCGACACCTCTCTAGCGTTCCTGGGGCGCCGCTGGCGGTGCGGGGCCGGAGGTCACAGTATGAGTAATACGGGGCCGGAGAGCCCCGTGCCGTCAGCGGCGTCAGGCGACCCCGGAGGCCGGCTCCGCCGGCCGGGAGGGGTCGCCGGTCAGGGGCGCTAGCGGCGGTACCCGTTGCGCCGCTTCGCGTGCGATCTGGCGCTGCGGTGGATCGCCTCGAACTCCTCGAGGCTGCGTCCGGAGCCGACGGCGACGCAGGTGAGCGGCGACTCGGCGAGATGGACCGGCATCTGCGTCTCGTGCCGCAGGCGCTCGTCCAACCCGGTCAGGAGCGCCCCGCCGCCGGCGAGGACGATCCCGCGGTCCATGATGTCCGCGGCCAGCTCGGGTGGCGTCTTGTCGAGGGTCGACTTGATCGCGTCGATGATCTGGGTGACCGGCTCCTCGAGCGCACGGCGCACCTCCTCGGAGGAGAGGATGATCGTCTTCGGCAGGCCGGTCAGCATGTCGCGACCGCGAACCTCGGCCTGCACCTCCTCCTTCATGTCGTAGGCCGAGCCGACCTCGAGCTTGATCTCCTCGGCGGTCTGCTGGCCGACGAGCAGCTTGTACTCGCGCTTGATGTGGTTGACGATCGCCTCGTCCATCTCGTCGCCGCCGACCCGGAGGCTCTGCGAGACGACGATGCCGCCGAGGGAGATCACGGCCACCTCGCTCGTCCCACCGCCGACGTCGACGATCATGTTCCCGGTCGGCTCGGCGACCGGAAGGCCGGCGCCGATTGCGGCCGCCATCGGCTCCTCGATCAGATAGGCCTGGCGCGCGCCGGCCGTGAGGGTCGCCTCCTCGACGGCGCGCTTCTCGACGCCGGTGACGCCGCTCGGGACGCAGACGACGACGCGCGGGTGCGCGAAGCGGTGCTGGTGGACCTTCTGGATGAAGTGGCGTAGCATCTGCTCGGTCACCTCGAAATCGGCAATGACGCCGTCCTTGAGCGGGCGGATGGCGGAGATCGTGCCCGGCGTCCGGCCGAGCATCCGCTTGGCTTCGACGCCGACGGCGTGCACCTCGCCCGTCCGCTGGTCGATCGCGACGACCGACGGCTCGGAGAGGACGATCCCGCGCCCGCGGACGTAGACGAGCGTGTTCGCCGTCCCGAGATCGACGGCCATGTCGCGCCCGCCGAAGCCGTTGAAGTAACTCATGAGGCCCATGGGGGCCACTGAGTCTAGCCCGAAACCGCAGAAGCTCCTGCAAGTGCCAGGCTCGGCTCAACGCCAGGGCGCCTCCCGGCTGCCGGGCGGCGTCGGCGTCCCACCCCATTCGAGCGAGAGGTCGACATCTGGAAACCGTTCGGCGACGAGTGCGCCCGTCTCCTCGACGAGCCGTTCCAGCTCGGCGGTCGACCCCCGCTCGTCCAGCTCGTAGAGCGCCTCGAGCCGCGCGGCCAGGTTCGCCGGCGCGATCTCGAGCCGTCCCAGGAGATCGCCTGCGTGCTTGAGCTCGAGCTTCGAGAAGTAGAGCCGGTTGAGGGCCGCCAGGACGGCGACGAGGCTGTAGCTCGACTGCACGAGGACGTCGTAGCGCCAGATCGTCGTGTCCCTCCTCCCCAGCCGCTCCTCGAAGTGCCACCAGGGAAAGAACGTCCAGTGCTTCTCGATCAGCGCCCGCTGCAGCTCGTCGGTGTAGGCGGCAGCCCGCCGCCAGCGGTCGATCACGTCCTCGCCGAAGAGCGGAAAGCCCTCGTGGAGGCCGCTCACGATCTTCAGCAGCTCCTCGTCGAGCTCGAGCTGGACGACCAGCCTGTCGATCTCGCGCTCGGCGCTGTCGATGGCCACGTGCGCGACCTGGCACTGGATACCGTCCAGGTAGTAGCGCTCGCCGTATCCTTCCTCGTCGCCCCGGCCTCTGAAGCGCTCGGCACCGACCTCGCCGCGCACCTCGGCCAATGCTTCCTCTGAGGGCAGCTCGTCGTAGTAGAGGAGCAGATCGAGGTCCGAGTACTCGTCGGCGTCGCCGCGCCCCGCCGAGCCGACGAGCAGGGCGGCGTGCGGGGCGCCGCGCCTGGGATACGCCTCCGTCAGCCGCTCGGCGAGCGCGCGCAGGCGTGCGGTCGCGCCGCTAGCCGAACCCATACCGACCCGGGAACCGGCTCGACAGGATCCGGACGAGCAGAGCTCCGGGGAGTCCGACGACGTTCAGGTAGTCGCCCTCGATCCGCTCGACGAGCCCGCCGCCGAGACCCTGGATGGCGTAGGCGCCGGCCCGGCCTTCCCATTCGCCGCTCCCGACGTACGCGGCGAGATCGCGCGGCGTCAGCGGCCGGAACGTCACCCGAGTGAGCTCGCGCCCCGTCTCCTCCCAGGCCCCTGTCCGCAAGCAGAGGCCGGAGACGACCTCGTGGGTCGTCCCGCCGAGCCGCTCGAGCATCTCTTCGGCCTCGGAGGCGTCGGCCGGCTTCCCGAGCACCGCACCGTCGCAGACGACGATCGTGTCCACCCCGAGCACGGGGCGGTCGCCGCCCTCGACGGAGCGGGCCTTCCCGGCCGCATGCTCGACGGGATCGTCGCCCTGCTCCTCGTACTGCGGCGGCACGACGTCGAAGGGGATCCCGAGCTGCTCGAGGATCGCCCGCCGCTGGGGGGAGCTGGAAGCGAGGACGAGCGGCGGAGCCGGAGGGACGCTCACGACACCTTAGGTTGACGCGTCAACATTTCCCCCGGGGCGCTAAAGCGCCCTGCCCCCGATTGAGAGCGTAGTCGGGAAATCGTGACGCGTGTGAGACGGCTTCGTGCCGGATGTGTGACGGCAGCAGCGGCGCTCATCAGCGCTTGCGCAGGTACCAGATCTCTTCCGCGGGCCAGCGCTTCGCCCAATCGGCCGGCGGATCGTCGTAGTACTCGTGGTCGACTGCATCTGCGGGCGCGAACAACTCACGCAGGTCGATCAATTCGAACCCGTTCGCCCGCAGGATCCGGAGGAGATCTGCAGTGCCTGGATGAAACTCGACGCCTGCGTCATCCACGTCGGTCCACTCGAGCCGGTAGAGGTCCTTCTGCGGGCGGACGAGCCTATCGCTTGTCTTCCCATCATCGGGCGCACAGAGGATCCTGAGCGTCGAGCCGCGTAAGAACAGGAGTTCGCCCTCGCGCCGCAACAACCTCGCGGCCTCAGGGATCCAGAGCGCGGGATCGCACCAGATCGACGCACCGTACTCGGAGACGACGAGGTCGAATGACGAGTCCGCCAGGCTCGTCTGCTCGGCGTTCTCCTCCAGGAACTCGAGCCCGAGACCGAACTCCTCGTTCATCCGTCTCGCCGTCTCGAGCTGGGCGGGGGTGATGTCGACGCCGACGACGCGACTGGCGCCTGCTCGCTTCAGCCAGGCACCGAAGTACGCGGTACCGCAGCCGAGCTCGACGACGTCTTTGCCCGCGACGTCGGGCAGCGCGCGAAGCTCGCTCTCCAGGATGTGCCACTGCCCCCATGTGACTCCCTCTTGAGCCCAGGCATCGCGCGCCTCGCGGTCGGTGTACTCCGCGTTCGCGCGCGTCCAACCCTCACGGTTGATCGCGACGTAGTCCGGATCAGACGCCATCGGGGAACCAGAGCCCGATCTCGCGCTCGGACGACTCCGCTGAGTCGGAGCCGTGGACGAGGTTGTCCGGCATCGAGAGAGCGAGGTCACCACGAATGGACCCCGGCGTCGCGTCGGTCGGGTTGGTGGCACCCATCGTCGTCCGCACGATCGCGATCGCCGACTCGCCCTCGAGCACGAGCGCGAGCGTCGGCGCCGAGGTGATGAAGTCGACGAGCTCGGAGAAGAACCGCTTCTCCCGGTGCTCGTCGTAGTGCCGCTCGGCGAGGTCGCGGTCGACCTGGAGCAGCTTCGCCGCCCGGACATCGAGGCCGCGGGCCTCGAAGCGAGCGAGGATCTCGCCGGCAAGCCGGCGCTGCATCGCGTCGGGCTTGATCAGGACCAGCGTCCGCTCGACGGCCATCGTTCCCGAAAGTAACAGACTGTTACTTGCTTGGACCGCGTCGGGATCGACGCGCTGCCTCGAGCTCAGCGCTGAAGTCCAGGGTCGGCGTAGCCTCGATCGGCGTCTCGCAGTACGGGCACACCTGCCACAGCGGCTCGAGCGGCGCCTTGCAGCTCTCGCAGGCTTGCTTCAGCTTGGTCGTGCAGACCGGGCAGACGAGGTAGGAAGGATCGACCTCGGCGCGGCAGACCGGGCAGCGGACGTCGTACCTGCCCAGCCGCTCCTCCATCTCCTTGATCTCGAGCTCGCGCTCGCGCACGTCCTCGAGGTACTCGGGCGGGCGGAACAGCATGTACACGAACACGCCCAGGAAGGGCGGGACGAGGCCGAGCAGCGTCGCCATCGCAACCAGCCACGGGTCCTCGATCCGGCGGCGGGCGTCCTTGTACACCCAGTAGGCGACGGCGAGCCAGAAGACGACGCCGAAGAAGATCAGCAAGTTCCGGATCACGTACCACGTGTCCGAGTGGAAGAACTTGACTGCGGCGAGAACCGATGTCACAGGAGGAGCTTCCCCACCATGTAGCCGACGAAAAACGAGATCGCCACGATCGCGCAGACGACGAAGGCGGCGAGCAGGAACACGCTCAACCGCTGACCGAACTTGCTGCTCATGCTACGCGTGCGGGTCGGACGGTAGAGAGGTCCGCGAGCAGATAAAGCGATCCGGTGACGAGGACGGCGCCCTTGGGGCCCGCCAGCTCGCGCGCGCGCGCCAGCGCCGCGGCCGGCTCCTCGACCGCCTCGACGCTCGCGAAGAAGCGTGCTCCACGCTCGGCGAGCTCGTCCGCTGGAAGCGCACGCGGGTTGCGCGACCGGGTCGCGACGAGCACGTCCCCAACTGCGGCCAGCCCTCCCAGCATGCGCTCGGCGTCCTTGTCGGCGAGGATCGAGCAGACGACGATGTATCGCACGGACGGGAGCCGCCCTAGCAGGTAGCCGACGCCGTTCGGGTTGTGCGCCCCGTCCCAGATCTCCAGCGGGGACTCGCCCTTGCGCTCGAGCCGGCCCGGTAGCTCGACGGCCTGGGCGGCAGAGGCGTGGACCGCGCGGCCCAGAAACGACTCCACCGCCGCAACCGCGCAGGCAATGTTGCTGCGTCCCGTCACGACGACGGCCGCAGCGCCGTTCACCCGCGCGAGCGCTTCCCACTCGGGCTCTCCGAGCACAACGGTTGCGCCCGGCTGAACGACGGCGAGCTTCTCGGCCGCGATCTGCTCCCGCGTCTCTCCGAGCTGCTCGGTGTGATCGAGCCCGACGTTCGTCAGCACCTGCACCGGCGAGCGGAGGACGTTGGTGGCGTCCCAGCGGCCCCCGAGACCCGCCTCCACGACCGCGACCTCGACCCCCGCCTGGGCGAACTCAGCCAGCGCGGCCGCCGTGAGGGTCTCGAACTGTGTCGCCCCTTCCGCCTCGGCGGCCGGCCGGACGCGCTCGACGGCGCGCTCGAAGTCCGCTTCCTCCCCGCCGACCCGGATCCGCTCGCCCCAGCCGGTGACGTGCGGCGACGTATAGGCGCCGGTCTTCAGACCCTCGGCGCCGAGCAACGCCTCGATCATGCGCGTGGTGGTGGACTTGCCGTTCGTGCCGACGACGTGGATCGAGGGATAGCGCAGCTGCGGCTCGCCCAGCTCGGCAAGCAGGGCTCTGATCCGATCGAGTCCGAACTCCTGCGGCCAGGGGCTCAGGCTCTCGACATACTCAACCGCCGAGCGCTTCAAGCTCAGCCCTGTACTGCGCGAGTTTCGACTCTTCCGCCTCGACCACATCGGGCGGCGCGTTCTCCCGGAAGCGCTCGTTCCCGAGCATGCGCTCGCCGCGTTCGACCTCGGCTCGGAGCCGCTCGATCTCGCCGGCGAGATCGCCCTGGCCGTCCTCGCGCGGGCGGACGACCGTCTCGAAGATCCGCTCGGCGTCGCCCTCGAGCCGGATGCGGACGCCGCTCCTGCGGTAGATGCGCGCTGCGGTCCGAGCCTCGTCGAGCGCACCCAGATCCGCCGCGTGCTTCGCCGCCGGCTCCGGCCAAGGGGCGACCATCAGCCTCGACTCCCGGGCCGGCAGATGCGACCAGATCTCCTCGGTCACGTGCGGCATCACCGGATGCAGGAGCTTCAGCAGCCGCTCGAGCGCGGCGAGTGCGGTGGCGCGCGTGTCCTCGTCGCCGAGGCGCGGCTTGATCGCCTCGGCGTACCAGTCGCAGAAGTCGTCGAACGTGAGCCGGTAGAGGAGCTTGACGGCGGCGGCGAAGTCGAAGCGGGAGAGGCAGTCCTCGAGCTCGGCAAGCCCTGCGTCGAGCCGGGCCAGGATCCAGCGCTCCTCGAGCTCGCGCGGCCGCGGCTCGGGCCGCGCGTCGCCCGCGTTCTGCAGGATCAGCCGCGACACGTTCCAGAGCTTGATCGCGAGCTTGCGCCCTTCCTCGATCGAGCCGAACGAGAAGCGCGGATCCTGGCTGGACGTGATCTTGAGCAAGCCGTAGCGGGTCGCGTCGGCTCCGTAGGGCTCGAGCGCGTCCTCGGGATCGACGCCGGTGCCGAGCGTACGCGACATGCGGCGACCTTCGGGATTGAGGAGATACGAATGGATGATCACGTCGTGGAACGGTTCCTCGCCCATCAGCTCGAGGCCGGAGAAGATCATCCGCGCGACCCAGAGGAAGATGATGTCCCGCGCGGTGGTGAGCACGTCACCCGGGTAGTACGAGTCGAGCTCCGGGGTCTGCTCCGGCCAGCCGAGCGTGGCGAACGGATACAGGGCGGACGAGAACCAGGTGTCGAGCACGTCCTCGTCCTGCGTGAGGTCGGCCGAGCCGCACTCGGCGCACGCCTCGGGCTCGCTTTCCGCGACGGTGACGTGGCCGTCGGGGCAGTACCAGACCGGGATCCGGTGTCCCCACCAGATCTGGCGGGAGATGCACCAGGGGCGGATGCTCCGCATCCACTCCAGGTAGATCCGGGCGAAGCGCTCGGGCGCGAATCGGACTCGACCCTCCTCGACGGCGGCGATCGCGGGGGCGGCGAGCTCCTCCATCGCGCACCACCACTGGAGCATGATCAGCGGCTCGACCCGCGTGTGGCAGCGCTCGCAGCGGCCGATCGAGTGGCGGTGGTGCTCCCGGCGCTCGAGCAGGCCGCGCTCCTCGGCCCAGGCGAGCACACGCTTGCCGGCCTCCTCCTGCGTCAGGCCCGCAAGCTCGCCCGCCTCCTCGTTCATCTTCCCGTCCAGGCCGATCACGGCCAGCTCGGGCAGTCCGTGGTCGCGGCCGATCTCGAAGTCCGTCGGGTCGTGGCCGGGAGTCACCTTGAGCGCGCCGGTCCCGAAGTCCGGCTCGACGCGTTCGTCGGCGATGACCGGGACGCGCCGCTCGACGAAGGGGACGATGACCTCCTTGCCGACGAGGTCGCGGTAGCGCTCATCTTCGGGGTGGACGGCCACCGCCACGTCGGCGAGGATCGTCGCCGGGCGCACGGTTGCGATCGTGACGTGGCCGGAGCCGTCGGCGAGCGGATAGTGGATGTAGGAGAGCGTGTCGTCGACGTCCTCGTGCTCGACCTCGAGATCGGAGAGCGCCGTCCGGTCGCGGGGGCACCAGTTGACCATCCGGTTCTCGCGGTAGATCCACCCCTTCCCGTACAGGTGGACGAACCAGCGCATGACGGCGCGCGAGTACTCCGGGTCCATCGTGAACCGCGTTCGCCGGTAGTCGAGCGAGGCGCCGAGGCGCCGGAACTGGACCATGATCGTCCCGCCGTAGCGCTCGAGCCACTCTTGGGCGTAGGCGTCGAAGCCCTCCCGCCCGAGATCCCGCTGCGTCTTTCCCTCCTTCGCAAGCGCACGGCCGATCGCGGCCCAGGTCGAGATCCCCGCGTGGTCGTAGCCGGGCTGGAAGAGCGTGTTGAAGCCGCGCATCCGGTGCCAGCGGACGAGCGCGTCCTCGAGCGAGAGCTGGAGCGCGTGCCCGATCGTCAGCGAGCCGGAGATGTTCGGCGGCGGGTGCATGACCACGAACGGCTCGCCGCCGGATCCCGGATCGGCCCCGTAGAGGCCTTCCTCCTCCCACGTGCGCTGCCAGCGCTCCTCGACGCCTTTCGGCTCGTACAACGGCTCCATGCGGATGATTCTACGGAGCCTCGGCCCCCGCTAAATCGGGGCGCTTCGAGCCGGCGCGGAATATTCAGCGAATGTGAGTCTCGAAGACTCAACCCCTTCGAGCCGGTCGCCGATTCGGGCCTGATTTCCAGCGTTTTCTTCAAACCGCTGCCTGGCACGTGCCGGGCACCGAGTATTCAGCGGAGTATGCAGGGCAACGCCGCCAGGGGGCTCGAGCCGCGATTTACGGCGCGGCGTACGTGTAACCGAGCGAGTCGATGTCGAGCAGGTCGGCGATCGTCGTCTCGTCGCCGACGTTCCGGTAGGGCCACATCGTGTCGTGCAGGTTCTGGCCGCGGCGGGCGCCGCTGACCGGCCGGTACTGCTCGCCGTGGATCTGCTCCCACTGGCTCCAGAGCCGGTCGATGTTCGCATGGTGGAGCCAGAAGACGGGGTCGTTCAGCGAGGTGTTCAGCGTCATCGTTCCGAGGAACGGCTTCTTCTTCGGGCCCCAGATCCCGCCGACCCAGAGATGGACGCCGTTGTGCATGAGATGAGGAGCGTGCGGCTTCGAATCGACACCCATCAAGCCGTCCTCGCACGTCATCCGCTTCACCTCGCGCCAGCCCTCCAGGTAATTGCGGAAGCTCTTGGTCGGGCTCGACATCGCGTCGTAGGGCTTGACGTCGTAGCTCGGGCGCGTGAGCGCCGTGGTGATCTGCGTCGCCGTCGGCAGCGTGCGCGCGATCGGCGTTGCGAAGCGCCGGACCAGGTAGTGGAATCCGCGAGGGTCGCTCGCCTTCGGATCGACGACGTTCAGTCTCCACGCCCCCTTGCGGAACGGGCCGTTCATGACCGCGTATCCCTTCGACGCAACGCCTGGCCCGCCCATGAAGTCCGCTGCGAACACAGCGGCGGTCGAGTTCGGATCGGTCCAGTCCCAGTAGGGGATCGTGATCGGCTTCCCGCTCACCTGGCGGAGCGCGTTCTCGAACAGGAGCAGGAACTCGCGGTGCCACGGCAGGAACGCCGAAGACATGTGCGCCGCCATGATCGTGCACAGGAACGATTGCCGGTGCCACCAGACGAACTGGTCGTAATAGCTGAGCTTCGCGTTCCAGGGGGACGGCGTCTGCTTCAGCTTGAGGATGGCGGCGACGAAGTCGGCCTTCTCCTGCGGCGTCAGGTCCTTGATGTCCTTGCGGACGCGGAGCACCGGAGCGACCGAGCCGGCGGGAGCCGACTCCGGGCCGACGACGGCGAAGAGGGCTGCCAGCGCGACGCCGCAGACGAGCAAGCGCTTCATCGGTTCACTATACGCCGCTGACTACGCGGACTCTTCGGCCAGCTCTTCGTCTTCGATCGGGACGCCGTCGGCGCTCGTGACGAGCGTCGGCTTGAGGCCCTTCGAGATCGTCTCTTTGGTGATCACGCACTTGGAGACGTCGGTGCGCGAGGGCAGCTCGAACATCACGTCGAGCAGCGCGTCCTCGATGATCGAGCGGAGGCCGCGGGCACCGGTCTCTCGCTCGAGCGCCTTGTCCGAGATCTCCCAGAGCGCGTCCTCGGTGAAGACGAGCTCGATCGTGTCGTAGGCGAAGAAGCGCTGGTACTGCTTGACGAGAGCGTTCTTCGGCTCGACCAGGATCTGGACGAGATCCTCCCGCGTCAGCTGGTGGACGGCGGAGATCACCGGCAGCCGGCCGATGAACTCGGGAATGAGGCCGTAGGCGAGCAGATCCTCCGGCATCACCTGCGAGAGGAGCTCGGCGTTCTCGGGCGCGGACTTCGAGCGGACGTGGGCGCCGAATCCGACCGCGTTCTTGCCGATCCGCTTGCCGATGATCTTCTCCAGCCCGGAGAAAGCGCCGCCGCAGATGAAGAGGACATTGGTTGTGTCGATCGAGAGGAACTCCTGGTGCGGGTGCTTGCGGCCGCCCTGCGGGGGCACCGAGGCGACCGTGCCCTCGAGGATCTTCAGCAGCGCCTGCTGGACGCCCTCACCCGAGACGTCGCGCGTGATCGACGGGTTGTCCGCCTTGCGCGCGATCTTGTCGACCTCGTCGATGTAGATGATCCCGGTCTCCGCCTTCTTGATGTCGAAGTCGGCCGCCTGGATCAGTTTGAGCAGGATGTTCTCGACGTCCTCGCCCACGTAACCGGCCTCGGTGAGAGCGGTCGCGTCGGCGATCGCGAACGGGACATTGAGGATGCGCGCGAGCGTCTGCGCGAGCAGCGTCTTGCCGCAGCCGGTCGGGCCGAGCAGCATGATGTTCGACTTCTGGAGCTCGACGTCCCCGTCGTCGGCCTGGGCCATCTGCACGCGCTTGTAGTGGTTGTAGACCGCAACGGCGAGCGTGCGCTTCGCCTCCTCCTGGGAGACGACGTAGTCGTTGAGGACGGCGTAGATGTCCTTGGGGCGAGGGAGGTTCTCGAGATCGAGCTGCGGGGGCGAGGTCAGGTCCTCGTCGATGATCTCGTTGCAGAGGTCGATGCACTCGTCGCAGATGTAGACACCGGGTCCCGCGATCAGCTTCTTGACCTGCGGCTGGCTCTTCCCGCAGAAGCTGCAGAGAAGCTGCTCGTTGCCGTCCGATGCCCGCGCCATCTGTTTTCCCCGCTCCCCCTGTTACCGATGCGTGACGACGGTATCGATAATGCCGTATTCCTTTGCCTCTTGCGCCGTCATGAAGTAGTCGCGCTCCATGTCCTTGGCCACCTTCTCCAGAGGCTGCTCGGCGTGCTCGGCGATGATCTCTTCCATCTTTCGCTTCATGTTGATCGTCTCCCGCGCCTGGATCTCGATGTCGGTCGCCTGTCCCTGGAAGCCACTCGAAACTTGGTGGATGAGGATCTTGGCGTTCGGCAGCGCGAGCCGTTTCCCTTTCGTGCCGCCTGCAAGAAGGAGTGCGCCCATCGACATCGCGATCCCGACGCAGATCGTCTGAACGTCGGGCTTGATGTACTGCATCGTGTCGTAGATGGCGAGCCCGGCGTAGACCGAGCCGCCCGGCGAGTTGACGTAGATGTAGACGTCCTTGTCCGGGTCCTCCGACTCGAGATGGAGCAGCTGGGCGATGATCAGGTTCGCGATCTGGTCGTCCACGGGCGTCCCGAGGAAGATGATCCGCTCGTTCAGGAGACGGGAAAAGATGTCGAACGAGCGCTCGCCCCGCGAGGTTTGCTCGATCACCATCGGAATGAGTGGGCTCATACGCGCGCTTCCAGACTCTTCTGCGGGGGAGTGTCGTTCACGATCCGGGCGTCCATTACGGGGAAACTAGGCGCGTAGCGCGGGCTCATGCAGGCTCCTTGCTCGTCGGGGTCCACAACTTCGTATCGCCGGGGGCCTTCTCCTGCTCCGGCGTCCACAGCTTCTCACGCGCGCGGGCGAGCTCGGTCGGGATCGGCTCGACCTCGGCCACCACGCTGTCGAGGGCCTTGCGCAGGCGGAGATCCTCGCGCAGCCGCTCGAAGGTCGGGCTCTGCCGGATCTGGGCGAGCAGCTCCTCGGGGTCTTCCTCCCCGGCCTCGGCTTCGCTCCGGACGAGCTCTTCGATCTCGCCGTCGGAAACCTCCAGGCCGACCTTGTCGGCGACCGCGTCGAGGACGAGCTCGCGCGCGACGGAGAGCTTCGCCTCCTCGAGCAGCCGCTCCTGCAGGGCCTCCGGGCTCTCGTTCGTGATCTGCAGATAGGTCTCCAGCGAGATCCCCCGGCGCTCGAACGAGCGGGCGAGGCCCCGGAGCAGCTCGGTGGCGCGCGCCTCGACGAGCGGGCCGGAGGCATCGACGTTGGAGGCGGCGACGAGGCGGTCGACCGCCTCCGCGCGGAAGGCGCGCTCGATCTCGTCGTCGAGCTGCTCGCGAAGGCGCGACTCGATGTCGGCGCGAAGCTCGGCCAGCGTGTCGAACTCGCTCGTCGCGCGCGCGAGCTCGTCGTCGAGCTCGGGCAATTCCTTCTCCTTGACGTCCTTGACGGTCGCTTCGACCTTCTCGCCCTCGCCGAACTCGATCTCCTTGGTCTCGCCGGCGGACATCCCGATCAGGCCCTCCTCGATCTCCGGGATCAGGCGACCGGCGCCCAGCTCGACGACGTAGTCGCGCTCGGTCTCGCCCTCCCGGACGAGGTCGACGACGAGCGTGTCGCCCTCTTGGGCGGGGCGGCCGTCGGCGGGAGCGAGCGTGGCCGCCGTCTCGCGCAGCGCCTCCAACTCCTGGTCGATGAGCTCCTGCGGGATTTCCGCCTCGCCGCGAGGCACCTCGAGCTTCGTCCAGTCGGCCACCTCGGGCCTGGGCTGGACGGCGACGGTGGCGGTGAAGCGGAAGGTCTCGGCCTCCGAGGCCGGAAGCTCGTAGTCGTATTCGGGCTGCTCGACCGGCCGGATCCGCTCGCTGACGGCGGCGTTCCGGAACCAGCCGCCGATGTGACTTTCGATCGCATCGGTGTAGAGACGCTCCTTGCCGACGCGGGCGAGCAGGACGGGCATCGGCACCTTGCCCTTCCGGAAGCCGGGGATCTTCAGGCTGACTGCGAGGTCGGAGGCGGCGTGCTCGACCGCGTGCTCGAGGTCGGCGCTCGGGACCTCGACTTCGAGGCGGACTCTGTTTTGGGGCAGCTCCTCGACCTGCGTCTGCACCGACCTATCTAAGCAGAGGGGCGATGGCTGGCCGAAGATGCGGGCGAGAGGACTCGAACCTCCAAGGGCTTTCGCCCAATGGCTCCTAAAGCCATCGCGTTTGCCAATTCCGCCACGCCCGCGGCCAGTCCATTGTGCCGGTTTGCAACTCGAGAACAGCGAGAGCGCAAGGACGATCGCCGCAACCTCGGTTAGAGTCAGCGCCCTGCGGCCCTACGACGAACAGCGGCGGTATCTGTTCGAGCAGCTCTCACGCGCGCTCGGCGACGAGTGGGTTGAGCGCAACCACCGGCTGGTCGAGGACTACTGGCAGGCGGTCGTGTCGCTCGGCTACGCGCTGCCCGACGAGCGCCAGCCCGGCGACCAAGAGGCTGCGTAACGCATCTCGGCCGCCGGCAGGCGGGCGGATTACGGGTTCGTCTTCTTGAGGATCAGCTTGGGCTTGCCTTTGGAATCGAACTTGACAAGGCCCGCAAACTTGTCCGACGTAGTCGCGCCGTACGTTCCCGGGACAGCGTGGCCGGTCGGGTCGTGCTTGAAGCAGACCATCTGCTTGTACGGATTGGCGATGCTGCAGGACAGCAGGCTGCCCTTGACGAAGACGACGTCGCCGACGCCGAGCTTGAACGTCCGCTCGGCGATCGCGCCGGCGGTCGCGGCGAAGAGGAGGACGGCCACAGCCGCCAGTCCGAGAGCCAACTTCTTCATGAGTGGAGCCTCCGTGTCGGTCGAGATGGGTGGCCGAACAGGGTAGCGAGGCCCGGTTCAGGACTGGATGGCAACGCCGACCTCGCCGTCGGCCGGCCGATCGAGGACGTGGTCGGCGAGGCCTGACGGCCCGAGGCGTCAACCCGCGTGGATGCGCCAGACCTCGCGGCCACGGAGGTGGGTCAGCCAGAGATCGCCGAAGGCAGTGCGAATGACGATCGGCCCCGGCCCAGCCTGCATGGTCTCGATGACTGAGTTCGTACTCGGATCGATGCGCGAAACAGTGTCGTCGCCATTGTTGGGCACGAAGATCGTCCCGTCCGACGCGGCGGCGAGCCAGGAGGGATTCGCGCCAACAGGCACGGTGGCAAGGATTCGTCCACTTGCGGGGTCGATGCGGGTGACGGTATTGCTCGCCCGGTTTGCTATCCAAGCCGCATCTGCCGCCGCCTCCACCGATGTCGGCTCCTCACCGCCCGCCTCGACGGCCGCAACGGCGTTGGTGGCCGGATCGATCCGGAACACTTTCAGGCCGGTCGTCGAGCCGACCCAGAGCGACCCGAAGGCAAACGTGATGTTCGCGGGGCTTTCGCCGGTCCGGATCGTGGCGACGATCCGACCGGTGCGAGGATCGATCCGAGACACGGTCCCGTCGAGACTGTTCGCGACCCAGAGGGCGCCGGCGGCGTAGTGGACGTCCCACGGTCGTGCTCCGACCCGGATCCGCTTGGTCACCCTTGCCTTCCTTAGATCGAGCCGCTCGATCCTGTTTGTTCCGAAGCTGTCGACCCAGACGTTTCGGGCAGCGTAGGCCAAGCCGCAGGGCTGAGAACCGACGCGGATCCTGCGTCCGACGAACCTGTTGGTGGCGGGGTTGATCCGGACGAGGTCACCGCTGCCGAAGTTGGAGACCCAGACCGCGGCGCGAATCTGGGCCGCCAAGCAGGGTCGTGAACCCGTTCTGATCTTTGCAACCACTGCGGCCGGACCGAAGACTCGGGAAGCGGGCGGAAGAACTGCGGCGACTGAGTCAGCCCCGCGCGCCGAGCCGATCGAGCTCGCCACGACCACGAGGGCGACGGCGCGCACCACACGATCTCCTACCACTCGGCAGTACTTTACTGCCGAATGGTAGTACTGTCAAGCGCAACGGCACGCGCTGCCTCCTCCAGCTCGGTGAGCGCGGCCCCGATCTCGTCGACGTTCACCCGCCCACGAAGCTGCTGGACGAGCGCTCGAATTCGGGGGGCGATCACTCGGACGACACTGCGCCCCTCGTCGGTGAGCTCGAGCAGGTACGACCTGCGGTCGCTCGGGTTGGGCGACCGAACGGCCAGCTCCGCGTCCACCATCCGGGCGACATGCCGCGAGATCGTGGTCGGAGGGACCCTGAGGAGGGACGCGAGTTCCGTGGGAGAGACCGAGCGCAGCGAGGCGATCGCGCCGAGCACGGCGTACTCGTTGCTCGTGATCCCAGTACCGGCGACCGCTCCCGCCATCAGCTCGCGCACTGCCTCGCCCGTGCGGAACATCTGAAGGAGCACGTTGTCGCCGCGAATCCGCTCGGGCATGGAGCCACCAAGCCTACTGCTCCCGCCTTGCGCTAACCGCTCCGCGAGCTCGTCGCGTGCAGGGATTCAGTGCGATGGCCCCGGGAGGAGTCGAACCTCCGCACGCGGATTCGAAGTTCCTCGAAAACACCTGCTCTGAGTGATATTCGGTGCTGTTGCGTGCTCTGAGGTTCTCTCAGTTCTGTCGGATTTCGGCAGTTCGGGACACGGTTCGGGACACCGTTTGTCGTCAGTCTCGGCAACGCCGTCGATCTTGGAGACGAGCTGGGACAGCTGCTCCCCTCTACCGTGCGCGGACGTCAACCGTGAGCCGCACGAGGTCCTTGCCCCGGAGTTTTCGTGCACGCCGATCTCGCCTGATCTCGGTGCGTCGTGTTGCCCTTTGTTGCCCCCCATTCCCCTCGGGAGCCGACGCAGCCACTGGGCCGTTGCCATCCACGGAGTACAGGTCTAGCCTTGCAACGTGCTCGTCTGCGCGAAGTGTGGGCGCGAGAGCGAGGGCGACTTCGCCTTCTGTCCTCACTGCGGCGCAGAACTGACGAAGACCGCACGATCACGCGAGCAACGAAAGACCGTCACCGTCCTCTTTTGCGATGTCACCGGCTCGACCGCCCTCGCCGAATCGACGGACCCGGAGGCGCTGCGTGCCGTGCTCGCGTGCTACTTCGAGCGGATGAAGGCGATCGTCGAGTCGCACGGCGGCACCGTCGAGAAGTTCATCGGCGATGCGGTCATGGCGGTCTTCGGCGTCCCCACCGTCCATGAGGACGATGCCCTCCGCGCAGTCAGGGCAGCCGTCGAGATGCGAGACGCCCTGCCCGAGCTCGGCGTCGAGGCCCGGATCGGCGTCAACACCGGCGAGGTCGTGACCGGAACGCAGGAGCGGCTGGCGACCGGCGATGCGGTCAACGTCGCCGCCCGCCTGGAGCAGGCCGCCCAACCGGGAGAAATCCTGCTCGGTGAGGAAACGCTCGCCCTCGTCAGGTACGTGGTCGAGGCGGGGCCGGCCGAGCTCCTCGAGCTCAAGGGGAAGACCGCTCCGGTGGCGGCGTTCCGCCTCTTCGGTGTTACAGGAGAGGCCGCACGGCGGCACGAGGCCCCGCTGGTGGGACGGCGGCGGGAGCTTGACCGCCTGCGTGACGCGTTCGAGCAGGGGGTGGTCGATCGGTCCTGTCAACTGTTCACGATTCTCGGGACGGCCGGTGTCGGCAAGTCGAGGCTCGCGTTCGAGTTCCTGGAACGAGTCGAGGGACGTGTCGTGCGCGGGCGCTGCCTCTCCTACGGCGAAGGGATCACCTACTGGCCCGTGGTCGAGGTACTGAAGCAACTTGACGTCCTGCCATCGGATCCCGCGGCAGCTGCCTCGCTTCGGGCGCTGCTTCGTGAGTCGGAGGAAGGCACGTCGGCCGAGGAGATCGCGTGGGGGTTCCGGAAGCTGCTCGAGGAGCAGGCGCATGAGAAGGCGCTCGTGTGCGTCTTCGACGACATCCACTGGGGCGAGGAGACGTTCCTTGACCTGATCGAGCACGTCGCCGACCTGTCGCGTGATGCACCACTCCTGCTCCTTTGCCTGGCACGTCCGGAGCTTCTCGACAGGCGGCCCGGCTGGGGTGGTGGGAAGCTGAATGCGACCACCCTCCTGCTCGAGCCGCTCTCGGCCGAGGAGATGAATCTGCTGGTCGATGAACTCGGAGGTGTCGACGAGGAGCTGCGGGCCAAGATCCTCACAACCGCCGACGGAAACCCGCTCTTTCTCGAGGAGATGATCGCGCTGGTGCGCGCTTCGAGAAACGGCGACATCGCCGTTCCGCCGACGATCCAAGCGCTCCTGGCGGCGCGGCTCGACCAGCTCGACCCCTCGGAACGACACGTGCTCGAACGGGGAGCGATCGAGGGCCGCGTCTTCCACCGAAGCGCCGTCGAGGCGCTCGCGCCCGAGGAACCGGAGCTGTCGGCGCGGCTGGTGGCTCTCGTCCGCAGGGAGCTCGTGCGTCCCGCAAAACCCCAGCTGCCCGGCGATGACGCCTTCCGCTTCCGGCACCTCCTAATTCGCGACGCCGCCTACGACGCCCTCCCGAAAGGAACCCGGGCCGAGCTGCACGAGCGCTTTGCGGCCTGGCTCCAGGGGCACGGATCTGACCTGGTCGAGCTCGACGAGATCCTCGGCCACCATCTCGAGCAGGCCGCGCGCTATAGGCGCGAGCTCGGCAAGCCTGACGAGGCGGTCGCCGAGCGCGCCGCCGAGCGACTCGCCGCGGCAGGGCGCCGGGCGCTCTGGAGGCTGGATCGGGCTTCCGCGGCGCTCCTACTCGAGCGGGCGCTCAAGTTGACCAGTCGCGCCGACGTTCATCTCGAGCTCGACCTCGCCGCCGCCACATCGAACAGCCAAGACGCCGCTCGCATCGCTGACCGAGCCGTCGAAAACGCTCGACGCGCCGGGAACCTCGTCGCCGAGGCGCTTGCGCGCGTCGTCGCCGCTCATGACCGGATGACCTTCGCGCCCGAGCCTGCGGTCGATGAGCTCGAAGCGCTGGTGCGAGCTGCCGTTCCGCTGCTGGAGGAGGTGGGCGACCACGCTGGTCTCGTCCGCGTATGGGACGCGTTCGCCTTCGGAGTCGCGAACTTCCGCTGGCAGTATGAGGAGCAGGCGCGCGCAGCAGAGAACGCGTTGCGCCACGCTCGGCTCGCGGGTCTGCCGCATTCCGAGCTTTTCACGCTCGACATGGCGCTCGTATATGGCCCCCGGCCAGCCGACGAAGCGTTACGCACGCTTGATGCAGCTCTTCCCGAAAGCCCGGCTCCCCGTCCGCTGTTCCATCGCGCCTGGCTACTTGCGATGCTCGCCCGATTCGACGACGCGTGGCATGTCGCGCGCGAAGCGGAGGCGCGGGCGCGCGAGCTGAGCGGCGCGTCCTCTGCCGAGCCTCAGCTCGCCGAGATCGCGACGCTGGCCGGTGACCACGAACTTGCGGCGAGCTACCTTCAGCGCCAATGTGAGCGCGTCGAGCGACTAGGCGAACGAAGCTTTCTGTCGACGTACGCTCCGCGGTTCGGCCGATCGCTCTGCGCCCTTGGCCGGCACGACGAGGCCGAACCGTTGGCGCAGCTGGGTCGCGACATCGGCGACGAGGACGACATCGCGACGCAGGCCTGGTGGCGGCAGACGCAGGCGCTCGTCCATGCCTCCCGCGGCGAGCATGCCGCGGCCGAGTCGCTCGCCCGCCAAGCGGTTGTGATCGTGGAGAGGACAGACGCGCTCAACTTCCGGGGTTACGCTCTCACCGACCTCGCCGAGGTGCTGGCGGCCGCGGGCGGAACGGAGGGAGCCGTCGCCGCGCTCGAACAGGCGCTCGACCGCTACGAGCGCAAGAAGAATTTGGCGATGGTCGCGCAGGTGCGTCCGAAGCTAGAGGCATTGCGCGCGGAGGCGCGCCCGTGATCGCCTGCCCAAGCTGCGGGCATCGCCTGCGCAAGCCGCTCCCGAAGGCCGCCGCCCTGCTCGAGGGACTTGACTTGACAGCGGCGATTACCTCGGTTGGAGTCGGCTCAACACAACTCGCCGACATACACCGCCTCTCCGGGTATGCACGGGGGGTATGCACGCCATGAGCATCCACGGCATGTCTGGCACTTCTGTCCGGCTTAGCCAAGCAAAATCGGCTTGCTGCCAAGACTCGAAGTGGGCGGTACTGACCTCGACCGTCTCCCATAGTTTCTCGAGACGGCCCATCCGCTGTTGGCATCGCCGCACGATCGACTCAGTACGATCTTGCCCCTCCTGGCTCGACTAGTGGCTGCTCCGGGACATATTTGGGACATATTGAAGTCAGTCGATGCTTTCTCGTACCAGAGAACCTGCTGATTTACAGCGAGTTAGGAAAATGGCCCCGGGAGGAGTCGAACCTCCGCACGCGGATTCGAAGTCCGCCGCTCTATCCGCTGAGCTACGGGGCCAAGCAAAACCGTTTCGCGGTTTCGCTAGCGCTCCGCGAACGCGGAGTGCTAGGTGGCGGATGGGACTCGAACCCACGACCACCGGGACCACAACCCGGGGCTCTACCAACTGAGCTACCGCCACCGCGTACTCGCAGGATAGCCGCGTCCTCAGCGGAAGCGGGCTCCGCCCGTTTCCGCTCACGATCATTGGATCGAGAAGCTCCGCCGAAAATTGGAGCGTCCGCGAAGCGGGCGCAAGATTTTCGGCGGACGTACCGCCACCGCGTCATTCAAGGATAGCCTGAGTACTCCCGATTTCTTCTGCCGTCATCCGGGTACGCGGCGAGCATGTTCTCGGGGTCCCAAGTGATCACGCGCCAACTCCCTACGTTCAAGAACGCACTGAACTGGCTCCGGCCGAAGGGCCACTTCGACCACGCCACAGGGGAGCTCGCGGTCTTGATCGGACTCGGAGCGACGCTCGCGCTCGGAACAACGGTCGCGGTCGCCTGGGCGGCCGGGTTCGGCGAGGTGTTTCACCGCCTCCTGCACGTCCGTCCGCTCTGGATCCCGATCGCGCTCGCCGGACAGGTCGTCGCCTACCTCGGCTACATGCTCGCGTACCGCGAGGTCGCGCGAGTCGAGCGTGGGCACCAGTTCGGGATGATGAGGCTTGCGGCCGTCGTCTTCACCGGCTTCGGGGTCTTCGTCGCCCACGGCGGCTTCTCCGCCGACGTGATCGCCCTGAGGGGAGCCGGAATCTCGAAGCGGGACGCCCGTGTGCGCGTGCTAGGGCTCGGAGCGCTCGAGTACCTGCTGCTTGCCCCAGCCGTTTGCGTCTGCGCGATCATCCTCCTCGCCCACGGATCCAGCAAGCCCGCAATCGGTTTCACGCTCCCGTGGGCGATCGGAGTTCCACTCGGGCTCGTCGCGGCCTTCATCGCTCTTCGGCACTGCAGCAAGTTCGCGAACGCGAACGAGGGCTGGCGCGGTGCGGTCGCCCACGCGCTGGACGGGATCGCCGTGCTGCGCCGGCTCTCGCTCGAGCCGTTCCGCCACGGGAGCGCGTTCGTCGGGATGGGCCTCTACTGGGCGGGCGAGATCTCCTCCCTGTCGGCGGCGCTGCACGCCTTCGGCTCGCCTCGCCCGGCAATCGCCGCGCTCGTCGTCGGATATGCGACGGGGTATGCGCTCACTCGAAGGACGCTCCCTCTCGCGGGGGCGGGCGTGGTGGAGGCGCTGCTTCCGTTTTCGCTCCTCTGGGCCGGCGCGACGCTGGCGCCGGCGCTCCTGGCCGTCTTCGTCTACCGCCTCTTCAACCTGTGGCTACCGCTCGTCCCTGCGGTCGTCGGCGTGCGGGCGCTGCGGCGGGAGCACCGCGCCAACGGCGGCGCGCAGGTGCCCGAGAGCCGGGCTGCCTAGCCGGCTGCGGTTTGACCCGGGCGAGGCTCCTCGAGCCCCGTCTCACGCGGCCCCACGGGCTCGGGCCCGAGGCGGCGGAGGTAGAACCACTCGTACAGCAGGCCGGCGACGACGGCGCCGACGACCGGCCCGACGTACCAGAGCCACCCGTTCGCCCAGGCGTTCTGCACGAGCTGGGGCCCGAAGGCGCGGGCCGGGTTCATCGCCGCTCCGGTGAGTGGGCCGCCGACGAAGATGTCCATCGTGATCGTGAGGCCGATCGCCAGGCCCGCGATCGACTTGAACGTCCCTCTCGGATCGGCGGCGGTGGCGAAGACGACCCAGACGAGGAAGAAGGTCATGATCATCTCGAGCACGACGCCTCTTCCCTGCCCGATCTGGCCGTTCAGCTGCGGGACGCCGAGCTTGGCGGCGTCCACTGCAGCCGTGGGGAAGATCCACTTGAGCAGGAGCGCGGCGACGACCGCGCCGCCGAACTGGAAGAGCCAGTAGCCGCACGCGAGCCGGATCGCCATCCGTCGCGTGGCCACGAAGGCGAGGGTGATGGCCGGATTGAAGTGACCGCCGGAGATGTGGCCGACGGCGGAGACCATGATCGCGATTGCGAGGCCGTGGGCGAGGGCGATCCCGACGAGGCCGGTCGAGGACCCGAGCATGATCGAGCCGGCACCGACGAAGATGAGCGTGAAGGCGCCGATGAACTCCGCGACGCAGCGACGCAGCGCGTCTTCCATCGCGCCCGAGGTTAGTGAGCGGTTCGGACGATCCCCTGGAGAAACGGCACCACGGTCTGAATGAACTTGTTCTGAGCCGGGAAGTCGAGCAGCGGGTCGAGGTGGCCCATCTCCAAGTCGGAGACGAGCCTCGACCGGCGGATCTTCGATTCGCGAAGCAGGCGCCTCGCACCGGTGAACACCCCTCCCTGCGACAGGCTCGTTTCGAAGACGTACAGGGGCGTCGTGATCTGGCGCAAATGCCTGAGTCGCAGGCCGAGGTAGCGTGCGACCGGCGTATCGCGCAGCGACTGGGCGCCGCGCATCAGGTCGATGTCGAGGCGGCCGGGGTAGTACCACTCCATCGCGTTCCCGGGCTCCTGGGCGAAGGCGGCGCAGGCGACAGGCACGCTCGAATAGGGACCGTTCACCCACGGTCGCGGGTCGCCTGTGCCGGCGAGCGTTCCCACCCGCACGTGGAGGGCCGGAACGGCCTGGGTGTGCGTCAGGAGGAAGCCGAGGAAGGCCTCGTTCGTCACAGGAAAGGACGGAAGCGTGCCCGGCGGGATCAGCCCCGGCGGGATGAACGAGGTCAGGAAATGCAGGACGGACGGCGCGTTCGGGTCGGCGAGCGCGTACTGGCAGGCCAGCTCGGGGGCGACGCCGACAGTCCAGAGCGGGAGGCCGAGCGGCGTGCCCGCGAAGGCAAAGGGCGTGTTGCGGCCGAGCACCGCGAGCCGGGCTTTCGCCTGCGCGACGGTCGTAAAGGGCGGCCAGTACGACGTTCCCTCGACGGCGCCCTTCCAGGTCCCCAGCAGGCCCCCGTCGATGAGGACCAGGCCGGAAAGATCCTTGTAGCCCGCGCGGCCGGAAAAGTCCCAGGCGGCGTATGCGGGAACGAACGACGCTCCCATCGAGTGCCCGCCGAGCACGACGCGGCGACGGCCGCCTGCGCGGGCCGCCACGACGACCCGATGGACGTCCTGGGCCTCGACTCGGAGTCCCCACTTCCGTACGAATGGAGCCCCCGAGTCCTGGATGGGAGCGAACTGGTGTCCTTGGATCGGGAGGAGAGTCGAGTAGTAGCCGAGCGCGGCCGTGGGATCGTTCAGCTCGAAGCCGAACGTGTCCTCGAACGCATTCCCGCGCCGGTCGACCGTCCAGACCCCGAGGCCGGGGACGAGCTCCACGAGCTCGCTCGCAAGCGAGCTGAAGGTCGACTGCCCAGACGGGCTTCCGGGAACGAGGACGAGAATCGTGCGGGCCGTGCTGGCGCCGTACTTCCGGAGCCAGATCCGGTTGTACTTCGCGGGGCCCGGTGCATCCGGCACGGCCATCGGCGTTCGTTCGCCGTTCCAGGCCGTCGCGGTACTCGGCACCGCGAACATGACGATCAGGGCAACGACGAAAAGGAAAGACCGCAGGTCGCCACCGTACTCCAAGAATGCGCCTGGAGGGATTCGAACCCCCGACCAACGGCTTAGAAGGCCGTCGCTCTTCCACTGAGCTACAGGCGCGTTCAAACAGGGTACAACGGCGTCATGCGCGCACACTTCGGCGAAGCCGGGCTCCGCCCGGGCTACGGCGGTGCCTCGCCTGGCACGGCTTCGGGCGATGGGCCCTGCTCGAGCTGCTTGCGCTCCGCCCGCACTCGCAGAATGTCGCGAATCACGACCTGGATTGCTCCCGCAATCGGAATCGCTGCGAGCGCGCCGATGATCCCCGCCAGGGCGGCTCCGATCAGGACCGCGATCAGAACGGTGAGCGGCGAGAGCTTCACGGTCTTCCCGTAGATCACGGGCTGGAGGATGTGGTTCTCCAGCTGCTGGTAGATGATGAAGAAGACGACCACGACGATCCCCGCCGGGATCGAGTGCAGGAACGCAATCGTCCCGACGACGATCAGCGCGATCGTCGCGCCGGCGAGCGGGATCAGGTCGAAGATCCCCACGAGCAGCCCGAGGGCGACCGGAAGCGGGACGCCCATGATGTAGAGGACGAGCGCCGAGCTTCCACCGGCAATCAGGCTGATGAGGATGTTCCCGAACACGTAGCCGCCGACCGTCCGGTAGATGTCCTGTCCGACGGTCCGCCAGCGCGGTCGTGATTTCTCCGGCATCAGCCCCAGACCGCGCTCAACCCACATCGGGCCTTCGAGCAGCATGAAGAACGTCATAAACGTGATCGTCACGGCGGCGACGATGATCGTGACGACGCTCTTCGTGATCGAGATCGCCGTGCCGCTGAGACCCAACAGCTTCGAGGCGCCGCCCTTGTGGAGCGCGTCCTTGACCTTCTCGACGATGTGGTAGTCCCTTTCGAGGAAACCGAGCTTGCCCTTCCGGTGCGACAGGTCGTGGATGTAGTTGGGGATACGGTCGACGAGGTGCCTCACCTGCTCGACGAGCGGCGGGACGAAGACGTAGCCGACGAGCGCGATCGCCGCGAAGACGCCGACGTAGACGAGGCCGACTGCATACCCGCGCTTGCGGACGCCGCGGCGCTGGAGCCAGTCGACGGCGGGGTTGAGCGCAAGTGCGAAGAAGATCGCGATCAGGACCCACGTCAACACCTGGCGTGAGATGAGCACGACCTCGACGAGGACGGCGACGGCCAGGATGACTCCGAGCACCTGCAGAACCGTGCGTGCTCGGAAGCGGACGAACCGCTCCGGGATCACGGCGAAAGAATGGCCTAAGAGTCGGACGCTTCTCGGGCCGCGAGCCGCTGCTCGAACAACTGCCGGAGGTCCTCGCCGGAGAGCCTCGCGACGGGCGGCCGCGGCGGTCGAGGGGGCACAGGAGGCTCGAGGCGCTCGGTCCGGCTCAGGATGCGGACGTGCGGATCGCGGTCACCGTGCAGCCGCGCGTAGCACTCGGCCTCGTCGAGCGGCTTCAGCTTGGCCCGCACGGCCGGAGCCTACTCCTGAGGGCAGCGCCATGCGAAGTCCCCGGAACGAGGGACGACGCGATCCCGAAAGTGGGGAGAGTCGAAGTCGAAGCAGAAGGTGGCCTCGCCGGCCTGAACAAGCGCAAGCGGGCGGCGGGGATCGAACCCGCATAACCAGCTTGGAAGGCTGGGGCTCTACCATTGAGCTACGCCCGCGCGGGGCGAAGGGTACCGCCTAGCGCCAGGCGGGGAACTCCAGCCAGGCCGGGTTGAGCTCGGCCCCCGGGGCCTCGCACAGACAGTCGCGCCCGCCACGCCCGCAGGCCCTTGCCGGGAAGATCCCATGGGGCGTGAACGCGGCGTCGAGGGCGGTCGAGAGGCGGTCGAGAATCTGCTTCGTCCCCCCGACAAAGCGCTCTTTCGCGAAGTTGCTCGTGTTCTTGGGAGCCCAGGCGAAGCCGAGCCTGACAGGTGTCTGCAGCTTCGGATGCTTCTTGGCGAACGCCGCGCTCGCGTACGCCTGCAGCGAGACGAACCTGGCCATCTCCTGGGCCGGGATCGTCGTGATCCCGAAGCCGAAAGTCCACTGCCAGGCTGCGTTCTCGAGCGGCGTGTACGCGCCCCGGAGGAACGAGGACGCGACCATGTCCTCGCCCTTGCCCGCCTCCGCCAGCAGCACGAGCGCGTTGAGATAGTGCGTGACGTTGGCGGTGCGTTCCTCGAGCGAGCCGATGCACGAAGCGGTCGGGAAGGCAAAGACCTCGCTCGACCAGTAGCGCACGTAACGGCTCATGTTCCGCCAAAACGAATCCTCCTTCAACCACGACTGCACGCCGGCTCGCGTATCGACGATCGACGTGTCGTCCTGGAACGGAACGACACGCCAGACGAGCCCCTGGCGGCTGGGCTGCCTCGGACCACCCTGGTAGAGCCCCCGCACGAAGTCCGTCATCGCCCGCTGCTGGGCCTTGTCACTGACCAGCGTGATCGGGAACTCGTTCACGGCCCAGATGTCGCCGAGCTCGAACGAGTAGCCGGCGGTGACCATCCGCTGCCGCGCCAGCACCCCGGCGTCGTACCAGTTCTTCCCCTTGTGCTTCTTCACCCAGTTGGCCCACGCCCAGACGCGGACTTCGTTCATGGCGTGGAATCGCAACCCGTAGCGGTGGATGATCGCCGCCTGCTTCGACTGCGGGATCGTCCAGGTGCCGTCCCTGCCCGCGACCGGCGGAATCGAGATGTAGTACTGCGCGCAGGGGGACGCGTGCTTCGCGAGCGCGTCGGCGAGCGAGAGCCAGTCGTTGGCGGCGTAGAAGGTCGCCTCGACCCGGACCTTGCAATTGAGCGACGGGGCAACGTGGTGGCTCGGCGGCTCGACCTTGCCACTGATCGAGCTCACCCGATGGCGCTGCACGCACTCGATGCTCCGGAGCGTGGTCGAGACGAGGTGGCGGCAGTCGATCGGGCGCGCGAGCTGCGTCGCGGTCTTCTGCGTCGACGAGCCGCCGCACCCGGCTGCGAGCACCGTCAGGCTGCAGAGGGCGATCAGCCGCACGCGTCGCATCGGCGCTATTTCTACACGGGACTCAGCGAAAGGCGCCGATCAACGTGGCGCCGCCCACCATCAAGGCGGTCGCCAGCAACAGGCGCCGACCGATTCGCTCGGTGCGGGCGATGAAAACCATCGCGAGCAGCACCGTCCAGAGAGACTCGGTCGCGTAGAGCGGTGTCACGACAGTGACGCGCCCCCGGGTCAGCGCCTCGAGCAGCGCGGCGTATGCGACGCCGAGCAGGACGCCGGCGAGGAAGAACGGGCCGAAGGCCCGCCGGATCGTCCCGAACGCGCGTCGGCCGCGGGTGGCAAGCAGATAGAGGAAGAGGAGCGCCGTGGCACCCGCGAGCGCCGCCGTGCCGGCGGCGAGGCCTGCGACGTGGTGGTGCCGGGCAGCCCAGCGGGCGAAGTTGTCCCGGACGGCGATCAGCGCCGCCGCGGCGAGCGCGACCACGAGGCCGATCTTCCTGAACCCGACCTGCTCGAGCCGTTCTCCGCCGAGGACGATGCCGCCCACCACGATCAGAACCGCGCCGCCCGCAAGCGCCCAGTGAAACGGCTCCCCGAGGAGCAGAAACGCCGGCACCGCCGCGAGTAGCGGAGCGGCTGTGATCAGCACGGCGGCGCGTGCCGCGCCGGCCAACTCGACCGCGAGCACGAAGAGAACCCCTGCGACGCCCGGCGCGATCAGGCCCGCGAGCAGAAACGGCAACAGCTCCGACGACGTCAGGTCGTCGGGGCCCGTCGAGCCGGCGAGGTCGATCAGCACCGCGACGACGAACCCGACTGCGGCGGTCACGAACGCCCCCGCCTCGGAATCGGGCACGCGCTGCAATCCGGCGCGCACGGCCACGGTCATCGCGCCGAAGCACAGGGCTGCAACGAGGCCGAGAAGGACGGCGAGCAATGCCGAGCCGTTATGCCTGCGAAGACCGTTCGTCGACGACGAGGTCGGCGAACGAGGACGACGTCTTGCCGAACTCCCACCAGCCGTGCACCCGCGGCTTGACGAACGCCATGCTGCGCCCGTACACGAGCGGGATCAACGCGACGCGATCGGCGATCGCCATCCGATCGGCATCGTGAAAGAGCTCGAGCCGCCTCCGGTCACTGCGCTCCTGGCGCGCCCGCTCGATCAGCTCGTCAAACGGCGCATAGGCGAAGCCGCCTTCGTTCGTACGGCTGTCGGAGTGGAGCTCGAGGCGCAGGTAGTACTCCGGGTCCGGATACCCAGGGAGCCAGCCGCCGAGCGCAATCGGCGCGAGATGCCACGGTGTGGTGAGGTGAACGGCTTCCTCATTCGTCCACCAGTGCAACTCGATCTCGAGCCCGAGTGTGTCCCGCCACATCGCCGCGACCCGACCGATGATCGGCTCCCACTCGGCGAGCGCCGCGAGGCCGATCCGGCCGGAGAAGCCGGAGCGGCTCAGGTGCTCGCGCGCTGTCTCCGGCTCGAACCGAGGCGCGATGTCGGGCGTATGCCCCTGCAGAGCAGGAGGTACGAGGCCACCCGTCGCAACGACGAGGTTGGGCGGAGCGACGTCCGCGAGAGCGGCACGGTCGATCGCATGCGCAAGGGCTCGGCGGAGGTCGACATTCGAAGTGACCGCGTGTGAATGATCGAAGGAGAGGTATCCGGTCCAGCCGGCCGGACCGAGCTCGACCTCGGGCGTCGAGGGCGGCATCAGGTCGGCGAGGCGCGGTGTGTAGCGGGCCGCGATCACGTCGACCTCGTCCCGTTCGTAGAGCTCGAGGGCCTCGTCGGTATCAGAGCGCAGGACGGCGATCTCCCCGACGTTGCCCGGCCGCTTCCCGACGTAGCGCGCCTGGCGTCGAAGTACCAGCCGATCGTCCGACCGGTGGCTCTGCTCGAACGGCCCGCTCACGACCTGCCGCCCCGGCTCGGTCCAAGAGTCGCCTTGACGCTCGATCGCATGCCGAGGCTGCGGCCCGCCGTCGGGCCGGTTCATCACGCTCATGAAGTACGGCGCGGGAGCGGCCAGCCGAAACTCCACCGTCCGGTCGCCGAGCGCCCGCACCCCGATTGCGCCGGCGTCGGTGTTGCGCCGCAAGTAGTAGTCCTGGCCGTTCTCGAGCACGAAGTAGATCGCGACGGACGAGCCGGGTGCGTCGGGGTCGAGCACCCGCTTGATCCCGAACTCGACGTCGTGAGCGGTCAGAGGCTCACCGTCCGACCAGACGAGGCCCTCGCGGAGGTGGAATACGTAACGCAGCCCGTCGTCGGAGATCTCCCAGCGGTCGGCGAGGGAGGGCACGATCGTTCGCTCCGGCCACGCCTCGACGAGGCGGTCGAAGAGCTGCATGCAGAGCTGGATGTTCGGCCACGCGATTGCAGTCCTCGGATCCGGATCGTTCGGGAGGAAGCTGGATGCCACCCGCAGGGTCGCGGTTACGTCCACGTGGGATTCGGGCCTCGTCCAGTGCTCGAAGGCCCGCTGATAGACGTCGTTCGCCTCGGCGAAGCGGAGCGAGGTGTGGAGCGCGAGCGCGAGCTTGAAGAGCACGAGCGCGATCTCCTGGCGCTCGCCGCGCTCCTCGAGCAGAGGCAGCAGTGCTCGATAGTGCTGGATCGCCTCGTCGAGCGCGTACTCCTGACGGGCTTTGTCGCCTGCTCGCGCCAGATAGGCGATCGCCTTCTGCTCGTCCTCGGCCGCGAGCCAGTGGTGGGCGAGGAGCCCGAAGACCTCCTCCTCGTTCTCGGCGTACTGCTGCTCGAGCCACTCCGCCGCCTTGCGGTGCAGCTCTTTGCGACGGGGGGCGAGCACTGTTCGGTAGGCGGCTTCCTGGATGAGCGCGTGCTTGAACTGGTACTCGGGCTGCGGCCAGCGCCTGGCCTCGCGCACGAGGTCGAGCCGTTGGAGCTCGTTCAGGTGATCGCGCAACTCGGGTCCGCCGGCCGAGACCCCTTCGAGCAGCGGCAGGCTGAACTGGCGCCCGAGCACCGAGGCCGAGATGAGCAGGTCGTGGCTCTGAGGCGGAAGCCTGTCGATCCGGGCGAGGATCACCCGCTCGACGGTCGGTGGAACCTCGACCGGCACGTCGTGGTCGAAGCGCCAGCCGCCGCCGTCGCGGACGAGCGAGCCGACATCGACGAGCGAGCCGACCAGCTCTTCGAGGAAGAACGGGTTGCCCTCGGCGGCCGCGATGATTCGCTCTTCGAGCTCCTTCGGAAGCGTTCCACTGCCCACGAGCGCGGAGAGCAGCTCCCGATCGGCCTCACCGGAGAGGGGCTCGAGGGCCAGCTCGGTCGTCCGATGCGGCAGCCCGCGCGCGGCGAGCTCCTTGACCCGCCAGAAGGGATGGTCACGCTCCGACCTTCCCGTCGCGAACAGAAGCACTGCGGCGTTCTCGGCAAGGGGGAGCAGCTGTTCTGCCAGCTGGACGGACGTGGGATCGGCCCAATGAAGATCTTCGATCGCAATGACCACGGGCCCGTCGTCCGAGAGTCGGGTGAGCAGTATCCGAACGACCTCGAACGTCCGGTACTGGAGCGCTTCCGGCGACAGCTCGACGAGACGGGCGGCCGCATCCGGCTCGAGGGCGAGCCCGAGCATCGAGCCGAGGTACGGATACACCTCCAGCGCGCGATCCCCGAACAGCTGCTCGACCTGCCGGCGAAGTGCGACGCGCACGCGGAGCTCGGCTTCGTCGGAGGCGACCCCGAGCCAGTTGCGGAGCAGGTCTCGGAACGGCCAGTACGGGGTCGATTCCCCATAGGAAGCGCAACGACCTTCCAGCCAGAGCTGCCGTCCCCCTTCGCCGGGAGACTCCTGAAAGACACGCCGCAGCTCGCTCAGCAGACGGCTCTTTCCGATCCCCGGCTCCCCGGTGACGAACAGGATCCCGCCCGCGCCGCGGAGGGCGCGCTCGACCGCCTCCCGGCCGGCCCCGAGCTCTTGCTGCCGTCCGACGAACCGGGCCTCCTCCGCCAGCAGCCGGGTTTTCGCCGCCGCAGGTCGGACGCCGGTCACCGGGTAGGCGACCACCGCCTCTGACTTCCCCTTCAGGTCGAGCTCGTTCGGCTCACCCCATGCGAAGAGAGGCTCCGTGCGCCCCCGGGTCTCGCCGGCGACGAGCGCTGTCCCCGGCGCGGCGGCGGCCTGCAACCTGGCCGCGGTATTGACCGTGTCGCCGAATGCCGCGTACTCCACCCGCCCGCCGGCTCCGAGCGCGCCGAGCACGACCGATCCCGTACTGACGCCTACCCGAATCGAAAAGCCCTCGATCCCCCACCCGCGGGCGACCTCCGCTCCGTAGTCGTCGATCTCCTCGAGGATTCGAAGGGACGCGCGGATCGCGCGCTCCTCGTCGTCCTCGTGCGCGGCGGGGGCGCCGAAAAGCGCGAGCACGCCGTCTCCGGCCAGATCCTTGACCGTCCCACCGAAGTCCTCGACCGCGCGCACGACGCGCGCGACTGCCTCGCCGACGATCAGCTTCACCTCTTCGGGGTCGAGGCGCTCGGCCAGCGCCGTCGAGCCGACGACGTCCGCGAAGACGGCCGTGACGACCTTCCGCTCCTCGCGCAGCTCCGCTCCGGGCGGCTCTTGGCTCCCCACCTCGGCCACGAGGAGATGTTCCCATAGGAGAACGAGGCCGGTGGTGTTCCTCGCCTAAATGCCTTCTTTGGGCCCAGTCGGTTTTCCTGGCGTGCCGGAGCCGGGCTCCGCCCGGCGGGAGGCTCGCCGGCCAGGGAAGCGAATGGGTCCAAAGAAATTCGCCGAGCCGGTCTCGCTTTCGTCCACCCCTCCGGCCGACTTTCCGCTTCCGCGTACAGCCGCCCGGCTTGGCTTCGTCCTACTCGCGCTCCGTGCTCGGCGCAGGCAGGACTCTACGCTCGGAAGCAAGCACACGTCAAGGGGGTAGGAACGAATCTTGCGCAATTTGCGAGGGTTCCTTTTGAAAGTTCACTCGGCGCTCCGACCTACCCCGGAGGAGCGTCGGTCACTCGGCGCCGAAAACGCCTCGGAGGCCGCCGGTGCTCGGAAATACCGACAGGCCGGCTGCGGTCCGGCCTCCTCGTGTCTGGCTGTCGAGCCGGACGGCGACTCGCCGCCCGAGTCGCCGTCCGCAGCTCGTCTCCCAGGTGTCTGCGGCGATCCCCGAGAGAGGATGCGCGGAGCTTATGCTAAGGGAAGCGATTGTGCAACCAGAAATTCTTTCAGGATTTCGAGACAATTGACTGACTAGTCAATCTAATTCGGAGTCTAAAGCTTCTCCCGCATTTTCAGGCGTGATCTCAGTAAGGATTCGCGCGCGCGCGGTATTGCGGCGCAACCGCGCCGGCGAAGATCGACGGGAACGAGATGCGGTTGGGATCGCCGTCCGAGACGAACAGGCGATCCGGGTTGAGCTTGAAGTAATGGAGCCAGTAGCCGCTTCCGTAGTCGACCTGACCCTTCCATGGCCCGCTCCTGATCCGCGGGATGCCGAGCGGGTCGAAGTCGATGCTGAACGGAGAAGGCGCAGGGCCGGAGCCGACCTCCATCACGCCCTGGTAGTGGTAGGACTGTCCGTCCCAGCTTCCCCTGATCGCGAGGTCGTGCGGAACCGGATAGACGCCGTAAGGCAGGGCCATCGTCCGCACCTTCTCCTCGGGCACCGCGTCGTTGATCAGCCGTTCGCCGAGCACGATCTCCTTTTGCACTCCGGTCGCATCGAGGCTGCCGAGATTGCTGTGGTCGTACGTGTGGTCGCCGATGTCGAAGCCGAGCCGAGCAAGCTCGGCCAGCAGATCGGGGCCGTTCGAGCCGCCGCCGAACAAGCTCGCGATCACGTAGAAGGTCGCCGTCGGGGTGAAGCCGGGATGCTTGCGCGCAAAGGCGAGCATGATCCCGACGGCGGTCTCGGGATCGACCTTTCCGTCCGGAAGCAGCGAGAACTGCTCGGGGCTCGAGTCGTCGAACGTCAGCACCACGGGCGTCTTGCCCGCCGGCACGTCGATCCTGCCGGTGACCATGTCCGCCGCGCTGATGGGCCGAAAGCCGCGCCGGAAGAGCGTCCGCAGCTCGTTGCGGAACTGCGAAGGAGTCGTGTCGTACTCGCTCGCCGGGTTCTTGAGGACGCGGTGCAGCATGATCACCGGGATCACGCCCAGCTCGTTCGCGCCCACGCGCTTCGGATCGGGAAGCTTCGGCACCTGCTTGTGGCGGGTGATGGTGTGCTTGGCCGGCTCCGATTGCTTCGTGGACGATCCGCAGGCGGCCAGGAGCAGCACCGCGACCCCGACGATCAGCGCTCGAGCCTTCACGCCGCCGCTTCCCCCGCCGTGCGCAGGTTCGGCGCCGGCTGCCGCGGCTCGAGCCCGAAGCGGACGTCGGGCTCGTCCCGCTCCTCGAGCAAACCCGCGACGTACTCGCCGAGGGCCGGTCCGTGCTTGAAGCCGTGGCCCGAGCCCCCGCCGAGCAGCCAGACTCGCTCGTGCTCAGGGTGCGGTGCGATCAGAAAGTGCGTGTCTGGGGTGAGGCTGTAGGCGCAGGTCCGGGTTCCCACGAGCGGCGCATCCGCGAGCGCCGGAAACCGCGTCGCGATATACCGGCGCGCCTCACGCTCGCCGTCGGCCGATGCGACCCGGGGATCGCCGTCGGGATCGAACTCAGGCCCCTCCCGGTCGGGAGCGACCTTCACACCGCGCCCGTCCAGGTCGCCGAGCCCGTACACGGCCCCGCCGTAGTCGACCCAGCCCGGGACCGGCGGCGTCTGCCAGTCAACGCCGGCGCCGAAATAGAAGACATCCTGCTTAGTGATTCTCAGCTTGACCAAGCCGGGGAAGATCGAAGGTAGCCAGGCGCCGCAGGCCCAGACGATTCGATCCGCCTCGAGCCGCCGGCCGTCGACCGCGACTGCCGCTCCGTCCGGCCGCGCCACGCCCCCGAGCAAGCGGGCGCCGCGCGCGAGCGCGTCGCCCACGATCACTCGAACCGCCTCGCGCGCGCGCAGGATTCCGGCTTCGGGCTCGTAGAGGACAAAGGCAAGGCCTTCGCCGTCGAAGCTCGGGAACAGGTCCTCGGCAGCGTCCAGGGAGATGCGGTCGACCGGGACCCCCTCGGCGCGCAGTGTGCGCTCGCTCTCGGCCTCCCAGCCTTCCTCGCTGCGCACGAGCCAGGCCACGCCGGACTGGACGAGAAGCTCGGTCCCCGTCTGCTCCTCGAGCTCACGCCACAGCTCACGAGCGCGCCAGGCAGAGCGTGTGTACCAGCCGTCCTGCCCATGTGAGAAGCGGATCAGGCGGGACTCGTCCCCCGAGGCGGCGCGAACGTGCCCGGGCGGATAGCGGTCGACCAGCGTGACGTCCCACCCGTTCAGGCCCAAGCGGCGGGCAACAGAGGAGCCGAAGATGCCGGCTCCGACGACGACTGCACTTGGCACGCGCTAAGGGTAGTCGTGTTTCAGGGTGCCACGCGGGTGGCGAAAATCGCCTCGTTGAAGCGACCGCCGGCCGGCACTGCCGCGAGCGCGAAGACCGGGACGGCGACCCCCCCGGCAAAGGACGTCGAGATGTAGTCGCCGAGCATCCGTCCCAGATTCGTGTCCGCCAGCCAGGAGAGGTGCATCGACTCGGTGTTGAGGCGACGCGGCGCCGACCAGGTCCTTCCACCGTTGTTCGAGCTGACCAGGCCCGCGTCGATCCGCTCGCACGAGGCGATTCCGCTGCAGGCCGTCAGCGTGTAGTACGCGACCGCCAGCCGTGCGTGGACCCCCTGCGTGCCTGGCGCGACCGCCAGACCGGGGACGAACGAGTCGACGTCGAGGAACGCATCCGTCGTGGGAAGACGCGCCGAACGCGACCAGGAGATGCCGTCGGCCGATCTCGAAAGCACGATCTCGTTGGCCTCGCACCCCCGGTCGAGTTCGCAGCCCTGCCAGGCGAGATAGACCGTCCCGCCGGCATCGACGTCGCCGGAGACGAACTGCGGCGTGCGCACCTCTCGCACCTCCCAGCCGTTGAGGATGGCGACGCGCCGCGGCGGAGTGAACGTCGCGCCGCCGTCCGTGGAGAGGACAGCGGCGATCTCGTCCTGTTCGAACGCTGCCATGGCGGCGATCGACGTGTAGGCCACGACCAGGGACCCGTCGGGCCGTGGCAGCGGCTGCGCGCCGTTCACGAGCTCGGTCGTGAGGCCTCCCGGGGCGGCCGTGACGGAACGCGACCAGCTGGCCCCGCCGTCGTTCGTGCTGCGGATCGCGATCCCGCCGGTCTCGAGGTTCAGGTAGGTGAGGTAGCACCGGCCCCGGAACGGGCTCCTGCTCCAGTTGTCGCACGCGAGCCAGCCCTTGTCGACCTGCTCGGGCGGGGTCTTGACGCCGGTGACCGGAGGACGCCAGGTGATCCCGTCGCTCGAGCGGCTGATCAGCACGGCGTCGCCTTCCGGAAGCTGCGCGAGGGAGGCGATCAGCCACAGGCGATGGACGGCGTCGTAGGCGACGGCCGGATCGCTGACGAGCTCTGCGACACCTGCCGGCCGCGAGGCGAGCGAGAGCGACGGAAGCAGACCGGAATGCCAGGTCTTGCCGGCGTTCTTCGACGTGGCGAATCCCGTTGCCAGGGCACCGCCGTTCTCGAAGCGCCCGACCTGGAAGGCCGCGACCACGACTTTGCCGTGAGCGAAGCTGTCCGGCTCCACCTCCGTGCCGTCCTGCGCGCCGAGCCCGCGGAACGGGTCCTGGGAGAGCTGGCGGGTCACGAGCTCGCAGTCGGCCGCGACGTTGTCCGAGAGGTCTGCGACCGCGAGGTCGCGTCCCAGTCCGCAGGTGACGCGGTCGGCGGAGCCGTCGAACGCCGCCGACAACCGGTCGGATCCCGACCCTCCGAAGATGGTGTCGCTTCCGGTCCCGCCGTCGAGGAAGTCGTCGCCCCGGCGGCTCTCGAGGTAGTCGGCCCCGCCGTAGCCGAGCAGCGTGTCCGACCGCGCCGTCCCGATCAGTCTGTCGGTGCCCTGGGTTCCGCGCAACGTCTCGGCCGGAGCGGAGGCCGCGAAGGCGCCGAGTGAGACCAGCGCTGTGAGGAGGAGCGCGCCGAGGAGACGAGGGTCACGGGCGGCGGCCAGGGCCTAATGATGGGCCTCCCCGGCCGCGCCGTCAATGGCGAGGAACGCGCGAGCGTCGTCTAGTACTGGCCCGGGTACTGGTTCTCGCCGTACTGCGCCGCGTTCTCGCGGGCGCCCCGGCGGGCCTCGCGAATGAGCTTGTCGGCGTCCGGCGCGCTGAGCCTGCGAAGGCGAGCGGCACGTCTCCACTCCCGGTATCGGGCTACAAGATTGCGAAGCACCCGGCCAGTGTAGGTGGCCGGCCATTCATCGGGGTGGCCGGATTCGAGCCGGCGTCCTCCCGGCCCCAAACCGGGCGCTCTGACCAGGCTGAGCTACACCCCGTTCGTCAAGGAGTCTAACCACTGCTCCCGAAGGCAATCCATCCACGCCTGCAGACGCGCGCGGAGGTTTGTGTCACCTACGGCGATCGTTAGCACGCCATAACGAGATCGCCATTTTCGTCCTGCGAGCCCATTGCTGTTGGATTTCCGTTGGAGTCGAATCGCGGTCGGCTCGATTCCTAGTTGAGGGGCCCAAAAGCGCCGAAGCTCGTCGAGATCCTGGTCGGCGTGGTACTGGATCGAATAGCCGGTACTTCTTCTGCATCGCGCGAGCGCCGGCCAGTCGCGCCGATTCCGGCCACTCCGCACGCGGCCTCCGAGGGATCGGCAGGTCCCGAACCCAGTAGTAGATCGTCGTCCGCGGCAGCGCCAGACACTCGGCCAGTTGGTCGATCGTCATCTTGCGCTTGCGCCGAAGCTCCCGCGCCTTCTCGCGTAGGTAGAGCGGATATGCTATGTTGTCAGATTAGCAAACGGATCGGATGGATTGCTTCCGGTAGGTTCGCGCGGTGACCGAGCTTCCGCCGCTTCAGCGCGACGAGGCCGGCCCGCGCAGGCAGCCGTGGCTCGGGTACTTGATGGTGCTCTCCGCCGCGGTGCTGTTCGCGGTCAACGGCGTCGTGTCGAAGGTGATCCTGGCCTCGGGGCTCTCGTCGATGCGGCTGACCGAGGTCAGGATCACCGGAGCCGCAATCGGGCTGGTCCTGGGGCTCCTGCTGGTCCGCCCAGCGAGCCTGCACGTCAAGCGCCGCGAGCTTCCGTTCCTCGCCCTGTTCGGGATAGGCGGGCTCGCGCTCGTGCAGTGGCTCTACTTCCTCGCCATCCACCGGCTCGAGATCGGGATCGCTCTCCTGATCCAGTACCTCGCGCCGCTGCTGGTCGCCCTCTGGGCGCGCTTCGTCGTGCACCAACAGGTTCGCAGGCGGCTCTGGCTCGCGCTCG
>WNGB01001488.1_pt1 | contig 38311 bp, 36 predicted proteins | sample 5400681 | NCBI WGS metagenome assembly WNGB01 (sample SAMN13153367, study PRJNA577476) | soil metagenome | isolation source: 115 cm soil or saprolite under grassland replicate 2 | place: USA:California | collected 2016-06-15 | reverse complement strand
GTGCGCCGCCAGGGACTCGAACCCCGAACCCGCTGATTAAGAGTCAGCTGCTCTGCCAATTGAGCTAGCGGCGCGTGCGATACGGCGGTTGACCTGCGGTTTCACCTCGCTCGATCGCGGCGGGCAGTGTAGCATACGGTGGCGAGCATAGACCCTCTCGCCCGGTCGTTCGAACGGCATCTGCGGGCCGAGAACAAGGCCGAGCGGACCGTCCACACCTACCTGGAGGCCCTCGGCCAGCTCGCCGCAAACCTCCGAGCCGCGGGGCGGGAGGGCCTTGTCGACGCCCCCACCGAGGATATCGAAGCGTTCCTCGGTGGACTGCTCGTCCGCCGCAAGCCGGGCACGGCCGCGAACCGGTACCGGAGCCTCCCGTCTTCTACCACTGGCTGGAGGACGAGGACGAGGTCCCGTCGACCCGATGGTCAAGCTCGAGACGCCGGCGGTCTCCGAGCAGCCATACCCGGCCTGGACGAGGCGGCGCTGCGTAGGCTCCTGGACGTGCGCGCGGGTCGGGATTTCGGGTCCCGCCGGGACACGGCGATGATCCTGCTGTTGCTCCCTTCAGTTACCTCGCCCACGGGGAGGCCGCGCTGTCCAGACGCATCAGCCGGCACAGAGGCCGCTCTTCGCTGCCCTCGGCGACCTGAGCCGGCTGCGCTGCCAGTTCAGCCGGCGGCGCGCGAGGCGCAGGCTGCCACAAGGTCTGGAACCGGGACGGGGCCGCGTGGCTGGCTGCGGAACTAGGGTGATCGAGGGGACTCGAACCCCCGGCCTTCGGGACCACAACCCGACGCTCTAACCAACTGAGCTACGATCACCACGCGTGAGCGATGGGAAGGATACCCGGCTCGCGTGAGCCTGGCCAATGCTTTCGAGGACCGGCATGGTGAACCAGATCCTGACCGAGCGCCTGCGGCTCCTACAGCTGGACGTGGTCCAGGCGCGCAACCTCCTGGCGGGCCGCGCGAACTCCGAGCGGCCATGGATCAGGGGGTACCCGATCGACGGGACGATGGTGGCGGCCGAGGCATTCCTGCGCGCGGCGGACGCGGGCATCGACTTCGGCCCCTACGGCATGTACCAGCTCGTCCGGCGGGCCGATTCGATGGTGGTCGGCGACATCGGCTTCCACGCCCCGCCGGACTCCGGCGGGACGGTCACGGTAGGCTACGGCCTGGCCGCGCAGGCGCGCGGCCAGGGCTACGCGACCGAGGCGCTGCAGGCCCTCATCGGCTGGGCGCTGGCTCAGCCGAATGTGCGGCGGGTGGAGGCGGACACGGCGCATGGCAACGTCCCGTCGCAGCGGGTTATGGAGCGCGCGGGCATGCGGCTGATCGGCTGCAACGACCACCTCCGCTTCTACAGCTATCCGTGATCGGCCGTCCGGCCGGCGTCGTTGCCCGAAGCGGGACGGTCGTGACAGAGTCCGTCAGGGTGGGAAGGTAACCCTCGAGTGGAGGTTGAGCCATTGGAGGTTGAGCCGTGATCGCGCTCGTCACCGGCGCTTCGAGCGGCATCGGAGCCGCGACGGCAAGGCGCCTGGCCAGGGAGGCCGACACCCACGTGATCCTGCTGGCCCGCCGCCGCGAGCGGCTCGAGGCGCTGGCGGCCGAGCTCGGCGCGGCGAGCGTGATCGTCGGCGACCTGACCGAGCACGACACGCCGGCCCGGGTGGCTGAGCAGGTCGAGCGGGAGCACGGCCGCCTGGACCTGCTCGTCAACAATGCCGGGGTCGGAGGCAGGGGGAGCTTCGGCTCCGGGGGCTGGGCGGAGATCCAGCGGACCATGGCGGTCAACTTCGAAGCGCCGGTGCGCCTGACGGAGGCGTTGCTGCCGCTGCTGCGGCGCTCGGCGCCGAGCGCGGTGGTCAACGTCGCCAGCGTGGCCGGGCGGGTGTCGCGGCCAGGCTCCGGGGCGTATTCGGCGAGCAAGTACGCGCTGATCGGCTGGAGCGAAGCAGTGCAGATCGAGGAGCGGCGCCACGGGGTGCACGTCTCGCTGGTGCTGCCCGGGTTCGCATCCACGGAGGGATTTCCGCAGCGTGAGCTGCTGGCGAGCCCGGCGACCCGGTGGATGGTGTCGACGCCGGAGAAAATCGCGGAGGCGATCCTCGTGACGGCGCGTCGCAGGCAGCCGGAGCGCTACGTGCCGCGTCCCTTCGCGGTGGTCCCGGTCCTGCGCCTGTTGCTGCCGGGCCTGTACCGGCGCGTCGTGGGCGGCGGCCGTTACACCGCGTCGGCTGGCCACCAGACGCCAGAGAGGGGCGAGAACGGCTAGGACCGGCCGGCTCCGCCTGCCGCATGGAGGACCGGGCTCGGGCGGTCCTCGGGAGCTCGGACGAGCGGGCGTCAGGCCAGCAGGGGAGTGAGGGCTGCCTCGATCTCAGAGGCGACCACCGGGCCCTCGCCGAGCCGGCCGCGGATGGTGCCGGAGCGGTCGATCACGATCAGCCAGGGCTCGCTCTGGAACCCCCACTTCCGGAAGAGAGGGGCGGGCTTGTTGACGTCGCGCTGTGGATAGATCTCCAAATGGATGAAGTTTGCCTTCTCTTTACCGACCTTCTGGAAGGTCAGCATCTGCTCGTCCACCACCGGCCCGCACATGCGGCTGGTGCACAGTAGCGGGGTGGCGAACGTGATCACCGTCGGCTTGCCGGACGCGACCGCCTTGTCCAGCGAGACGTAGTGCATCGAGCAGGGTGGCTCGCGGGTGCAGATCTTGGCGAGATCGCTCGGGCCGGTCGCGACCGGGGTCTTGCCAGAGATCGCCTTGCTGCCGACCGGGGCGACCACCTTGTTCTTGACGGGGATCGCTCCCTGGCCGGCGGCGCGCTGCCCATTCGCGTCGATGACGGCCACGGCCAGCCAGTTCCCGGGGGCGGGCAGGTCGACCTCGGCGACGTAGAAGCCGGTCAGCTCGCTTCGCGGCGACCTGTCCTTGAGCTTGTCGTAGGCGTCCATCTGGAGGAAGCGCGCCTCGAAGGGGCCAAGCGGCTTGCTGGTCTGGTCGGTGGCGAACCAGAGCCGCGGCGCGCCGCCCTGGACGAGCCGGTTGTCCGAAGTCGACAGGCCGAAGCTGAAGCGGTTACGCCCGACCGGGAGGGCGCTCTGGGCGTTGAGCAACGAAAGCTGGGGGAGGTTGGCGGCGAGGGCCCGAAGCGAGCCGGCCTGGCTCTGCTGCGAGCCGGTGGTCGTCGCGGAGCCCGACTTCGAGCCGGAGCCGCCGCAGGCGGCCAGCAGCGCCGAGGCCCCGGCTGCCAGGGCCGCGGAGCGCAGCAGGTCCCTGCGTGAGAGCCGGGATCCCCGATCCAGCGGCTCGGAGAACCCAACCAGGCGGGAGACTGGTCGATCGCTCAGTCGATCGCTCATTGGTGCCATCCTCGGGTGAAGGCTCGAGCTGGATCCCGCTGTCCGCGGCGGGCACGAATCAGCCTAGCGTCCAAGGTCCAGCTTTGCGGAGCTTCCCCCGAGCAACGGCGGGCGAGCAACATCCGGGGGCGACATCCGGCGGGCAACGCCCCCAGAGAAACGGCCGGCGAACGGCGGCCCGGGCGCCCGGCGAGCCAAGGCGGCCGGCGAGCCAAGGCGGCCCGGCGGCCGGCGAGCCAAGGCGGCCCGGCGGCCGGCGAGCCAAGGCGGGCGGCGGCGGGACGGGTCGGGCGGAGAGGTCCTCGGAGGCGACGAGGCGTCGGGAGGCCGGCGAGGCCCCGGGCGGCGGACCGCGGGTCAGACGGCTTGGCCGCGTTCGCCCCAGGCGGGTGCCCAGCCGACGCGGCCGGGGACGACCTGGTGCTCCAGGGCGAAGGCGACGGCCTCCAGCTTGGAGTGGACGCCGAGCTTGACCAGGACGTTCTGCACGTGGGTGCGGACCGTGTTGAGCGACAGGAAGCACTCCTCCGCGATGCGGCGGTTGGAGTGGCCGTCCACCAGCAGGCCGAGGATCTCCCGCTCGCGCGTGCTCAGGGTCCGCACGCGGAGGTCGACGCTCGGGTCACGGGCGGGGCGATCCGGCAGCGACGGGGTGACCGGCGCAGCCTGGCCGTTGAGCAGCCTGCGGAGCACGCTGGCCACCTGCCACCCGGTCAGGTCCTTGGCGAGGAAGCCGTCGGCCCCAGCCTCGATCGCCGAGTCGATGATCTCGCGGCGGGTGTCGGCCGAGAGCACCACGACCCGGGTCCCTGGCGCGCTGGCCTTGGCCGCGCGCACCACCTCGCAGAGGTCGGTGCCCGGCATGTGGGCGTCCAGGAGGAGCACGTCGGGGATGTGCTGGCTCAGCAGGCTCAGCGCGCTATCACCGTCCGGAGCGATTCCGAGGACCTCGACGTCATCCTCGGCGTCCAGCACCATGCCAAGGCCCTCCGCGAAGACCTGGTGGTCGTCAGCTAGCACCAGTCTGATCATTTCCCCCCCAATGAGCACGTGTCATGCTGCTCCGTCAAGGTCATGTCTCGCGCCGTGCAACGCGGTGACCGTTCCAACGCGAAAGCGTACGGCATCTGCGCGACCCTGCTCATCCGAAGAAATGACCAGTTCTGGCCGCTGAATCCGTCGAATGGAGCCTCGCGTGCACGTGGGGCGAGTGGATCGTGATCAGATCGGCATGTGAGCCCGCTTCGCTGGCGAGCGCGGCTGTGACGTACCGATTCTTGCGTCGAATGACGTAGTCTACGTGACTGCGAATCACGTATGGATCGTGAACGGCCCTGCGGCAAGCTGTTGACGTCGCATTTGCGCGCGAACCAGCGCGGACAGCATGCAGACAGTAGCGGAGGCAGCCGATGGCTCGAGTGTTCCTGGCCGACTGCCAGCCCCTTTTCAACGAGGCGCTGGAGGCGCTGATCGCTCGGGACGGCCGCAATGAGGTGGTCGGTCAGGCCTCCACAGCGGCGCAGGTCAGCGACTCGGTGATCCACATGAAGCCCGACCTGGTGGTGATCGACGCCGACCTCGGCCTCGCCACACGGCCGACCCTGGTCGAGGCGATCCTCCAGGACCTCGCGGAGACCAAGGTGATCCTGCTGGCGCAGGAGACCGACATCGACCTGCTCCTGCTCGCCATCCGCTCGGGCGCGCTGGGTGTCGTGGGCAAGAAGAGCGGCACGCAGACGGTCCTGCGCGCGGTCCAGGCGGTACTCGATGGCGAGGGCGTAGTGCCGCGCGCGATGCTGCCTGAGCTGTTCCGGCGCCTCATCGACCTCGGCGACCGGGCGTCGGACACGCCGCTCAGCCGCCTGTCGCCTCGGGAGCGCGAGGTGCTGGCGCTGCTCGGCCGCGGCTGGAGCAACGCGAAGATCGGTGACGCGCTGTTCATCAGCCCGCACACGGTGCGAACGCACGTGCAGAACATCCTGCAGAAGCTGGAGATGCACTCCAAGCTCGAGGCGGCCACCTTCGCGATGCAGCACCAGCTTCCGAGCCGCAGGGCCGGCGACCCGAGCAAGGCCAACCGCCGGCAGCGTGCCCGATCGGCCCGCAACTCCACCGCTGCGACGGAGCAGGACGCCGGCGACAAGGGCGATGCCGACGAGGACTCCTCGGGCAACGACACACCACAGACGGCGAGCTGACCTCGGCGGCGCCGAGGACGCGGCGATCGTCGATAGAGCTCGGGCTGGAGGCCTACGCCTGAGCGCCGGTGCCTCCGACGTCGTGGGTGGATCGTAACGTATCCGGATGGACCGGACGATGTGATCTCAGGCGGAGGCGTGCGTCGCGTGATGGCAGGGGAGTGCCCATCGAGCATGCGTTCGCGCAGCGGGGCTCGGCTGCTGCCTAGCCGGCCGCGGCGCCCAGCGCGATGCCGGCGAGGGCGGCCCGCTCGTCCTGGTCCAGGTCCACGTCCAGCGCCTCGATGGCCGGAGCGAGCTGCTCGGGGCGGCGCGGTCCCACGATCACGGCGGTCACGCCCGGATCGGTCAGCACCCACGCCAGCCCGAGCGTGGGCAGGGACACTCCCCGCTGGCCCGCGGCTCGCTCCAGCTCGGCCAGGGCCGCGAAGGTGGCGGGCTGCTCGAAGTCGCGGTAGGGGTCTGGGCGCAGCACCATGCGCGACCCTTGCGGGTACGGCTGGCCGGCGCGGTACTTGCCGGTGAGCCAGCCGCCGGCCAGCGGGCTGTACGCGGTGAAGCCGATGCCGTGCGCGGAACAGACGGCGAAGGTGCCTTCGGCGTGCCGGTCGAGGAGGCTGTAGCCGTTCTGGAGGTTGGCCGGGGCGGCCAGCCCGGCGGCGGCGGCCGCGTCGACGGCGGCCAGGACCTCATCGGCGTCGTAGTTGCTGAGGCCCGCATGGCGGACCTTGCCGGCTCGGATCAACTCGTCGAAGGCGGCCACGGTCTCCTCGATCGGGACCGAGGGATCCGGCTCGTGCGCCAGGTACAGGTCGACGCGGTCGGTGCCGAGCCGGCGCAGGCTGGCCTCGATCTGCTCGCGGATGTGTCGTGCGGACAGGCCCTCGTCTCCTGGCCCGGGGCCGACGCGGTTGCGCACCTTGGTGGTCAGCACGACCTCGTCGCGTGCCCCGCGGCTGGCCAGCCAGCGGCCGACGGTCGTCTCGGAGCGACCCCCGCCATAGGAGTTGGCGGTGTCGAACAGGGTCACGCCTCGCTCGCGCGCGGTGTCCATGAGGGCGAAGGCGGCCGGCTCGTCCTCGCCCTGGCCCAACAGCTCCGGCACCGAGCCGATGCCCCCGAAGTTCCCGCAGCCCAGCGCGATCACCGACACGTCCATATCGGTCCGGCCCAGGCGGACGTAGCGCATCCAGCAAGCCTCCTTGCGGTCGGGGAGCGCCTCAGGGGCGACGCTTGCGGCGGCGCCAGGGCAGCTCGAACCCCAAGAGCCTGACCCACAGCGGGTCCGTCCGCACGCGGAGCGCCTCGTCGCCGTCGCCGCCCTGCATGCGGGGGTCGTGGCTCGGGTCCGGACCGAACAGGCGCTCGGCCAGGTCGAGCGGATCGGGCCCGGACGGATCGGTCCGGCGGGCCCGGCGGGTCCGGCCTGCGGATCGGGACGGCTTCGGGGGCATATGCCTCCTCGCAACGGTCGAGCTTCTCCCGATGGTATCGTCGGCCGGCCCGGACGGGCCGCTCGTTTTCGCCTCCGGCCGCGGATCCCTCCGGCGGCGGCCGGCCTGGCTGACGGTGAGGCCGCCCGAGCGGGGTGACCAGGTCGCGGGCGGACGGACGGGTCCCTATCGTGGCCCACGGGTCCGACGCCGAGCGCCCCGGTCGCTATCCGGCCGGGGCGCTCGAAGCGGGTGGTCAGCGGCTCAGCACGCTGGCTGGGACTGGTGCTCGACGATGCGTCGCACCGAACCGTTCCCGACGGTGAGCGCGTAGTAGGACGGCCTCGTGGCGGCCCGCTTGCTCAGCTCGCTGAGCACGGCGCGCGTGTTGGCGGGGCCTTCGCAGGTGCCCAGGAACTTGATAGTGGCGTCACTGGCCACCGGGAGGGTCCGCAGCCGGCTGCTCTGGTTGCGGATGTAGATGTACAGGTACTGGGCGTCCGTGGGGCTACGACCGTCCGTGATCGCCGCCTTGACGGCCGCTTCGCCCTCGAAGACCTGGACGACGTCGATCACCATGGTGCGGCGGTTGACGTCGATCTCGCGGATGAAGGCCGGGTAGGTGCCGTCTGCCAGCACCGGGTGCGGCCTCACCCGACCCGGGCCCGGCGCGCTCGCGGTGACCGGCGTCGCCTGCTGCGCGGCCGGTGCCCCGGTGGTCGGCGTGGCCACGCGAGGAGCCGAGGTGATCTGGGGCGGGCTCTGGGTGGTCGGGCTGGCGACCGCTGGCCGCGAGGCCGCGGCGGGCGATTGGCGGTGGCTGAGGGCGACGGCGGCTCCAGCCGAGACCGCCAGCACCAGCAGCGCGCCGGTGGTCACGACGATCGTCGAGCGGTGGTAGCGCCGGACCCTGGCCGGCGAGCCGGGACTGGACGGTGGTCGGTCCAGCGTGGGTGTGCGCATGATTCCCCCTGGTTCATGCGCCGCATTCGGGGCGGCGCTCCACCTCAGACTGGCGCCCGATGGTCACGAGACCGCCTCGCGAGCAGTGCGAGCGGATCTCGGAATGATCACATTCGTCACGCGCGTGCCTGCTTGGGGGATTCGCGCGCTTCTCCTTCACCCGGGGCAGGGTGATGCCCCCTCACCCCGGACCGGCCAGGGGCGGGGAGTTGAGGTCATGCGCAGCGCCGGACCGGGGCGGCGCTGCCGCCCCGGTCCGGCACGGCTGGGCTCGGGCTGGCCACTCCACTCAGTAGGTGGCGGCGGCCCGCCGGCCGTACGAGGTCAGCGCCCAGATCACCCATATGTCGAGCGCGATTATCAGAAGCGCCCAGAACGGGTAATATGGGATGAACAGGAAATTCGCGATCGCACTGAGCCCTACCAACGCGATCCCGACCGCCCTTGCCCACACGTTGCCTCGGAGCACAAAGAAGCCCGCCACCACCAGCAGCGCGCCGAACGCCAGGTGGATCCATCCCCACCTGGATACGTCGAAGGTGAGCAGGTAGTTTGGCGTGCTGACGAAGAACTTGTCCTTGACGATCGCGGTGATACCGGCGATCACCTGGAACACCCCGGCGATCATCATGAGCACCGCCGCGAAGACCGCGCCGCCGACGGCCCAGCCGGAGACCTCGCGATCGCCGCGGCCGCCCCCGCCCATCTGGCCGGCGCGATCCCTACGGTCCAGGCGCTCCGCTTGGTCCCAGTCGGTCGATGTGCGATCTGCCATCTCGATTCCCCCCTCCACGGTCCGCAAGATGCGGCATGGGCACCGTCGCACCCGCGCGGGTGAGCCGTGATCACCCGGATGGGATGAATCCGTGGGACCGGCCGGAGCCACCAACCTGGGGTGGGCGCCGCGCCAGGAGTCCGGCGGGCACGGAAGCCTACAGGGTGTTGTCGCGCCGCCATGGCAGGAGCCGGTCTCCTGTGGCGCTGTACCATCGGGCCCAATGGCAAAGGAGCATACGGGCGGCAGGGCGTTTGCGCGCCCTGAGCTGCTGCTGCCGCGGCACGCTGGCGACCTGGTCCGCCTGGCCGCTGCCGTCGTCCTCCTGGTCGCGACCGCCGAGCTCGTCCACCGCAACCGCGTCGCCGCGCTCGAGGTAGACGCCTTCCGTCTGGTCAACGACCTGCCGGGCTTCCTGTACCCGCCGGTATGGGCGGTCATGCAGCTCGGCAACCTCCTCGCCGTGCCTGCCCTGGCGGCCCTCGCCCTGCTGACCCGCCGCTTCCGCCTCGCCGTGAACCTGCTGGTCGCCGGCGCCGGCGTCTGGTTCCTGGCGATCCTGGTCAAGAGCCTGGTGGAGCGCGGCCGCCCCGCTCACTTCCTCCACGACGTCCACATCCGCGGTGCGTCCGCCAGCGGGCTCGGCTACGTGTCCGGCCACGCCGCGGTCGCGGTGGCGCTCGCCTCCGTGGCCAGCCCGTACCTCGGGCGGCGCGCCAGGCCGCTGGTGTGGGGCCTTGCGGTCACGGTCTGCCTCTCGCGCGTCTACGTCGGGGCGCACCTGCCCCTCGACGTGGTCGGCGCCGCCGCCGTTGGCTGGGCGGCGGGCGCCCTTGTCCACCTGCTGCTCGGCGCACCGGGCGGGCGGCCCTCGCCCGCCAGGGTCGGCCGGGCCCTCGCCAGCGCCGGGCTCGGTCCCACCACGGTGGTCGCCCTCGGCCAGCCTGACGTGCCCCGGGCCGCCCGCTTCCTCGCCACCACGCCGGCTGGCGGGGAGCTGTTCGTGAAGTTCATCCCCAGGGAGCGCCGCAACCAGGACCGTATCTACCGGGCGTGGCGGGCGCTCACTCGCCGTGGCCCCGCTGGCCCAGGCTCCGGCTCACCGTCGGAGCAGGCCGCGCGGGAGGCGTACATGGTCCTGCTGGCCGCCGCCGGCGGGGTTCGCGTCCCCAGGGTCGTGCTGGCCGGTGGCACCGACGGCGGTGACGGGCTGCTGGTGCTCGCCTGGATCCCGGGCGTGCCCTTCGCCGACCTCGACGCTTCCCGGCTGGACGACAGCCTGCTCACCGAGCTGTGGCGCCAGGTCGGCCTGCTCCACGCCGCTCGCATCGCCCACCACGACCTGAACCGGGCAAGCGTCGTCGTGGACGAGACTCGCCAGCCGTGGCTGGTCGACTTCGACGCGGCCGAGGCGTTCGCCGGTGACCGGGCGCTTGCGGCGGACGTCGCCGAACTACTCGTCTCGCTGGCCACGATCGTCGAGCCGGAGGCCGCGCTCGCCGGGGCTCGGCGCAAGCTCGGGCTGGCCGCGCTGCACGAGGCGCTCGCGACCCCCCGGCCACCACCCGGCCTTACCACCGGGACCCGCTCCGACCTGCACGCCCGGCCGGAGCTGTGGGAGCAGCTCCGCGAGCTGGCACGGGCCCCGGCGGCCGTCAGTGACCGGCGGGCGCGCCGTCGAGGAACCCCGTCGCGGCGGTGACCGGGCTCAGCTGACCGGCGGTGTGGACCTGATGCCGGTGGGGTTGCCTCATCGGCGCCTGCTCCATACGATCAGCCAGCGGTCACCGTGACGGTCGGCTCATGCGAGGCGATTGGACCTGAGCCGGCAATCGGGACCCGGGCGGGCCGCGCCAGCAGCTCCGAGCTCGTGCGGCCACAACGCCGAAGGCGGGACGATGGGTAACTTCCGGACTCGGGTCCTGCCGGTTCGGCCTCCCGAACCGGACGCGCGGACAGCGAAAGCTGGTCGGGTGCCGTGAGGCGCATCCGCCGCGATCTGACCATGCTGGTCGCCAGCCTAGCCGTGTTCGCGGGCTGCGCGGTTCTCGCGGACGGGCGAGTCGGCCCTGCCGAGCGGGCCGTGTTCCATGCCGTCAACGGGCTGCCCGGTTGGCTGTACCGGCCGATGCTGGTCGCGCAGTACCTCGGCGTGCTGGCGATGCCGCTGGTGGTCGCCGCGGGCGCGCTGGCGTGGCGGCGCTGGCGCCTGGCCACGGCGCTGGTGCTGGTGGTGCCGCTCAAGCTGGCTGCCGAGCGGGTTCCCAAGATGCTCGTGGAGCGGCAGCGGCCAGGAAGCACCGTGCCCGATGCGATCCTGCGCGGGGTGCCGCACGGGGGGCTGAGCTTCGTCTCCGGGCACGCCATCATCACCTTCGCGATCGCCGGGTTGCTGCTGCTGGTGCTCCCGCGCCGCTGGGGAGTCGTCGCGCTGGTGCTGGCGGCGGCCAACGCGGTGGCGCGGGTGTACCTGGGCGCGCACAACCCGTTGGACGTGCTCGGCGGAGCGGCGATCGGTCTGGCGATCGCCGCGGTGCTGGACATGGTCCTCGACGTCGCCCGTGACCGTGGGAGCGGCCGCCGCCGACCGGCCGCCCCGGCGCGGGAGGAGCTGGCTCCCTGAACGGGTCTCGACGAGGGCGCAGCGAACCGTGGGTGCGCGGCGCGCCCGCAGTTCGTCGTTGACCGCCCGGCGGTCCGGCGGGACACTCGACACGGCCTGCGAACCGGGAGCCGTCACGGGTCCCGCGAAGGGCCGATCGAGGGGGGACGAGCGCGATGGTCGACGAGGCGCCAGCCGCCGCTCGCCGGTCACCGACCCGCCTGGCGATCCGGGCCGTGGTGTCCGTGGTACTGGTCGTGGTCATCTTCTACTTCCTGTTCAAGAAGATCGACATCAGCCAGGTGTGGACCGCGATCACCGACATGACCTGGCTGGAGCTCACCACCCTGGGCCTGTTCGCCATCTGGAACCTGTGCACCTACGCGTTCGTGTGGATGGCGGTGACCCCCGCTCCCAGGCTGTCGTTCGGCCGCGCGATGGTGATGACCCAGTCGACCACCGCGGTCGCCAACACGGTCCCCGGCGGCTCGGCGATCGGCATCGGCATGACCTACAGGATGCTGGGATCGTGGGGCTACTCACGGTCCAGGACCACCACGGCCGTGCTGGTCTCCGGGGTGTGGAACAGCTTCATCAAGCTCGGTATGCCGGTGTTGGCCGTGGCTCTGGTCGCCCTCCAGGGCAAGGCCACCGGGGGGCGGGTCATCGGCGCTCTGATCGGTATCGGCGCGCTGGTCGCCGCCATCGTGGTGTTTGCGCTGATGCTGCGCAGCGAGCAGGTGGCCCGCCGGGTCGGCGAGCTGGCCGGCCAGGCGGCCTCGTGGGTTCTCCGTCTCATCCGGCGCCCGCCGGTGACGGGCTGGGAGCTGGCCACCGTGAAGTTCCGCGCCCGCACCCTGGAGCTGGTCGAGCACAACTGGATCGCGATCACGGTGGCCTCGCTGGTCAGCCACCTGTCGCTGTATCTGGTGCTGTTGCTGGCCCTGCGGGACGTCGGCGTGGGCAACGCCGAGGTCTCCTGGGCCGAGGTGCTGCTCGCGTTCGCCTTCGCCCGCCTGATCACCGCCATCCCGTGGACGCCCGGCGCAGTCGGGCTTGTCGAGGTGACGCTGATCGCGACGCTTTCGGCCGCCGGGGGTGATCAGGCCCAGGTGGCCGCCGCCGTGCTGGTCTACCGAGCGCTCACCTGGGGGCTGCCGATCCCGGTCGGCGCCGCCACCTACCTGTGGTGGCGCCGTCGGTCGTTGCTGCCCACGACCCACGGGACGTCGGCCGTCGAAGCGTCGCCGCCGCCCTGACGGCGCGCCGTCAGGGCGGGCCGTGACGACGCAGCCAGTCGGCGGCCACGGCGTGGGGTTGCTCGCCCTGCTCGGCCCGCCGATTCAGACCGATCAGGTCCTTGGTGGTGAGCTGGGCCGTGACCTGGTTCAGCAGCCGGGTCAACCTGGTCCCGTAGGCGGCGATGATGCGGTCGCGGATCACGGGGACCACGTTCTCGGCCGGCTGAAGATGGCGGTCGTCGTCGAGCAGGACGAGGCCACTGATTGCCAGGTTGCCGTCGGTGGTGACGATCATGCCGGCGTCGATCTCGTGCTGCTGCAGTGCTGCCGCGGTGACGGTGAACGAGGGCATCGGGACGAATTGCTTGAAGGCCAGGCCGTACACCGTCCGGAGGCCATTGAGGCACAGCAGGCGCTGGGGGCACTCGGGAGGGCCGCCGAAGGTGAGCCTGGAAGCCAGCGGCGCGAGGTCGCTGATCCGCTCCAAGCGGTGCGCGGCGGCGGTCTGCTCGGTGACGGCGATGCCGTTCTGGTCCTCCGCGGGCGCGTAGGCGGGGACGGCGACGCCGCTGGCCCGGAAGGCCTGCGCCAGCAGGGCGTGGGTGCGGGCCGCATCGGCGGTGGCGACCCGTTCCCCGCGGTGAAGGAAGTCGAGAGCGCTGCCGAGGTACTCGGGGACGAGGTCGACCTTGCCCTGCTGGAGGGAGGGCACGGCAGTCTCGCGCGGCCCGACCGCGAGGACCATCTCGACCGGGTAGCCGCCTTGGGCGAGGGATTGCCCGTACAGCTCGCCGAGGATCTGGCTCTCGACGAAGTCGAACGAAGCGACCCTGATGACGGGGCGCCGAGGGTCCTCGGGCCGCACCGGGCTGCCGCTCCGCCCGGTGCAGCCGCCGACGGCCACGACGATGGCGAGGACAAGGGCGAGAATCGCCGGCGCCGTCGTCGCCCTCGCGCCTGCTGGCGGTTGCATGACGGTAGTCTGCTCTGCCTCGCGCCCGGCGGGTATCCCCAGGTTGGACGGATGGAGCTTGCCGCACCGCGTGGGTGGTGACAGCCCGCGATCGTCACGTCGCGGGGGACCGAGCCGGCTCCAGCCAGAAGGGGCTGGTGTAGGCGATCCCCCTGCCCAGCCGCGCGTACTCGCCGGTGGCGCGCGGGTCGGCCGGCTCGCTCGGATCGCTGACCCGCAGCACGAGCCAGTCGCCCTCGGCCGGATCGAGGTCGATCTCGAAGGCGATCACCGGCTCGTCCGGGCCGGGCAGGCGCACCTCGCGCGCCGCCGCCAGGGTCGGAAGGCCCCGCCCGGTCACTGGGCGGAGCACCTGGACGTTGAGTCGGCGGCCGCACCAGGCCGCGCCCCGGTCGAGGTCGACCTCGACGAGCACCGGGCCCGCGGCGTGGGCCAGGGTGGTGCCCATGCGTGCGCTGCGCGCTCGCGAGAAGCCCCCCGAAGTCTTCAGCGAGGTGAGGGCCGCATCGACCCGCAGGCCCTTGACGCGGCTGGCGAAGAACCGCCGGGCAGCCAGCGCCTCGATCACCCCTCGACGGGACAGTTCCCGCACGTACAGGCCGGTCCGCCCCTTGCCTTCGGGGTAGCCCCAGTCGGCGCCGTGCTCGTCGGTCACACCGAGCAGGCCGACTCGCCAGCCGGCGTCGAGGCATTGGGCGAGGGGGGAGCCGGCACCGCGGTCGGTGCCCTTGAACAGGTACTCGTCGGTCTTGTTGAAGATCTCCAGGCCGACCAGGCGCTCGGCGACGGCTGGCCGGTAGGAGAAACGGGCGAAGCGCAACCGGCCGGTCCCAGGGTGGTTGAAGGAGGCGAGGCCGTCGTCGCCGCGCCGCTCCAGCCAGCGCCACCACCGCGCCATTGTCGGGAAGGTCCGCAGCGGGTCGGTGAAGCGCTGGCTGCCCCAGACGTTCATGTGACCGTACGCGGCGTGCGACCACTCGAAGCCGCGCAGGGCGACGAAGGCCCCGTCGATGTTGGCCGCGTCGGCCAGCAGCGCGGTTTGGCGCCAGGCATGGGCGTCGATGCCGGTCCATCCGGGCGCGCGGACCACGCCGAGGAAGGCCGAGCCCCAGCGGCTGTGGTCGGTGATGGCGGCCACGTCGAGCCCGGCCGCCCGCATACAGGCGAACGCGCGCGCCGGGTCGCCGGCCCCGTCCGACAACCGGGTGTGGTTGTGCAGGTCGGCGTGGGCCAGCCAGGCGCCGGGAAACAGCCTCGACTGGCGGCTGGTTCCCCAGGCGTCGCGGGCGGCGCCGCCAGGCTCGGGGCGTTCCTGGGGGTCGAAGCTGTGCACTGGCCTCGGCATCCTCGCACCATAGCCCCGCTTCTGGTTTTGCGAGGGGACGGATAAGCTGGCCAGGCGATCGCCGCATCGCCCTGTCGGGTCACCGGTCGCCGAGCCGATGCGAGATCGGGGCCGCGCGCTCGCGTTGGGGGAGGCCCATGGAGCCCACAGACCCATCGACACGGATAGACACCTCAACGCCGGTCACCCCTGGGCTTCGGGGTCCCCTCCGGTCGCGACGCCGCCGGCGGCCCACCGGGGAGCCGCCGCCGCTACCCCATCACCTGAAGACGAGCGGGGTCGGCTGGCTGGTGGTCGCGATCGTGCTGGCGACGCTCTCGATCGTGATCTTCGACAACGGGATCCGCGGGGTCGCTGTCCCGATCACGGCTGCCGACGACGCGGTGGCGAGCTGGTTCGCCGGGCTTCACGTGCCGGGGCTGGTGAGGGTCATGCGAGTGCTGGCGGCCATCAGCTCATGGTGGGTCGTCAACGGGCTGGCGCTCGGGCTGGTGCTGGCCCTGCTGGTGCTGCGGCGCTTCCGGCACCTGATCGTCTGGGTGGTCGTCGGGAACCTGCTGACGCAGGTCGCCGTCCACATGGTGGGCGCGACCGCCCGGCGCCCACGGCCGTTCGAGGTGGACATCCAGACGAGCTGGGGTGGCTGGGGACTACCGTCGCTGCAGATCACCCTTCTCACGGGCGCGCTCGTGGCCGTGCTGTACGCCCTGGTGCCCGAGGGCCGCTGGCGCAACGCCGGAAAGTGGGTGGCGACCCTCCTGGTGGCGCTGGCGGCGCTCGGCCGCATCGCCCTCGGCGCGGACGCCCCGACCAGCGTCCTACTGGGCATGGCGATCGGGGTGGCGCTCCCGCTGCTGGCCTTCCGCCTGTTCACGCCGCATGAGGTGTTCCCGGTCAGCTATCGGCGCGGCCGCAGCGCGCACCTGGATGTCACCGGGCAGCGCGGAGTGGCGATCCGCCGCGGGCTGGAGGACCAGCTCGGCCTTGTGGTCGAGGACGTCCGTCCCTTCGGGCTGTCCGGCTCGGCCGGGTCGACACCGCTGCGCATCACCGTGAAGGGCGACCCGCCCACCTACCTGTTCGGCAAGCTCTACGCCCGCGGCCATCTACGTGCCGACCGCTGGTACAAGCTGGGCCGGGAACTGCTCTACGGTCGGCTCGAGGACGAGAAGCCGTTCAACACCGTTCGCCGGCTGGTGCAGCAGGAGGACTACGCGCTGCGCGTCATGCGGGACGCCGGGCTGCCGAGCGCCAACCCCTACGGCTTCGTGGAGCTCACGCCCGACCGTGAGTACCTGCTGGTCACCGAGTTCTTCGACGGCGCGGTCGAGCTTGGCGAGGCCACTGTGGACGAGACGATCATCGACGATGGCCTGGGAATCATCCGCAGGCTGTGGGACGCCGGCCTGGCCCACCGGGACGTCAAGCCGGCCAACCTGCTGGTGCGGGACGGCAGGATGCTGATGATCGACGTGTTCTTCGCCGAGCTCCGGCCGAGCCCATGGCGCCAGGCGGTCGACCTGGCCAACATGATGCTGTGCCTGGCGCTGCGCTCGAGTCCCGGGCGGGTGTACCAGCGGGCCCTGCGGCAGTTCAGCGTCGAGGAGATCGGCGAGGGGTTCGCGGCCGCCAGGAGTCTGGCGCTGCCGTCGCAGCTGCGGCGCATGATCCGCACACAGGGCCGTGACCTGCACGGCGAGTTCGTGCGACTGCTGCCGGAGCCGCCCAGTCCGACCGCGATCCAGCGCTGGAGTGTCCGCCGGGTGGGGCTGTTGGTCTCCATGGTGGCGGCGGCGGCGCTGATCGCAGTGGTCCTGGCAACTTCAGTCAACAACGACATAGCGATCAAGACTCCGCTCGCCATCGATACCTTGAGCTGCACCGATCTGGAGGCGCAGTGGCTGGAGGCGCAGTCGGTGCCCTCGGCATCGCTGGTGCCTTGCGTGCGTGCCTCGATGACGGGCTGGACGGTCGCCAATGTCGCGGTCAACAGCGGCCGCTCGATCATCACCTTCATGAACGACCGCGCCGGCATGGATGCGATGGTCGTGCGACTGACCGCGGCCTGCGACCTGACCGGGGCGACGGAGGTGCCCTCCGACCAGCCGGGCGCAAGGCGCCATCAGCGGATCGAGCAGCTGGCGCCGCGGTTCACCGCGACCCGCTTCGACACGTTTCCCGGAGGCTGCGTCACCACGCGGTTGACGAGTCCGGCGAAATGGCGTGCGGAGCTGACCAGCCAGGCACCGCTGCTGCTCGGCTTCACCACGCGAGCGCAGCTGCGCCGGGCGCTGGAGGAGCGCTCGGGCGGGCGGCTTCATCTGGATCCCCACGGAGGGCCATGAGCCGGCGCCGATCGCCGCCTTCGCTTCCGCTGGGCTGATCCATACGGCCCTGAGCAGGACTTCTGCTCTCGGGGAGCGACTGGCTGGCACTGGTGCGAGGATCGGAAGATACTGTCACGCCGACCCTGCCCCCGTCGGACGCTGGCACAGAGACGGGTGACCATGATGGGTGACCCGGGCGGAGAGGGACACGGAGCGCCATGCAGCCGTTTGGTGGGTTTCATGGTGTCGGCAACGGGCGTGGCGTGCGCGCGGCCTGGGCCGAGGCGAGGCGACAACGCTGGCGCGGTCGTCCGGTCCGTGGCCGGCAGGATCTGCTGGTGCTCCTGGCGCTGGTCGTGCTGCTGCTGGGCCTCGCCGGCTTCGACCTGCTCGGGCCTGGGCAGGGGGCCGTTGTCGCGCTGTTGAGCGTGGTGCCGCTGATCGGGTCGACGGTGCTGGATTGGCGGAGGACCGTCGTGCTCGGCACGGTCGCGGTCGGGTTGGCACTGGTCGTCGCCGCCCACGCCGGGATCATCGCCACGGGCGCGTTCAGCCTGCGGCTGCTCGCCGCGGTGATGATCGTCGTGTTCGCCAGTCTGAACGCGGGTCAGCGGGCCGCCGCCCAGCGGGCCTGGCGAGAGCTGCAAGAGGTCGCGGAGGTCGCTCAGCGGGCCATCTTGGAGCCCCTGCCTGGCCGGCTCGGTCCGGTCGAGCTGACGGCGCGGTACGCGTCGGCTCATGCGGAGGCCCGCGTCGGCGGAGACCTGTACGCGGCGGTGGAGACCCCGTATGGGGTTCGGCTGCTGGTTGGTGACGTGCGCGGCAAGGGGCTGGAGGCGGTCCGGGTCGCCGGGGCGGTGCTGGGCGCGTTCCGCGCGGCCGCGGTCACTGCTGGCCCTGGGCTCGGCGCGGTGGTGATGGCAATGGACGCCAGCGTCGCACAGCAGCTGAGCGATGAGGACTTCGTCACCGTCGTGGTCGCCGAGATCGCCTCTGGAGGCCGGCTGCGGGTGGTCTGCTGCGGGCATCCCTCGCCCTTGCTGGTCCGCCAGCCGGTCACGCGGGCAGACCGGCAGGACACCGCTACGGCCGGGCGGGCGGTCCCAGAGCCGGAGTTGGTCTGGCTGACTCCCCCCAGTGCGACTCCTCCGCTGGGGCTCGGCCCGGAGCCGCAGGTGCGCGAGGTCCGGCTGCGGCCGGGGGACAGGATGCTGTTGTACAGCGATGGGCTGCTCGAAGGGCGCGACGCCGCGGGTGAGTTCTTTGCGTTGGAGCTCTATGCCGCCGCCGCGGGTGTGGCGCCGACCCTCGATGTTGCGGGTGACCAGCTGGTCGAGGCGCTGCTGCGCCACGTCGGCGGGCGATTGACAGACGATCTGGCGGTGGTGTGGGTCCAGTACACGCCCCAGACGGCTGGCGCGCGTCCCTCCGGCGGTGAGGCCGACGTCGAGAGCGTGGTTGCCAGAGGAGGCGGGCTGGCATGGTGGCAACCCAGTACCCAGCTGGGCCGTCGGACTCGCAGGCAGCGCACCGGAAAGCCCTCCGGTGAGGCCTGATATCCCTCAGAGCAACGTGCCTGAGGCGGCTGGTGGTCGCCCGGCACGAGGAGGAGGATCATCACGCGCATCGACGAGGGAATCACCGCGGACGGTGGCGTGGAGTACGGCGCGCACCTGCCACTGATCGACTTCGCGCCAAGCCGGCCCCTGCCCGCGCTCAAAGCCTATGTCCGCACCGCGGCGGCGCTCGGCTTCCGGTACCTCTGCGCGAACGATCATCTCCTCTTCAGCCGGCCGTGGCTGGACGGCCCGACCGCGCTCGCCGCCGTCATCGACGAGTCCGACGACATGAGGCTCGCGATGACCGCCAGCCTCCCGGTGTTGCGCGGCCCGATACAGCTCGCGAAGACGCTGGTCGCGATCGACATTCTCTCCGGGGGTCGCCTGGTCGTGGGGGTGGCTCCGGGATCGTCGGCCGCCGACTATGCCGCGGCCGGCCTTCAGTTCAGCGAGCGCTGGCAACGCTTCGATGAGGCCGTGCAGGTGCTGCGCGCCCTTCTCCACGGCGATCCGGGAGGCTTCGAGGGTGACTTCTACGCCACGCGAGGCGTCGTCCTGGAGCCGCGGTCCGTGCAGCAGCCGGGACCGCCGATCTGGCTTGCGAGCTGGGGCTCGCCGGCGGGTCTTCGGCGTGTCGCTCGTCTTGGCGATGGATGGCTTGCCTCTGCCTACAACACCACGCCCGATCGGTTCCGCGAGGGCCTCGACCGCCTCGACGACCAACTTCGGCTGGTCGGCAGGCCGCTGGAGTCGTGCTCGAACGCGATCGCCACGACCTGGCTGTACATCACCGAGGACAGAGCCAGCGCGGAGCGGGCGCTCGCGGAGGTCCTCGCGCCGATGCTGAACCGGTCGGATGAGGCGCTGCTCTCGCTCCGGCTACCCATCGGCCCCGCCGAGGTGTGCGCGGAGAGGCTCACAGCGTTCGTGAGGGCCGGCGCGCGAAGGATCTTCGTTTGGCCGCTCGGCGACGAGGTGGCGCAGCTCGAGCTGTTCCGGGAGCGCGTCGTCCCGCTCATTGGACGGCAACCATAGATTCCGCGACCGGCGGTCCGCCGTCATGGCACTAGCCGAGCGGGGAGAATGCCTGCTCGAACGAGTGGATCAGATCCTGCGACGACCCCCAGCGGTCCTCAGGGACGAGGGAGAGCACCGAGTAGCCCCAGCTGTGGCTCGGGCTTACGAAGCTGATGTCCAGCCCGTGGGTGGGGCGCCCGTTCAACACGTAGGTGTACTCCCAGATCGCCGCGCGCATACCGTGGTAGGTCCCCCCGTGCACCGAGCCGATCAGGTGGTAGCCGGGCAGCCTCGCCGACCAGTACCGCTCGTTCTGGATCCAGCTGGGCACCGGATCGCCGTCGGGCGCGACCTGTGGGGGATTGGCGGACTCCACCTTGATGTAGCGCCCGGTGCCTTCGCTGAACGACGTGCCGTGGCGGGCCAGACCCGTTCTGCGCCTCCAGCCGGACGGGTAGGCGACGCGATAGCCGCCGCTCGGGTTGCTGAACCGGGTCCAGCTTGCCGGCACATTCGGGGCTGCGCCGCCTCCCGGATCGGACTGTGGCTGTGTGGGTGGGGACGTGGTGCGCGGCGCACCTCGCCGCGGGGCAGTCGTCTGTGGAGCCGTTTGCACCGGGCCTCTGGCTGCTGGGGCGCTGGTCACGTGGGGCGGCGCGGCCTCGCGCTCGCCGCTCGCGCCGCCGCCTCCCAATGACCTGGTCAGCGCGACGACCAGCAGGACCACCACCCCAGCGAGCAAGGCGACCACCCCGGCAAGCCGGGCCAGCGCGACCGGCCACCGACGCGCCCCGGGCCACCGGGCTTGCGAAGGCTCAGCGGTGTCCTCTGCGGCCCCCTCGCCGGCATCCCCGGCCTCCTCCTCGAAGGCTTCCGCAAGGGCGGGCGGCTCAGCAGGCTCGGGTGCCACGGCGGTCCGCGGAGTCGGCGGGGTGAGCTCTCCCGCGTCCACCGCTGGGCTTGGAGGGGGCTCCTCGGTGAGGGTCGGGGTGGATGGCCCGGGAAGTGGGACCGGCACGGCGGGTTGGGCGGCGGTCGCCGGCTGCCGGCCTGGGGTGTTGATCCGGGCCAGGCGCACGCGTACCTGGCGCAGGGCCGGCCGGCCGGCCGGGTCCTTGGCGAGCAGGGACATGATGATCGGCGCGAGCGCGCCGGCGCGGCGCAGCGGCCGTGGCGGCTCGTTCACCACCGCGGTCAGGGTGGCGAGCGAGTTGCCACGCTCGAACGGCGCCCTGCCCTCGACCGCGTAGTACATGGTTACGCCCAGGCCCCACAGGTCGGTCTCCGGGCCGCTGTCGTGGCCGTTCGCCTGCTCTGGGGCCATGTAGGCGGGCGAGCCGACGATCATGCCGCTGGAGGTGAGCTTCGGGTCGCCCTGCACCCGGGCGATGCCGAAGTCGCCGAGCCAGACCTTGCCGTCCTCGGCGACCATGACGTTGGCGGGTTTGACGTCGCGATGCACGATGAAGGCCCGGTGGGCGGCGTCGAGCGTGGAGGCGATCTGCAGGCCGATGCGGGCGACCCGCTCGGGCGGCAGCGGCCCCTCGCTGGCCACGATCTCGGCCAGGGTCGGGGCCTTGATCAGCTCCATGACGATGAACGCCCGTCCCTGCTCGTTGAGCACGTCGTAGAGGGTGATGCCGCCCGGATGGTTGAGCCGTGCCGCGGCTCGCGCCTCCCGCAGCACTCTGGCGCGCAGCGAGTCGCGCTCGTGCTCTGGAACGGTGTCGGGGAGCCGGACCTCCTTGATGGCGACCTCGCGGTCGAGCAGGCGGTCGTGGGCGCGCCACACCGTGCCCATCCCGCCTTTGCCGATGGGGCGCTCCAACGAGTAGCGGTCTGCGATCATTCGCCCGGGAGTGACGGCCATACCCCCAAGGTACCCATCGGGGCGTTCGGGAATCGGTCATGCCCGATTCGACGGACAGCGGCCCGCCCGGCGGGCCGTTGCAGGCCCGGTGCTGCGTCCCTCGAGTTCGGTGCCGGCTATCGGAAGAGTCAGCCGTCGAGTGTCACCTGAGCGTTCGTTCGAGCTGCCTGAGCATGGGCGGGTGGAGCTGGGTTGCTTCGCCACGTCGATAGAGCTGCGTCCATCCCCGACCGGTGGATCGCTCCTGGCCGGTCGGGACGACCAGACCATCGGTCGACAACACCTTGCGACGGAAGTTCGCCGGGTGCAGCACGACCCCCCATACCGCCTCGTAGACACGGCGCAGGTCGGCGATCGTGAACGGCTCCTCCACGACGCTGGTCGCAAGGTTGGTGTATTCGAGCTTGGACCGGGCCCGTTCGACGGCGTCAGCGACGATGCGGTCGTGGTCGAATGCGAGTGTCGGACCGTCGTCGGTCCCTAGATCGCCCACCGGCCAGAACCGGGCGTCGGCGGCGTCGGTGCCGGCGCGAGGCCGGGGAAGGTCGGGCATGAGACCGAGATATGCGATTGACACCACCCGCATGCGCGGGTCGCGGTCCGGTGAGCCGTAGGTACGGAGCTGCTCGAGGTGCCGGGGGCGAGCGTCAACCCCCGCCTCTTCGACGAGCTCACGCCGCGCCGCCTCGTCGAGATCTTCGTGCTCGCCGACGAACCCGCCTGGCAGCGCCCAACGATCCCGATGAGGGTGGACACCGCGTCGCACGAGGAGCACTGTCAGCTGCCCCTGCCGGACGGTGAGCAGGACGATGTCGACGGTGACGGCTATCGGCGGGAACGCCCGCGGGTCGTACCCATCGAGGAACGCCGACTCATCGTCCCGGCGAGGCTGCGCTGAGGTCACGCGGGTCATCATGACTCATTCTGACTTGTGTAGCAACTCAGCTTGAGTCATGATGGTCGCCATGCGAGCCTCCCGTCGACCCGTTGCCGGCTGCTTGTACGGCCTGGCGCTCGGTGATGCCCTGGCCGCCCCGACCGAGTTCCTGACTGTCGAGGAGATCGTCGACCGGTTCGGCGAGCACGGCCCGGAGGCCCCGCTGGGTGACCCGGCGCGGGTCACCGACGACACCCAGATGACCCTCGCCGTGGGCCGCGCTCTGCGGGCGGTGAGCCCCGGTCCGCTGACTGCCGCGAGGCTGGAGGGACCGCTTCGCGCCGAGTTCGTGGCCTGGCTGCACAGTCCGGACAACGACCGCGCGCCGGGTGCAACCTGCCTGCAGGCATGCCGGGCACTGGAGGCCGGTGTCGCATGGGAACAGGCGACGGTGCGGGCATCCAAGGGGTGCGGGGCGAACATGCGGGTGGCACCGGTCGGGTTTCTGGCCCTCCGCGGTACCGCTGAGGACGCGACGAGCGCGGCCGTCGCGCAGTACCAGGCGGCGTTCACCCACGGCCATCCGACCGCGCTGGCCGCCAGCGATCTCACCGCTCGCGTCGTGGCCGAGCTGCTGACGGGCTGCCGGCCGTCGGAGCTGCCCGGCCGGCTCCGCCAATACGCGAGGGAGCAGCGGACCGTGTGGCACGCCGACTGGCTTACCGGCCTCTGGCGGCGACCGGGTGTGGATCGGCCCCAGGAGTTCATCGCTTGGGGATGGGACGAGTGCCTTGCCTCGCTGGACCGGCTGGACGCGGCGCTGCTCCTTGGCGATCGCGCCGCCGATCCGTGCCGGCTCACCGGCGCCGGATGGGTCGCTGAGGAGGCGTTGGCGACCGGGCTGCTGTGCTTTCTGCTCCTGCCCGACGATCCGGTGGCGGCGATCCGCCGGGCGGCGGTCAGCTCCGGCGACTCGGACTCCATCGCCTGCCTGACCGGTGCCTTCGCGGGCGCGGCTCACGGTGTCGAAGCATGGCCCCAAGGCTGGCGGCGGCGCATCGAATACCGCCGCGAGATCGAGGAGCTGGCCGCTGCCTGGGAGGTGCAGTGATGTTGTGGACCGAGATCCTGGGGTTCGTCACTGGCGTAGCCTCGGTGTGGCTGTACGTCCGCCTTGGCGCCCGTCACGTCAGCATCGATCCAGAGCGCTTGGCGTTCCCGGTCTCCGGCACGGCGGTGCGGTCCGACCCCGCCGGCCACTGGAGGTTCCTGGAACCCTGCGTGCGCGCCTACGACGCCAGATGACCTCTCCGCCTATCCTGCGTTGCCCGATTATCCCAATGTGACGAATATCACCTGTCATGTCGGACGGAAGGTATTGAAATGTCGGAGTGGTTCTCGGAGCCCAGGGCCAACCTCATCGAGAGTGACTCGGGCTTTTCTGTGGAAGTTCTCGGTCGAACGGGCCTCCGGTACAGTGAGGGAGCAAGGACGGCATTCGTCGACTCGGAGGTGCTGGCTGAGCCCGGCGCCATCCTTGTCTATCGGGATTCCATAAAGAGATGGGATCCACCCAACCAATCTGACGCGCTTGATGACAGCGATCGTGAAAGGATCATCGAAAATATCAAGCACGCCTTCGAGTTTCGGGGACACAAGCTCCAGGTCATCTAGTCCTGGTGCCTTGCCCAGCAATAGACGGCAGGCCGTCGTCAGCGCCGGAATCAGGTCGCTCGACCCCTGTGCGACCCCGCTTGAGGGGTCTGGGGTGTCGCCATGGTCTGGCCCTCCTCGGCATCACAACCCGGTGAAACCGACATCCCGCCACCCGGCCGAGGCCGTGGGGGAGGGAAGGCCGATACGTATGATCATGCTGATCATTCAAAACGCACGTTGTTGGGCTCAGTAATGCGACCAAGCAGTGGCAGCGTAACAAGGATTACAACCAGGGAAATTGCTAAGCCAGCTCCCATAGTGAGGTAGTAGACGTGGCCAAGAGTTGGCAAGGGCGTGCCTTTTGGTGACATCTTGTTGACCGTCAGCACTGATATGCCGTATCCCGTACCTGCTGCCACCAGCGCAGCGGTAACCAGCGGCAAGATCCCTTCTAAATACACCACCTTATAGAGCGTCGAGCTCGGCGTCCCGCTCAGACGCAGGAGACTAAACGGTCGTTTGCGCTCCACCAATCCCCCGCCGACGGCGACCGCGAAGCTGCAGCCCGCAACCAGTAACGTCAAGGCCACCGCAATAAACACAAGCCGTTCTACAGTCGTGCCGACAGCGACTCTCGCCTGGACGGCTTCGCCAAAGGTTCTCGGTGCGGCGCCTGATGCGGACAGTGGCGTGTGAGTCGTTAGAAACGTCCGGACCCTTTCAAGCGTCGTCGGGTCATCAACTTTGATCAGCACCGATTGCAGGTACAGGCCGGTAAAATTGTCCGAGACCGTCGAGTTACCCAGGCCAGGACCGGCGATGGGCTGGGTGGTGAACGTGGGATTGTCGCCGTACAGATTGAAGGTGTTGGCTTCGATGGCTTTGACCCCCGGAGCACATTCTCCAAGGACGGCCAACTGCTTGAGACTCTCGCAGCTGATCATGCCGTTATTGGCTCCAGGGTAAATAGGACTGGGAGATTGCGGCAGGGAGTAGATCGGGAATACCGTCGCGCCGCGGAATGCCCGCAACTGGCTTACCAACCTGGCCCCGGCCTGCGGGGGGAGTCCTTTCAACGCTGCAGCTTGCCTGGCAAGCTTGTCTTCCAGGCCGCCCGGGCCGCTTCCGGTACAGTTGACACTGTTGCCGCAGACGGGACCGGGCGTAAACCCGTCAAGCAGTACGTTGCTCAGCGCGTTGGCGCTTGGTGTCGCTGTCGTCGAGTTGACCGCCGGGAGCAGCCCGGCGACGACGGTCCCAAGAAAGACGGCCAGCACCAGTCCGCGCACCGTCCTGAAGGCGGCCTTCGGATTGTCCGCAAGCCTCCGCGCCGCCAGTAGTGCTGACGCGCCCTTCACCGACCGTGCCAGGAGACGCGCTGCCTGCGTCGTCAGCCAGGGGCCGCCGACCACCAGGCCGACCAGGATGAGGATGAGACCGGGGAATGCGGGCGCGCCGACCGATCTGCGCGTGGTAATGGCCAGACCGACAACAAACAGGGCGATACCGAGCAGAAGTGGCACCAGCCGCCACACCTTTGGCGCTGGAGGTGTTGCCCTCCGGCTGACGCCGAGCGGTGAGATCCTGACCCGCCGCAGCGACAACAGCGCGGCGATCGCTGACGCAACCGGCACGGCGATGAGTACCGCCACATAGCCCGCAGCCGTCGGCGTGACATCGTTGGCGAAATATCGCGCGCTGGTGATGGCCGTGGCTGCCAAGGCAGACCGGACCAGCAGGAAGATCCCGATGCCCAGGACTGTGCCGAGGAGCGCCCCCACAATAGCCTCAACCGAGGCGATCACATTGATCTGGCGAGGAGTGGCCCCCACCAGCCGCAGCGCTGCGAAGCGTTCCTCGCGACGCGCCGCGGCCAATCGCGTGGCCGTGCCTATCAGAATGAGGATCGGGAACAAGAACGCCAGAGCGCCGACCACGAACGCGTCCCGGAAATACGGTGACCAGAGCTGCTTCCCCGGGGCGGTCGCGATCGTGCTGACACGAAAAGCGCCGGGGAACCGAGCCAGCTCGGCAGGCGAATAGCCGACGAAGATGACCAGCTCGTTCGGCGCGGTCAAAGCCCGCCGGCCGATGGTGCCGACCTGTGAACCAGGATATCGATCACCAAGCTCATCGCGGGGCGTGGTGCGAAGTAGCGCAGCGAGTGCTGGAGAGGCATAGTATTCGCCGCGCCCGGGGAGCCTGGAGATACCTGGCGGAACCGGTGCGTTCGGTCCCAGCGCCGCGAGGTCGAGCCGCTCAATAGTCTGACCCTGGAATATCTCGTTGCTGTACTTCCAGAGCTCCACGTTCGAAGCGGGCTCGTTGAGCTTTCCATTTTGTGTTGGCTGAGTGCCTTCCCAGAACGGCCGGTTGTTGGTGACCTGAAAGGCGTGAAAGTCGGCCAGGACAGCAAGCAGGATCGCCACACCGACCGCCACCGCGGACATCGTGACAATGAGTCGGACGACTGGTTCTCTGCCGCTGTGCAGCGCGAGCCGCAAGGCAAGTCGGAACATTATCCGGCCATCGCCACATCGGGTGGCGTGGTCACCCTGCCGTCACGCACCATCACCGCGCGACCGGCATAGGCGGCGACACGGGCGTCATGGGTCACCAGAACCACGGTCGTGCCCTCTTCGCGAGCCACACCAACCAACAGGTCCAGCACCATCTCGCCCGTTAGCGAGTCAAGCGAACCGGTCGGCTCATCAGCAAAGAGCACCTTGGGTCCCGTCACGAGCGCTCTCGCGAGCGCCACCCTCTGCGCCTGCCCGCCGGACAGCTCACCGGTGCGCCTGGCCCCTAACTCATCCAAGCCCAATCGCCGCAGCCACAAAGCCGCGTCCCTGTACGCCGCTCTGCGGCTGACTCGATTGAGCAGCAACGGCAGGGCGACGTTGTCCGCCGCACTCAGTTCGGGCACCAGCTGGCCGAACTGGAAGACGAACCCGAAAGCCGTGCGTCGCAGCTGCGTGCGCTTCGTTTCGCCGAGCCCGTCAAGCCGCTGGCCGTCAAACCACACTTCGCCACGGTCTGGTTCGAAGATCCCGGCCAGACAGTGCAGTAGCGTCGACTTGCCCGAACCACTCGGGCCCATGATCGCCACGATCTCACCGGAGGCCACCGACAAGGAGGCGCCCTGGAGCGCGGGCGTCTGACCGAACGACCGATACACCCCTCGAGCCTCGATGAGGCAACCGCGGGGACCTGATGCTACGGGAACGCTGGCGGCGCTCATGAGGCACGCACCATCTCGGTCAGGACCTGCAGTCGGGCCGAGGTCACATCGATCCACCGGAGATCGGCCTCGAGATGGAACAGGCCATGATCGGCCAGCAGCGCATCGACCAAACTGCCGGTCCGCTTGATCTCGGTCAACTCCCGCATGCGCTGCAGGTGGGCCGCACGCTGGGTATCGAGGTAACGCTCCGCGGAGCGGCCCAGCATCAGCGCCAGCACCACCTTGGCGAACAGCACCGTCTGCAGGTGCGGCTCCGGCTCGACCGGCTCGGTCAGCCACGCCTCGACCTCACTTACCCCGAGGTCGGTGATGACGTAGCGCTTGCGATCGGGTCCCGCGCCCGGCTCAGCATCCGCGGCCAACACCTTCCCGTCGCGGGCCAGGCGACCGAGGGTGGCGTAGACCTGACCGAACGGGAGGGGTTTGCTTCGGCCGAAGTAGGCGTCGTAGTCGCGTTTGAGGTCATAGCCGTGGCTCGGCTCCCGCTCGAGCAGGCCAAGAAGGGTAAGAGGAACGCTCATGGGGTGACCCTACACTGAGGGTATACGCTGCGTCAATACGGACGCCTCTGACATGTAGGCGGGGAGGTCGTACGGACTCGGGCGGATCCTGGAGCCTGCCGGTTGGAGCGGAAACCGCGGCCGCTGGGGGCCAGGCGTTCCGCCCGGCTGGGTCCTGGCAACGGCCGTATCCACCTGGTGGGGGCGCCGAGCGAGACGACGCTCGGCCGGGTGCTGCCGCCACGTGACGCGGGTCCTGCGTCCCCCGAAGGTCCATTCCCCTCGGGGGACGCAGATCCGGGCATCCTTGAGCCCGCCCACATGGCGCTACAGCGCGACGTCACCGGCATCCACGAGCAGAGTGCTGCCTGTCATCAGCATGGCAAGGTCGCTGGCGCAGAACAGGGCCACCCGCGCGACGTCATCAGGGACGCCCACGCGTCCCAGGGGCTCCCGCTGCGCCATCTGCTCCAGCATGTCCCCCAGCCCGGCGCTCTGGAACGCAGCCCGGCCCTCTTCGATTCCAGGGGTCTCGATGAGGGTGGGCGCAAGTGCGAGCACCCGGATCCCGCGGGGCCCGAATTCCACCGCAAGGCTCTTGGTCAGCCCTCGGACTGCGTGCTTGGAGGACACGTAATGGGCTATCCCCGGCCCCGCAGCCCGGTAGCCGGCGGTGGAAGCAAGATTGATGATCACGCCACCACGTCCCGCTTCGGCCATCCTGCGGCCCGCTTCCCGGGCCCCGATGAAGGTCCCCCGCAGGTTGACGTCCAGGACCTTGTCCCAGTCCTGGTCGGTCATCTCCAGCAGCGGGGTGGACGGGTAGATGCCGGCGTTGTTGACCCAGATGTCAAGGCCACCAAGTTCACGGACTGCCCGGTCGGCAGCCGCCGCGATCGAGGTGCCGTTGGTGACGTCGAGTTCGACGCCAATCGCTTGATGCCCGAATTCGCGGGCGATCGTCTCGGCGGATTCCTCGGCGCCGGTCTTGTCCACGTCTCCGATCAGCACATTCGCGCCGGCTTCGGCAAACCGGGTCGCGATGGCGCGCCCGATGCCGCGGGCTCCACCCGTAACGACCGCGGTTCGTCCCTCCAGGGAGATCAGCTGAGCGATCGTTCGGCTGCTCACGTCTGGTGCTGACATTGCACTCCTCCTTTGCAGTGCTGCGAGCACGCCCAACCTTGGCCGCTGCGTGAGTTCACCCCTTCCGCGGCCGATCACTCGTCCCGTGCCGCGATGTTGGCTCAACATAGGACCGCCGCTGCGCCCGCGGCAGAGGCGGGAGTCCCCCTTTGGGCGGGCCTCACGCACAACACACGCTCGCACCGTTGGCTGCAAGCGCCTCCAGAAGCGCAGGTCGGCCAGCTGGAAGGGCCCGGGGTCGGGAAGGCCAGCGCGGATGCTGTGCTGGTCGAACGGCGTGGACGGGGCCAGGTCGGCCGGCAGGCTGTCTGGCGCCAGGGACGGTTGGATCACCTGCTCGGCGAGGATGCGTACCTGCGCGACCGAGAGCAGCGGGACGGTCATCAGCGTGGCTGAGGTGGTCGAGCATGTGGTGCGGGGCAGCCGCAGGACCTGCCGTGCCCACGGCCGCTGGTCGACCCCCCGGGCCACCACGACAACCTGGTGGCCCTAGTCCGGGGAACGCACGGGTGCCGCAGGTCGTGCCGCGCGAGCAGCTTTCACGCGCCAACGGGCGCCTGTACGCGGCCGAGTTGACTTCCAACGAGTTCGTCGGCCCGCCCCTGGCCGGCTTCCTGGTGGCAGCAGGAGCTGCTGTCGCCTTCGCGACGCCGGTAGCTCTGTGGGCCGTCGCGATCACGGCACTGCTGCTTGTGCGTGGTCTGTTCCGGATCGAGCGGGACCGGCGCACCACCATGCGCGCCGACATCGGCGAAGGACTGCGCTTCCTGTGGCGTCACCGGCTCCGAGCGGACGCTGGCCGTCATGGTTGGCGTCACCAACTTCACCACCAACGCGACGTTCGCCATCCTTGTGCTTTGCGCAGTCGGGCCCATGTGCCATGGGCAGCCGAGGACCGTGAAAGCAGAAGCAGACGAGGTACGCTGCTCGCCTTGCCAAGCCAACGAGGGGCCGCAGCGAGCGGGCGAGGGCTGTGAGACGCTCGGCGTCGACTGCGATCCACGGCGTGTCTGCTCCGGCGACGGAGGAATGCATGCGAGCAATCTGGATGACCAGGTACGGCGGCCCTGAGGTGCTTGAGGTGCGGGAGACCGCCGATCCCGAGCCCGGCCCGGGACAGATCCGTGTCCGTGTCCATGCCGCCGGGCTGAACTTCGCCGAGGTGATGGCCAGGCAGCGCCTGTATCCTGACGCGCCCAAGCCGCCGTGCGTCCTGGGCTACGAGGCGGCCGGCATCGTGGACGCCCTCGGACCGGGGGTGGCCGGTCCGAGCGTCGGCCAGCGGGTGGCGGGGCTGGTGCGCTTCGGCGCGCACGCCGATCTGGTGTGCGTGCCCGCGGAGCAGGTGGTGGAGTTGCCCGACGAGGCAAGCTTCGAGGAGGCCGCGGCGCTGCCCGTCAACTACCTCACCGCCTACCACATGCTGTTTCGCGTCGCGGGCATCCGCTCGGGCGAGCGCGTGCTGGTCCATATGGCAGCCGGCGGGGTCGGGATTGCGGTGCTGCAGTTGTGCCGCACCCTCGATGGCGTGGTGACCTTCGGGACTGCGTCGGCCACCAAGCACGAGGTACTGCGCGGCGAAGGTTGCACCCACACGATCGATTATCGGCGGGTCGATTACGCGACCGAAGTCCGACGGCTGACCGGCGGCGAGGGCGTCGATGTCGTACTGGATGCGCTCGGCGGGCCCGACTGGAGGCGGGGCTTGGCGCTGCTGCGTCCTGTTGGTCGGCTCGTGGTCTTCGGGTTCGCGAACCTGATGAGCGGCGAGCGGCGCCGCCCGTTGCGAGTCGTGTCGCAAGTGCTGCGTGTACCACTTGTCACTCCACTTGGGCTGATGTCGCGCAACCACACGGTCAGCGGCGTCAACATCGGGCACCTGTGGGGCCAGCGCGCGTTGCTGCGCGAGGAACTGGAGGCGCTGGTCGCCTTGTGGCGCGCGGGTCACATCAAGCCGCGGGTTGACTCGGTCTTCCCATTCGCGGACGCAGCTGGCGCACACCGGCGCATCGCCGAACGCCAGAACATCGGCAAGGTCATTCTGGTGCCGTGAATGCACTACGGCGACCGGCGAGGAGAGCAGTGAGGTCGGCAAGCTCGCCGCTGTCTTGAGTCAGCTCCGGCGACTCGGACTCCATCGCCTGCCTGACCGGTGCCTTCGCGGGCGCGGCTCACGGTGTCAGAGCATGGCCCCAAGACTGGCGGCGGCGCATCGAATACCGCCGCGAGATCGAGGAGCTGGCCGCTGCCTGGCAGGTGCAGTGATGTCGTGGACCGAGGCGATGCGCTTGTCGAGCCTGGTGGGCCCAAACGAGCACAAGATGGCGGGGGCGCCGATGATCACCTCCGCGATCTCCGGCCAGTCGCTGTCTGGGTCGTCGTAGATCGGGTGGGCACGCAGCAGCAGCTTGGTGAGTCGCTCCTGGTGCTCCAAATCGCCCGTCCGACCAGGGGCCAGGCGCTCCAGGCGTGCGCCGTCGACCTCGTAGGCTCGGCACAGCCGCAGGTCCCGGCGGCGCTCGGCGATGTCCAGGTGGGTCAATGCCAACGCGTCCACACCGCCGGTGACCTCCATGGCATAACGCAGGGCCACAGCGTCCAGGTGGCCGACGCGGAACGCGCCCTGCCAGGTGTTTTGGCCGTTGTGTGGGTCGGGAAGGTCCAGCGTCGGGTCTTCGGTGGCGAATGGTCCCCGACCGTGCCGGGTCATGTAGCAGCGGATGACGCCGAGTCGTGTCGCGGTCATGTCCTCCTCTGCGAGCAGCGTCTCCGCGTTGGCGAACGTGGTCGTGCTCCAGGTCGTGTACGGGTGGAAGCCGTGCCATTCGTCCAGCAGCACGCCCTGCGCACCCTCGAACACGACTGGGCCGGCCCGCAGGAGCTGACCGAGGTGGCTGGAGTCCACCATCGCCACCCGCTCGGCAAAGGCCTGGTAGGCGTCGCGCACGCCGGAGACCGGCGGAGCGTCCAATGGCCCCAGCTCGTCAGTCAGCCGGTCCCGCAGCGCGTTGAGCTTCCGCTCGAGCGTGCGAGGCGCCGTGCAATCGCCGGCGCGGGGGGCGTCGGCGGGGTGGTCCAGCGCGTAGGAGGCCGTCTCACCGATGCCCATCCCGCAGGACCCGTGCCGGCGATCCCCTCTGGCCAGTTCGCGGGCGCGGTTGGCGGCCCGGTGGTATGGCGTGGCGAGCAGAGCGTCGCGGTCGACGGTGACGCGGTCCAAGGCGTCGCGCACGCCCAGGGAGGCGAGATGTGCGGCCTCGCCGGCCAGCGCCAAGGGGTCGACGAGGACGAAGCGTGACAGGTGCGTTCGCACACCCGGGATGAAGCTGCCCGAGCCGAACTGCGCGAAGGCGTGATGGCGCCCGTCGGAGGTGACCACGTTGTGGGCGGCCTGTGCGCCGCCATTGAAGCGGACCACCGCGTGGACCGGCTCCGCGTCGGCGCGGGAGCAGAGCCAGTCCACGACGGTGCCTTTGCCGGCGTCGCCATAGCCGAGGTCGACGACGACGACGTGGTTCACAGCCGGAGGTTCCCGCCAGCGTCGTCGAGGTCGTCGGGGGCGGTCGCCACGACCAGTGTGCCGCGCGTGGCGCCGATCGTGGCCAGCGCCTTGGACACGGCGGGACCGGCCGACGAGCCGACGTCACGCAGGTGCTCCAGGCCCTCGTCGAGGTCGGTGGCATCTTCCCCCAGGCCCACGGTCAGCGCGATCGTCTCGCAGACCGCGTCGAGGTCGGCAAGCTCGATGACGTTCTGGCCGAGCTGCCTGCGCCAGAAACCCAGCACCTGCCGGTCGCCGGCGTAGCTGGCGCCCTCCGGGAGGATGTAGTAGGCATCCCACCTGCGCTTGAGCTCGCCGACGATCTCATCGATCGGGATGGTGGCTTGGAGCTTGTCGCCGATGACCTCGTCAACCTCGGGCGCCTTGACGCGCGGGTAGGCCATCTCGTCGCCGATCATGAAGAGGTAGCCGCGCTTGCCGCGCTTCTCCAGGCAGTCGATCGAGGTGTGGCGGGCCATAAAGTACATGGCGAGCTCGTAGGACTCGGTCATCTGGCCACCTCCGCCGCCCTCGAGCACGATGCGGGCGAGGTCGTCGTCCATGCGGTTGTCGGATTCGAACTGACCGATCTGCAGCGGCACCCGGTCACAGGTTGCGTCGCCGATCGCGCCGAACAGGATCTGGGGATGCGCGACGTAGCCCTTACGCAACAGCAGCCCAAGCAGTTGCGGCAGCTTGGTCTGGAGGATGCGGGGAACCTCTCGCATCGAGCCGGTGACGTCGAAGAGCACGGCGATCGCCAGCGATTCCGGGTGCTCGTCGGTGTCGCGGCTCTCGCGGACGGTCACGCCGTAGGGGTCGAGGGCGGGGTGTACGCGGGTCGCTCCGCTGTCGCTGTAGGCGAACGCGCTGGTGCCGGTGGCCGCGCGAAAGCGCGCCGCGGCAGTGTAGACGTCGGTGGACCATCGTCCGCTTCCCATAGGGCTCTCCTTTCTCCGGCCTACGCGGGGATCGCGAAGGGACGGAACCTGCGGGGTCCGTAGAGGCGTTCGAGCAGCTCGTCGAATTCGCCGAGCAGCCGCCAGGCGTCGTGCGGGCGGCGCTTGGGGTTGGGGAGCGCGCAGCCGCGGGCGAAGGTGATGAGCGGCCTGGGTGCCCGCGCGCCCATGAGCTGGGTCATGCACCGGGTGGCCAGGTGGATGTCGGTCGACGGCCCCGGCCTCCGGCGCTCGAGCACCTCGGGCGGGTACCAGTGGCGGTATCGCTCGACGATGGCCGGGACGTGGTCGGTGTGGTCGCTGACCGAGTAGCACCAGTCCACCAGCGTGAGGCCGTGCTCGCCGGGATGGATCATCACATGCTCGGGCAGCACCGCGCCGTGGACCAGGCCCACGCGGTGCGCGAAGCCGACGGCGACCAGCAATCGCCGCCACATCCAGGCCACGTCCCTGGGATCGACGCCGTCCGGGAAGGCACGGTGGACCTCTGCCAGGCTGCGGAAGCCGCGCAGCCGCTCGAGCGCGTTGGCGTGGCGCCGAGCGCCGCTGCGTGGATCCAGGTGGCGCTGGACCTCCAGCAGCCGAGGGACGTACGGCAGGTAGCGACGGTCGCCGTGGGCTCGCAGCCGCTCCAGGGCCGCGGCCTCGCGCTCCATGAGGTCGTTGTCGGCAGGGTCCCTTGGGAGCTTCAAGAGCCCCTGCCTGCTCTCGTAGAGGTTGGCGAGGTCGCCGCTGGCCACCAGCCGGACTGGATCCTGGTTGCCCCGGTGCTGCCGCCACAGCGTGGCCAGCTTGGCGAACGCCCGGGCGGCCCGGGCGTCGCCAGGTCGCGCGTCCGGATGGGTGAGCCGGGCGAGACGTCGGTAGGTGCGCGACGGGTCCCTGCCGAAGAGGTCGCTCGGGTGGCTCGCCGCCTCGATGCGGCTGATCGCCTCTTCGCGGCTCATCTTGTAGGGCACGCTCAGCGCACCTCCTCTTCCCTGCTCGGCCGCAGCAGGGCCGGGTGCAGCAGGCGGGCGTCGCCGCGCCGGTACAGACGTGCCCTGGGACCGCCGCGGGCCCCGCCCCGCTCGGTGGTCGTGCCGGTGCTCTCCACGAACCCGGGGACCGACAGGACCTTGCGGTGGAAGTTGCCCGCGTGCAGCGGCTCGCCCCACACGGTCTCGTAGACGGCCCGGACCTCGGAGATGGTGAACTCCGGGCCGACGAACGCGGTGGCGAGCGGGGTGTACTCGAGCTTGGAGCGCGCCCGCTCGACGCCGTCGGCGAGGATCCGGGCGTGATCGAAGGCCAGCTTGCGGGTTGTACCGGGACGCTGGGTGTCCGTGCCGTCGGCCAGGTGGAGGGAATCGGCGGGCACCCAGGAGGCCGCTCTCGCGTCACTGCCGGCCCGCGGGTCGGGCAGCTCGGGCGCGAACGCGAGGTAGGCAACAGAGATGACCCGCATCCGCGGGTCGCGTCCGGGCGCTCCGTAGGTGGCGAGCTGCTCGAGGTAGACGCGGCTGAGATGGTCCCCGGTCTCCTCGCTCAGCTCCCGCAGAGCGGCTTCGTGAAGGTCCTCCTCTGTTCGGGTGCCGCGCGTGTCCCTGTGGACCTTGACGAAGCCCCCAGGCAGAGCCCACCGGCCTTTGTGCGGGTGGACGCCGCGTTGGACCAGGAGCACGTGGAGCGCGCCGTCGCGGATCGTCAGCGCGACCACGTCGACGGTCACCGCAACCGGGTCGAACGCCCGCGGGTCGTACTCGAGGAGGAACTGCTCCTCGCCCATCGGCTCAGCCAAGGTATGTCCTTCTCAGATTGAGAATTTCTCAAGTTGAGTATTACCGCTCGGACGGAGGCGCTGTCAAGAGCGGCTTCGATGCGGTCTTGGGTCCCCGACCAGCCGGTTGCCGGGGCTCTCAGGGGGTTTCGGGGCTGATGGCGTCACGTGCGTCCATCAGCGCAAACCCGAGGAGGTTGAGCCCGCGCCAGGCGGAGGGATGGCGGGCGTGTTCGTCTTGGGAGGTCAAGCCGATGCCCCAGATGCGATCGACCGGGCTGGCCTCGACCAGCACACGGTCGCCCGTTCCCAGCAGGTAGTCGCGCAACTCAGGGTTCTGCGCGAACTTGGCGGTGCTGCCCTGCAGGCCCCAGAAGAACAGGAGGTCCAGCCGGCGCCCCTGCCGTTCGAGCACCGCCAGGTCGGCGACACATCGTGGCCGCGGCGTGATCTCGGGCATGGCCTCATGGTGCCAGAACCGGTGCGGCCGCGAGCGGGAGGCCGGCTGAAGTCTGCTACCGGGCCACAAGGACCGGGCAGGAAGCGTGGTGGATGACCCTGCCCGCAACGCTGCCCAGCACAGCACCAGCCACCCTCGACCTCCCCCGGCTGCCCATGACGATCAGGTCGGCGCCCATCTTGGCTGCCGCGTCGGCAATCGCCTGCCCCTCGTGGCCTTCGGGGGCCTCCGGCATCTCGCTCCTGGCCCGACAGCCCTGTGCCGTCAGTCGGCTCACCAATGCAGCCATGGATGCTTCGACCTCGGGCGCCCACTCAGGATCCCAAGTGTTGGCTCCGGTGTAGGCGCCACGCATTGCGCGCAGGCATCCGCAAGACCGCTGACGCGCTGCGCGAAGACCGCAGCGACTGAGGAGACCAACCGATGCGCGGTCGGTCGCTCGCCGCGACACTCCCGGCATGGGTCACGGTGATGCGCAGGAGGCTGGACGCCCGTCCGAGGCGCCGTCCTCGGGCGGCGTCGCCTGGCGGCGGCACGTCAAGCGGGGCGTGCTGCTGCTGCTGGCCGCGGTCTCGCTGTACGTGCTGCTGCCGACGCTTGCCTCGGTGTTTGGGTCGTGGCGGTCGCTGGGGCACCTCGACTGGCCGTTCGCGGTCCTGGTGCTCGCCTGCGAGGCGGCCAGCTACGCGTGCCTGTGGGAGCTGGACCGGATCGCGCTGGGCACCAGCGCCAGGTTCCCGATCGCCTGCGCGCAGCTTGCCGGCAACGCCGTGGGCCGGTTCGTGCCGGGCGCGCCCACCCCGTTTGCGGTGAAGATGCTGCGCAGGGCGGGGGTCGACGCCGGCCAGGCGGCAGCGGCGCTCACCGCCTCGACCGGCCTGCAGGTGGCGACCATGGCGACGCTGCCGCTGCTGGCGCTGCCGGCGATCATCGGCGGCGCGCCGATACGCCACGGCCTTGCCAGCGCGGCCTACCTCGGCCTGGGCGTGCAACTGTTGCTCGTCGTGGCCGGCTTGGGGGCCTTTGCGACCGATCGGCCGCTCCAGCTCGCTGGCCGCGGCATCCAGTGGCTGCTCAACCACACCATCCGCTCGCACCGGCACGTGGACGGCCTGCCACAACAGCTGCTGGCCGATCGGGACTTCATCCGCACCACCCTCGGCGGGCGCTGGAAGGCAGCCGTGGTCGTGGCGGCGGGCAACACGGGATTTGACTACCTGGCGTTGCTGTGCGCGCTCAGGGCGGTCGGGGCCGCGCCGCGACCGTCGCTGGTGCTGCTGGCCTACACCGCTGCGGCCCTGCTGGCGCTGCTGCCGTTCACCCCCGGCGGCCTGGGCTTCGTGGAGGCGGGGCTGGTCGGCACGCTCAGGCTGGCCGGTGTCCCCGGGCCGCACGCGGTCGCCGCGACGCTGCTGTACCGGCTGGTCGCCTACTGGCTGCCCATTCCCGCCGGCGGGGTCGCCTACCTCCTGTTCCGCCGCCGCTACCACTAACGCGATGGATCCAGACGCGCTGGCCGCTCGTCTTGGGAGCCGGCCACCGTGCGAAGCAGTGGCCGCCTGGGGTGGGCGCCGCCTGGCCCACCGACCAGCCGGGCGCGGGGCGCTGCCCGCTCGGGTGGTGGTCAGCCGCCGGCCAGCCGCTCCGCCCGCTTGCCGGCGTCGCGTAGCCTGAACGCGGCGACGATCTCGCTGACCCCAAAGAAGATCGCCCACACCCCCACCAGGGTCACCAGCGTCACCAGCGACCGCTGCCAGGAACGCACCGCCCACACCCCCAGCACCAGCTCGGCCGCGCCCAGCAGCAGCCCGGTCCACCAGTAGTCCGCCTTGGGCCCGGTCAGCGCGCCGACCACGTGCATGATGCCAAAGAAGATCAGGTACCAGGCCACCAGGATCGACACCACGTACAGGGTGACCGACGGCCAGACAAAGGTCAGGATCCCAGCGGCGATCCCCAAGATCCCCCCGATGATGTACAGCCAGCGCCACTCCAGCACCCGGCCGGCGGCCGCCAGCTGGGTGATGCCGCCCAACAGGAAGGCCACCCCCACGAAGGCGGCCACCACGGTCAGGCTGCCCACCCGGTACGACAGCACGTACATGCCAAACCAGACCCACAGGACCCCAAGGATCAAAAACCACCACCAGACCCCGGAGACCTCCCGCGCCTGGGTCCGTACGGTCTCCTTCAGCACGTCCGGGGGTCGGGTATCGCTTGTCATCGCAGCCTCCCTTGTCGCCCGCCACGCCGCCCGGGCCGATCACCGTCTGGTGGGCCTGCGGCGGCGTGGCCGCTCCTCCATTGCTTGTGCCGTAGTGGTCCTGCAGCCGGTGGGGGCCAAGGCTAGGAGCCGGCCGCCGCCTTGGCGCGCTGGTCGGCGTAGGCGCGGGCGTCGATGGCGTCCAGGATGGCCAGCTGCGCGTTGTCGACCGTCCAGGCGGCGTAGTCGAGGGCGTCGGCGGCGTCGGCTTCTGCCCAGTCCGCTTCGTCGG
>WNGB01001508.1_pt1 | contig 38312 bp, 29 predicted proteins | sample 5400681 | NCBI WGS metagenome assembly WNGB01 (sample SAMN13153367, study PRJNA577476) | soil metagenome | isolation source: 115 cm soil or saprolite under grassland replicate 2 | place: USA:California | collected 2016-06-15 | reverse complement strand
GATGAGCGTCAGGTACGAGCCGTCGCGGTAGCGGCGCACCACCCGGGTTTGCGGTTACCGCCCAGCCGGACCAGAAAGTTCGCGTCCGTGGCGGCAACGGCGGCCATGAAGTCGTTGCCGTCAAAACCCCTATCCAGCAACACGATCATCCCGGCGTGCAGGCTGCGCAGTAGCCGCATCGCCTGGGTTGTCTCACCGGCGCTCTTGGGGCCGAACACCACGTCGATGACCGCCCGGGTTCCGCACGGACCAAGGCCACCAGGCGACTTGACGGGCGGACCATTGCGCGGCGGCCGATCACGCGACGTCGTGCCACCGGCGGCCGTCGGTCGCTATCAGCTGCGAGGCCTCGCGAGGACCCCAGCTGGCCGCCGGGTACAGCGGTATCGGATCGGGAGCGTCGCTCCAATACGCCAGCAGCGGATCGACGATGCGCCAGGACCGGCCCACCTCGTCGGCCCGGATGAACAAGGTGGCGTCGCCGATCAGCGCATCGAGGATCACCCGCTCGTACGCGTCGTCGTACGCATCCGCATATCCCGCGGAGTAGGAGAAGTCCATCGAGGCCTTGCGGACCCGGAACTCGACCCCCGGCACCTTCGCGCCGAACCGCAAGCTGAGGCCCTCGTCGGGCTGCACCCGGACCACGAGCGCGTCCGGGCCCAACATGGCGGCCTCCTTCGGGAACAGCGGAAGCTGCGGCGGCCGCTGGAACTCCATCACGACCTCGGTGGCACGGCGCGGGAGCCGCTTGCCCGTCCGGACATAGACCGGCACCCCCGCCCATCGCCAGTTGTCGATGTCCAACCGTAGTGCCACGAACGTCTCGGTCGAACTCAAAGGATCGACGCCCGCTTCCTCGCGGTAACCCAGGATCAGCTCGTCCCGGCTGCCGCCGCGCGTGTACTGGCCGCGAACGGCATGGCGAGCGATGTCCGCGGGCTCGGTGAGCGGTCTGATCGCGCGCAGCAGCTTGATCTTTTCGTCCCGGATGGCTTCCGGATGGAACGACGTCGGAGGCTCCATCAGGAACAGCGACAACACTTGCAGCACGTGGTTCTGCACGATATCGCGAACGGCGCCGGTCGTGTCGTAGAAACCGCCGCGGGAACCGACGCCCAGCGTCTCGGCCACCGTGATCTGCACATTGTCCACCCAGGTCCGGTTCCAGATCGGCTCGAAGATCGAGTTGGCGAACCGCAGTGCCAGCAGATTCTGCACCGTGTCCTTGGCCAGGTAGTGGTCGATGCGGAAGATGCGTGACTCGTCGAAGGCAGCGCTCATGTCACTGTACAAGTCGCGCGCGCTCGTCCCGTCCCAGCCGAACGGCTTTTCGACGACCAGCCGTGCCCAGCCCCCGTCGATGCCGGCGCTGAGCCCGGCCGCACCGAGTTGGGACGCGATCACCCCGAACAAGCGAGGCGGCGTCGCCAGGTAGAAGACGCGGTTACCGGCCGTACCGAGCGTGCGGTCACATTCGGCCAGGACCTCAGCGAGCCGGCGGTACGTGTCCGCCTCGTCGTAGCCACCGCTGACGTAACGGAACGCGGCCCCGCCGGCGAGACCGTGCTCGGCCGACCGACACCGCTGCGCCCACTCCTCGTCGGTCAGCACCGTCCGGGCAACACCCACCAGAGCGAACTCGGGCGGGAGCCGCTTGTGCGAGGCGAGTTGGCCTATCGCGGGCAGCAGCTTCCGCTCGGTCAGGTCGCCAGACGCGCCGAAGATGACGAGTGCACAGGCCGGCGCTCGGCGCGCGTCGTCGCTTCCCAGTCCGGCGCTCGGTGACACCGCACCCTCCTCGGTGGTCGAGCTCGCACCTTGAATCGTTGACTCCGATGCTCAGACGCGCAACGCGGCCACGACCTACTTCCCAAGCGGATACCTGGTCAATTCATGATCCCGCCGTGCCCTCGTACTGGGTGGGCGCGACGGCGACGAGTTGCTTGCCTGGGGCTCGTGGCCGGCCAAACTTCGCGAGCGCTTCGGGTACCTCGTTGAGCCCGACGACGGCCGCGATTTGCGGCGTGAGTTTGCCGTCGGCGAGCATCGCCAGCAGGGTGGCCAGGTCGTCGCGGTACCAGTCAGGGTGGCGGCGACCGAGCTTCTGGATGCTGTACGCCGACGTCCGCTTGCCGCCCGGGGCAGGTTCCCGGCGAAAGCAAGCACGGTGTTCGCGGTCGTCTTCGCGATGCCGGTCCAATCTCGAGCGCCACCACCGGAGAGCAGCGTGACGAACCCGAAGTACACCACTCGACCTCCGGGCCGCAGCGCCCTGCGCGAGATCCGCGCGGTGCCGCCGACAGCGTCGTATGCGAAGTCGACTCCGCGACCGCCGGTCAGCTCTCGGCACCGCTTCACGACGTCTTCGTGCTCGAAGTCGATCAGGATGCCGCCCTGGGCCTCGACGTGGGTCCGCTGCGCCTCCCGGGCGGTTCCGAGCACCCGAATGCCGAGCTGGCGCGCCACTTGCATGAACGCCGTGCCGACACCTCCGGCGACCCCTTGGAACAGGACGGTGTCACCGCGGCGGGCCGTGCTGGTCCGGTCGAAGTACCAGCCGGCCGGGCGCGTCAGCATCTGGAGGGCGACCACGTGGTCGAACACCATGCAGACGGCGGTCGTCGGCGCGAGCGTCGCCGGGACTGAAACCACCCACTCCCCGGGGACGTTCGCGTATTCGGCCCAGCCGCCGTGGATCGGGAGGGAGGCGACGCGCTCGCCGACCCTCACGCCCTCGATCTCGGAGCCGAGGGACTCGACCAGGCCGACCACGTCCCAGCCCGGGACGTGCGGCGTCGCCGCCCGCTCCGGGTGCAGGCCCTGGCAGACGAGCAAGTCGGCGAAGCTGATCCCGGCTGCCTCCACGCGGACGCGAACCTCGCCCGGTCCCGGCGGCGGAACCTCCCACGGTCGCACTTCCAACGCCTGCGGGCCGCCATGTCGGGTCAATACAACTGCGGTCCCCGTTAGCGGTTTCGGCACAGCCACCGGCGTCGCCGGCTGTTGCTTGATGACGGACTTCTCGACCGCCGTCATCACCTCCTCGCGAGTTGCCTTGGGCATGCTCGTTGACACGCCATCTGCGGCCTTCTCCCACGCATAAGCCTCCTCAAAAATAATGAAGGCCATGAAACTCATATGAAAGTCATGAAACTCCGAAACAGGAGGGATGGGAGGGACGAAGGTCCCTTGTACCCGGGACTAAGGTCCTCCCAAGCCGAGCCCACGAGGGGCCGGACATGCGGCCCGCGGTCCCGAGGTGTGGTCGCGTGACGTGGTGGCAACGCGGCAGGTCCGCCTGGCGGCCTTCGGCCGTCGAGATCGCGGGGCAACTCCCGGGGGCCGAGGCTCTAGTCGTTGTCGACGTGGTGGCGCCGCCGGTACGCGAGCCATTCCTCGCGGGCCTCCAGAAACCAGAACACGGCGCCGGTGAGGGCGATCACCAGGGCGCCGGACAGCGCGACGGCCGACGAACTCAGTTTGGGGATCCGGAACCCGAAAAGGTCGTTGAGCGACGGAATTCCCGGGCTATACCAAAAGAGCAGCCAGAGGCCGATTTCCACCACGAGGGCGAAGATCCAGGCCCGCAGCCGGCCGCGGACGTGGGCGATCCAGTTGATGGCCAGCGTCAGGACCGCGAAGCCGGCGATGGCGCCGGTCTCACGCTGGTGGGCCGGCACCCAGCCGGTGAGCCAGTCGTTGATGGCCGCGCCGGCCCACCGCACGAAGCGCCAGAGCTCCCGCCGGAAGGCGATGCCGGCGATCAGGGCGGCGATGATGGCGAGACCGCCGAGTACCGGCCCCACGAACCCACGGGAGCGGCGTACCGGGTAGCGCTGATCGGCCATGAATGTCCCCTCCACGCCCGTCGTGTCGTACCTGAGGCTCGCAGGTTCGCCGGCCTCGGTCAACGGCGGTCCGAAGTGCGGCTGTAGTGCGGTGAGGCTTCGTCTCCGACCGCACAGCGTGGTGGTTGAGCTGGTGTTTCCGTGGGGGTTGGCGCACCCTCGCATCCGTAGCTGTGGATGCGCGCCCGCCGCCAGCTACCAGCACCGACTCTGGTCGGACAGCCGCGGCCGAGAAATCAAGGGGCGCTGATGGTTGACTGCGGTCCCGGAGCCCGATAGACATCGGATGAATTCGATGTCAGGAGGCCGGCATGCCTGGAGTCCGGTTCGCGCCGCCGAAGGGTACGACACATGTGAGTGGGCCAGTTCGCCGCTGGACGGCCTCTGTGCGCCGGCGCTGGGGCTCGTTGCTCGCGGCCGCGCTGCTCGGAGCGGGCCTGGCGGTTGCTTCGCCGGTGCCTCCGCCGGCCCGCGCCGCGGTCCACACGGTCGGGTTCGACCACTATTCGTTGATCGTCGACGGCCAGCGGCTGTTCCTGTGGTCCGGCGAGTTCCACTACTGGCGGCTGCCCAGCCCTGACCTGTGGCGCGACGTGTTGCAGAAGATGAAGGCTGCCGGGTTCAATGCGGTGTCCATCTACTTCGACTGGGGCTTCCACTCGCCGGCGCCCGGTGTCTACGACTTCACCGGGGTCCGGGACATCGACCGGCTGCTCGACATCGCGGCCGAGGCCGGCATCTTCGTGATCGCGCGGCCGGGTCCGTACATCAACGCCGAGACGGACACCGGTGGCTTCCCGGCCTGGTTGGTCACGCAGTCGGGGCAGGCCCGCAGCAGCGCGCCGGACTACCTGGCCGCCGCACGGGACTGGCTGCGCCGGGTCGACGCGCACATCGCCCAGCATCAGTACACCGCGGGCACCGGTACCGTGCTGCTCTACCAGATCGAGAACGAGCTGTACGACACCACCCGGGCCGGGTACATGCAGGCGCTCATCGACCAGGTACGGGCCGACGGCGTCACCGTGCCGACCACCGGCAACCACAACAACTCCTTCGGTACCGGAGTCGGGGCGCCCGACCTGCCCGGCTGGGACCGGTACCCGCAGGGCTTCAACTGCTCCAACCCCACGACGTGGCGCGGGTTGCAGACCTTCTCGCGGCCGAACCCGGACCGGCCGCTCGCGTTGTGGGAGTTCGGCAGCGGCTCCTTCGACCCGTGGGGCGGCCCCGGGTACGACAAGTGCCGGCAGCTGACCAACGAGCAGTACGAGAACGTCTTCTTCAAGCACCTGATCGGCCAGGGAACGGCAATCGCCAACTTCTACATGACCTACGGCGGTACCTCGTGGGGCTGGCTCGCCGACCCGGCCAAGGTGTACAGCTCCTACGACTACGGCGCCCCGATCGACGAGGCCCGCCGGCTGGGCGCCAAGTACGACCAGCTCAAGCGCCTCGGGTACCTGGTGAACACGGTGCGGCCGCTGGCCAGGACCGACGCCGGTACCCTCGCCTCCGGCCCGTCCAACACGGTCATCCACGCCGACGTCCGGGTCAATCCCGACACCAGGACGCAGTTCGTGGTGCTGCGCCACAACGACGTCACGGCCACCACGGATGACACCACCACGATCGGGCTCAGCACACCCGACGGCACGTACCCGACGGTGCCCCAGCAGGGCAGCATCCGCCTTGCCGGCCGCGACTCGAAGCTGTACGTGGCCAACTACGCGCTGGGCGCGGCGCACCTGGTCTACTCCACGTCGGAGATCCTGACCCACGCCGCCATCGGCGGCCGGGACGTGGCCGTCCTCTATGGACGGTCCGGGCAGGGCGGCGAGACGGTGCTGCGCTACGCCAGCCGCCCCACGGTGACCGTGCAGTCGGGCACCGCCACGACCACGTGGGACGCCGCCCTCGGCGACCTGCGGCTGAACTACGACCACACGTCCGGCGCCCGGGTCCTGGTGTCGGGTGGCGGTGCGGCCCGGCCGCTGGAGCTGATCCTCACCTCGGACAGCGGCGCGGCACAGTTCTGGCTGCACGACACCGCCGCGGGTCCGGTGCTGGCGCGCGGACCGCGCCTGGTGCGTACCGCCGCCTTCAGCGCGGGCACGGTCGCCCTGACCGGCGACACCACCGCGACCACCGGCCTTGAGGTATGGGCGAGCGGTGCCACGGCGGTGACGTGGAACGGCGCGGCGGTCACCGTGTCGGCGACGTCCGCCGGGAGCCTCGCCGGTACGGTCGGCGGCCCGCAGGCGGTGACGCTGCCCGCGCTCAGTTGGCGGTTCCAGGCGGAGGCTGGGGAGAAGGACGTCGGCTTCGGCGACTCCACCTGGGTACGCGCGCTGCACGGCCTGACGGTCGACGGGTACGGCTACCACCACGGCAACGTCTGGTACCGCGGCCACTTCGCCGGCGTGGGCGCGGAGACCCAGGTGTCGCTGACCGCGCTCACCGGCGTCTCCGGCGTGTACGCCGCCTGGCTCAACGGCACCTACCTCGGCAGCGGTACCGGCGGCGGGAGCGCCACCACGACGACGTTCACGATCCCGGCCGGGCTGGTCCGGCCCGGGCGGGACAACGTGCTCGCGGTGCTGGTCGACAACGTCGGGCACAACGAGGACTTCCGCGCCGATGACACCCACAAGCAGCCGCGCGGGCTCACCGCCGCCGCCATCACCGGTGCCACCGGCACCATCGACTGGCGGATCCAGGGCGCCCGCGGCGGCCAGACCCCGTTCGACCCGGCCCGCGGCCCGCTGAACAACGGCGGCCTGGGCGGCGAACGGGCCGGCTGGTCGCTGCCCGGCTTCCCCGACTCCGCCTGGTCGGCGGTGACGCTGCCGCACAGCGCCGGAACGCCGGGGGTCGGGTGGTACCGCAGCGCCGTGACGCTGGACCTGCCCGCCGGCCAGGACACGCCGCTGGCGTTGACCATTGCCGATGACCCGGCACGCCGCTACCAGGCCCTGCTGTTCGTCAACGGCTGGCAGCTCGGCCGGTACGCCAACGACGTCGGCCCGCAGCACGTCTTCCCGATCCCGGAGGGGATCCTCAACCCGCGCGGGACCAACACGATCGCGATCGCGGTGTGGTCGCGGGACGGGTCGACCGCCGGGCTCGGCACCGTATCGCTGACCACGCTGGGCAGGTTCGCCGGCGGTGTCGACGTCGGTACCGTCGCCAGCCCCGGCTATGACGCCGCGCGCTACACCGCGCCGGCTGCCGTCGCGCCGACCAGCCCGGTCCAGGTCAGCGACCTGCCGTTCCTGGCCGCCGCGCAGAACGGCTGGGGCCCGGTGGAACGGGACCGCTCGGTCGGTGAGTCCCAGCCCGGTGACGGGCGTACCCTCACGCTGCGCGGCACCACCTTCGCCAAGGGCCTCGGTACCCACGCCGCCAGCGACGTCCCGGTCTACACCGGTGGGCATTGCACCACGTTCACCGCGACCGTCGGCGTCGACGACGAGACCGGCGGCGCCGGTTCGGTCACCTTCGCCGTGCTCGCCGACGGCATCGAGGTGGCCCGGACCGGCACGCTGACCGGTACCTCTCCGGCGCAGGCCATCACCGCCGACGTCACCGGTGCGCGCCAGGTCGACCTCGTGGCCGGCGACGCCGGCGACGGCGTCGGCAAGGACCACGCCGACTGGGCCGACGCGCGGCTGGACTGCGGTACCGCCGTCAACCAGCCGCTGCCGCGCGGCGGCCACACGTACTTCCTGGCCAACGCGAACAGCAACCGCAACGCCGACGTCTCCGGTGCGTCGACCGCCGACGGCGCCCAGGTCATCCAGTGGACCTCCAGCGGCCGGCCGAACCAGCAGTGGCGGCTGACCGCCGGTACCGGCAACACCTGGACGGTCACCGCCGTCCACAGTGGAAAGTGCCTCGACGTCAGCGGCCGGTCCACCGCCGACGGCGCCCAGGTCATCCAGTGGACCTGTGGCAACGTCACCAACCAGCAGTGGCGGTTGACGCCCTCGTCCGCGGGCGGCTACACGCTCACGGCTGTCCACAGTGGAAAGTGCCTCGACGTCAGCGGCGGCTCCACCACCAACGGCACCCCCCTCGTCCAGAACACGTGCAACGGCTCCGCCAGCCAACGCTGGTCGCTCGTCCTGCTCGCCTGACGCCCGCCCGAACCGCCACCCGGCCCGCCCGCCGCAAGGAAAGGTACCGAGTTTCCATGACCAGGACGCGAACTCGCCCGCCCGCCCGCCGCCGGCTGCTCACCGCCCTGCTCGGGGTGCTGGCGCTGATCGCGTCGCTCGCCGCTGCCGTCGCCGCCGACGTCGCGACCGCCGACCCCGCGCTGGCCGCCGGCCCGGGTACCAACTATGCCGTGGACGACTCGTTTACCTCCGCCCGTACGTCCTGGTGGCGCAACGACCGGTTCGGCATGTTCATCCACTTCGGCGCGTACTCGTTTCTGGAGGGTGAGTACACCCGGTCGGACGGCACCGTCTGCCGGAGCGCCGAGTGGATCAAGCGGAACTGCAACATCCCGATGGCGCAGTACGAGAGCTTCGCGCAGCAGTTCAACCCGGCGCAGTTCAGCGCTCCGGCGATCGTGCAGCTGGCCAAGGACGCCGGCCAGAAGTACATCGTCATCACCTCGAAGCACCACGAGGGCTATGCCATGTGGCCGACCAAAGTCAACTCATGGAACCTGCGCGACCACTCATCGTTCGACAAGACCCGCGACATCCTGGCCGAGCTGAAGGCCGAGGCGGACCGGCAGGGGGTCAAGCTTGGCTTCTACTACTCGATCTGGGACTGGCACGACCCCGACTTCGAGACCAACTTCCCCGCGTACAAGACCCGGATGTACGCCCAGCTGAAGGAGCTCGTCGACAACTACCACCCGGCGCTGTTGTGGTTCGACGGCGAGTGGACCACCACCAACCCGACGAACAACTGGTCCGAGCGCGACGGCGAGCAGCTTCAGGAGTACCTGCGATCGCTCGACCCGACCCTGGTCGTGAACAACCGGGTGGGCAAGCGGCGGGTGGTCGACGGCGACTTCGGCACCCCGGAGCAGCAGATCCCGGCGGACCAGGTCGAGGGGCAGCCCTGGGAGTCGTGCATGACGATCAACGGCCACTGGGGGTTCGCCCGCTACGACACCAACTGGAAGTCAGCCACCACGCTGACCCGCAACCTGCTCGATATCTCCGGACGCGGCGGCAACTACCTGCTCAACATCGGACCGGACAGCCTCGGCCGGGCGCCGGCCGGCTCGGCCGACCAGCTTCGCGGGATGGGGTCCTGGCTGGCCGCGAACGGCCAGGGCGCCGCGGTGTACCAGGCCGGCCGGCCCGGTGTGGTGGCCGACCCGAGCTGGGGTGCGGTCAGCCGGCAGGGCACCAAGCTGTACCTGTCGGTGTACACCTGGCCGGGCGCGGGCAACCCGCTGCACCTGCAGGTGCTCGATCCCTTCCAGATCACGGCGGCGAGGGTGCTCGGCAGCAGCCAGGCGGTGACCTGGCGGGCCGCGGGTGACGGGTACGACGTCGTCCCGTCCGGATCGGCCACCAACGGCATCGCGACGGTGATCGAGCTGTCCATCGCGACAGCACCACGGATCGCCGGTACCGGGACCGGGCTTTCGGCGCAGTACTGGACCAACCCGTCGTTCAGCGGAGCACCGGCGGTGACCCGGACCGACCCGACGCTCAACTTCGCCTGGCGGTTCCAGGGCTCGCCGGCCGACGCCATCCCGACCGACAGCTTCTCGGCGCGCTGGACCGGTTCGGTGCAGCCGCCGTACACCGACACGTACACCTTCCTCACCGTGTCGGACGACACGGTACGGCTGTGGGTGGACGGCAGGCTGATCATCGACAACACCACGCCGCATTCGGCGGCGGTGGACCGCGCCACGATCAGCCTGGAGGCGGGCAGGCAGTACTCGATCCGGGTCGACTACACGGAGCAGACCGGTGAGGCATATCTGAAGCTGCTGTGGTTCAGCCCCAACCTCGGCCAGCAGATCGTGCCCGCCAGCCAGCTCTACCCGTTCGCGCCGGCTGCGGTCAGCCGGCACGAGGCGGAGAACGCCACAATCTCCCAGGGCGTGGTGGAGTCCAACTGGCCCGGCTTCTCCGGTACCGGTTTCGTCAACTACGACAACGTCGCCGGCAGCTATCTCCAGTGGACGGTGAACGCCGCGCAGGCGGGCACCGCGGCGTTGACGTTCCGCTACGCCAACGGCAGTACCGCCAACCGGCCGATGGACATCATCGTCAACGGCACCCTCTTCGCCGACGAGCTGGCCTTCCCGCCGACCGGCGCCTGGTCCACCTGGCAGGCCACGGCAGCGATGGTGACGTTGAACGCCGGCGCCAACACGATCCGGGCGACCGCCACCACGGCCAGCGGCGGACCAAACGTCGACTTCCTGGAGGTGCAGCTCCAGCCGCTACCGCGGCCGGTCATCCGGTACGAGGCGGAGGACGCGACGATCTGGCAGGGTGTCGCGGAAGCCAACCAGGCCGGGTTCTCCGGCACCGGCTTCGTCAACTACGACAACCTGGTCGGCAGCTACGTCCAATGGACCGTCACCACCGCCGGGCCGCGTACCGCCACGTTGACATTCCGGTTCGCCAACGGCAGCAGCGCCAACCGGCCGATGGACATCACCGTCAACGGCGTGCTCGTCGCCGACGAGCTGACCTTCCCGCCTACGGGCGCCTGGATCACCTGGCAGACCGTCACAGTCACGGCGCCATTGACCGCCGGTACCAACACCGTCCGCGCCACCGCCACGACTGCCAGCGGCGGTCCCAACCTCGACTACCTGGAGGTGAGCTAGCCGGATCAGCAGCCTGGTGTCCGAGAAGGGAGGTCGTCAGCGTTGCACACCGGCGGCGAGCCGGCGCATACCAGCCAACCAGCGATCCGGGTCGCTGGTCTTGTTCGCCAGGTACGTTCCCACTTCGGGATGCGGCAGGATCAGGAACCGCTCGTCGGCAAGCCCACTGATCACCGCGTCGGCTACGTCATCGGCCGACAGCACCGCACCCGATGCGGCCGTTACGCGGGCTCCGACGTGCCCGGCGTCGAGGCCGTCGCGCAGCATTGGCGTGTCCACCCCCTGCGGGCAGAGGGCGCTGACCCGGATACCGCGGCCTCCATACGTGATCGCAAGCCATTCCGCGAAGGCCACCGCCGCGTGCTTGGTGACCGTGTACGGCGCGTCCCCGACCGCGGTGAGCAGGCCGGCGGCGGAGCATGTCTGCAGGAGGTACCCCTCGCCCCGGGCCAGCATGACGGGCAGGGCCGCACGGGCCGCGTACACGTGGGCCTGGACATTGACGGCCCACGACCGCTCCCACTGGGCGTCGGTCGCGTCGAGGCCGGCGCCCGAGGTGATACCGGCGTTGGAGCAGAACAGGTCGAGCCGGCCGTACCGGTCAACCGCCGTGTCCACCAGCCGCTTCACGTCGGCCTCGACGGTGACGTCCGCCGCGACCAGGGTGGTGTCGGTCGTCAGATCGGCGGCGAGCGCACCCATCCCGACAGTGTCAAGATCAGACAGCACGAGGCCGGCCGCGCTCTCCGCGGCGAACCGCCGGGCCAGTGCCCCGCCGATGCCGCCCGCCGCGCCGGTGATGACGGCAACCTTTCCGGTGAGATCCATCGCTTCACCCGCCGCTTTCGCTGGTGCCGGTTCGTGCAGGACGGTACGCAGCGCCGCCGGTCCATGCGAGGCCAGCTGCCGCGATGACTCCTTTACTCGGCCAGTTTATGCTTCGGCCAACCTCGGCAGACGGCTGTCTGAGCAGGCCGCTGACCCGCATGACCTACCGGGGGTCAATGGGGGAGCGATACTGCCGCCCTTGTCAGGCCCGATGCAGGGGCGTACGGGTGCCGTGGCCGCTGGACGTTGTCAGCGGGCAGCGAGGAAGTCGAGCACGCGCTGGGTGAGCAGCTTGGCGGCGTCCGCGTCGTAGGACGGCAGGCTGGAGTCGGCGAACAGGTGCCGATCGCCGGGGTAGACGAACAGCTCCGCGTCCTCGGCCGACTCGACGAGCGCGCGGGCGGCGTCGATGTCACCCTCGCCGGCGAAGAACGGATCGGCGTCCATGCCGTGGATCTGTACCGGCACGCCCGCCGGCCAGGCGGTTCCGAACTCCGAGACGGGGATGCAGGACTCGAACAGCAGCGCCCCCCGCGCGCCGGCCCGGGTCTGCGCGAGCTTCTGCGCCGGCATCACGCCGAGCGAGAAGCCCGCGTAGACGAGCTCGTTGGGCAGCCCGTCCGCCGCACCTACGCCCCGATCGAGCAGGTTGCCGAAGCCCACCTCCCGGGCGTACGCCAAGCCGTCGTCCAGCGTCGCGAAAACGCGGCCGTCGTACAGGTCCGGCGTGTGCGCGGTGTGCCCAGCTCGGCGGAGCTCGTCGGCGAAGGCCAGGACCCCCGCCGTCTGACCCTGCGCGTGATGGAACAACAACACCTCAGCCATGCGGTCCCCCTGGTTTCGGATGGGATCTTGCCACGAACACTCCAATACTTTAGATTGTTCGACAGATGTCGAGCAATACCCGAATCCCGGACTACGACCTGCCCGACACCGTCGAGGTGTCCACACCCGCGCAGCTGCGTGCGATCGCCGACCCGCTGCGGGCCACGATCCTCGACCTGGTGCTCGAGCGGGCCGCCACCGTGGCCGAGCTGGCCACGGCCGTCGACCGTCCAAAGAGTACGGTCGCCCACCACGTCAACGTGCTGTTCGAGGCCGGGATGCTCCGCGTCGTCCGCACCCGGCGGGTGCGCGCCATCGACGAGCGGTACTACGGACGCACGGGCCGCACCATCCGCGTGGGCGTGGTCCGGCGCCCGGGCGACACGACGGCGCCCGTGTGCATCAACGGTCTGTCCGTGGCGGCGGCCGAGTCGGTGCCGGCCCACGAGGCGGACACGCTCTACACCACGGTGCGCCACGCCCGCATCCCCAAGGAGAGCGCGGCCCAGTTCTGGCGGCGCGTCGAGGCGCTCATCCGGGAGTTCACCGAGCTGCCGCGCTCCGGCGACACGGTCTACGGCTTCGTCGCCGGCCTCTACCCGACCGACCACCCTATCTTGCCCGACCCGGACCACGCGCCCGCCGAGGACTCGGACTGAGGGCGCCCACCCGTGCGCGTGAGCGCCGGGAGTGCGGAGGTGTGGAAGGCCGCGGCGGGTCGGCCCGACGACCCGACGACCCGTTGCTCAGATCTCGATCGCTGCCAGTTGGCTGCCGGCCAGCAGGAAGGCACCGGCGCCGTACGCTGCCGTGTCGGTGGGCTGGACGGGCTGGCTGTCTGACGGTTTCGTCGCGGGACCCTGCACATACCCGAGCAGTCCGTCGGGCCGCAACGCCGTGGTCACCATTGCGCTCCAGGCCCGTTCCACCACCGGACGGTACTTCGCGGCCGGGAGGATGCCCTGATTGATGGCGGCGGCGATGGCGTATGTGATCAGCGCTGTCCCGGCAGTCTCCGGTCCGGGGTGGTTGCGCCGGTTGCCGAGGTCGACGTTCCAGAATCCGTCGGCCCGTTGCAGCCGCCGCAGGGTGGCGGCCATGCGAGTGACGATGCGGGTGTACGCGGTCCGGTGCGGGTCGTCGGCGGGCAACACGTTGAGTACCTTCACCAGGCCGGCCATCGCCCAGCCGTTGGCGCGCGACCAGAATGTGTGGGAGCAGACCGCGGTGCTGTCGCGGCCCCACAGGCCCCGATGCTGGTGGTAGAGGCGCTGCTCGGCGTACCGGAACAGCCGGTGCATCGCGTCGAGGTACTCCGGTTTGCCGTCCATCGCGGCCAGCCGGGCAAACGCCGGCATGGCGAGGTTGACGGCCTCGGCGTGATCCCATTCGCGCACCTGACCGGCCTGCGCAGCGGCGGTCTGTGCGGCGACCCGCTGACGCAGCGCGGACAGGGTCTCTGGGACCGGATGGAACCGGTACAGGTCCAGGTATGCCTCGCCGGTGGCGAAGTTCTCCGCCAGGAACGGTCGGTCCGGATCGGTGGGCAGGAGGAACATGTTGCGGCGCGACCACGGCAACGTGTACCCGTTGGTCCTGCCGAAGACGGTGACGTAGGCCAGGTTGCCCATGTTGAACACGGCGTTCTGCCAGTTGTTGGCGCTCTGGTCCGGTCCGTTGGCAATCCAGAAGGTGTCGACCAGTCGCATGGCCTCGATGACCTGGGCCCGGGTTGGCACCGGAACCGGGTGGGCCGCAGTGGCCGGGACGGCAGAGCTGAGCAGAATGGATGCGACCGTGCTCAGGGCTATCGCGACTCCCCGTGCCCGCATGGTTCTCCCTAACCCCAGGCCAATGACAACTCTCGATATAAGGCGCTCGGTCCGGGAATGTCAACGCCGCTTTCCGTCCCACGCCCAACGAGCCCGCTCACAGCGGGGCGCCGAACCTGACGACCTGAGAGGAGAACCGCGGGCCGGATCGCGGCGACGGACGCGATCTCGAAACAGGCGCCGTTAACATGTGGCGGTGATCGATGCAGCGGAAGGGTCGGCCGGCGTCGGCGAGGTCGGTGCGACGTTGGGCGTGGAGGAGGAGTTCCACCTTCTCGACCCGGCTACCGGGAACCTCGTCCCCGCCGCACGCCGGGTGCTCCGCCGCGACCCGACGGATGCCGGACCGGAACTGCAGCGCAGCACCGTCGAGACCGCGACCGGGATCCACGCGGGGCTGGAGGACCTGCGCCGGGACCTGCTGGCCCGGCGGCGGGAGCTGGCCGAGGCCGCGGCAAGCATCGGCCTGGCCGTGGCAACCGTCGGCACGGTACCCGCGTCGGGTGGCCGCACCAGCCGCGTCTTTCCGGATCGGCGGTACGAGTGGATGGCGTCGGAGTACCGCCAACTCGTCGACGAGCAGCAGGTGTGCGCGTGCCAGGTGCACGTACGGGTCGACGACCGGGATCTCGCCGTGCGGATCACCCGGCGGATCCGCGCGTGGCTGCCGGCCTTGCTGGCGATGAGCGCCAGCTCGCCGTTCTTCCAGGGTGAGGACACGGGTTACGCGTCGTACCGCACGGTTGTCGTGTCGCGCTGGCCCACCGTCGGTCCGCCGCCGGACTTCGCCTCGGCCGAGGAGTACGACCGCACCGTCGCGGCATTGATTCACAGTGGAGTGATCAGCGATGCCGGCATGATCTACTTCGACGCCCGCCTGTCGGCACGCTATCCCACGGTCGAGATCCGAGTCGCCGACGCGTGCCCATCGGTCGACGGCGCCGTTCTGATCGCGGCCCTGGCACGCGCGCTGGTGGTGACCGCCGCACGTGCCGATGTCACGACCGACGACCAGCAACGGACCGCCATCCCGGAGAGCCCCCAGGTACTGCTGCGGGCCGCCACCTGGCGGGCGGCCCGCTCCGGTCTCGACGACCATCTGATCGACCCGCGGACGATCCGGGCGGTACCCGCCGCGGATGTGATCCGGGCGCTGCTCCTCCACGTCCGGCCGGTGCTGGAGGAACGCGGCGAGTGGGAGGTGGTGGCCGAGTCGAGTGCGGCGCTCCTGGCCGGCGGCACGTCGGCGCGCCGCCAGCGCGAAGCGCTGCGCCAGGGCCGATCCCTGGCCGCCATGGTCGCAGGGCTCGCCGCCGAGACGGCCGCCGGCTAGTGTCCTGAGCCGCTATCTGCCGTAAACGACCGGGTATGGGTCACCAGAACGTGCCAACCCCGCGACGGTACGTGCACGCCGGCATCACGGGCGCCTACGGTTCGCTCACACCGGGGGGTAGGTAATCACCTGGGAGTCACCGTGATCCGAGTCCTTCTCGTCGAGGATGCGCGAGTCGGCCGTGGCGGGCTGGCCGAGCTCCTCGCGCGGGAAGCGGACATCGCGGTCGTCGGGCACCTGGGCTTCGAGGACGGCCTGGTGTCTCTGGCCGTGCACTTCCGGCCCGCGGTGGCGCTTCTCAACACCGGCTACATGGTGAGCCAGATCCTTCCGGTGGTCGGCGAGTTACGGGTCCGGCTGCCGGGGTGCGCGGTGGTGATTCTCTCCGATCCCGACAAGCGGGGGATGCTGCCGCCACGGCGCCGCGCGGCGGAGTTGAGCTTCCTCGTCAAGAGCACGCCGGTGCCGGTGCTGGCCGAGGCGATCCGGCGGGTGGCCCGCGGCGAGCGGATCGTCGACCCACGCCTCCAGGTGGCCTCGATCGGCGCCGACAAGGCGGTCACCACCCGGGAATGGGAGGTGCTCGGCCTGGCCGCGCAGGGCGAGTCGGTCGCCGACATCGCCGGCCGGCTCTACCTTTCCCTGGGTACCGTGCGCAACTACCTCTCCTCGGTCATCAAGAAGACCGGTGCCCGCAACCGTCTCGACGCCATCCGCATCGGCCGCAAGCAGGGCTGGCTGCGATAGTCACGACCGCCGCCACGCGCGGATGTAGTCCACCCGCTTGACCGCCGTCGTGACCGCCTTCCCGGGCGGATCCGCCGTGTGCACCGCCAGGTTGGTGATGATGTTCGTCATCCCGTCCGACGTGGCGGCGGTACGGCACACCTCGGCGCCGTCGACGTACCACGTGGTACCCGACGGTTCGATCGCGGCGGCGTACGTGTGCCAGTCCGCGGCTGGGTCGAAGCGCGGGCGCCAGCGGCAGGTACCGGACCCACCCGAGTGCTGGGTGAGCTCCAGCTCGTGCCGGTTGGCCGAGTAGAACTCGTAGACGTCGGTCTCGACGTGCGCGTCCACGCCCGACGCCTGCCAGGTCCAGAACGCCGGCCAGAACCCCTTCTGCGCCGGCAGGACCGCGTGCTCCTCGAGGTAGCCGTACTGGAACGTGAACGCCGGCGCGCTCGACAACAGGCACGACGTCCAGTCGTACCGCACGCCCGACGGCGCCGTGAACCCCTGCCGCCGCGCGGTCATCGCCAGCTCGCCGCCGGACACCACACAGTTGGCGGCCTGGTTCCACTCCAGCTGGTCGTTGTCCTTGTTGCCGTGCCCGTCATCGGCCTCCGCGCTGGACTCGTCGGTCCACTTCGACCGGTCCAGCGAGCCGCCCTCGAACTCATCGCTGAAAACCAGCTCCCAGTCACCGCCCTGACCCACCGGTCGCGGTGGCGAGTCACCGGGCGGCGCCGGTGCTGCGGCGCGTGGCACGTCGGCCGCCCGCGCGCCGTACGTCGCCAACCTCAGCACGGGTACCGCGGAAAGCAGCGCGACCACGACGGCGGCCCCCCCGATGACGAGAATTCTCCGTCGGTTCATGGCGCGCTCCTGCACAGGGCGGGGGAGAAGGTGAAGGGCAGCCGCCCGATCCGGTGGTCGAAGCTGGACGCGACCAGCTCCGGTGGTGCGGTGGCCCGGATGTCGGGCAGGCGGGTGAGCAGTTCGCGGAAGAGCACCACCAGCTCCTGGCGGGCGAGGAAGGCGCCGAGACAGAAGTGCGGTCCGCCGCCGCCGAACCCGACGTGGGGGTTGGACGCGCGGGTGAGGTCGAAGGTTTCCGGATCGGGGAAGACCGCCTCGTCGCGGTTGGCGGAGGCGTAGAAGAGGACCACGTCGTCGCCCGCGCGCAACGGGTGCCCGTTGAGCGTGTAGTCCCGAGCGACCGTGCGGCGGAACTGGATGATCGGTGAGGCGTACCTGATCACCTCCTCCACGAAGCCGCCGAGGTACCGGTCGAGGTCGGAGAGCAGCAGCGCCCGCTGGTCGGGGTGCTCGGTGAGCAGTACCAGCCCGTGCGCGATGGTGTTGCGGGTGGTCTCCACGCCGGCCACGAGCAGCAGGGAGAAGAACGCACCGAGCTCCCGCGAGGTGAGGTGCCTGCCGTCCACGTTCGCGGTCACCAGCGCGGAGATCAGGTCGTCGGCCGGGCGGCGGCGCCGCTCCCGCCCCACCCGGGCGACGATGAGGTGCAACCGGGCCAGCGCGCGCAGGCTCCGGCCGGGCAGGCGCAGCCGCCGCCCCTGGACGCCGGTGTTCTCGGTGGTGTGGTTGACGTGGCTGAGGATCCGCTGCCGGTACCCCTCCGGGATGCCCATCATCGTGCAGATCACCTGGAACGGCAGCTCCGTCGCGACCGCCTCGACGAAGTCCTCCGGCCGGCGCGCGACGACGTCGTCCACGATGCACGCGGCGACCCGGTGAACGTCCGCGACGGCTTTCGCGACCACCCGGGGGGTGAACGCGCGCGCGACGACACCGCGCAGGCTCGCGTGGCGCGGGTCGTCGAGGTTCACCATAGAGTCACCGAACGCGAACCGGACCCAGCGCGGCGGCCGGGGCATGGTGACTCCCGCACCGCTGCGGAAGACGTCGGGTCGGCGGCTGGCCGCCACCACGTCGGCGTGCCGGACGAGGGCGTGGTACCCGCGCCCGCCGCGCTCGGCGACGAACACGGGTGCGTCCAGGTGGCGCAATCGGGCGAACGCGGCCGCCCGCTCGGCCGGCGACCGGTGCCAGAACCGGGGATCGGCGAGGTCGGTTCTCATGCCGGATCCTCGCTGCGTTGCGGTCCGGCATGAGGCTCGACGGCGCTGAGCCCATGATTCGCTCGCTGACGCTCGCTCATGCGAACACCTCCCGATGCGTGGTGGCCGCGACGCGCTGGGTCGCCGTGGCGAGGCGGTCAAACGTACGGCGGATGTCAAACTGTCGCGCGTGCCGGGCGGCGGCCACGCCCTCGGCGCCGGTACGCGCCGGATCCCGCAGCCGGAGCGCGAGTGCCCCGGCGAGCGCGGCGGGGTCCTCGGGCGCGACGAGCGCGCCGGCCCCGGGCGCGAGGAGCTCGGCCAGGCCGGGTACCGCGCTGGCGACCACGCACCGGCCGGTGGCCAGCGCCTCGAGCGCGGTGAGGGGCAGCCCTTCCCAGCGGGACGGCAGCACCACGAGGTCCGCCGCCACCAACCATGGGCGCACATCGGTGACGGCGCCCGCGAACCGCACCCCCGGTACCGGTGTGGCGCGTAGGGCCGGCAGCAGGTCCCCGTCGCCGACGAGGGACAGCTCGGCGTCCGGACAGTGCCGCCGGACCCGGTGCCACGCCGAGACCAGCATGTCCTGGCCCTTCTGCCGGGTCACCCGGCCGACGCACACGGCCAGCGGTACCGCCGGGTCGACGCCCAACCGCCGGCGGGCGGCCGTGCGGTCCCGGTCGTCGGCCGGGGGGAACCGGTCGAGGTCGACCCCGTTGCGGACCACCGTGTACCGGCCCCGCACGCCCATCGCCCGGCCCTGTTCGACCTCGGCCGCCCCGACGCACACGAACAGCTCGGTCCGGCGCGCCGCGACCCGTTCCCACGCGATGCTGGCCCGGCGCAGCGCACCGTCGGCGGCCAGCCACGACCAGGCGTGCGGCTGGAACAGCGTCGGCCGGCGGCGGCGCAGCGCGAGCCGCCCGGCCAGGCCGGCCTTGGACGCGTGCAGGTGGACGACGTCGGGGCGGCGGCGGGCGACCAGATCCGCGAGGCGCCGGGCCTCGTCCCGCGCGTCGGTGCCGGGCCCGCGCCGGGCCGGCCAGGACAGCCACGGTACGCCGAGGCCGGCCAGGTCGGCGGCGAGCCGGCCGCCGGGCGGGCAGGCGACGGCCACGTCCCATCCGCGGGCGAGCTGGTCGCGGCAGGCGGCGACGAGGTACGCCGCCACGCCGCCGCCGGTGGGTTGGGCGACATGCACCACGTTGAGGACGCTCATCACGACCGCCTCGCGGTGAGTCGGCGAGCGGCATCCCGGATCCTGCGCAGCCACGGGAGGCGGGCTTTGATGAGATGTTTCATCAGGACACCGGCGAGGTGAGCCCGGGCGCGCAGGCTTCCGGGGCGGGCGAGCAGCACCCGGTGACTGCGCGCCTCCTGCGGGCGCCACCGCGTCTTGTACGGCTCGGCACCGCGCAGCATGCTCATCGTCGCGCAGCCCCGGGCGTGCGCGAGCGTCATGGTGGAACTCACCAGCAGCGTGGCGATGTCGATCTGGTCGCGCAGCCCCGGCTCGGCGCCGTAGAGGTACCCGCCGGCGAGCTGCGGGGCGAGGACGACGAGGTTCGACGCGACCAGGCGGTCGTCGAGGCGGTACTCCAGCACGGCGGCCTGTCCCGCGTCGACCATGACCCGCACGGCGTCCGTGAGGTGTGCCGCGAACCGGGGGCGCCGGTGCTCGGGGTTGCCGCCCCGCCCGTCCCACTGCGCCAGGTGCAGGCGTACCAGGTCGGCGACGGCACGCGGGGTCTCCTCGGCGGGTACCGCCCGGGTGTCCAGACCGAGCCGGGCGATCTGGTTGAGCCGGCGCCGCACCGTCTTGCGCGCGTGGCCGGGCAGGTCCCGGACGAGCTCCTCGGTCGGGGTGGCCGGCAGTTCCAGGCACAACGACGCCGGCACCCGCCGGTACCGCCCCGGCCACGCGCCCGGCAACCGGCCGGCCATCGCGCCCGCGCGGGTCTCGGGGAGGTCGATGAGCCGCCAGTCCCGTAGGCGCAGCAGCGCCGCCGCCAGTACCCGCGCCGCCGCGTCGGCCGCCGCGTCGTCGAGCAGCACGTCGGTGAAGTCCGACAGTGCCCCGCCGACCGGCGTGAGAACCGCGCCGAACCACCGCCGTTCGCGCATCAGGGCCACGGCGCCGACCAACCGACCGCGGTGGCGCACGAGCGTGACGCGCAGCCGGCCGGGAGTGCCGTAGTGGCGCCACCACGAGGCGAGCCAGGCGTGCGACTGGAACGGGGTCGCCGCGGCGCACCGGGCCACGAGGTCGGTCCACTCGTCGCGCAGTCGGTGGAAGTGCTCGTCGCCGCTGATCGTCTCCACGGACCACTCCTTGGTGGGAGCGGCCGGTCGCGGCAGGGTCGCGGCGGTCATCGCGGGTCCCGGCGCAGTACGACGGCACGACCGACGACCTTCTGGCCGTTGTGCGGGGTCTCAACGGGGGCCAGGTACGGGGGCTCCGGGTAGATCGTGATGGCCCGGGTGCCGTAGTCGTGGACGGGTCCGGGCACGACCGGCGGCGCGCCCACCGCCGTCCACCCGCCCGCCTCCGGTCGGTCGGCGCTCGTGCGGGGCTTGCCGACACCGGCGAGCACGGCCAGCCCGCCGACGAGCAGCCCGGCCGCCGCGCCGACCGCCAGCTCCAGCGGCGGCTTCGGGGAGGTCGGCGACGCCGGTACCGACGCCGAGGCGAGGATCGAGACGGTGACGCGCGTCTGGTCCTTGCGGGCAGTACCGACGTCGACGAGCGCCTGCGCGACCGCGTTGGCGACGGCGGCGGTGCGCGCGGCGTCGGTACCCGTGGCGGTGATCTCGATGACCGGGGTGTCGGGTGACGTGGACGCGGTCACCTGCGTGAGGTCCTTGCTCGACCCGAGCGCGGCGGCGGCCTTGTCGGCGACCGGTCCGGTGCTCACGATCCGGCCGTACGCCTGGGCGAAGTTCACCGCGACGTTGGGCTCGCCGGGTTGGCCGGTCACCACGACGTACGCCTGTGCCGTGTAGGAGGGCGTCTTCAGCGCGCCGTAGACCCCGCCCGCGGCCGCGCCGAGCAGGGTCAGCAGCACCAGCAGGCCGAAGCGGCGCACCAGGTGCCGGAGGATCTCCGGGGACGTGAGTTTCATGATCCTTCACTTCTCGATGAGCCGGTACCGGGAAACGGCGCGAGACCTGCGGGCCACGTGCTCGTACACCTGCCCGACGACGTCGGCGAGGCGGGCGATGTCGTAGTGCGCGACGGCCGGGGGTACCGGCAGCCGGGTGCCGCCGCGCGCGTCGAGGCGGGCCAGCTCGGTGCGCAGCCCGTCCACAAGGGACGGTGCGTCGGGCGGCAACCGGTGGGCGTGCGGCGCGGCGTCGGGGGAGAGCTCCTCCAGCGGCGGGCAGGTGACGTACAGCGCGGGCAGGCCGGCGGCGAGCGCTTCGAGGACGGCCATGCCGAACGTCTCCTGGACGGACGGCGCGGCGAACACGTCCATCGCGCACAGCGGCTCGCGCGGGTACGGGCTGGTACCGGCGAACACCACCCGCCCGTCGAGCCCCGACTCCCGCACGAGGCGCTCCAGCGCGGCGCGCTCCGGTCCATCGCCGACCACGAGCAGGGTCGCGTCCGGTACCCGGGTCAGCGCGCGCACGAGCACGTCGGTGCGCTTGCTCGGCACCAGCCGCCCGACGGTACCGATGACCCGCGCGTGCCGGGAGATGCCCAGCCGGTCCCGGGCGGCGTCCCGCAGCGCCGGGTCGAAGCGCAGCTCGTCGGCGTCGATCCCGTTCGGCACCACCGCGATGCGGTCCCGGTCAACGCCCCAGTCCCGCAACCGCCCGGCCACCGCGCCGGAGACCGCGATCGTGGTGTGGCCGAGCCGTTCGGTGGCCAGGTAGAGCGCGCGGACCGCGCGGGTGGTCGGGCGCCCCTCGATGAGCCCGTCGCCGAGCGAGTGCTCGGTGGCCACCACGTGCGGTACCCCGGCGAGGCGTGCGGCGATCCGCCCGTAGACCCCGGCCCGGTACAGGTGGGTGTGCACGACGTCGAAGCACCCGGCGCGCATGAGCCGGGCCAGTCGCGGTACCGCCGACAGGTCGCGGTTGCCCCGCATGCCCCGCACGTGGACCGGCGTACCGTCCGCGCGGATCGCGTCGGCCACCGGCCCGGGGCTGGTCAGCGTGACCACCTCGCACTCGTGCGGCAGGCGCGTGAGCAGCAACCGGAGCTGGTGCTCGGCACCGCCGACGCCCAGGCCGGTGATGACGTGGAGAACTCTCATCGCATGGCCCTCCTGGTGTCGGACCCGGGCCGGCGGGCGGCCAGCCGGGCGGTCGCGTGGTGGCGGGCCCACTTGGCGAGCAGGCGCGGGGCGGTGTCCCGGTCGCCGATGAACGTGCGCGGCACCGTGTACCGCCCGGTCGGCAGGGACCGGCCGACCGCGCAGCCGTACCCGTAGCCGGCCGCCCGAACCGCGTCGACCTCACGGGCGCCGACCGCGCCGTACGGGTAGCAGAACCCGTCCACCTCCTGCCCGGTGAGGTCGGCCAGGATCGCCCGGCTGTGCCGTACCTCCTCGGCGAGCACGCCGTCGGGGAGGCCGGTCAACCGGGGGTGGCTCAGGCTGTGCGAGCCGATCTCGATGCCCGCGGCCGCCGCGTGCCGTACCTCGTCGGCCGACATGAGCCACTTGCGCGGCCCCGGTTCGTCCCACCCGTTCGTGGTGCCCAGCGCGCCGGCGATGACGAAGACGGTGGCGGTGCAGCCGTACCGCTCGAGGACGGGCATGACGTGGGTGACGAAGTCGGCGTACCCGTCGTCGAAGGTGAGCCCGACGAGCCGCCGCGCCCGGCCCTCCCGCCGGGCCCGCAGCAGCTCCCGCATTGACGTGCCCCGCCATCCGCACCGGGACAGCCAGGCCAGCTGCCGCGCGAACCGCTCGGGGTGCACGGTCACCCGGTACGGGTCCCAGGTGTAGGGCTCGACCGAGTGGTACATGAGCACCAGGTCATCGGGCACGGCGCAGCCTCCGCAGCACAGGGGACGTCAGCGTGGTGACTTCCGGGCAACCGGCGAGGTGGGCCAGCCCGGCGAAGGTGGTGAGCACGACCAGCCCGCCGGCCGCACCGACCACAATGGACGGTGCGCCGGCCAGCGCGGTACCGGCGAGCCAACCGGCCACTCCCGCGGCGGTGGCGGCGACGGCCAGGCGGCCGGTCGCCGCGCCGACCGCGGACGGCGAGACGGCGACGGTACGCCGCCGGAGCCCGGCGAGCAGCAGCAGCGCGGTGACGGTGATCCCGGTACCGTTGGCCGCGGCGATCGCGGTGACGCCGAGGACCGGCGCCCCGGCGACGGCGAGCCCGGCGGTGACGGCCAGCCCCGCGCCCATCGCGAGCGCCGGGTACCAGCCGGGCCGCGCGCCGGTGAAGAACGGGCGGCACAGTACGCCCACCATCGCCTGCCCGAGCAGGCCGAGGGCGTACACCCGCATGATGGCCGCGGTCGCGGCGGTGTCGGCGGCGCCGAACCGGCCGTGCTCCAGCAGGACGCTCACGACCGCCGGGGCGCACGCGACCAGGTAGGCGGCGGAGACCAGGATCAACGCGGTGACCGTGCGCAGGTCGCCCTCCAGCCGCAGGCGGGCCTGCTCGGTGCGGCCGGCGGCGACGGTACGGGCGAGCGTGGGGAAGGTGACCGTGCACACCAGCAGCGCCACGAGCATGGGCAGCTGCGCGACCTTCTGCGCGTAGTTCAGGTGCGAGATGGTGCCGGGGGCCAGGGTCGAGCCCACGTACCGCTCGACGAACACCTGCGCCTGCCGGCTGAGCGTGTACCCGGCGACCGGGGCGAACGCGCCGAGCGTGACCGCCGAGCCGCGCACCGGCCAGCGGCGCGGCAGCCCGACGTGGCGCACGAAGCTCGGTAGCTGGGTCAGCACCATGAAGATGCCGCCGAGCGCGACCCCGGCGGCGGCGCTGACGATGCCGAGCCGGCCGTGCAGCGCCCAGACGAGCGCGAGGATGCCGGTGTTGTAGGCGAGGTGGATGGTCGCCGGCGCGCCGAAGACCTGGTGGGCGCGCAGCGCGGCGCTCAGGTACCCGGCCGTGCCGAACGTCAGGACGGTCAGGGCGGTCAGCCGGGTACAGGTGACCGCGAGCGCCGGGTCGGCGAGGCCGGGCGCGATGAGGTGCACGAGTACCGGCGCGCCCATGGCGACCGTCGCCGCCGCGGCCGTCAGGACCAGCAGGATCCGCGGCGCGGTCTCGCCGACGAGGTCCCGCGCGGCCTGGCCGGGCTCCGCCAGCGCCCGGCTGAACATCGGTACCAGAAGGAACGCCAGCGCGCCCTCGACGACGAGCGGGAACGCGGTCTCCGGCACGGTCCAGGCGACGAGGAACGCGTCGGTGGCCCCGGTGGCGCCGAAGAACCGGGCGAGCAACAGGTCGCGCACGAGCCCGAGGACGGAGCCGGAGAGCGTGATGACGACGGTGATGACCGCCGCGCGAGCGAGGGTGCCGGAGCGTTCCCCGGTGGCTCTGGTGAGGGTCAGGGCCATGACTGCGCCCGTCCGGCGGCGGGAATGATGACCGCCCGCCGGGCCACGATCCCGAGCAGGATCCCGAGCAGCACCCCGGTCGGCCCGGCCCCGACGTCGCCGTACGTGAAGTCGATGAGGGTCCACATCATGAGGCCGGGCGCGGCCAGGTCGAAGAACCGGGTGAGCCCGCCGGTCGGGCCGGCGTCGGCGTCGGCTTCGCGCCGGCGGCGGCGCACCGCCCCGACCGTCAGCGTCGCGAGCAGGCCGCCGAACGCGAGGATGCCGACGGTGCCCTGTTCGCTGAGCACCATCAGGTACTGGTTGTGCGCCGACAGCAGGGGTTCGCGGCGGTACCCGGCCCGGGGGTCGTCGACGTCGCTGCCGGCGGACAACCCCATGGGGGCGTAGCTGTCGCGGTACTCGACGAAGTCCTTCATCCCCACGCCGAACACGGGGTGGTCGGCCCACATGTCGACCGCGGTGGCCCAGAGCGCGTACCGGTCCCGCACCGAGCGGTCCGGCTCGCTGCCCGATGACACGATGCTCGTCAGCCGCTCGCCGAACGCCGGGCCCGACGCGCCCCCGCCCAGCGACAGCGCCAGCACCACCACCACGACGGCGGTGCCGGCGACCGCCACCGCGATCCGCCGACTGAACACGACGAGCATCACGAAGACCGCGCACGCGGTGGCGATCCACGCGCCACGACTGAGCGACAGCGCCAGCGGTACCGTCAACAGTCCGGAAAGGGCGAGGAGCGCGACCCGGGCCCGTCCGCGCACCGCGAGCCCGAGCGCCAGCGTGACCAGCAGGCCGTACCCGATCAGCGCGCCCATCGCCAGTACCTGCTCGGCGCCGAACGTCCCGACCGCCCGCACGTACCGTCCCGCGTAGGAGGCACCGGTGCCGGTGAGCGCCTGGTACACGCCGACGGCGCCCTCGAACGCCGTGGTGGTCACGATCGCGCCGGCCACCACGAACACGTCGCGCCGGTCCCGGATCGCGAGCGCGGCGGCGACCGGAACCAACACGAAGAGTTCGGTGTACCGGACGAACCCCCGCGCGCTCGCCCCGACGTCGGTGGCGGTGATGGTCGCGATCGCGAAGGACGTCACCGCCGCCGCGTACGGCAGCCACCCGCGCCGCGTGGCTACCCGGTCCCCGGTGCACAACCGGATGGCGACCAGCACGATCATTGCGCCCGCCGCCACGTCGGCCGCGGTGATGTGCCCGGAGGTGGAGACGTCCTGGACGTCACTCGGCAGGCAGACAAGCAGGACCGTGGCCCCGACCGCCAGGCTCGGGCGCCGCACCGCCGTATTGACGGCGGCCAGCGCCCACGCCAACGGCGCGAGGGCCACGGTCACCGGCGCGCGCAGGACCGCGCGCCACTGGTGCGGCCATGGGCGCCATCGAAGCGGTGCGAGCTGGGTCCCGGACATCACTACCGCCTGCGCAACCGCAGCATCGAGCCGACCGTCTGCATGATGATTTTCAGGTCGAGCGCGGGCGACCAGTTCTCGACGTAGTAGTTGTCGAACCGCACCCGGTCCTCGATCGAGGTGTCCCCGCGCAGCCCGTGGATCTGCGCCCACCCGGTGATCCCGCCCAGCACCCGGTGCCGGTCGGGGTAGCCGTCGTACATGCGGGTGAACTGCTCGACGAAGTACGGACGCTCCGGGCGGGGACCCACCAGCGACATGTCCCCCCGGAGCACGTTGACCAGTTGCGGCAACTCGTCGAGCGAGCTGCCGCGCAGCAGGCGGCCGACCGGCCCGACCCGGTCGTCCCGGTTGATGTTCCAGCGGACCTGCGACTCCCGCTCCGACGCCGGGGTCAGCGAGCGGAACTTGAGAATCTGGAACGGCTCGCCGTCCCGGCCCACCCGCTCCTGCCGGAAGAACACCGCCGCCCGGCCGGACTCCCACCGCACCGCCAGCGCGCACAGCGCGAATACCGGGGAGAGCACCAGCAGACCGAAGGCGGCGCCGGCGACGTCCATCGCCCGCTTCACCGCGCCCCGCCATCGCCGCGGTGGTTCCGGTTGCATCCGCACCAGGGGTACCCCGTTCACCAGCTCCGCCCCGGACCGCCCGACGGCCAGCTCGAACAGGCGCGGTACCAGATACACCACGACGCCCGTGCGCCGGCAGCGGCGCAGCGCACCCACCAGGCCGGCGTCGGGCAGCCCGGCAAACGTCACGATCACGCGGTCGGGCCGGTACGCCGCGATGACCCGGTCGAGCTCGTCGGCCGCGCCGAGCAGCGGGACGGGCGGTGCGGGATCGCACAGCGGCGGCGGCCCGACGAGCCCGATCGGGGTCAGGCCGTAGCCTGGATCGGCATGCAACGTCTCGGCCAGCCGGACGCCCACCTCGCCCGACCCGACGATCAGCGTGGACGCGCCCCGCCGGTGGCGGTGCACGTGGGGGTATGCCGCCGCCCGGACCGTCGCCACCCCGGCCACCACCGCGAGCCAGACGAGCGGGCCGGCGGAGAACGCGCGAGTCACCGGTACCGACGGGGGAAGCCACGACGCGAACGCGACCACCGCCCAGACGCTGAGCAGTAACCGGGGCAGGTCGTCCAGGGCCGCGTGCCGCAGGCGGGGCCGGTACAACCCGGCGACGGCGAACCCGAGCGCCACCCCGAGGACGCGGGCCACGGCGGCCGTCCACGTTCCCCCGGCGGCGAACGACACCACCCCCACGGCGGTCAGGTCGAGCACGACGAGGGCGCAGGGCTCGCCGCGCAGTCCACGCCTGCGCGACGCCGGGCGGGCCGCGGGAACCGCACGCGCCTCCACGGCTTCCGTGCGCACGCCACCGACCAGGGTCGCCGAGGTGAGTTCATCGCGCACGTCGAGCCTCCGATGGTGAGTTCCTCCGGGTACGGCCTTCGCCGGTGTGGAGTGGGAGCGTCAGAGTCGCAGCCACCGCGGGGGCCGCCCAGTGGAAAATGTCACCAGGCATGTGAACGGCTTTCGGGTCCGATGTGACACTGTCGGGTGGACGACGGTCCGAACAGCGGATCGCGGCGGGCCTACCCAACCACTCACACCAGCCACTTAGAACTGTTGATGTGCCCGGCCCAGATGCGCGAGGACGGCCAGGACGCGGACGTGGTCCTCGTCGGAGTGGACGAGGCCGAGTTTCGCGATGATCGAGCGGACGTGCGTCTCCACGGTGCGGTCGGTGAGCCAGAGCCGCCGGGCGATTCCGGCGTTGGTGCGGCCCTCGGCCATCAGGCTGAGCACCTCCCGCTCGCGGCTGGTGAGGGTATCCAGTGGATCGCTGGTACGCGGAATGTGGATGAGCCGTCGCACCACCTCGGGGTCGAGTGCGGAGCCGCCGGCACCGACCCGGCGCAACGCATCGAGGAACTCGTCGACATCGAAGACCCGGTCCTTGAGGAGGTACCCGAACCGCCCCTGGGAGGCGAGTTCGACCGAATGCCGGGTCTCGATGTGTTGAGACAGCAGCACGATGCCGAGGTCGGGGTAGCGGGCGCGTAGGTGGCGGGCGGCGCGGGCGCCGTCGTCGGTGCGATCGGGTGGCATCCGGATGTCGATGATGGCGAGGTCCGGCCGGTACGCCTCGATTGCGGCGATGGTGGCGTCGGCGTCGGCGACCTTGGCGACGACCTCGTGGCCGGCGTCGGCCACCAGCCGCGCCAGCCCTTCGCGGAAGAGGGCCGAGTCCTCGCCGATCACGATGCGCATGGCAGTACCGCCTCGACCAACGTCCCGATGCCGCGATCGCTGATGACCCGCAGTGCGCCGCCGGCGGCGGCCACCCGGTCGGCGAGGCCGGCGAGGCCGCTGCCGGGCCGGATCCGGGCGCCACCGCGACCATTGTCGCGGACCGCCACGTTGATCTGGTCGCCGTCGCGTTGCACGGACAGCGCGATCTTGCCAGCCTCCGCGTGTTTGAGGGCGTTGGTGAGCGCCTCGCTGACCACGTAGTACGCCGTCGTCACCAGGTCGTCGGGCAGCGCCTCCTGGCACACCTGCAGCGTCACGGGTACCGGTAGGTCGCCGGCCAGCGCGGCCAGCGCCGGGGCGAGCCCGTCGTCGAGACTGCTCGGCCGGATGCCGTTGGCGATCTGCCGCAGCTCCGCGACAGCGGTACCGAGTTCGGCCACCGCCTCGTCGAGGAGGGCGCTGACGTCCACGGTGCCATCCCCGAGGTGGCGTTGCGCCAACCGGAGCGCCATGCCGAGCGAGACGAGCCGTTGCTGGGCTCCGTCGTGCAGGTCCCGTTCGAGCCGCCGGCGCTCGGAGTACCCGGCGCGCAGCAGCCGGGCCCGACTCTCCTCGGCCTCCCGCAGCGCCCGACCCAGCTGGATGCGCAGCGCCACCACCTCGACCAGCAGGGCCGCCGCCGCGGCTACCTCACGGAGCAGTTCGCGGGAGCCGACCGTCCCGCGTACCAACGCACCGATATCGTGTTCGCCGACCCGAACCGGGACGACGCTGTGCACGGGCGGTATGGGCTGCCCGGCCGCGTCGACCAGGTCGTCCCGGCCGGGCAGCCGGTACCCGACCGACAGGCCAGGATCGCGCAATGCGCCGCGCAGGACATCCTCCAGCTGTTCCGGCTGAGCCAGGCCGAGGTGGATCCGCGAGCGGAGGTCTTCGATCGCGCTCAACGCGGCCCGCCGGGCCGGGTACAGGCGCCGGTCGATGCCGCGTTGCAACCGGCGACGCAGCGGCGCGAGTACCGCCGCGCACACCGCCGTGGCGGCGGCGGCCGCGAGCGCCGAGCGGGCCCCGAACCCCACCCCACCGAGGAATGAGACGCCGGTGTACACCGCGAGCAGCGCGACCGACAGCGCGCCGTAGGTGACGGTGGCGCTGATCGCCCGATCGACGTCGTACAGCTCGTGCCGCAGCATGGCGATCGTGGCAGCCACCGGAATCGCGACGGCGGTGAGGGCGAGCCCGATCGGCACCACGGTGTTGTCGCCGATGAAGAGGTAGGTGGCCCAACCGGTGACCAAGGTCACCGGCAGCCCGAGGCTGCCGAGAGCCAACCACCTGACCTGGGCGCGTACCACCGGGTTGGCGGCGCGCCGGTAGCGCACGATCATCGCCGACGCGCTGGCCACCAGGAGCGCCAGGAACACCGGTAGCAGCGCGAACGCCAGTACCCCGACGACGATGGCCAGCGGCGTCGGCAGGGGCGGCAGCGCGTGCGGCACATCCTGGTAGGGCGGCGGGAACGGCGTGGAGTCGGTGGCGGCCAGAGCGGTGAACAGCAACGGCACCGCGATCAGCCCCCGGGCCACCCAGCGATACCGCGCTCCGGGCAGCCGGCCATCCGGGAAGTACAGCAGCAGCGCGGCGACCGGCACGAACAGCCACATCCACGCGCCCTGGCTGATGGTCAGCTCGATCGAGCTACCGCTCCCCGGCCAGCCCGGCCGTGTCGCGTACAGCTGCTCGGAGAGGCGGTCGGTTTCGCTGAGCGCGACCATCAACCCGACCAGCGCCAGCAGCGGCCCGACCGGGTTGGTGGGCCGGCGCAGCGCCACCACCACGGCGCAGCCCAGGTCGGCGAGGGCCACCGCGACCAGCCCGGCGAACGCCGGCAGACCGCGCCGGTCATCGCTGACCGCGAGCAACACGCCGCCCTCGGTCAGGACGGCCAGCCCGCCGGTCGTCACGGCGAACGTGATGGAGCGTGCGAATCGCATACCAGCACCGTAGAACTCACGCGCGCGGGGGCGATTCAGTACGGGTACTGAGCCCCCTCCAGTACTCGCCCTGATCCGGTGGGACCGGGTGACCGACCAGCCTGATTGGCACGCACCGGCCACCATCTGCGAAAGGGCAGCCATGAACAAGTCATCGAACAGGCCGCGAACCGCCCGCGTGTACGGCACCATCGGCGCGGTCGCCGCCCTGGCATTCATGCCGAGCTTCCTGGTCGACATGTCGAAGAACGACGCACCAGGGATCATCGGCGGCATCGGCGTCATCATCGGCATGCTGGGCCTCGCCGCGCTCGCGTTCGGCTACCGCCGGGCCGGCGCACACGGTACCAGCCGGGTCGGCTCGGCCGGACTGCTCGTCCTGGCCATCGGGATGCTGGTTGAGCTGTCCTCCGTGCTCCTCGGTGCTATCGGCGTTGTCAAGGAGGACGACAACCTGCTCTCGCCGCTCGGTGGGCTGCTGATTCTGGTCGGCGGCATCGTGGCCGGCGTCTCGATCGCCCGCGCCCGGGTCCTGGACGGCTGGCGCCGGTGGGCGCCGTTGGTTCAGGGCATCGCGTATGCACTGGTCATGGCCACCATGATCCTCGCCGGCAGTCACCCCAGCGCCGCTGTCGACGCCCTCGGATTGATCTGGCCGCTGAGCGCGCTCGGCACGGCGCTCGCCCTGCGTACCAACGCGGACCGGTTCACCACCGAGCACCCGCTGGCGACGGTACCCGCAACGTGATCCACACGCCGCGCACGGCCGGGTACCCACCCGGCCGTGCCTGCCCATTCCGCCCGAGGCGGATCAACCGCCGGCCACCTTGGCGTCACGTGGCAGATCGACGGGGGACCTGCCAGGGTGGTGCTCAGGTCGCTACGGGTGTTGCGGAGGGAAGATGGGAATGCACAGACCGCTGCGCGTGCCGATCTACCGGGACACCCGCTACTCCTTCGCGGAGCGCGCCGCGGACCTGGTATCGCGCATGACGCTGGCGGAAAAGGTGCTGCAGCTGCGGACCAGCAGTGCGCCCGCGATCGCCAGGCTGGGCGTACAGCAGTACACGTACGCGAACGAGGGCCAGCACGGGATCAACTACCTGGGTGCGAACACGGACCACGGCGACGTATCCGGTGGGGTGCGCGCCACCAGTTTCCCCACCAACTTCGCCTCGTCGATGAGCTGGGATCCCCAGCTGCTGCATGCCGAGGCGTCGGCCATCTCCAGTGAGGCGCGGGGGTTCCTGGACAAGTGGCTGTGGGGCATCGGGCAGAACGACCTGGGGCCGCTGCCGAGCAACTACGGCTGCCTCACGTACTGGGCCCCGACGGTGAACCTCGACCGCGACCCCCGTTGGGGCCGGACCGATGAGGCGTTCGGCGAGGATCCGTACCTCGCCGCCCGGATGGCGGAGGCGTACGTGAACGGCTACCAGGGCCAGACACTGGACGGTACCTCCCTCGTCGGGTACCTGAAGGTGGCGGCCACCGCCAAGCACTACGCACTGAACAACGTCGAAGCACACCGTACCGGCGTGTCCTCGGACGTGGACGACCGCGCGCTGCGGGAGTACTACCTCAAGCAGTTTCAGGGTCTGATCGAGCACGCACGCGTCGCCGGCCTGATGACGGCCTACAACGCGATCAACGGCACCCCCGCGGTAGCGAACACCTACACCGTCAACCAGATCGCGCAGCGCACATTCGGGTTCACCGGCTACACCACGTCGGACTGCGGCGCCGTGGGCACCACGTACAAGACCTTTCCGACCGGCCATGACTGGGCGCCGCCCGGCTGGTCCACCGACCACAAGGGCGACAACGCGACGTGGACCGACGTGGCGACCGGTACGCGGATCTCCGGCGCGGCCGGTGGACAGGCGTACGCACTGCGCGCCGGCACCCACCTCAACTGCACCGGCGACGAGGCCAACCTGGCCAATATCGAGCAGGCGATCCGCGCTGGCGTGCTGAGCGAGGGCGTGATCGACAACGCTCTGCTGCACGTGTTCATGGTCCGGATGCGGACCGGCGAGTTCGACCCGGCCCACCGTGTCCCGTACACAAGAATCACCAAAGACGTGATCCAGAGCCCGGCACACCAGGCACTCGCCGCGAAGGTCGCGGCGAACTCCCTCGTGCTGCTCAAGAACGACACCGTTCCCACCCTGGACCGACCGCTGCTCCCGGCGAACGCCCGTAACCTCAACAAGGTGGTCATCCTCGGCGACCTGGCGAGCAAGGTCACCCTCGGTGGCTACTCGGGAAGTCCAACCTTCCAGGTGAGCCCGGTGCACGGGATCAGGGCGGCGGTGCTGCGCGCCAACCCGGCCGCCTCGGTGGTCTACGACGCCGCCCACACCTCCACCACAGCGACCGGACCCGCCGTGCTGAGCGCCCGCACGTCGGACGAGATCAGATCGGCCGACCTGGTGGTGGTGTTCGTTGGTACCGACTCCACCACCGCCGACGAGGGGCGCGACCGCACCGGCCTGGCGATGCCCGGCAACTACGGCTCGCTGATCAGGCAGGTCTCCGTGCTGGGCAACCCGAACACCGTACTGGTCATCCAATCCGACGGGCCGGTGAAGATCGATGACCTGCCGGGCGCGGTACCAGCCATCGTGTTCAGCGGCTACAACGGCCAGAGTCAGGGCACCGCCCTGGCCGACGTGCTCCTGGGGAAGCAGAACCCCGGCGCGCATCTCAGCTTCACCTGGTACCGGGATGACACGCAGCTCCCCGCGATGTCCGACTACGGGCTGACCCCCGGCGCCACCGGTGGCCTTGGCCGCACCTACCAGTACTTCACCGGAACGCCTACATACCCATTCGGCTACGGCCTGAGCTACACGACCTTCGCCTACTCGAACGTGTCCGTGGACCGGCCGCGGGTATCCGCGGACGACACGGTCACCGTCAGCTTCGACGTCACCAACACGGGTGGTACGCGCGGTGCCACGGTGGCCCAGCTCTACGTGGCGACCCCGTTCCGGGTCCCCGGTGTGGAACTGCCCACCAAACGGTTGGCGGGCTTCAGGAAGACCTCGGTGCTGCGCCCCGGCCGGCGGCAGTGCATCCGGTTGCCGGTGAAGGTCAGTGACCTCGCCTTCTGGGACGCCACCGCGATGCGGTCGGTCGTCTACGCCGGAGCGTACGAGTTCCAGGTGGCATGCGACGCCAGCACCGTCGTTGGCTCGGCCACCGTGGAGGTATCCGGCTCGCTCACCCCGCACGTCCGGTACGTCACCGTGCAACCGGAGAGCGTCATCTACACCGTCGGCGACACACTGGATCTGACCGGCAGCAACCGGTGGATCAAAGATGACACGAACCCGGCGCGGGAACACCGCAACCTCGACGTCACGGCGGACAACGTCGTGGTGGCGGCCAACAATGACCAGTCCTTCGTGGACCTCTCCCAGGTGGACGTGACTTATCGCAGCAGTGATCCGGCGGTGGTCACGATCAGCGGCACCGGGCAGGCCAAAGCGGTCGGCGACGGCGTCGTGACCATCACGGTCACCGTCGGTGGCGTCGACGGATCAGCCGTCATGGTGGTGCGGAGCGGGCTCGTCCTGGACGCGCCGCCGGTGGCCGAGCCCGGGTCCACCGTCACCGCGACAACGACCTTCCGCAACGCCGCCGACGTGCCGAGAGATCGGGTCACGATGGCCCTTTCCGCCGCGAGCGGCTGGACGGTGACGGCCACCTCACCCGCAACGTTCGACCGGGTCGACAGCGGCCGGTCGGTACAGACAGCCTGGAGCATCACGGTACCGGCGACAGCCCGGCCGGGAAGGTACCCGCTCGTCGCGACGTCCACCTATACGGGCGCCCGACGGATGGACAGCACATCCACCGAGACCTCGGTGCCGTACGCGTCGCTGAGCGCGACGTTCAACAACCCGGGTATCAGCGCCGACGCCGACCCGGCCGCGGGCAACCTCGACGGTGGGGGCTTCAGCTACTCGGCACAGGCGTTGGCGGCGGCCGGGTTCACCCCGGGCGCCCGGATCACCCACCACGGGCTGACCTTCACCTGGCCAACCGCCGCCCCGGGTAGCCCGGACAACACGCTGGCATGCGGACAGTCGGTGGCGCTGGCGGGTTCCTGCGGCCGGATCGGTCTGCTCGGCGCGGCCGACTACGGCACCGCCTCGGGCATCGCCGCGGTCGGGTACTCCGATGGCAGTACCCAGTCGTTCACTCTCACCCTCGCCGATTGGTGGTCCGGCACACCGGCACCCGGCACCGATGTCGTGGGCACCTTCGATTACATCAACACACCGCAGGGCAGGCGGGACCAAACCGTCCACCTGTACGCCGTCTCCGTTGCACTGCCACCCGGCAAGGTCGCGCGCTACCTGACACTGCCCGACGTCAGTGCAAGCGCGGTTGCCGGCCAACCGGCGATGCACATCTTCGCAGTCGCCGCCGCGTAGGATCTCTGATGCGATCGATGATGCCCGGTGGCTACGCCGTCCGCGGACGTTGGTTGGGCCGGATGCCGCTCAACGGCGGGTCATCAGGTAGGTCGCCCAGCCCCGCGGCCAGGACGCCAGACCGGTCTGCCCCGCGACCTGCTCCATGTGGAAGGCGTTGGCGAACCAGCGCTGCGCTTCGCCGGGCCGCATGGGGCGGACACGTCGGCGTCCTCTTCGCTGCTACGTGCCCCGACCGCTGCCGAACGCCCGCGCCGCAGCGGAGCGCCTGCCGCAAGGAGCGTTGGTCATCCTTCCCGGCGCAGGTCACATCGGGCCGCTGCTGGAGGCTTCCTTCTGGCGGCAGCCACAAGGAACGGTGAGCCTGCATCGCCTGGCGTCATGGCTGCTGCTGGGCTGGGGCTGGCTACAGGCGGTCGGTGGAGGGCTGCTCAGCGTCCTACCACTACCCCTATGGCCATTCCAACCCGAACAGACCCCGGCGCATTACGCGCTCCACGCGATCTACGCGACACTGCAGGCGCCACTGCTCATCACGCTCACCCGGCACAATCGACGCGCTCCAACCGAAGGTGCCGACTAGACACCTGTACCGCCGCCGCAGCACCGTCGCCGCCGCGGCTCGCACAGCAGCCACCATTCATGCCGCGGACCGCGGTTCAGCAGATCGGTGCCGCGCGGCGACGACAAACGAGGCGCTCAGCTCAGACGTGGAGATGAGGTTTCTCCACTTGGAGAAATCTAGGTACCGATAACATCAAGTCAATGACGCCGACCAGGGACCGGCTCCTCGAGGCGGCCGTGCACGCCATAGCCAGCCTCAACACCCGAAAGCGCCGCGTCCCATAGGACGACGCGCTGGAAACTGCCATTCGAGGCGAGGAAACCCTGACATGACAATCGACGCCGCCCGCGCGGACCGCATCCGCCAAGCCGTCGCCGCCCGCCGGGACGAGCTGACCCAACTGCTGGTCGAGTTCTGCGCGATCCCGGCAGAGAACCCGCCCGGAGCGCACCTGGTCGAGTCCCAGACGTGGATCGAACAGACCCTGGCCCGATACGGCATCCGATCCGAAAGCCACCACACCTCACGGACCGGCGGCGACCACCGGGTGATCATCGGGTCGATCGGCGACATGGGGCCGGTGATGTACCTGCACGGCCACTACGACGTCGTGCCCGCCTTCACCGCCGACCAGTTCACCCCTGCCGTCCGCGATGGCGCGGTGTTCGGTCGCGGCGCCTGCGACATGAAGGGTGGCCTCGTCGCCCTGCTGATCGGCGCCCTGGTCCACCGCGACCTCGGTGGCAGCGGCCGGATCCGCCTCGTCTACGTGCCCGACGAGGAGACCGGCGGTGCGAACGGCTCCGAGCGTCTGGTCGAACACGGACTCATCGACGCCGAAGACTGCGTCGGAGCCATCGTGGGCGAACCCAGCTTCCCCGACGTGTGGTACGCGGCCCGGGGCGCGTTCACCGTGAAGGTCACGGCTCACGGACGGCCCGCACACGTCGGCCTCCACTACACCGGTGACAACGCGTTCGAACACGCCCAACAGGTCATCGGCAAGCTCTTCGCGTATCGGGACACGATCACTAGGCACAGGACGAACCTGATGATCCAACCCGAGGCGGCCCGAGAATCGATCATGCTCATCGGCGGTCTGGCCACGGGTGGGACGAACTTCAACATCGTGCCCGACCGGTTCAGCTTCACCATCGACCGCCGCCCCAACCCGGACGAGGACTACGCGGCAGCTTGCAAGGAACTCCTCGACCTGCTCCACAACCTCGGCAAGGAGCACCGGCTCACCGTGGAGATCCTCCAGGACGTCCTCCCGGCGCACACCGACGTGGAGGTCCCGCTGGTCCGTACGCTGCAGAGCGCAGTGCACGTCACCAGCGACCGGCAGGTGCAGTTGTCGATGTGCCCTGGCTGTCTGGAGACCCGCATCTACAGCAATCTCGGCATCCCGTCCATCGCTTACGGCCCAGGCCCGCTTACCCAGATGCACGCCCCCGACGAGCACGTCCCGATCGACAACCTCCTCGAAGCCGCCGCCGTCTACGCCATCACCCTCGATGAACACCTGGGGAGGGACGCCGAGGCACAGTAAGCCGCTCGCCGCGTCCACCCTTCACCGAGAGCGGGTTACGAACCGTCGCCCGGAGACGGAACCCGGCAAACGCCGACATCGCAGGTAGTCACGGGCGAGGACGGTGCGACGACTTCACCCAGCCTGTCTCGATCTTGCGAACGCGCAACGCAACGGACCCGGCAGGATCGCCTTCGTCGGGCAACGAAGTGGCGGATGAGCTGTACCCTGCGATGCGCAAGTTGACCGACAGCCGCGCGACGTAAGGAGCGTCATGGGGAAGTCGCGCAGACCGGTTACGGATGCGAAGGCTGTTGCGTCGGCCAACAAGAAACAACACAAGAATCCAGATCCGCCTCGTGTCGGGGTCGAAGCGAACCCGACGACTGCGGCCACCGGACGCCGTGAGTCCACGAATGTCAAGCTTGCTGATCGTCCATCTGGCCCGGCAGAAGCGTCTGCGACACCCCCGTCACCATCGAAGGCGACGAGCGTCGAGACCCCGGCTGCCGTTGGCACGACGCCGACCAGGCGGCGGCGCTTCCCGTACAAGAGGACCATCTACGTGACTGCCGCGATCGTCACTATCCTCGTCACACCGCTTGCGCTTGCCCGCGATTTCTTCGACTGGGGATATTCCACTCATTCGCCTGGCACAGTGCACCCGGGCGGTGCGACCATGTCGAGCGGACCCTCCCTGAACGCGCAGGCACCCATGCCTTCCGCAGCTCCGGGTGGTCTGTCGCAGGTATCTCCGCCGTCAGGTGGAACGTCTCCACCCCGAGGCGCGAAGCCGTCAGGCAGCCCGTCGGGGCGACGGGGGGTTCGTTCGATAGAGGTCACCGCGCCGGCCAGTCTCACCTTGCCGCGGACAACCGTCAACTTTGTCGCCAGCGACCCAGGGTTTGATCTCAGTGCTGAATATGCATTCCTTGCTTTCCAGAATGCAGAGGGGGGATCGTGGAACGTCCGGGCATGTTCTCCGGGGTACGGTCATCCGGTGCAACTCGATCCAGTTCGGCGATTCCAGTAACCCGCCGGGGCGGTGGAATGTCACGATTCTGGTTGTCGACAAGGCTGGAGCGGAGATCTTCAAGTTTGGAAAAGTCAATAGGGTGCGTTTCTTCTGGAGTGACTGTCTACGGGGGGATGGTCTGGTTCCAGTAGAGCGTGTTGTGGACGCGTAGCCGTTCTTGTTGTTGGTGGTAGGTCCAGTAGGCGTCGAAGTCGCCGTTGGTGGCCAGGGCTCGG
>WNGB01004260.1_pt1 | contig 38322 bp, 36 predicted proteins | sample 5400681 | NCBI WGS metagenome assembly WNGB01 (sample SAMN13153367, study PRJNA577476) | soil metagenome | isolation source: 115 cm soil or saprolite under grassland replicate 2 | place: USA:California | collected 2016-06-15 | reverse complement strand
GAGTCGAACAGTCTGTCCTGAAAGAGGAGTCACCTATGCAGCTCGGAATGATCGGACTCGGCCGGATGGGCGCGAACATGGTGCGGCGGCTCATCAAAGGCGGCCACCAGTGCGTGGTCTTCGACATGTCGCCGAAGACGGTGCAGGAGCTGGTGCAGGACAAGGCGGTCGGGTCCACCTCGCTCGCTGATTTCGTGAAGAAGCTCGACAAGCCGCGCGCGATCTGGCTCATGGTGCCGGCGGCGGTGGTGGACAAGACCATCGCCGACCTCCTCCCCTCCCTGGAGAGGGGAGACATCCTGATCGACGGCGGCAATTCCTACTACATCGACGACATCCGCCGCGCGAGGGAGCTCGGGCCAAAGGGCATTCACTACGTGGACGTGGGAACGAGCGGCGGCGTGTGGGGGCTCGAGCGCGGCTACTGCATGATGATCGGCGGCGAGCCCGACATCGTGAAGCACCTCGACCCGATCTTTGCCCGCCTCGCTCCCGGGCCCGGCAACATCGATCGCACGCCGGGGCGCGAGACGGCGGGGGGCACGTCGGAGCAGGGCTATCTTCACTGTGGACCGAACGGCGCCGGCCACTTCGTCAAGATGGTCCACAACGGCATCGAGTACGGCATCATGGCCGCCTACGCGGAGGGGCTCGGCATCCTGCGCTCCGCCAATGTCGGCAAGCAGACCCATGCCATCGATGCGGAGACCACGCCCCTGCGCGATCCCGATCACTACCAGTACGACCTGAATCTGCCCGACGTGGCCGAGGTGTGGCGGCGGGGCAGCGTCATCGCGTCGTGGCTGCTCGACCTCACCGCCTCGGCCCTCCTCAAGGACCCGACGCTCAAAGGCTTCGAGGGGCGCGTGTCGGATTCGGGCGAGGGGCGCTGGACGATCAAGGCCGCCATCGACGAGGCGGTGCCCGCCCCCGTGCTGTCCTCCGCCTTGTATGAGCGCTTCGCCTCTCGCGGGGAAGCCGACTTCGCCGACAAGCTGCTCTCGGCCATGCGCTACGAGTTCGGCGGACACATCGAGAAGCCGGCCGGCACATGAGCCCCCCACACTCCGACGCCCTCGTCTTCTTCGGCGCCACCGGAGACCTGGCGTACAAGAAGATCTTTCCCTCGCTCCAGGCCATGCTCAAGCGCGGTCACCTGAACGTGCCGGTGATCGGCGTGGCCAAGGCCGGCTGGGGCCTCGACCAGCTCAAGGCCCGGGCCAAGGACAGCCTGGAGAAGCACGGCGGGCTCGACGCCGCGGCCTTCGCCAAGCTCTCCGGTCTCCTGCGCTACGTGGATGGCGACTACAAGGACCCCGCGACGTTCCAGGCCATCAAGAAGGAGATGGGCTCCGCCCAGCGGCCCGCGCACTATCTCGCCATTCCGCCCATGCTCTTCGGGCTGGCCGTCGAGCAGCTCGGGAAAGCGGGCTGCGCGACGGGAGCCCGCGTCATCATCGAGAAGCCGTTCGGGACGAATCTCGAATCGGCGCGCGAGCTGAACCGCATCCTCCTCGGCACCTTCGACGAGACGTCGATCTTCCGCATCGACCATTACCTGGGCAAGCGCCCCGTGCACAACATGCTCTTCTTCCGCTTCGCCAACGCGGTCCTCGAGCCGTTCTGGAACCGCAATCACGTGGAGAGCGTGCAGATCACCATGGCGGAAGACTTCGGCATCCAGGGCCGCGGGGCCTTTTACGACGAGACGGGCACCATCCGCGACGTGGTCCAGAACCATCTCTTCCAGGTCCTGACCTATCTGGCCATGGAGCCGCCCGTCCGCACGGACAGCGAATCCATCCGGGACGAGAAGGTCAAGGTCCTCAAGGCCATGCCGCCCTTGGCGGCCAAGAATCTCGTGCGCGGGCAGTTTCGTGGCTACCTGAAGGAGCACGGCGTGGCCGCCGACTCGAAGGTGGAGACCTTCGCCGCCCTGCGGCTCGACATCGACTCCTGGCGGTGGAAAGGTGTGCCGTTCTATATCCGCGCGGGCAAGTGCCTGCCCGTGACCTGCACGGAGGTCGTGGTGCGGCTGCGCCAGCCGCCCACCATGTACGAAGGCTACGATCTCGAGCCGAACTACTGCCGGCTGCGCATCAGTCCGGACATTACCATCGCCATCGGCGCCAATGCCATCGCCCCCGGATCGGAGACGACCAGCGTGTCCGCGGAGATGCTGGCGAGCCGGCACCCGCGCGCGGACGAGATGGACGCCTACGAGCGTGTGCTGGGCGACGCCATGGCGGGGGATCCCACCCTCTTCGCCCGCGAAGACAATGTCGAGGAGGCGTGGCGCATCGTCGACCCGGTGCTGCAGGCGGGCACGCCGGTGTACGAGTACGAGCCCGGCACCTGGGGGCCGAAGGAAGCGGAGCAGGGCGTGACGCCCCCCGGCGGCTGGCAGAACCCCGTGGTGACGGCCGGATCATGAGCGTGTGTTGTGCGGCATTTACTCCCCCTCACCCTGCCCTCTCCCCCTTCGGGGGCGAGGGATCGATCCCCTCTCCCCTCAGGGGAGAGGGCAGGGTGAGGGGTGGTCGAGATGAGGGGTGGTCGAGGTGAGCGAGCATGAAGACTGAAATCCTCGCCGATGGCGATGCCGTAGCGGCGAGGGCGGCCGCCGTCATCGCGGCCGAGGCGCGGGCGGCCGTGGCCGCGCGCGGCCGCTTCGTGGTGGCGGTGAGCGGCGGACACACGCCGTGGCAGATGCTCCGTCTCCTCGCCAAGGAAGAAGTCCCGTGGAAGAGCGTGCACGTGACGCAGGTGGACGAGCGGATCGCCCCCGCGGGAGATCCTGATCGGAACCTCGCGCATCTGCGGGCGAGCTTGCTCGAGCACGCTCCGCTCCCCGCGGAGCAGATCCACGCGATGGACGTCGAGGCGCCGGACGTCGAAGGGGCCGCCGCCAGGTACGCGCGCGCGCTCGAGCAGATCGCGGGCTCGCCGCCCGTGCTCGACCTCGCGCACCTGGGGCTGGGGCCCGACGGCCACACCGCATCCCTCGTGCCGGGGGACCCGGTACTCGAGGTGATGGACCGAGACGTCGCCCTGACCACCACGGTCTATCAGGGACGACGTCGCATGACCCTCACCTATCCCACGATCAACCGCTCCCGCCGCATCCTGTGGGTGGTGACGGGGAGCGAGAAGGTCACCATGCTCCCGCGTCTGCTCGCGGGCGACCGTTCGATCCCCGCCGGCCGGGTCGGTCAGGAGCAGGCGCTGCTCCTCGCCGACCGCGCGGCCGCCGCCGGCATGACCACGTGACATCGCACGGGAGACCACGATGACGAAAGACCACGAGCCCGAGCTGGTTCCCGAGATCAAGCCGGGACACTACAGTGACGGTCACCCGCTCGACGAAGTGCATTACCTCGAGTGCAAGATCATTCTCAAGCCGGACCGCTTCACCTCCAAGCAGGGGTTCTTCGATTTCGCCAAGATCGTGAAGCACGCGGCGGAGAAGGCCGACATCGATCTCTCCACCGGGCATCTCGAAGGCCAGCGGCCCCAGATCCGGGAAGTGGTCTTCCTGGACACCGCGGACTTCCGCCTCTACAACCACGCCTTCATCCTGCGCCGGCGCATCCTGTACGAAGACGGCTTTCCCGTGGGCGACCCGGAGATCGTCTTCAAGTTCCGACATCCCGATCAGCAGAAGGCCGCCGACCTCGACGTGCGCCCGCATATCCCCGGGGTCTACAAGATCAAGTTCAAGGCGGAGGCCCTGCCCCTCAAGGACAAGCTGGGCGGCATGCGCGTGCTCTTCTCGCACAACGCGGAGTTCGGCCTGAGCCAGGTCAAGCTCGCCGACCGGACGGGCATGTCCACCCTCGTGCGCTTCTTCCCCTGCCTCGCCCCCCTCAAGCGGTCGCACGATGATCAGGTCGAGCTGGTGAACCAGACCATCGTCGAGGAGGTGCTCTTCGACCTCGGCAAGCTCGACTTCGGCAAGGGCGTCATCGCGAAGAACGACCTCGGCCTGTGGCGCGCCCGGGGCGACCACGCGTCGCTCGTCGGCGAGTACGCGTTCCAGGCGAAGTTCGACCGGAAGGACGACCTGCACCCGAAAGTGCAGCGTCGCGTCGAGGAGTTCTTCCTGGCCGTGCAGAATCTCGCGCGCGACTGGGTCTCCGTGGGCGCGACGAAGACGGGCATCGTCTATCGCCTCAAGGGAAATCCCCCCCAGGCTCATGAGTGACGGCGTTCATGCCGGTAAGCCGGCGCCGCCCATCAAGGTGACGCTGGGGGAGATCTTCCGCGCCTTTCTGCTCATCGGGGCCACGAGCTTCGGGGGCGGGGTCATGGCCTATCTCCGCAACAGCCTCGTCGACAAGCACGGCTGGATCGACGATCCGACCTTTGTCCAGATGCTCGCCATGAGCCAGAGCCTCCCCGGCCTGAACTCCACGAACATGGCCGTGCTCGCGGGCGACCGTCTGCGCGGCACGCCGGGGGCCACCGCCGCGATCGCCGGAGTCTGCCTGCCCGGGGGCATCATCATGTTCGTGATCGGCATGCTCCACAGCGTGCACGGGGACCGTCCCTTCGTGACGGCCATGCTTCACGGCGTGGCGGCGGCCGCCGTTGGCCTGGTCGCGGCCGTCTCCGTGCAGATCGGGCGCAAGGTCCTCACGCGGATAGACGACCTCGTCTTTGTCGCCCTCGCGGTGATCGGCGTGAACGCGTTCCACCTCTCGGTGCTCGTCGTGCTGGCGGGGCTGGGGGCGCTCGCGATCTGGTGGCACCGGCCGCGCACCGAGGCGCCGGCACTCTCCCCGCGATGAGCCAGCTCCTCGCCCTCCTCTGGGTCTTCGCCTATCTGTCGCTCCTGACGGTCGGCGGGGGGCTGGCCGCGTTCCCGGAGCTCAAGACGCTCACCGTCGAGAGGTATCACTGGCTCACCCTCCAGCAGCTCATCCATCTCTACAGCCTCGGCCAGGTCGCCCCCGGGCCGAACATGATGATGGTGGCGGCGGTCGGCGAGCGGGTGGCGGGAGTGGTGGGCGCCGTCGTGGTGATCGTCGCGTTCTTCGGTCCCACGGGCCTGCTCACCCTCTGCACGGGTCGCCTCTGGCTCAGGCTCGAAGGGTGGCGCTGGAGAAGCTCGATACAGCGGGGGCTGGCGCCCGTCTCCATCGGGCTTCTTGCCGCCGGGGCCGTCAGCCTGGCCAAGGGCGCCCTCACGGGCTGGATCGGCGTGATCATGGCCGTGGCCGTCTTCGCGCTTCTCCTCGGCACCAGAATCAATCCGGCCTTCCTCGTCCTCTGCGGCGCGGTGGCGGGCCTGTTCGTTTTCGGCAGCCGCTGACAAGGGAGACACGAGCATGCGCGTGGGCATCGCGACCGATCACGGCGCCTTCCACCTGAAGGAAGACATGGCGGGACGGCTGCGGGCCGCCGGACACGACGTCACCGACTTCGGCGCCCATGCCTTTACCCCAGACGACGACTATCCCGATTTCGTCGCCCCCCTCGGCCGCGCGCTGGTGGCGGGCACGGTGGAGCGTGGGGTGGCGCTCTGCGGCAGCGGTGTCGGCATCGCGGTCTGCGCCAACAAGATTCCCGGGGTGCGCGCCTGTCTCATCCAGGACCACTTCGCGGCCCGGCAGGGCGTGGAGGACGATCACATGAACATCCTCTGTCTCGGCGGACGGACGATCGGGCCGGAGCTGGCCTGGGACCTCATCCAGGCATTCCTCGCGGCTGAGTACAGTCAGGCCGCGCGGCACCTGCGCCGTCTCGGCAAGGTGGCCGCCCTCGAGGCGGGACGCCATGCCGGCTAATCCGAAAGGCGGCGCCATGAGCGAGGGAGAGCTCGATCTGCTGGCCATCAACACGATACGCACGCTGTCCATCGATGCGGTGCAGGCGGCCAAGTCGGGACACCCGGGGACACCCATGGCCCTGGCCCCTCTCGTCTACACGATCTGGAACCGCGTGATGCGCTTCGATCCCCAGGATCCGATCTGGCCCAATCGCGACCGCTTCGTGCTCTCCAACGGCCACGCCTCCATGCTGCTCTGGTCCGTGCTCCACCTCACGCGCACGCAGGCCGTGGACGCCGAGTACGAGCGGCTCGGTCAGCCCTCGGTGACGCTCGACGACATTCGCCGCTTCCGCCAGATCGGCAGCAAGGCCCCCGGTCATCCCGAGTATCACCTCGTCTCCGGCGTCGAGACCACGTCGGGACCGCTCGGCCAGGGCGTGGCCACCAGCGTGGGCATGGCCATCGCCGAGAAATGGCTCGCCCATCGCTACAACCGACCCGGCTTCGATGTCTTCGACTACAACATCTACGCGGTGTGCGGCGACGGCTGCATGATGGAGGGCGTGTCGTCCGAGGCCGCCTCGCTGGCCGGCCACCTCGAGCTCGACAACCTGTGCTGGATCTACGACAACAACCACATCACCATCGAAGGGCACACGAACATCACCTTCACCGAGGACATCGCCGCGCGCTTTCAGGGTTATGGGTGGAATGTCCTCCGGGTCGGCGACGCCAACGACATCGATCTCATCGAGCATGCCCTCGGCGTGTTCCGCGAGACCACCGGCCGACCGACCTTCATCGTCCTGGACAGCCATATCGGCTATGGCTCCCCGCACAAGCAGGACACGGCAGAGGCCCACGGCGAGCCCCTCGGCGAGGACGAGGTGAAGCTGACCAAGCGCGCGTATGGCTGGCCGGAGGACGCGAAGTTCCTCGTCCCCGATGGGGTCTACGAGCGCTTCGCGGCCGGGGTAGGCGCGCGCGGCGCCGCGGCACGGCGGCAGTGGACGGATCTCTTCGCCTCGTACAAGACCAAGTTCCCCGAGCTCGCGACGGAGATCGAGCAGATGCAGCGGCGCGAGCTGCCCGCGGGCTGGGACAAGAACCTGCCTGTCTTCCAGCCCGACCCGAAAGGCATCGCGGGGCGCGACGCCTCCGGCCAGGTGCTGAACGTCCTCGCCCAGAACATCCCATGGCTGCTCGGCGGCTCCGCGGATCTCGGCTCGTCGAACAAGACCACCCTCAAGTACGAAGGCGCGGGAAGCTTCGAGCCCGGGACTCCGGGGGGCAAGAACTTCCACTTCGGCATCCGCGAGCACTCGATGGCGGCCATCGTGAACGGCATGTCGCTGTCGAAGCTGCGGGCATTCGGCGCGACCTTCTTCATCTTCAGCGACTACGCGCGCCCCGCCATCCGGCTCTCCGCCCTGATGGAGCTGCCCACGCTGATGGTCTTCACCCACGATGCCATGGGTGACGGCGAGGACGGCCCCACCCATCAGCCTATCGAGCAGCTCGCGTCGCTGCGCGCCATCCCCGGGCTCGTCCTCCTGCGTCCGGGTGACGCCAACGAGGTCGTCGAGGCCTATCGCTACATCATGCAGCTCCGCCACGAGCCGACGGTGCTCGTGCTCTCGCGCCAGCCCCTGCCCACGCTCGATCGCGGCAGGTACGCGGCCGCCTCCGGCGTCGCGCGCGGCGCCTACGTCTTCGCCGATGCGCCCGGGGGGAAGCCGGAGGTCATCCTCATCGCGACGGGCAGCGAGCTCGCCCTGGCCGCGGAGGCCCACGAGCGGCTCGTGGCCGGCGGCATTCGCTCCCGCGTGGTCTCGATGCCGTCCTGGGACATCTTCGAGCACCAGACCCAGGAGTACCGTGACGGCGTGCTGCCGCCCGACGTGAAGCCCCGGGTCGCCATCGAACAGGCTTCCACCTTCGGGTGGGAGCGCTACGTGGGCACGTCGGGGCGCGTGATCGGCATGACGACGTTCGGCGCCTCCGCTCCTCTCAAGGAGCTGCAGAAGAAGTTCGGCTTCGAGCCGGACCGTGTGGTGACCATCGCCCGGGAGCTGCTCGGCCGGAGCTGAGCGATGCGACCGACGGAGCCGGCGCCCGCGGCCTGGTGGGTGATCATCGCCTCCTCGGTGGCCATTGGGCTCATCGCCGGCTACGGGGCGGTGGTGTTCCGGGCCATGATCGCCGCCATCCACAATCTGTGCTTTCTCGGCCGGCTCTCCTTCGAGTACGACGCCAACCTCCATACCCCCGCCTCTCCCTGGGGCCTCTTGATCATCCTCGTGCCCGTGGCGGGCGCGGTCGTCGTCGCTTTCCTCGTCAAGACCTTCGCGCCCGAGGCCAAGGGGCACGGTGTCCCTGAAGTCATGGACGCCGTCTACTATCACGAAGGCAGGATCCGCCCCATCGTGGCCGCGGTGAAGTCCGTCGCCTCCGCCGTCTCCATCGGCAGCGGGGGATCCGTCGGGCGCGAGGGGCCCATCATCCAGATCGGCGCCGCTTTCGGCTCGTCGGTCGGCCAGGTCATTTCCATGCCCGCGCGGCAGCGGGCCATGCTCATCGCGGCGGGGGCGGGGGGCGGCATCGCCGCCACCTTCAATACGCCGATCGGGGGCATCGTGTTCGCGATCGAGCTGGTGATGCCCGTGGTGAGCCCCCTGAGCCTTCTCTGCGTCGCCCTGTCCTGCATCACCGCGACCTATGTCGGCCGATCGTTCTTCGGCGTCCTGCCGTCCTTCAATATCCCGTCCATCGCCCTGGTCGAGGGGCCGGGGGTGCCGGTGTCCGTGCTGCCGTGGTTCGTGCTGTTCGGCCTCCTCCTGGGCGTGGCCGCCTGGGCGATGACGCGCGGCATTTACTGGTTCGAGGACTTCTTCGATTCACTGCCCGGCAACTACTACACGCGGCACATGTCGGGCATGCTCCTCGTCGGCCTGATCGTCTACGGCTTCATGACCCTGTCGTCTCCGCTGTTCGGGCAGCCGAATCACTACTACGTCCAGGGTGTCGGGTACGCCACCATCATGGACATTCTGCGGGACGACCTGACCGCGGCGGGGTTTCTCCTCCTCCTCGCCTGCGCCAAGCTCCTCGTGACGTGTGTGACCCTGGGCTCGGGCGCGTCCGGCGGCGTGTTTTCTCCGAGCATGTTCATCGGCGCCGCCCTCGGCGGATGCGTGGGCAGTGCGCTCACGCACGTCGTCCCCGGATTCGCGGCCACGCCCGCGCATTTCGCCTATGCCGGCATGGCGGCCATGGTGGGCGGCACCACCGGGGCGGCCGTCACCGCCACCATCATGGTCTTCGAGATGACCCGCGACTACACGGCGATTCTCCCGGTCATTCTCACGGTGGCGCTGGCCTCCGCGGTCCGGCAATGGCTGTCGCCGTCGACCATCTACACGCTCAAGCTGCTGCGTCGGGGCCATGTGGTCCCCCAGGGCTTGCAGGGATGGATGGGGGAGCTCCGGAGCGCGAATGTCATGACCGCGGACTTCCAGCTCGTGTCGGAGGACGAAGCGAAGGATGCGGGCGCGGTCCAGCGCGCCCTTCTGGAGGGCAAGGTGGTGGTGGTGAAGGACGCCGATCATCGGCCGCGCGGGGTCATCGACCCTGCCTCCCGGCTCGAGTCCCTGGCGACCCACGTCCTCGTGGAGCCGGGTCACCGGATTCACGAGGTGGTGCGGGCCATGCACGAAGCCGAGGCGCGGGTCGCCATCGTCACCCGCGTCTCCGCGACGACGGGCCGGCCGGACGTGCTCGGAGTCATCACCGAGCGCGACATCGCGAAAGCGGCCTACGCGATGGCGAAGCTGGTGGACTAGCCTCTGCCCTCCCGCGGCGACTTCGCAGAGGCAAGCGCCCACACCCTCGTGGCGGGCGATCTTCAGGCGGTCTTCCTGCCCAGACACGGCATGCTCGGCGCCTCGCTTCGTCACCGCGGTGTCGAGCTCTTGCGGCGCGTGGAGGATCTCGAGGCCGCGGCCACGAAGGGGAGCACGGCGGGCATTCCGATGCTCCACCCCTGGGCGAACCGCCTTGGCGGGCGATCGTACCGCGCCGCCGGCAGGGAGGTCGCACTCGATCCGGGGTCGCCACTTCTGCACTTCGATGAGCGCGGGTTGCCGATGCACGGCGTTCCGTGGTCGCGGCTTGCCTGGAAGCCTACCGCTGCCGACCGGACTCGCCTCGTGGCCGGGCTCGACTGGAGCCGCGAGGAGCTCCTGGCGATCTTTCCGTTTCCGCACCGGGTGGAGCTGGCGGTCACGCTCGACCTCGCCGGCCTGACGATGGAGACCTCTCTCAGTGCCGGGCCCGACGGCCCCGTGCCTCTGAGCTTCGGCTTTCATCCGTACCTCGGGCTGTCGGAGCTTCCGCGCGCGGACTGGCGGCTCGCGCTGCCGGCCATGCGACGGCTGGCGCTCGACCCGCGGGGCATTCCGACCGGCGAGGAAACGCCCTGTGGAGCTTTCGACGGGAAGCTGGGCGAGGTTGGCTTCGACGACGGCTTCGCTCTGCCGGAAGAAGGGGTGTCCATGTCTCTCGCGGGAGCGGGCCGCCGGATCACCGTAGAGCTGGTCGCCGGCTACCGGTACGTGCAGGTCTTCGCGCCGGCAAACAAGGACTACGTGGCGCTCGAACCGATGACCGCCCCGACGAATGCGCTCGGGAGCGGCCGTGGGCTTCGCCTCGTCGAGCCGGGCGGCACGTTTCGCACGGCGTTTCGAATCCGGATCGACGAGACCGAGTGAGGCCGCCCCGGCGAGGCCCTCCCCCGGGGCACGTGGGCGGTCAGACGACCAGACGCCCCGGGTGACGGCGCAAGTCGCGTCGCGCCAGGACGCGACGATGCTCGAGGAGGAGGCGTGCCGTTCCGCATCATTACGACGGCGATCCGGGCGTTGCCGTCCATCAGCGTGTCGAAGTCAGTCCTGTAGAGGATGAGCAGCCGCCCCGGCGTGGCGACCCGTGCGGTGGCCGAGCGCGGGAAATCATCGATGAGGGCGAGCTCGCCGAAGGCATCGCTGGGGCCGAGCGTGCGCAGCACGTACTCGCCCTGCGTTGTCGCCTGGGTGATCTCCACCGCACCCTCGACCACGACAAAGAGCGCCCGGCCCGGATCACCCTCCTGGAAGACGATCTCGCCTGGACGATAGGTCTTTTCGAAGAAGCGCGGCGCCAGTCGGGCCAGGAGGCGGCGTGGAAGGCCGGCGAAGAGCGGCGAGCGCGCGAGGAAGCGTGCGCGACGGGCCTGCTCGGGGTCCGCCGCCCAGGCCAGCCATCGCGGTAGATGCTGCTCCAACATGGCGCGAACTATATCAGAAGGCGATGCGCGCGGAGCGCGGCGGGGCCGGAGCGTCGACAACACAAGACTCAGTCTCGGTGATGGCGTGCCGCGGCCGCGTGATGCCGAGCCGTTTCATCCACGGGCGGAGCGTTCAGAGGACGGAGGTCCGAAGGGTCGACGCTCTTGTCACGACGCGTTGCGCCCAGGTTGCGCCCAGTAAGGACAGGATCGTCTTGACTTGCCGTTTGGCGATCCCGTAGTCTCGCCTCGACGTTCTTCGTTCAACGGTGCGACGCTTGGGGTCGAACGACCCTCGGGCAGGAGCCCGCACGGAACTGTCAGGCGCGTGTAGAGCACCCCTCCGGAGGTTCCCCATGGACGCTCGACGACTATGGCTATCCCGGCTCGCTCTCTTCATCCTGGCGAATTGCGGACCGGCAGTCATTGTCGGCATCGCGCCGGTCCACGCCGACGAGCTTACCGACTGGAACGCGATCGCCATCGACGTCCTCGTCCTTGGCGGGCAGAACCCCGTGGTGATGACGCGCGGGCTCGCCATGGCCCATCTGGCCGTCCACGACGCCCTCAACGCCATCGATCGCCGCTACGAGCCATACCTCTATGACGCGAGGGCGGAGCCCGGCGCCGCGCCCGGAGCCGCGGTGGCCGCGGCCATGCATGATGCTCTCGTCGGCGCCCTGACCGGCTTCGGCACGCGGGAGCAGCAGATCAAGGGCAAGGAGCGGGTGGACGCCGCCTTCGCCGCCGCGGTGACGAACACGCCCGAAGGCCGCGCCAGACGGGACGGGATTGCCGTGGGGCAAGCGGCGGCCGCTGCCATGTTGACTCTTCGGAAAGCCGACGGTGCCACCGCGCAGGTCGCATACACCCCCGGGACACAACCGGGCCAGTGGCGCCCGCATCCGAATCCCGTCCCGGCAAACCCGGCCATTCCCGACGCGACTCTGGCTCTCGGGAACGTGCCGGCCATGCTCCCTCAGTGGGGACACATGATGCCCTTCACGATGCGCGCGCCCTGGCAATTCCGGCTGCGGCCACCACCGGCGCTCACGAGCGAAACCTACACGCGAGACTACAACGAGGTGAAGAGACTCGGAGGCAAGCAGAGCACGGTGCGAACCGCTGCGCAGGACGAGATTGCTCGCTTCTGGTACGAGGCCTCCGCACCGGGATGGAACCGTATCGCCCGCATCATTGCGGGCCGGCGCGTACTCGACCGGTGGGAACAGGCGCGGCTGTTCGCTCTCCTCAACGCCGCGATGGCCGACGGATACATCGCGGGCGCCGATACCCGGTACCTCTACAACTTCTGGCGGCCCGTGACGGCCATTCGAGCCGGCGGCTCAGACGGAAACGACGCAACGGCCGGCGATCCTACCTGGGAGACCTTCATGAACACGCCGCCCCTTCCAGAGTATCCGTCCACTCACAGCGTGCTCGGCGGCGCAGCGGCCGTGGTGATGTCCCGCTTCTTGGGGACCGACCAAGTGAGCTTCACGATGACGAGCGGGGCACCCTTCGCGGGCATCACGCGATCGTTCACGAGCTTCAGCCAGGCGCAGGAGGAAAACGGCGACTCGCGCGTGTACTCCGGGATCCACTTCCGGAACTCGACGGTGGCGGGCATCCTCCAGGGCGAGCAGATCGGTCGTCAGGCCTTCGCCCAGTACCTGCAGCCGTACCGCCCCTAGGAGCCGGCCATGAACGCGATGATGTCGATCGCGGGGCGATGCATGAGGCGGCTCGGGCGGACGCGTGCGTGCCATGGATTGCTGCTCGGGACTGCAGTTGCCCTGTCTGCGCTGGCCGTGGGCGCCGACGCTCAGGAATCGCAGCGCGGGGCCGTCGAGCACTTCTTTGGCACATTGATCCGGCAGACGGCCACCGCCTGTCCCCTCACGAGTCCCGCCGACCAGACGGCCCTCGGCCACTGCCGGGCGACGCTCTATGGAGACTCGGCGCTGCGAAGAGGCCTCGCTCCCCTTGTCCTGTGGGGACGACCGAGTCCTGAAGGCAAGCCCCTCCGGGACACGAACGCGACCCGATTCGCGCCCGACGTGCTTTCTGGCCTGTACCTGCCCCTGTTCATGTTCACCGGAGAATACGAGATCACCTTTGATCCCACGGAGAGGCTCTATCGCGCCCGGGTGCCCGCCCTGTTTCGCAACGCGCTCGAGCCCGGCCAGTATCCGTACCCGTTCTGGCACGACGCCAGGAAATGGGCCGACTACCAGGCCGCCAACCAGGTGACCTTCTGGATCGACCCCGCCAAGATCAAGATCGTGCACGTGCAGCTCTCCGCGCAGGGCAGGCCGGACCCGCGGCTGACCAGCGTGCCCTACACGCAGCCGGCGTTCGACGGCAAGTGGATGTGGACGGATGCGCAGGGCCGGGCTCAGCCGCAGCCCGCTCTGTTCGTGGGCCTCATGCGTCGCAACAACCCCTACCTGTGGCAGCTCGAAGGCACGTTCAGGGATCTCGCCGGCGAGCTGCGCAAAGGCAGCTGCCACGGATGCCACGCCCCCGACAACTATGCGGGGATGAAGCGGCTCATCCTCATGCAGACACCCGTCCATGCCGCGGGCGAGATCAAGCGCATCATGCGCGCGGTGCGGGAGGACAAGATGCCGCTCGACGATACCGGCCTCTACAAGGAGCTGGATCCCGCCATGAAGGCCGCGCTGCTCACGTACGGGGCGGCCTTCGAGTCGGTAGTCGACGCGGCGCGCGAATGGGAAGCCCGAAACCCGTGAGGAGGCGGCCTTGACGCGAGAGACGTGATGTGGGCCGTCGCGGTCCGTGGCCCCGCTGGTGTGAACCCCCGGTCGCAGAGGGAGGATTGTCCATGAAACGTGGCATTCGAGCTTTTGGTCTCGCCGTGGCGACCCTCGGGATGATCGCCTGTCTGTTGAGCCTCGCGTTCGCGCAGCCCGCTGCCAACGAGGTTCTCCAGTGGAACGAGACGACCATGAAGGCCATCGCGGCGAATGGTCAGAACAATATCGTAGCCTCGCGCACCCTCGCCATGGTGCAGGCCGCGGTCCACGACGCGCTGAACGCGATCGATCGTCGCTACGACGCCTACTACTTCGAGGGACCGGCCGACGCCGCGGCCTCGCCCGATGCCGCGGTGGCCGCGGCCGCTCACACCGTTCTCGTCGGGGTCGTGAACAGCCTCGGCTCTCCCGCGCAGAAGGGTGCCGCGCTCGCTCTGGTCGAGCAGGCATACGCGGCCTCGCTCGCCCGCGTCACCGACGGTCCCGCCCGGAACAAAGGCGTGGCGGTTGGACGCGCGGCCGGCGCGGCGATGCTCGCCCTTCGCAAGGATGATGGCGCCACGCGGGATGCGCCCTATACGCCGGGCATGGGCCCCGGCAAGTGGCGCCCGCATCCCAACCCGGTCCCGCCGAATCCGCCCATCGGCAATCCAGACGTTGCTCGCGGCTATGTGCCCTCGAACGTACCAGGCTGGGGCAACGTCACACCTTTTACGCTGCTCTCCGCCTCCCAGTTCTGGCTTCCCGGGCCTCCCGCGTTGACAAGCCCCACCTACGCGCGCGATTTCAACGAGGTCAAGTCCGTCGGGGGCAAGGTCAGCACGGTCCGCACTGCTGATCAGACGGAGATCGCGCGATTCTGGTTCGAAGGCCCCGGGAACTGGAACACGATCGCCCGGGCGGTGTCCGGCTCGCGCCGGCTCGATGCTCGGGACAGCGCCCGACTCCTCGCCCTCATGAACATGGCCATGGCGGACTCCTACATAGCCGGCTTCAAGATCCGGTATGTGTACGACTTCTGGCGTCCGATCACCGCCATCCGCGAGGGTGACAGCGACGGCAACGATGCGACGGTAGGCGACCCGGCCTGGGACAGTCTCCAGAACACTCCCGCCGTGTCGGACTATCCATCGACGCAGAGCACGTTCAGCGCCGCCGCGGCGGTCGTGCTGGCCAGTGTCCTCGCCGGCGATCAGGCAGCTTTCACGGTGGTGAGCGGGAAACCCTTCGACGGGATCACTCGTTCGTTCACGAGCTTCTCCCAGGCGGCCCGGGAGAGCGCGGATTCCCGCGTATATGCGGGGATCCACTTCCGGAGCGCCTGTGAGGACGGACTCGTCCTCGGACGGAAAATCGGGCTGCGAACCGTCGCGCTCTATCTGCAACCCGTGCGGAAGTAGCTAGCTCCGGCCAGGTAGCTCCGGCGAGGCGGACGAGGGCTACGGGCGGCGCGCCGGCCGCGTGATGCCGAGCCGCTCCATCCACGAGCGGAGCGTGCTGGGGTTGAGGCCGAGGCGTGCCGCGGCGTGGCCCTTGCCGTCGATCTTCCAGTCGCAGGCATCGAGCACGCGGCGGATGTGGGCGCGCTGCACGTCTTCCAGGCGCTCGAGGGCGAGTTGGCTGACCCCCGGGCCACGGGCCGCGGTGCCCAGAATCTCCTCGACGTTCAGGACGGGTCCCGGCGAGAGGATGAGCGCCCGGTCGATCACGTTTTCGAGCTCGCGGACATTGCCCGGCCACGCATACGCCATCAGCTCCTCCATCGCGCGCTTGGGCACCCGCTCGATGCGCCGGCGAAGCTGGACCTGGCGAGCGGTGATGTACGCCCAGACGAGCAGCGGAATGTCCTCGCGCCGATCCCGCAGCGGGGGCACCCGGATGGGGAACACGCTGAGGCGGTAGTAGAGGTCCTTGCGGAAAGCGCCATCGGCCATGGCCTCCGCGAGGTCCCGGTTGGTGGCGGCCACGATCCGCACGTCCACCCGCCGGGTGCGCGAGGAACCCACCCGCTCGAACTCCCCGTGCTGCAGGAACCGGAGCAGCTTGACCTGGAGATCGGCGGAGAGCTCGCCGATCTCGTCCAGAAAGAGCGTGCCCCCATCGGCCAGCTCGAAGCGACCTGTCTTGGCCCCCGTGGCGCCGGTGAAGGCGCCCCGCTCGTGGCCGAACAGCTCGCTCTCGATGAGGTTCGGGGGCAGCGCGGCACAGTTGACGGCGACGAGCGGCGCGTTGCGCCGAGGGCTCGTGTCGTGGATGGCACGGGCGAGGAGCTCTTTGCCCGTGCCCGTCTCGCCGAGGAGCAGCACCGAGCTGTCGGTTGGCGCCACCTGGGCGATTCGCGCGAGGACGTCCAGGATGGCCGGGCTCTGGCCGACGATCGCATCGAAGCCCGACTCGCGCCTGATCTCCGCGCGCAGGTACACGTTCTCGGATTCGAGACGGTCCTTGAGGTGACGGATCTCCTCCAGGTGCGTCTCGAGCTCGCTACGGGCTCGAGCGAGCGCGTTCACGGCTTCCCGGAGCTCCGACTCGGCGCGCTTGCGGTAGAGGCCATTGGCGAGGATTTGCCCAATCAGCCTCACGCGATCCACGATCTGATCCGGCCACGAGCGAAATTCGCGTATGGCACCCGTGGCCAGCACGCAGACGTGTCGCCCGCCCACCATGATGGGGACGGTCAGGTTCGACTTTAGGCCTGTCCGCTGGAGCATTTCCCGTTCGTGCGTCGCCCAGGCGGGCAGGTCGTCGGGGAGGTGCTCGAAGCGCAGGGTCTCTCCCTTGGCCACTTGGGCGTGGTACCAGGGGAGCTCCTCCTGCACGTCCTGGGTCAGGTAGGGGGCGAGCCCGGGGCGGGCCCACGCGGCGATATGGGTGAAGCCAGCGCCGTCGGGCGAGAACTCGGACAGCGTGCTGCGGTCAGTACCGAGAAACTCCACGAGCCGGCGCAACCCGCGCACGATCTCTTCGTCGATCAAGTCGACGGGCAGGCCGGTGAAGCGCATCGAGAGCTCGGTGAGGAGGCGCTCGAGCGCTCCGCCCTTGTCGGGTGTCATTGCCAGAGCAGTGTACTGCCGCGCTCGCGCCCGCTCCACGATATCTCGCGAGCCGATCTCGACATCTCGCGACCTCCCGGGCGACGTGGGCCCCGCAGCTGCTCAAACTCGGGAACGTAAAGTCTGTTTGAGATTGGCGGAAATCCGTCCTCTGGTCCTTCTGGTCTCGGTCGGCACCGATCTTGCGCTACGGGGACCCGATGCCGCCTCCCACCGTTTTCTTTCTCACCCTCCAGGACGTCGCGAAGGACTGGGTCGCCCTCGGCACGACGAAAACGGGGGCGGTCTATCGCCTCAAGGGCAACCCGCCCCAGGTGCACGAGTGACGCGAATGCCGGGAGTCGTGCCGGTTCCACGGAGTCCCGCGCCGGGCAATTGGCTCGGGGTTCACTTCGCCGTGAACATCTTCATCGCCACGGCGATTCTCTGGCTGCTCCTTCGGCTGGCCGCCGGCCTCAATCCCATCTGGGCCATCAGCTCCATGATCGCGGCCAGTGATCCGAACGTGAAAGACGCCCTCCGCACCTTCTGGGGACGCATCATCAACGCCGCGCTCGGTTGCGCCACGGGACTGTTCTTCCTGATCGTTGGCCGGGGAGGCGAGTGGACGCTCCCTCTGGCCTTGGCAGTGACCGTCCTCCTCTCCGCGTATGTGGTCCGCGTGCAGGTCATGTGGCGGCAGGCGCCGATCACCGCGGCCCTCGTCATCGCCGCCGTTCTGACGCGTCATTCGGAAATGACCGCAGCCGAGGTCGGACTCCGGAGAGTGGGCGAGGTCATGCTGGGTTGCGTGGTGGGCCTGAGCGTCACGTGGCTCATGGACAAGATCTGGTCGCCTACCAGTACGGGTGTCAGCGGGTGATGGCCAAGGCCGGGTACGGGCGACGCGGGGTCCCGCGCCGGCTGAACCGCGTATGCGCTACTCGTGCTCGCTCATGCCGGGTCCGCGATATCTCGTGAGCTTGTCTCGACATGTCACGGAAGCTGAGACGGCGCGGCCCTTTCGATGGCGTCAGTCGCGGGGACACAAAGACGGGCGGCGATTGGCGAAAGTGAGCGCTCATCTCCTTCCCGTTCCGACCGGCACCGATCTTGCGGTACCGGGATCCGATGAAGCAGACGCTCGTCAGTCCTTCACGCCGAGCCTGCACACGAGGGCTCGTCCCCGGCTCATGAGCCTCTACATCTCGTCCAGCTCAGATTCGGGCATCAGCATCGTCCGTCTCGAAGGTTGGTTGGAGGGCGAGGCCGTCGGCGAGCTCGAGCGGGTCGTCAGCGGGAGCTCCGGTCCGCTTCGGCTGGATCTGTCCGAGCTGCGGTCGGCGGACACGGCAGGCGTAGCTGCCCTGCGGGCCCTCCGCGCGGCGGGAGCCTCCATTGTCGGCGCGTCGCCATACATCAAGCTGCTGCTGGGAAGCTGAGACGGTGGAAGGAGACAGCGCCAACCCGGGTCGCATTCCCCGAGTTGCGCACGGAACTCACCTAGGAGGATGGAGGACAGCATGCGGAGAATTCTCGCGGCGGTAGGTGCACTCCTGGTCGCGCTCACGTGGACGACCAATCCGGCGGTAGCGCAGCAGAAGCCCAACATCATCATGATCATGGGTGACGACATCGGCTGGTACAACATCGGCGCTTACCACCAGGGCATGATGGCGGGAAGAACACCCAACCTCGACCGGCTCGCCGCCGAGGGAATGCGTTTCACCGACTACTACGCCGAGGCCAGCTGCACGGCGGGGCGGGCCAACTTCATCACCGGTGAGCTGCCAATCCGCACGGGGATGACCACCGTCGGCCAGGCGGGTTCCCCGATCGGCATGCCCGCGGAGGCGCCCACCATCGCCACCGCGCTCAAGTCCATGGGCTACGCCACCGGCCAGTTCGGCAAGAACCACTTGGGCGACCTGAATCGGTTCCTGCCCACCGTGCACGGCTTTGACGAATTCTTCGGCTACCTCTATCACCTCGACGCGATGGAGGACCCGTGTCACCGCAACTACCCGACCACGCTGAAGGCAACGGTGGGCCCACGGAACATGGTCCACTCCTGGGCCACGAACGTGGACGACGCCACCGTCATGCCACGCTGGGGCAAGATCGGGAAGCAGAAGATCGAGGACGCGGGCGAACTCTGCCCGAAGCGCATGGAAACCATAGATGACGAGATCCTCGCCAAGGCCTTGGCCTTTGTCGACAAAGCCAAGGCGGACGGCAAGCCGTTTTTCCTCTGGCTCAACCCCACGCGCATGCACGTGGTCACGCACCTGTCGGACAAGTACGAGAGTCTGCGCACCCCGGAGAATGGATGGTCCATCCAGGAAGCCGGCATGGCCCAGCTCGACGACGTGGTGGGAGCGGTGATGAAGAGGGTGAAGGACATGGGTCTCGACGGCAACACCATCATCGGCTTCACCACCGACAACGGCGCGGAGAATTTCACCTGGCCCGACGGCGGCCAGACGCCGTTCGCAGCGGGCAAGGGAACGGTGATGGAGGGCGGTTTCCGCGCACCGATGATCGTCCGCTGGCCGGGCAAGGTCACGGCCGGCAAGGTCGAGAACGGGATCGTGTCGGGGCTGGACTGGTTTCCGACGTTCGTGGCGGCGGCAGGCAACCCGAACATCGCCGAGGAGCTCAGGAAGGGCAAGAAGCTCGGCGACCGTACCTACAAGGTCTATCTCGACGGCTACAACCAGATGGACATGCTGACGGGGGCGGGGAAGTCGAAGCGGAGCGAGATCTTCTATTTTGCGGAGACGACGCTGGGTGCCGTGCGTATCAACGACTACAAGTACCGGTTCATCGACCAGCCGAACGGCTGGCTGGGCGGCACGGTCAAGGTCGACTGGCCCATCCTCGTCAACCTCCGGCTGGATCCCTTCGAGCGCACGGGGCTCAGCGGGTCGCTGGCCTTCTACAACTGGTTCGCGTACGAGTTCTGGCGCTTCGTCTTCGTCAAGCAGGAGGTGGCGAAGTACGCCCAGACCTTCCTCGAGTATCCGCCCATGCAGAAGGGCGCGAGCTTCAATCTGGAGCGGCTGAAGGAAGAGCTCGAGAAGAAGTTGGAGGCGCGGCCCGGCAACTAGACGCCGCTACTGCGGCAATCGGATAAGCCCGCGGCGGGCGGCCCAGTCGTGGCCGCCCGCCGCGAGTCCCCAAGAAGGAGCAGGCAATGACCAAGCGTCTCGCCCCTCTTGCCATCGCGCTCACGCTGCTCGCGGCCGGTGTTGCCGAAAAAGGTGGATCATGAGTGCCATCACTGTCAGCCTGGTAGCGCTTGCGTGTGTGTTCGGAGCCGCGCTGCTTGGCATGCTCCTTCAGACCGTCCTGCCCCGCAATCACCTCCACGCCGATTCCAAGGACGTCGTGAAGCTCGGGATGGGACTGGTCGGAACCATGGCGGCACTCGTGCTGGGTCTCCTCGTGGCGTCGGCGAAGGGATCCTACGACGCGCAGAGCACCGAGATCACGGACCTTGCCGCCAACGTGATTCTGCTCGATCGCCTGTTCGCCCACTACGGGCCGGAAACGAAGGAAGTCCGCGGGCTGCTGCGCAACTCGGTCTCCCTCACCATCGACCAGCTATGGTCGCGCGAGCCTGGACTAGATGGCCGCGTGGGATCGCCATCCGGAGTGGGAGAGCTCTTTTTCGACAAGCTCCACCAGCTCTCGCCGCGGGACGATGCCCAGCGGTCGATACAGGCCCAAGCGGCAAGCCTGGCGTTCGGGATCGGAAGGACTCGTTGGCTGATGTTCGAACAGAATGTCACCGGGGTGTCCATACCGATGCTGGTCGTCCTCGTTTCCTGGCTTGCCATGATCTTCGCCAGCTTCGGCCTCTTCGCCCCGCGCAACGCCACGGTTGTGGTCAGCTTGTTCGTGTCCGCGATCTCGGTGTCCGGGGCAATACTGTTGATTCTCGAGATGTACTCGCCATACGCGGGGCTGATCCAGCTCTCGCAAGCCCCGCTCCGCGCCGCCCTCGCGCATCTCGGTCAGTAGCCCGAGATGTGTCGGCTCCTCTGCCCTTTGCCAACGCGCCACCGGGAGGTGCTCATGAAGACCTTGCAGGCGTCAGAAGCGGTCGCCCGAGCGAGAGACCAGGGCCAGTGGGACAACAGCAAACAAGGGAGAACCAAACTATGACCCCCGCGGCACGTCGGAGAAAACTGGCAACCATCGTCTCGTGTCTGTTCGTGCTGGTCGTGGCAGGCGGGTGCGCCTCGACCAAGGTCTCCAACCGCGAGCAACTCGTGACCGGGCAACTCCCGCGGCCCGGCAACATCCTGGTGTACGACTTCGCAGCCACCCCCGCTGATGTGCCGGCCGGCTCCGCGTTGGCCGCCCAGTCTGCCGAGTCTGCCACGCCTCAAACGCCCGAGCAGATTGCGGACGGGCGGAAGCTCGGCGCTCAAATTGCGGCGCAGTTGGTCGGGGACATCCGCAGCATGGGAATGCCGGCAGAGCAAGCGGTGGCGGGAACGAGACCGCAGATCAACGACCTGGTGATCCGGGGCTATCTCCTGTCCGTCCAAGAGGGCAGTGCCGCGAAGCGCGTCGCCATCGGATTTGGCTCCGGGGCGTCCGAATTGACAACGGCGGTGGAAGGCTTCCAGATGACGGCGCAGGGACTGCGCAAAATCGGATCCGGCACCGTCGATGCCGGCGGAAGTAGAAGCCCGGGGGCGGCGATGGGAGTGGCCACCCTCATTGCCACCGGCAACCCGGCGGGACTCATCATCAGCAGTGGGATGAAGGCGTACGGAGAGGCAAGTGGCAGCAGCAAAGTTGAGGGCCGGGCCAAGGCGACCGCCGAGGAAATTGCCGACGTGCTCAAGAAGCGATTCCACTTGGTCAGCCCACTGCGAAGATGATGGATCACGTCCCGCATCGCCTCCGCCATGCGGACCTTCTCGGGCCAAGAGAGGCTGCGCCGGGCCCTTTGCCACTCGGCCTGCCGCTCGAGAAGGCGTCGTACGTCAGTCATCGAGAAATCTCGTCTTGAAGCGCGTCCAGGCATCAGACAGCCCGTGCCGCTGCGCCAGCAGGGCGAACGCTCGCACGCATCATCGAGGACCCGGCCATCCGACTTGCCCATGGGGACGTCTTCGCCTAGCCTGTCGTTGATCGCGGCGCGGTCGTAAGGGCCGTGAGAAGCGAGGAGGGGCGAATGCGTCGGGGTGCAAAGCCCGCGAAAGCGAAGGTTGAAGCCAAGGTGCCTGTCGCCCGCAAGTCGCTGCCGAACGAACGCTCTGGGGTCCGCCAGCTCCAGAAGCGACTGGAGGAGGCGCTGCAGCGCGAGGCGGAGGCGCTCGAGCAGCAGACGGCAACGAGCGAGATCCTGGGGGCGATCAGCCAGTCGCCGACCGACGTGCAGCCGGTCTTCGACACGATCGTGAGAAGTTCCGTGAGGTTGTGCGACGGGCTCTTCAGCGCGCTCCTTCAGTTCGACGGTGAGCTGCTCCATCATGTCGCCCACCACAACTTTACCCCCGAAGGCCTCGACGAGATGCACCGCATATTCCCGACGCGCCCCACGGGGACCCTGCTACCAGGGCGGGCGATCCTGGAGCGCGCGGTAGTCCATATACCCGACGTCCTCGAGCTTGGTCCGGAGTTCTCGGTTCAAGCTGTGGCCCGCGCGCTCGGCTTTCGAAGCGGTCTCTGGGTACCGATGCTGCGGGAGGGCGCTCCCATCGGCGTCGTCGTGGTGGCGCGCGCCGAGCCCGGAGCGTTCTCCGACAACGAGATCGAGCTGCTGAAGACCTTCGCCGACCAGGCGGTCATTGCCGTCGAGAACGTGCGGCTGTTCAAGGAGCTGCAGGCTCGGACGACCGAGCTGACTCGCTCCGTGGATCAGCTCACGGCGCTGGGTGAGATCGGCCAGGCGGTGAGCTCGACGCTGGATGTCGAGACTGTGCTCCAGACGATCGTCGCTCGGGCCAACCAGCTCGCCGGGACGGACGGGTGCACGCTCTGGGAATACGACGAGACGGCGGAGGAGTTCCGTCGACGGGCGAGGAGCTTTGCAGACGAGCGGGAGGCGGCGGTCCTGGACTCAATCGGTCATGACAGGGCGGTCCCCAAAGGGCAAGGATTGGGGAGCCGAGCAGTGCTCCTGCGTGAGCCAGTCCAAATTCCTGACATCATGATCGACGGGGCCTATGAGAGTCCCGCGCGGACACCGCTGCTCCAAGCGGGCCATCGGGCACTGCTGGCCGTTCCGTTGCTCCGCGAGGAGCAGATTATCGGCGTCCTGGGCGTCAGCCGCAAGACGCCCGGGGCTTTCGACCCCGAGACCGTGCGTCTCCTCCAAGCCTTCGCCGCCCACTCCGCCCTGGCCATCCAGAACGCCCGTCTCTTCCGAGAGATCGCGGACAAGAGCGCCGAGCTCGAGGAGCGCGTGCGGGAGCGGACAGCCGACTTGAGGCAGAGCCAACACGAGCTCCGGGCACTCTCCGGCAGGCTCCTCCTCGCTCAAGAGACCGAGTCCCGGCGGATTGCTCGTGAGCTCCACGACGATCTGAACCAGGGCCTGGCTCTCCTGTCCGTGGAGATGGAGCTCCTCGGCCAGAACCCCCCGGAGTCGGCAGGCCGGTTCGGCGGCCGCATGCAAGAGCTGGCGGACCGGGTCAAGCAATTGTCCTCTTCCGTGCACGCCCTCTCGCACCGGCTGCACCCGGCAAAGCTGGAGCAACTCGGGCTCGTCGCGACCGTCCGTGGCCTCTGCAGGGAGCTGGCTCAGGCTCACGGTCTCGAGATCGAATTCATCCACCACCAAATGCCCGAAGTGATTTCTCCCGATACGGCGCTGTGCCTCTATCGCCTCGTGCAGGAAGGGCTGCGAAATGCCATCAAGCACAGCGGCGCCCAGCACCTCAGCGTGGATCTGACGGGAAGCGCCGATGCGGTATCCTTGCGGATCGTGGATGACGGCGTCGGGTTCGACCCGAGGGGGATCGAGGGTAGGACAGGGCTCGGGCTCATCAGCATGCGAGAGCGTGTGTTTCATCTCGACGGCGAGATCGCGATCGACTCACGCCCGTCGAAAGGGACCCGGATCGACGTCCGGCTCCCACTGGACGGGACGAGCCAGGCCGGGCGCGGATGAGCATGGCATGAGGCGGCCGCGGGTTCTGCTGGCGGACGACCATCGCCTCCTTCGGGAGGCCTTCGTCAAGCTGCTCGAGCCCACCTGCGACGTGGTAGGGCAGGTGGCCGACGGCCGCGCCCTGCTGGAGGCCGCTCCCCAGCTCCGGCCAGACATCGTCGTGCTCGATGTCGGCATGCCCTTGCTCAACGGCCTGGATGCCGCGCGCCAGCTCAAGCGTCTGATGCCCGACGTCAAGGTGATCTTCTTGACCGTGAACGAGGATCCCGATCTCGCCGCGGAGGCGTTTCGGGCCGGCGCGTCCGGCTTCGTGCTCAAGGGCTCCGCGGCGTCCGAGCTGCTGCAGGCCATCGAGGATGTCTCGAAGGGGCGATCGTACGTGACGCCGCTGGCCACCCAGGGGATGATGGACAACCTCCTCCAACCGCGCAGCTCAGCGAAGGGAGCCCGCGAGCTGAGTCCCCGCCAGCGCGAGGTGCTGCAGCTCCTGGCCGAGGGACGCACGATGAAGGAGATCGGCGCCATCCTCAAGATCACGCCGAGGACCGTCGCGTTCCACAAGTACAGCATGATGGAAATGCTCAGGATCAAGTCCAGCGCCGAGCTGGTTCAGTTCGCCATCAAGAAGCGCATCGTGTCGCTCTAGCCCTCACTGTTGGTCCTGGCGCTCGAAGCCTGTCACTTTTGCCAGTAGCCGCCCGCGTTACACGCCGGTTACGCTTGCTGCGGGATGAAGCCATTCCTTGCGAAGGATCGATTGGACCACGTGAGCATTTTGCTGGCCGATGACCATGAGGACTTCCTCGCGACCACGGTTCGGGAGCTCGCGGCGCACTTCGACGTCGTCAAGGCGGTGGGTGACGGGCAGGCGCTTCTCACTGAGGCCGCACGGCTCGAACCGGACGTGGTGGTCCTCGACATTTCCATGCCCGTGCTGAACGGCATCGAAGCGGCCAGGAAGCTGAAAGCCGCGGGCTCGGCAGCGAAGGTCGTCTTTCTGACCATGCATGCCGACCCGGACTATGTCCATGCGGCTCTCGCAGCGGGAGCCCTGGGCTACGTCATCAAGTCCCGGCTCGCGACGGATCTTCTCCCGTCCATTAGGGAGGCGCTGGCCGGCCGTCGCTTCGTCTCTCCCTCCATCACCCTGTAGCGGACGCCGAGGCGCTACTTCGAAGAGGGGTCGGCGTTTGTCTGGAATACCGAGATGATCCGCACGTGGTAGCGTTGATCGAGGTGCGGGGGCGAGCTCGTCGCCCCATACGAGCCGTCGGGCCCGGATCCCTTGAAGAACCGAACTTCGTGTTGCGACTCGGTCGCGCAGCCCACGAGCCCGGCCGCCGCGATCACCGCGATGATGGGGACCAGATACGCCCTCATGTCTGCCCTCCCGTAGCCATCCCTTCGTGTCGACCGGAGTGCCGGACGGCGAGCGACCGCCTGACGGCCGCCCATGTGAATGCGATGCTTTCCAGTACTGCTGAAGGAGAGACGCCCAGGGCGAAGACGAACCCATTCTCCGCGGCGGCGCCGGCTAGATCGAGCACCGTGCTTCTCCCCTCCTCGAGGTTCTCTCGTTCCATGATGGGGAAAGGCTAGGCCCTCCCGACAGTCCCGGGCTACTGGCAGAACTACCAAGCGACGACGAGGAAATCCCACAGGTGAGCGGCCCTTGCCCCACCGTTTTGCCTGTAGGTTTTCCGGCTGAACACTTGGTAGTTCTGCCAGTAGTCCTCTACCCACCTGGGAGCTAGTGTGCCGGAGGTGAGGAACGGCGATGCTCGACTCGGCTCAGGATCTGGTCGCGGTGCTCCTCAGCCTTGCGTTCGTGTGGCTGCTCTCAGGTCGGCCCGCGCTTGGTAAGCAACGCGAACCCCGCGGAGCGCCCCCAGCCCCCTCGAAGGCTCGACCTTCCGGCTTTAGCCGGCGTCCGGACCTAAAGGAAACGTCGGGTCGCCTCATCAGGCCGAAGCTTCGATCGGAGGTAACAACATAGGGATCAAACACGGAATGATGATTTTGCTTGTCCCGGTCGTGCGCGCACTGCTCGCCGCGCTCCCGGTGACGGCACAGCAGATCACCGGGAAGTCTGCTGGCCCCGGGGAGCATTCCAAACAGGCCTCGTGCCAGAAATCGGCTTCGACCAATCGCACGATGTTGTGAGGAGAGCATTACCATGAGGCGCATGCGTCATGCACTTGGCAAGTCCTGGCTACCATGGTATGCGGTGCTCGCCGCCGTCCTTCTGACAACGACGGCCCCGGCCTTTGCGCAGGGATCGTACGTCGACCCGTTCACCCTCAAGAACCGGGCCCCTGGCAAGAGCCTCGCGCGGGAGGGTGATGTCTCGGTCGGCGCCACCATCCGCACCGACGAGCGCTACAACAAGGGCGGCCTGTTCAGTGGGCCTCGCGGATGGGTCTACTGGAACTACCTGGCCGATCCCAAGCCCTATCAGAATCCCAACCTGTGGCCCGACAAGCGGCCGACCTACTTCTTCGGCGAAATGGAGATTCCCGTCGGGGCCGAGTTGACGGTGCGCGGCCCCTTCCCCCATGTGCGCTATTTCAAGTTCTCGATCTACGTCTTCGAGCGCAACACCTTCGTCGCCGAAAGCGGCGGCTCCATACCCGGCATCAACATCGAGCCCGACCCCGGTTCCACGAACCCCTACATCGTGGGCGCAGACCGCGATGCCAAGGCGCGCAACTTCACCATCCGCATCGTGGCCAAGGACGCCCCGGTGAACCGGGCCGAGCGCGCCAAGAACACGGTGTACCTGGGCAATCAAACCAAGACCATCTTCGGCGGCTTCCGCATGTACGTGTCGGACCGCGGCTACGACGGGGCGGGCTGGGGTCCCGCGGACGTGCCTTCCCTCGAGGGGCCTGGCCTCACGTACGAAGCAACGCTCGCCGATGGCACCAAACTCTCGGAAGCGGAGGTGAACAAGCGCTTTGGCAAGCTCCTGGGTGATGCGCCGCCGCCGATCGACGCCGACGCCTGGTACAAGCTGGTCAACAACAAGAACAACAATCCCTGCATGACGCCGGCCACCGCGCCCGCCTGCCCCAATTCGCAATTCTTCCTGTTCACGGGGATGAAGGACGCGGTGTATGGCGCCTTCATGGCGCCCGCGGAGCGGGCGGCGATTCCCGTGGCCAAGCAGATGGAGGGGGGCGGCGACCCGACAACCGCGTACATCGTCAACTACATCTCCCGCACGTTTGGGCCCCTGTACGTGTTCCGGGCGAAGATCCCAACCTTCCCGAACACCTGGGCGAACACCAAGACCATGCCCGACGGGGAGGTGCAGTACTGGTCGGTCGCCACCATGGCGACTTTCACCAACGGCAGCCTGTGGGACGGCGTATTCGATATGCAGGTGCCGGTGGACAAGGACGGCTACTACACGATCGTCGTCAGCCGCCCGGAGGACCGCCCGAAGAACGCGACGCGCGAGAACGGCGTGGCTTGGATCGACTGGGGCCCGGGCGAGGGTCTGGGTGATCCACGCAACCGCAAGGACTGGGGCGCCCTGCTCATGCGCTACATGGTGCCGCACCAGGACTTTCAATACAGCCCGCTGAAGGCGGACAGGCCGGACAAACTGGCCGAGGTCATGGGGCCGTACTACCCGCGGGGCTACTACACGAGCAAGGCAAAGTTCGAGGCTGAGGGGGTGAAGAAGCAGGCTGCTCCGAGGGCGAAATGAAGGTATCCGGGCTACTCAAGCTCGCGGGACTCGTCCTGATTGTTCTGCTGGCGGCCGCGGTCTATCTGTTGCTCTGGCCCGTGATCACGCAGAAGGCCGAGCATCGGATCGCACAGATCGGGCTCACATCGAACGAGGTCGCGGCCAACGGCCCGCTTCCCGGTGACGTAACCCTCTACGCGAAGGAGTTGGCCTGCGCCGAGAAGCTGCCGACGCCGGGCTACTATCCGTCGTTCAACGGCGCTGAGATCGCCGACGCGCAGCGCAGCGGCGTGTTCCCTTGCGCGACCTTCACCGGGTCCTTCGACGGCCCCAACAAGGTGTTCGCCTGGCGGAGCCAGCACGGTTACCAGGCGACTTCGTACCTGAACAGTCGTAAACCCGGCGAGCTGTACCTCACCGGCGGGGACAATCCCGGGCTCAAGCCGCCGGTCGCCCCGGGCCCGTATGTCGCCAAGGTGGACGCGACCACCGGCGCGCAGATCTGGCGCACCTATCTGGACAACGCCAACGCGTCGGGCAATTTCATCGCAACGACCAACCTCAACATCCTCGCCAATGGCAAGATCGTCACCTCGTGGGCTAACAAGATCGTGCTGCTGGATCCCGATACCGGACTAATTCTGAAAGCGAACACGCTGCCGACGGGCAAGACGCCGGCGGCGGACGTGAACTTCAAGCATCTGACCATCGCGCCCGACGGCACGCTCATCCTCAAGGACCAGGCGCGGCCGACAGGATGCACGGAACAAGGCACCATCGCGATAATCCTGTGCGTCCAGAAAGGTCTTAAGCAGGGCAACTCGGTGATCGTCGCGGTCGATCCGAGCACGCTCGAGGTGCTCGACTCGGTGGAGATGGCGGAGCCGGCAACAACGCCGCACATGATCACGACGTTCGAGGGCAGTATCGCCATCTACATTGCCGCGGACGTCAACGCGTACCGCTACTTCTGGGATCCGAAGACCAAGAAACTCTCGCAGGACGCAGCCTGGGTCGTCTCCGCTATGCAGAAAGGACAGAGCACGGGCGACGCGCCGACCCTCATGGGGGACTGGATCGTGATCCAGACCAACGGCACCGGCAGCAAGACGGTCGCAGCGAGCATCGTCGCCGTCAATCAGCACGACGCCAAGAAGATGACCACGATCTTTCCCTTCGGGCCGCTCAGGGAGGGGGAGTTCAGCTTCGCGCCGCCGAAGCCGCAGGGCGACTCAGAGAACAACATGATCTACTCGGCCGACGCAGGCCTCGGCAAGGTGGCCGGCGTCAAGCTCGACCCGCAATCGGGCGAGTTGAAGACGGCGTGGGTGCTCGACGTCTTGACCTTCGGTTTCCAGCCGGTGATCGGTCCGAAGGACAAGCGAGTGCTCCTGCTCTCCAACATGAAGCGCAACGTCCCCAAGGAGCCGATCATGCTGACCGTGGTCACCGCCAACTACAAGGAACAGCTCACGTGGCGCGACGCGGCCACGGGCCGGCTCATCGCCGAGTCGGACTTCTTCGAGCCGATGACCCACGGGCAGCTCGTCACGCCGGGCTTTGGCGGCCGCGTCTATTTCCCGACCGACAAGGGGTTCATCACCTTACAGGTCATGCCGGCGCCTGCATCACGCTAGGCGACGGAATGGAAAGGAGAAGACAATGAGCTTCGCCGGGAAGAAACTCGATGCAATGGGAGGCAAAGCGAGAGCCTGCGGCCTCCTCTTGGCCTTGTGTTCGTTGCCCCTGGTCGGATACGCGGCCGAACCTCTGAAGCCGGGGCCGATCGCAGGCAACACCGTCTACCTCGACAAGGCGCGCGGCTATGCCTTCTGCGAGTTCGAGATCATCGAAGGCCGGCCGCCGAACCTCGTCGTGCAGATCTACAACACGAGCGGAACGGTGCCGTGTACCCCGGCCAAGTTCGGCCCGATCGACGCCAAGTCGCTGGCCAAGAAGATCGGTGCCGACGCGGTGATCAAGAACCCGACGCGCTGGTGGCTGATGGACAGCATGTGGTTGTACGACGCGGGCGAAACCCGCGATTTCGACGGCGTCAAGGCGACCTGGATGGCAAAGCTCAACCTCACGGCCGGCCAGATGAAGGAGGGCGGCAAGCCGTTCGCCTCGTACAAGCCGACCGTCGTCGCCCGGCATTCGAAGTTCCTGTGGCTGAAGGGCTCGCAGGTCTATCTTCTGCGAGACCCGGACGGGAAGGCCTGGATCATGCAGGCCTACACCAACCTGGTCGACAAGACGCTGACCGCGGCCGACCTTCCGAAACTGGGTGGCAAGCTCAAGGTGGCGCCGGGATGGAAGTACGAGGTCAAGACGCTCGACCAGGACCTGACGTACATCCCGCCCGCAAGCACGGGCTACCTGACGCACGCGGTGGCGGACGATCTCCAGAATGTCTATCAGGGTTGCGGCTTCGACGACGCCTGCAACTACAATCCATAAGCCCGGATGGATTCTCCGAGGAACGTTGGGTGATGCTCGACAATCACCCGATGCTCGTCGTCCTCGCTGCGGCGGTCGCTGCGCCTCTGTTGGCCGAAATGCCCGTTGGGCGGCGAGTGCCAATCGTCGTACTGGAGGTCCTGCTTGGAATCCTCGTCGGGCCTCACGTGCTGGGATTGATTCACGGCGACGCGTTCTTGTCTGTAATGAAGGTGGTCGGCACGGCTGCCGTGCTGTTCATGGCGGGCATGGAAATCGACTTCGAACAAATCCGCGGCCGTCCGCTGTCGCTTGCGCTGGGCGGGTGGGTCGCTTCGGCCGGGCTGGCGTTCCTGACCGTAGCCCTGCTCCACGTCATTCCCGGCGTGCACGCGCCGATGATGGTGACGATCGCTTTGACCACGACGGGGCTCGGTACACTGCTGCCCATCCTGCGCGATGGCGGGCAACTCGAAACCCCGTTCGGACGCCTACTGCTGGCGGCCGGCATGGTCGGCGAGGTCGGGCCCATCGTCGCTGTGTCCCCTGGCGCTCTCCGATCGGTACAGCTCCTGGCAGGAGTTCGGATTTCTGCTGGCCTTCCTCGCGCTAGTCGTTCTGGCGGCGGCCGTCGGCTTGGGCGCCCGGCCCCCCAAACTGCTCGCCCTGCTGAACCGCACGATGCACGCGAGCACGCAGTTGCCCGTCCGCCTAGCGTTGCTCGTGCTCGCCACATTCGTCGTTGTCTCGGTGGAATTCGGATTTGAAAGCGTCCTGGGCGCGTTCGCCGCCGGGATGGTCGTGGGGCTCGCCACGCGCGGCGAGGAGGGCAAGGCGTTTCGCGTCAAGCTCGATGCGGTGTGTTTCGGCTGGTTCACGCCGTTCTTTTTCGTCGGGACGGGCATCGCGTTCGACCTCGGGGCGCTCACCCGTGACGTCACGACGGTGCTCCTGATACCCACGTTGCTGGTGCTGTTCCTGGTCGTGCGCGGGGCGCCGGTGCTCCTGTACCGCAACGACATCCCGAAACCGGAGAAACTGCCCTTCGGGCTTTTCGCATCAGTCGCTTCGCTCGGGCTGGTCGTGGTAATCACCGAGATCGGGTTGAGGGCGAAGGACATGAACCGGGACGTTGCCCAGGCGCTGGTGGGGGCCGCCTTGCTATCGCTGTTGGTGTATCCGACGCTCGCCCGGGTCCTGTTGTCCAAGACGGCTCGGTCGGCGCCACTTGCCGATCGAGCGTAGCCAACATGTCGACAGCCGCGAGCGTACGACGGCGAGGGAAGCCGAGCTGACATGAAAAGGTCCGGGCTCCTCAAGCTGGCGGGACTCGCCCTGATCGTTCTGCTGGCGGCTGCGGTCTATCTCCTGCTGTGGCCGGTGATCACGCAGAAGGTGGGGCATCGCCTCGCCGAGATCGGGCTCACGTCGAACGAAATCGCGGCCAACGGCCCGCTGCCGGGCGACGTGAGCCTGTATCTCAAGGAGCTGGCCTGCGCCGAAAAGCTTCCGACGCCGGGCTACTACCCCTCGATCAACGGCGCCGAGCTGACCGACGCGCAGCGCAGCGGCCTGTTCACCTGTGCGACGTTCACCGGCTCCTTCAGCGGCGCCAACAAGGTGTACGCGTGGCGGAGCGAGGACGGCTACCAGGGCGCCTCCTACCTCAACAACCGCAAACCCGGCGAGCTCTACATCACCGGGGGTGACTTTCCCCCGGTGAGCGGCCCGATACCCGCCGGCCCGTTCATCGCCAAGGCCGACGCAACCACGGTACCTCGACAACGGCAACGCCTCGGGCGCGTGGATCGCCAACACCAACCTCAACATCCTGCCGAATGGCCGGATCGTCACGGCGTGGGCGAACAAGGTCGTGCTGCTCGACGGCGACACGGGCCTCGTCCTGAAGCAGAACACGCTGCCCACCGGACCGACGCCGATCGCCGACGCGAACTTCAAGCACCTGACGATCGCCCCCGACGGCACGGTGATCCTGAAGGATCAGACCCGGCCGACCGGGTGCACACTACAGGGCACCATGGCCATCCTCAAGTGCGCGATGGAGGGCATGAAGCAGGGCAACTCGCAGATGGTCGCCGTGCATCCCGAGACGATGGACGTGCTCGACAGCATCGCGCTGCCCGAGCCGGCCACGGTGCCGCACATCATCACGATGTTCGAGGGCAGGATCGCCATTTACGTCGGGGTCAACAGCGGCGCGCTGCGCTACTTCTGGGACCCCGCGACAAAGAAGCTTTCGCAGGACACGTCGTGGGTGGCCTCGCCGATGCAGAAAGGCCAGACCACGTCCGACGCGCCGAGTCTCATCGGCGACTGGATCGTGCTGCAGACCAACGGCATCGGCAGCGAGACCGTCGCGTCCAGCATCGTCGCGGTCAGCCAGAAGGACCCCACGAAGACGAAGGTGATCTTTCCCTTCGGGGCGCTCAAGCCCGGCGAGTGGAGCTTCGCGCCGCCGAAGCCCCAGACCGATCCCGAGAACAGCATGATCTACTCGGCGGACATGGGCGTGGGCAAGGTGGCCGGCATCAGGCTCGACCAGGCCACCGGCGAGATGAAAACCGAATTCGTGATCGAGAACTCGACCAGCGCCTTCCAGCCGCTGATCGGGCCGAAGGACAGGCGCGTGCTGGTCCTGTCCAACTTCAAGCGCCGGGTGGCCAGCGAGCCGCTGAAGCTGGCGGTGTTCACCGGGAACTACTCCGAGCAGGTCACTTGGCGCTCCGCGGCCACTGGCCGGATCATTGCCGAGTCGGAGTTTTTCGAGCCGATGACTATCGGCTCGCTGATCACGCCGGGTTTCGGCGGCCGCTTCTACTTCCTGACCGGGAAGGGATTTATCACCATGCAGGTCATGCCGGCATCATCGCCGCGGAAGTAGGGAGAGAGGGGAGACTATGTCCCGCCGATCATGCCGAGCTCGCGAAGGCTGCATGCCACACCGGTGGCAGATCCTCCGGCCAGGCGCGCGGGCCGGGGAACGCTGCGGCCCCGCGGGCGCGGTCTTCTGGATCTGGGTGGGTTCCAAGGCGCCGTCCGAGGACCCACGGAAGGGGATGCTCGGTTGACGATTCGGCGGCGTGGCGAAGAGGTGCTCAGACGTCGTTCACAGGGGCGATGTAAGCGGGAGGCGGTGTCGCTGGCGCGGATGTTCCTCGTCGTCCTCCTCCTGCTGACACCCGCGGTCTGCGGCGAGGCGGCGGACCAGAAGGTGTCAGGTTCGCAGGAAGCGCCGGCACCGGCCCCGCCACCGCCTCCGGTGATCCCGCTCGCGGAGGTGGCGTCGCGGGCCACGGAGGTGGAGACGCTCCTGCGCACGCTCGAGGCGCTGGGGGCCACGAGCCGCAAGATCGAGGCGATCCAGAGCCAGCTTCCCGCGGAAAGCGCTCGTCTCAAGCTGGAGCTCCAAAGGACGCAGCAGGTTCTGCGGGGCCACCCGACGCTCGTGTGGCTCGAGGGAGCGCAGGAGCTCTGGAGGGAGTGGCAGCACCCGATGATCACGTGGCTCCATGAGCTCACGCAGCGGGCCACGTACCTCCAGGAAGGCCTGACCCGCCTGGCGAATGAGCAGCAGAGGTGGACCCAGACCCAGGACGCCGCGCGGGCGACTCGGGCGCCGGAGCCGATCCTCCAGCAGATCGCCGAGGTCCTCGCCGCGATGGAGCCCGCGCAGAAGGCCCTCCTGGCCCAGCGCGCTACCGTGCTCGACCTCCAGAGCCGCGTCGCCCAAGGGGTGTCCCGCTGCCAGACGGCGCTGGCGCAGATCGACGAGGCGCAGAAGCAGGCGCTGCAAGGGCTCCTGGTGCGGGACCACCCGCCGCTCTGGAGCGGCGAGTTGCGGGGTGCGTGGCCCGAGAGCTTCCGTCGCGTCCAAGACAACGCCGCCGGCTGGTGGCGGGGAATCACCCTGTCTCTGCGCAATCCCGCCGAGGGCGGCGCGCCGACTGTGGCGTTGTTCTTGGTTCTGGCCGTCCTGCTATGGGCGGCGCGAGGCTGGGTACGTCGAGAGGCGACCGCCGAAGAGGCCCCGTCGTTCGGGGCCGCGGTGTTCGATCGTCCCCTCTCCGCTGCGCTGTTCATCGCGGTGACCGGCCACTTCTTCGTGTATGGGATCGCTCGGCCCGTCGTGCGGGACCTGCTCCAGGTTCTGCTCCTGGTCCCTGCGATCCGCTTGACCACGCCGTTGGTGGATCCGCGAGTGGTCCCCGGCCTGTTCATGCTGGGGGCGCTGTTCGTCTTCGATACCGTCCGGCGTGTCCTGGTCGACGGGCTGGTCTTCGAGCCGGCGCTCTTGGTGGTGGAGATGCTCGCGGGCATCCTGGCGCTGGGGTACGCGCTGCGCAGCGGGGTTCTCCGGCACCCCCCCGCCGGGGTGAGGGAATCGGAGCGGCTGAGATCCCTCCGGGTGGGGGCCGGCCTCGTTCTGCTCCTGTTCGCCGCCACGCTGGGGGCCGCGGTTCTTGGGCATCTGCGCCTCGGGCGGTTGCTGGCCTCGGGCGTGCTCGGCAGCGCTTACGCGGCGCTGCTCCTGAGCGCGATCATCCGCGTATTGACCGGCGTGGCGGCACTAGTCTTGCGGATGTGGCCGGTCCGCCGCCTCGGGATGGTCCAGCACCACCGCGCCCTGCTGGAGCGCCGCACGCACGGCGTGCTGGTCTGGCTCGCGGTTGGCGTGTGGACCCTCCGATCGCTGTCCTACGTCGGCCTGCTGGGGCCGGTGTGGGTCCTGGGGCAAAGCCTGCTGGCCGCCAAGGTGGAGCGGGGGGCGCTCAGCATCTCCGTCGAGGACGTCCTGGCCTTCGTCCTCACCCTGTGGGCGGCGTATCTGCTGTCCGCCTCCGTCCGCTTCGCGCTGGAAGAGGACGTGTACCCACGCATCGGCATGGCGCGCGGCCTGTCCTACGCCCTCTCGAGCCTGCTGAACTATGGGCTCCTCACCCTCGGATTCCTGGCGGGCCTGGCGGTGCTGGGCCTGGACCTCACCAAGCTGACCGTCCTGGCCGGCGCGTTCGGCGTCGGCATCGGCTTTGGGCTGCAGAGCATGGTGAACAACTTCGTCTCGGGCCTGATCCTGCTCTTCGAGCGCCCGGTCCACGTGGGTGACATCATCGAGGCGGGCGATATTCAGGGGACGGTGCGCCGGATCGGCATCCGCGCCAGCGTGGTGCGCACCTTCAGCGGCGCCGAGATCATCGTCCCCAACGCGCAGCTCGTCACGGAGCGGGTGACCAACTGGACGCTCAGCGATCGGCACCGGCGCATCGACCTGCCCGTGGGCGTGAGCTACAGCGCGCATCCGAAGAAGGTCATGGAGATGCTGGAGGCGGTGGCGCGCGCACACCACCATGTATTGGGGCAGCCGGCGCCGCAGGCGTTCTTCACGGGCTTCGGGGACAGCTCGATCAATTTCGAGCTGCGGGCCTGGACGGACCAGTTCGACCAGTGGTTCCAGATCCGGAGCGAGCTGGCCACGGCCGTCTATGATGCGGGGCACGCGGCCGGGCTCTCGTTCCCCTTTCCCCAGCGCGAGGTGCGTCTCCTTCAGGACCCCTCGGCCCCGCCCGCTGCGGGCCCACTACCGTAGCCCACGTGAGGAAGGCCTCGCGGCCAGTCACACCAGGAGCGCGGCAGCGTTGCGTCCGCTCCCGTCCTTCCTCCATGCGCCCCTGGGCGCGAGTCACTCATGACGCTGGCGGACACGGGTGAGAGGGCGCCGCCGCCGGTTCTCACCATCCCGGCGCAGTGACGTCGGAGCTCCGCGGAGGGCGCAGACCATGGCACGAGGAGACGAGGGCGGCACGGAGCGCAGCCTGAAGGGGGCCGGAGCGGACGGGTCTTTGCTCTCCGCCGCGGGCGTCGGCGCGGGAGCCGTGCTCGGCGGCATCCTTCGGGGAGGCCTGGCACTCTATCATCTCGGGGCGTTCACCGCGGACGTCGCGCCGGTGGTGCTCGCGGCGGTCGCGATCGGGATGGTCAACGGCGCCATTGGCGGCGCGATGAGGCGAGCCTGGCTCGGCGCGGTCGTCGGCGGAGCCGTCTCACTCGGTCTCTACTATCTGCTGCTCCCCCTCGTGATGTTCCTGCAGGTTCTGAAGGTGGGGACGGTTGCGCGTCCCGTCGAGGCGCTCGTGATCGGCGCGATCGCCGGCGGGCTCGGCGCCGCCCTGGGCGCACGGCGGGCCCGGTCCACCAGGTAGGCACACGGGACCCCGAGGGTTACATCCGGCGTCGTCCCGCCGGCACAAGCTGACGTTCAAGCTCGAACCGCAGCAGCTGACGGCCGAGGAGCGGCGCATCGTGCACGCGCTCGGGCAGCGGAACAACCGGGCGAGCGAGTAGCGTGGCGGCACGGTGCGAGGGCCCGCTCGAACGCTGTGCCATCGGGCTCCTGGGGGCAGGCTTCGACAGTAAGGATTTCCCCCGACTACGCTCCGGTGCTGTCTCGCACGGGGACCAGAGCCGGGATCAGTGACGGTGACGCTTCCGCCGCTTTCCGGCAGGGACGTGGGTCGCGAGCCATTGCAGCGCGCGGCGTGCCATCAGGGCCGTCTACCCACATGGGCATGCGGAGGATGCCGCCTTGCCAGGTATCCCCTGAGCGACGCGGCAGGCGAGCAAGGCGGCCAGCATGAGGGACCAACGCGGTCGGCCTTCGTGCCGGCGGGCTATGCGCGCGCTTCGGTCGGCACTCGCTCAAGGACGAGGGCGACGACGGCTCCCGCTCGGTCGAGCGCCTCCCGAACCTCCGACTCCTCCGGCTCGAAAGGTTCTCCGGGGTAGCGGTATCGCCATGCGTACTCCGTCAGCGATGCTGTCCCGCGCAGGTGCGGCTCGAGCGTTGCGTCGATGGCCACGCACTCGCCGCCGAGCTCCACGAGGTCGTGCGTCTTCCTGAACGGCTGATCGTGCCAGGTGAGGAAGGCCTTCAGCGCCTTTTCGACGGCCTGCTGACAGTGGAAGGCCGCGTCACCAAGCAAGGGCGGTGACGCAGCCAGGTCGATCTCGGCGCCGCGAAGGTCGGAGCGCGCCCGCGCCAACCAGGCGCGGGTGTCCGCCGCCCGCACCGGGTCAATTGGAATAGAGCACTCTCCCTTCGCGCTCCACCGTGGACGGCAAGGACGCACGGAGGTGAAGACGTTCGACGAAGGCTGTGTGGGTCCATATGAGGATATCGCCGGAGGTCGGGAGCCCCCAGAGGGCCTCGTAGGCCCTGGCGCTTCGCCGCAGGCCAAGGGGGACGTCGTCCCCGACGACCACGAGCAGATCGTAATCGCTGTCCGCTCTGGCTGTGCCTCGCGCGCGCGAGCCGAAGAGATAGATGCGTTCGGGCCGGTAGATGTCCACGAGGCGGCGCGTGATCTCCGCGAGGGTTGGATCGCCGACCGCTACGGCAGTCTGGCCGTCGGTCTTCATGGGATCGATCGCCATAGCAGCCACATTCTAGCAGCCTCAACGCCGCGTATCTGGTACCGAATTGACTCCTGTTGCCGGTGTGATTCGAGGCCTACGGCAGTCACGCTGCCCGCTTCACGATCGTGTCCCAACACCGAGGGGTCGGGTGTCCCGGCCTCTGGGGACCTTGGGGCAGTGACCCTCAGGTCGTACCTCAAGATGTCCGCACCACTCACTCGCATGGCCTGCACGCCCTTGAAGAGCCGCAGGAGCTGGTCCGTGCCGAAGCGGAGCCGACCAATACTCCGACGGCCTTCCGTCGCATCGCGCGCCTCGAGGGCCTTGAGGAGATCGTCGACCAGGCAGAGGCGCGGATCCGGGGACGGGGCCAGGCTTTTGGCCCTGCGGTCCGGTTCGGCCCGCAGCATGTCCTCGGCAACGGACGGGTCTGTGGTGATCGCCGAGTTGATCTGTCCCTGGCGATCTGGCAGGATCGCCGCGATGGGACTGTCCTCATCCGCACTGGGCGAAGACCGGTCATGAGCAGCAGGAGTCGTTTCTCCTGCCCTCCCCGGCGCGAGCTCGAGGACACTCGGGCGACTCGATGAGCACCTCACGCTCCCAGGCCGAGCCGCCCCCGGACGAGGCGGTACGGTTCGAACGCCTCCTGGCTGACCTCTCCTCGCGCTTCGTCAACCTTCCGCCTTCCGAGGTGGACCAGCAGATCGAG
>WNGB01008471.1_pt1 | contig 38325 bp, 37 predicted proteins | sample 5400681 | NCBI WGS metagenome assembly WNGB01 (sample SAMN13153367, study PRJNA577476) | soil metagenome | isolation source: 115 cm soil or saprolite under grassland replicate 2 | place: USA:California | collected 2016-06-15 | reverse complement strand
ACGCCGTAGAAGATGTTGCGGCCGGCGTAGCCCCATGCGTCGCCGATGGCGCCCTGGCGATCCTGGGCCAGATTGGCGGGGCTCTCCAGGTCGCCGCCGCCTTTGAGCGCGGTGTTGGTCGATGGGTTCAGATCGGCGCTGCCGCCGACCAACTCGGGCAACGCTTTGGCTACGGCATTGATGACGGTCGCGCCGGCGGCGCGGGTGGCGATCTTGCCGTCCTTCACGTCCCCCGGCGCAAAGCTTGGCAAGTCCTTTTCCCATCCCTGCGGCAGCTCGCCTGACTGGCCACGGCGAAAGTGGGCTGCCAGGTCGGGGAAGGCTTTTGCGTAGGCATCGAACCGCCGCTGCCATTCGCCCTCTCGCTGCTGGCCACGTTCGACAGCCTGACGGAAATGCGACAGCGCTTCCGGCGGAATGTAGAACGGCTCCGTGCTCGGCCAGTGGAGGTTGTGCTTGGTGGCTTCGACTTCGGCTGGCCCGAGTGGGTTGCCATGGGCTTCGAAGGTGCCGGCCTTGTTCGGGCTGCCGAAGCCGAGCGTGGTGTGGACGATGATCAGCGACGGTTTGTTGGTTTCATCGACGCCGGCCTGGATGGCCGCTTGCAGCGCCTGGAGATCGTTGCCATCGTCGACGTGCTGGACGTGCCACTGTTGGGCTTCGAAGCGCCGGCCGACGTCTTCGCTGAACACCATGCCCATGGAGCCTGCCAGCGTGACCTGGTTTGCGTCGTACAGGTAGACCAGCTTGCCCAACCGCAGGTGGCCAGCCAGACTCGAGGACTCGTACGCGACGCCTTCCATCAGGTCGCCATCCGAGACGAGTCCGAACGTGCGGTGGTCGACGATGGTGTGGCCGGGCCGGTTGTACGTGGCGGCGAGGTGGGCCTCGGCGAGGGCGAGGCCGATGCCGTTGGCGAACCCCTGGCCCAGCGGGCCGGTGGTGAGCTCAACGCCCGGGGTCAGGCGGAACTCGGGATGGCCAGGCGTTTTGCTGCCCCACTGACGGAACTGCTTGATCTCGTCGAGTGGCAGGTCGTAGCCGGTCAGGTGCAGCAGGCTGTACAGCAGCATGCTGCCATGGCCGGCTGAAAATGCGAACCGATCGCGATCAGGCCAATGTGGATTTCGTGGGTTGTGGCGGAGGAAGCGCGTCCACAGCACGTACGCCATCGGCGCCGCGCCCAGCGGCAGCCCGGGGTGGCCGCTATTCGCCTTCTGCACCGCGTCGATTGACAGGGTGCGGATCGTGTTGATCGCTAGTTGGTCCAGATCAGTCGCAATGGCCATCGGACGGCTCCTGGCTAAGTGTAGGCCAGGCCGCGCGGCCGACATTCGTTATCGTTTGTGCAGGACCCATGAAGCGCGTGCACGCGATACTGCGTCAGCGGTGCCCGCTCTGCTTCGAGGGGCGGGTCTTTCGAGGCGGTATGCGCATGTACACGGCGTGCCCTGAATGCCGCGTGATCTTCGGCCGTGAAAACGGCTATTTCACCGGCGCGATGATCGTCAGCTACATCCTGGCGGTGCCGCTTCTGGCCGTCCTGGCCCTCACGGTCGCGTTCACGACGCACTGGTCGGCCGAGCTGAGCATCCTGGTCGGGGGCGTGCTCTTCCTACCGTTCGTGCCAGCCATATTCAGGTACTCGCGCGTGATCTGGATGCACTTCGACCGGGTCGTCGACTCGGACCCTGAGTCGGAGCGCTACGCCGCTCGACGCTAGCGCGCGGCCTTGCCGTTCGCGGACGTTGTGACGGCGGCTTCGGCGCGATCCGCGGCCATCGTCTTTTCGGTCTGGCCGACGACGGCGTCGATGATGCCGTACTCCTGAGCTTCGGTGGCGCTCATCCAGTAGTCACGATTGATGTCGTGTGCGATGCGCTCCACGGATTGGCAAGTGTCGGCGGCCAGCAGCTCCTGCATGCGCGCTTCGAGGCGCAGCAGCTCGCGCGCTTGAACCTCGATGTCGGCGGCTGTGCCTTGGAAGCCCGATGACGCCTGGTGAATCAGAATGCGCGAGTTTGGCAGCGCCGAGCGCTTGCCTTTCGCGCCGCCGGCCAGCAGCCATGCGGCCATGCTTGCCGCAATACCGACGCAGGTTGTGGCAACTTGCGGCTGGATCAGCTGCATCGTGTCGTAGATCGCCAGGCCGGCGTCGATCGACCCGCCCGGGCTGTTGATGTACAGCTGGATATCGCGCTCCGGGTCGTCCTGGGCCAGGAACAACAGCTGAGCCACAATCAGGTTCGCGATCGTGTCGTCAACGGGCGTGCCCAGGAACACGATGCGGTTCCTGAGCAGCAAGGAGTAGATGTCAGAGGCGCGCTCGCCACGGCTGGTCTGTTCGACCACCATGGGCACCATATACGCGGCCGGCAGGCTGAGCTTGGAGTTCACAATTCACTGGTTAAAGCACAAGGCGCGCATCGGTTCGGCGATTTTCCGTTCGTCGCTTGGCAGATGGGCTGAGTCGAAACGCCCGAGGGCGCCAGGTGGAAAAGGCCACGCTCGGGCGCGCCAGACGCGGTAATACCCACGAACGGCTCGGCAATCGAGGCGCGGAAGCGGTCCACGCGCGCTTGCATCGACTCCGACAGTGGGAAGGGCTCACGCCCTGAGACCGGCAAGCCTCGAGGACGAACCCCGAGGCCCGCGATGCTGGGCGCCGTCATACCGCCGCGAGCAAAGAAGCCGAGGCGATGCGTGCGCCTTCGACTAGCGAGCCGAGCTTGGCCCAGGCGATGCTCGGGGCCACGTGTCGCGGGCCAACCGACGTGCCGAAGCCGCAATCGGTACCGGCGATCACTTTCTCCGGCCCAACGACCTCGGCGAAGCGCAGCAGCCGTTCGGCAACCAGGTCTGGATGCTCGATGTAGTTGGTGCAGGAGTCGATCACGCCCGGGATCAGTTTCACTCCGGGCGGTAGCTGCACCTCGCGGAAGACCTTCCATTCGTGCGCGTGGCGTGGGTTTGCCGCCTCGATCGAAATCGCCCCAACGTTCGCCTGCAGCGCGATGTCGAGGATGTCCAGCAGCGGAATGTCGTGGTTGTGCGGGCCTTCGTAGTTGCCCCAGCACATGTGCAAGCGGACCCGTTCGCGGGGCAGCCCGGCAAGCGCTTCGTTCAGCACGTCGATGTGCATCTGCGCCGTGGCGCGAAACTGCTCGTCGCTGAGGTCGGCAAAGCGCGAATGGCGCGACATGGCCAGGTCGGGGCAGTCGACCTGAAGAATGAAGCCGGAATCGACGATGGCGCGGTACTCGGCGCGCATCGCGTCGCCGACGGCGCGCAAGTAGGCCTCCTCGGTCGGGTAATACGTCGACGGCATGAACGTGTCGACAACACCCGGCGAGGCGGCGGTCATGAATACCGCATTCGGCTCGAGACCCGTAAGCGCGGCTTTCAGATTGTCGACGTCGCGCTGGACGCCTGACGTATCGCGCAACAGGACCGGACCGTTGTTGCTGGGGTACACGACACGTGGCGGCGTCGAGCGCACCCAGTCTGGAAACTCGGCGTGGTCGCGCATGTTGCGCAGCAGGTTGCGCGGCTCACCCTCGAAGCCGGTCAAGCGTTCTTTGACGTAGCCCGCGTACGAAGCCTTGCCGTACTCGCCATCGCTGACGATGTCGATACCGAGATCGACCTGACGACGGACGACGTCACGCGTCGCCCGAGCAACCTCGTCCCATAGGCCAGGCAGGTCTTTGACCAGGCCATTGCTGTACTCGAGCATGCGCTCCGCGAGCTCCGGTGGACGCGGCAAGCTGCCGGTGTGCGTGGTCAGGATGCTCATCAGACTTTCTCTCTCGTGCTGAGTTTGCGCCCGAGCTCGAGCGCTGGGTAGGTGCGCACCGCGCCGGGCATGAGCCAGCGGAAGCCCTGATCCAGGAGTCGCTCGACGTTGCCTGCGTCGACGTGCGGGTGGCCGCATGGCACGCCGGCCTCTTTGCAGATCGACAGGATCTCGGCGATGGCTCCAGCCACGGTTGGATGCTCGTACTGACGTGGGTAGCCGAGGTCCTGCGACAGGTCGCCTTCGCCTATGAGCACGACGCCAATCCCCGATACTTCGCGCAACATCTGGCGCAGGTTGACGATCGCGCGCGCTTCTTCGCACATGATCACGACGAGGATTTCGCCGTCTGGCGCCAGCGGCCACACGTCCGCGCGCTTGTAATACTCCTGCTGGCTGATGCCCCAGTAGCGTGCCGCGGCGGCAGGTGCGTCGCCGCGCTGACCGGCCGGCTCGTAGCGTTCGGCCGACTTCGGTCGTGGATAGCGGCACGAGGCGACGGCGTTGCGCGCGTCCTCGACGGTGCTCACGTGCGGCCACACCACGCCGTACACGCCGATATCCAGCACCTGCTTGGCGACCCACTGGTTCTGCTCGCCGCCGTTCGGCGGAATGCGCACGAACGGGGTCACTGCTGGCGCGAGACTGCCCGAGTCGACGATCTGCCGCCGATTGAGCAGGTACTGCAAGCAGTCGCGCAGCGTACGCGTGTCGTACGGACCGTGCTCCATCTCGAAGACGATGCCGTCGTACGGCGCATCGCCAAAGGCCTGGGCGCTGCCAGCGTCAGCGGGCGCGAAGCCGACGAAGGCGGGCTGGCCCTGTTCGAGGGCGCGAATGGCGCCATTGAGGCGCGGCAGGTCGGGCATGTCAGGATGGCCTCCCTTTGAGGGTGGGTTAGCCGATGCGGTCCTCGATTTCCCAGGCGTGGTCGAGCACGTGCCAGGCGGCGCGTCGGGTGAAGTAGCGCGCCGTCCAGTACTTGCCGCCTCGCGGGCCGGCTTCGGGGATCTCGCCATGAGCGGCGGCGGTGAGTGCGGCGATGACCGCCCTGCGCGTCCGCTCGAGCAGCTCGGACTCGGGTCCGGGCTCGACTTTGTGGGCCAGCTTGCTCAGGTAGCCGCTCTCGGCACCCAGCACGTGGTCGACGATCTTGGCCAGATTGCGCCCGCCGCCCCGCGGACCACTCTTCAGTTGCTTGCCTTGGGCTGCTTTGACGGCGGCGTCGAAGGCGCGCCAGCACGCGTGCAGGATCGAGTCCAGGCGCTCGAGCTCCGCGTCACTGACCTTCTTGTCGTCTGCTTTGGGCGCCATACCGGGCACTCCAAACTCGGTCGAAGCGTCGCCCTCGAGCTTCTCGACCACCTTCACGCCTTTGGGCGCGTCGAACCCCAGCCGGGTCCCCTTCAGCACCGCCGCATAGCGTGGCCCGTACGCCAGAAGCGCCTCGAGGGCCGCGTCCTCATTCTTTGCCGAGCGGCACCACCCAGGCCAGTCCAACGCCCCAGCGAACACGCGCTTGTCGCCGACCTCGAGATACGCCTCGATCGTCTTCGCCATTTCGCCAGATCGTAACGCGGGCTGGTCGGGCTCGCGCGGCGTACACGACAATGTGCGCCGCATGCGGGCGCCGATTCTGGTTGACCATTTGTCGAAGGTCTTTCGGGTGCATGAACGCGAGGAAGGACTGTCGGCGACGCTGCGCTCGTTGTTTGCGCGGCACTTCAAGGAAGTACCCGCGGTCCAGGACGTCAGCTTCGAAATTAATGAAGGCGAGATCGTGGGTTTCCTGGGGCCCAATGGCGCGGGCAAGACGACCACGCTGAAGATGCTGTCAGGGCTCCTGAATCCGAGCGCAGGTGAGGCGACCGTGCTTGGCCACGTGCCGTGGCGGCGCGAGGCGGAGCTGCTCAACAACATCACGCTGGTGATGGGTAATCGCTCGCAGCTGTTGTGGGACATCCCAGCCGCGGACTCGCTGCGGGTGCTGCAGGAGATCTTTCGGCTACCCGAAGACCGCTACCGGCAGTCACTGCGCGAGCTGACCGAGCTGCTGGAGCTCGAACCGCTGCTGCACAAGCCGGTGCGCAACCTGAGTCTCGGCGAGCGCATGAAGGTCGAGTTCGCCGCCGCGCTCATCCACCAGCCCCGAGTGCTGTTCCTGGACGAGCCGACCATCGGCCTCGACGTGACCATGCAGGCGCGCATCCGTCGCTTCGTCAACGAGTACAACCGCCGCACCGGCGCGACCATCCTGCTGACGAGCCACTACATGGACGACGTGGTCGCACTCTGCAAGCGCGTGATCGTCATCCATCATGGGCGGCTGCTCTATGACGGGGCGCTGGCCGGTCTGGCCGAACGCATGGCGCCATATAAGCTGATCCGACTCACGCTGGAGAGTGAGGTCGGCCGGCTAGAGGACTACGGCGAGATCATCGAACGTGTGGAGAATCGGGTCACGCTCTGCGTCGCCCGAGAAGATGCCGCGGAGCGGACTGCGCAGTTAGTGCGCGATCTGCGCGGCCACGTGCTCGACCTGACCCTGGAAGACCCGGCCATCGAAGAAGTGATTGACCGTGTCTTCAGCGGCGCCGCCGTACCCGACCACGTGTCCGCCGCCGTGTGAGCACGAAGGTGCGTATCTACAGAGCGCTGTTCGTGGCCGAGTTCCAAGCCGCGGCGCAGTACCGCGTGCAATCGGTGCTGTGGCTGTTGTTCGCGATCATTCGACCGTTGGTGTTCCTGGCCGCGTGGTCAGCGGCCGCCGCGGCCCAAGGCGGCAGCATCGGCGACCTGAGCATGTCTGACTTCGCCGCGTACTACGTCGCGCTGACGCTGGTCGGCCAGTTGACCATGTCCTGGGACGCATACGACTTCGAATTCGATATTCGCCAGGGTCGACTGTCGGCCAAGCTGTTGCGCCCGCTGCACCCGCTGCACTACGCCATCGTCAGCAACATCGTTTTCAAAGTCACGACGTTGCCCGTGCTGCTGCCGGCGCTGGTGCTCATGGCGTGGACGTTCCACGCGCGCTTCGACACCCAGTGGTGGCACGTCGCGCTCTTCTTGCCGTGTGTGGTGCTTGCGGGAGCCCTGCGGTTCATTTTCGGCTGGGTCGTGGCCACGCTCGGCTTCTGGACGACGCGCATCCATTCGATCATGCATTTCTACGACCGCGTGCAGTTCCTGTTTGCTGGCCAGGTCGCGCCACTCTCTCTTCTGCCTGGCCCGCTGGCCGCGATCGGTTATGCGCTGCCGTTTGGCTACATGCTGTGGGCGCCGGCCGAGATTCTGCGCGGCGGGACCACGGTCGAGCAGTCGCTCGGGATGATGGCGGTGCAGATCGCCTGGCTAACGGTCTCCCTGGCTGCATATCTGGTGATCTGGCGCGTCGGCTTGCGCCAGTACAGCGCGGTGGGCGCATGAGGTATGTGCGGTTGCTCGGCTTGTTCGCGCAGATCGAGCTGCAATTCGCGATCGAGTACCGCGCCAACCTCATCCTCGGGCTGATCGAGGAAGTGGTCATCGTAATTACCAGTCTCGCCGCGGTGCTGATCCTGTATAGCCACACAGGCGCGATCAACGGCTGGAGCCTGCCCCAGATGATCGTCCTGCTCGGGGTGTACTACGTGGTCCAGGGCGCACAGGCCGTGGTCTTCGAAACCAGCTTCGAGCGGTTCATGGAGCACGTACGCCTGGGCACGCTCGACTTCATCCTGATCAAACCCGTCGACAGCCAGTTCATGGTCAGCGCACGACACGTACAGATTCCGCAGCTTGGCCAGGTCGTCCTGGGCTTTGTTGTGCTCGGCGTTGGCATTGCGCAGGTCGGCGAGCAGGTTCGGCTCGTCGATGCGGCGACGTTCGCGGTGACGCTCGTCTGTGGCCTACTGCTGGTCTACAGCCTCTTGCTGGTCCTGAGCACGTTGTCGTTCTGGTTCGTCCGTGTCGAGAACCTGCTGGCGATCTTCTGGTCCTTCCTCGATGCTGGACGTTTCCCCGTCGACGTCTATCCAGGCTGGCTGCGGATCACGCTGTCCACGATCGTACCGATCGGTATCGCGGTGACCCTACCGGCGCAGGCGATCGCAGGCCGACTCAATCCTGGCGAGTTGATCCTGATGGTCGTCGGCACGCTCGCCATGTGGTGGTTTGCTGGCTGGTTCTGGCGCCGCGGCCTGCGCAGCTACACCGGCGCGTCGGCGTAGGCGCGAAACGTGCTTTGGTGAGGGTCGGCCATGATCCCGAATTGCGCCAAACTCGGTAATTTTCCCGATGGCGCCTCGCCCTGTGGAGGCTAGCGTGAACCTGATGCCGGCCCCTACGCGGGTACCGTGCCATCCGTTGTACATTCGAAAGCTCGGATGCCAATCTTCCTCGATTCCCACCATGGTGCAGAGCTTCCGCTGAGCGTCATCCGCACGTTCCTGCGGGCGGCTCGCTCGGGAATCACCGACGACTTCGGCGTGACCCCGCTGGATCTCTACTGTGGCGACGATGGGCGGGTGTTCTGCGTCCTTGCGGCGCCCGATGAAGGGTCGGTCCGACAGCGGCATGCCGCGCACGGCGTGGTGTGTCGGCGCGTGGCGCGTGTGCCATCGGTCGGTGCGGCAAGTGCCGACCTGAGCGCCGAGGAAAAGGCGGTCGTGCGCCAGATGGTCAAGCTCGAGCAGACGAGGTCGAGCGTGCCCGAAGAGAGCAGCGGGGAGTGGGCGCGCCACGTCGGTTGAGACGTGCCGGAAGTCCTGGCAGAACGGAGCCGGGAATGGTAAGTTCCGGAAGCCTGGCGGCGGCGTCCGGCGCGGAGGATCGGGAGTTTGGCGACGGATCGTGCACACACGACGGCTCTTGTAGTCGACGACGACGTGTGTGTGCGCTCGCTGTTGGCCGAGCTGCTCGACGAAGAAGGCTTTGAGGTCCACACTGCGTCGAACGGGTTCAGCGGTTTGCGTCTGGCGGCCGAGTCTCGGCCGCATGTGATCTTGCTGGACCTGGTGCTGCCCGAAGTGTCCGGCCAGGAAATGCTGCGTGAGTTGCGCGAAAATCCGCTGACTCGTGACGCCGCGATCGTGATCGTCAGCGGCAACGCCGACTCATTGCTCGACCAGCAGTTGGCGGAAGTGGACGCCGTCGTGCGCAAGCCGTTCGACGTCGCGATGCTGATAGCGACGCTGCATCAGGCGGTGCAGCGCGCCGCGCACCGATTGGCCGAGGTGCAGCCGGTCACGCCCATGGTCGTGGGCCACGAACGCCCGCGACGCACGCGCCTCGCCGCGACTGTCCGCCGCACGCGCGGCCGCCGCGTCTAGCGCTCGCCCGCGGGGTGCGCTCGGCGACACGCTCGGGCCGGGCACGGCGCTTGCTAAATAGCTGCCGAACCTGTTGGAGGCTCGGCCGCATACATGTGGTACGTAAAGGATCTGGTCGACCGCGCGCACGTCGCGTTTTTGCTGTGGCGACTCCGCCGTCGACGCCTGCTTATCGCGCGGACCGAATCTCGTCCAGGCTAGACGGGTTTTCGAGTGAGCTGAGGTCGCCTGTTTCGCCACCCAGGTAGACGCCGCGAATGACGCGGCGCATGATCTTGCCCGAGCGCGTCTTGGGCAGCTCGCGGACAAATAGCACCCGTTCGGGTTTCAAGGCCTTGCCGAGCGAGCGCGTGATCGCCTCACTGACCCCGGCCCGCAGCGCCTCATCTCCAGCGGAGCGTGGCACACAGAACACCACGACGTGTTCACCCTTTACGGGATCGGGTACGCCAATGGCCGCCGCCTCGGCAACGCCCGCGTGATTCACAGCGGCTGACTCGACTTCGGCTGGGCCGAGACGCTTACCGGCGACTTTGATCGTGTCGTCGGAGCGGCCGAGGATGTACCAGTAGCCCGCGTCGTCGATCAGTGCCCAATCGCCATGCACCCACAGGTCCGGCAGCCGCGACCAGTAGGTTTCCTCGTAGCGCTCGGGGTCGCGCCAGAAGCCACGCGTGATGCCTGGCCAGGGCTGGCGCACGACCAACTCGCCGACAGCTCCCCGCACCGGCCCGCCAGAGTCGTCGACCACGTCCGCGTCCATGCCCGGGATGGCGCCTGAGAAGCTGGTCGGCTTCTCGGGGGTGATCACCGTACACGCGACGATGCCGCCGCTGATCTCGGTTCCACCCGAGTAGTTGATGAGCGGACAGCGCCCACCGCCGACCAGGTCCTGGTACCAGCGCCAGGGCGCCGGATTCCACGGCTCGCCCGACGAGCCGAGCACGCGCAAGCTCGACAGGTCATGCTTCGTCACCCATTCGTCACCGGAGCGCATCAGGGCGCGAATGGCCGTCGGGGCGATGCCCATCACGCTGATGCGATGTCGCTCGACCATGTCCCAGAGGCGGTCGGGCGCCGGGTAATCGGGCGTACCGTCGTATAAACAGGCAGTCGCACCGAGCATCAAGCTGCCGCTGATGAGCCACGGCCCCATCATCCAGCCCATATCGGTCAGCCAGAAGACGGTGTCGTCCGGCTGGACGTCGAAGCAGTGAGCCATGTCCTGCGTGCCCTTGATTGGGAAGCCGCCGTGGACGTGAACGACACCCTTGGGTTTGCCGGTCGTGCCCGAGGTGTAAATGATCATGTACGGGTCTTCGGGGTCGGTGCGCTCGGTCTCGAACGTGTCGGACCGTCCCGAGAGCACATCGTCCCACCACAGGTCCCGGGCCGCCGTCCATGGCGTGTCTGGACGACCGGTACGCTGCACGACGACCACGTTCTGCACCGACGGCGACAGCGCGACCGCTTCGTCGGCGAAGTCCTTGGTGGGCACGAGCTTGCCCCGCCGCTGTATGCCATCGCACGTGATGAGCAGCTTGGCCTCGGCGTCCTGCAGTCTGGCCGCCACGGCTTCTGCCCCGAAGCCCGAAAAAATTGGTGTGTAGATGGCGCCGAGCTTGCCCAGCGCGAGCTGGGCGATAACGACTTCGGGGATCATCGGCAGGTACAGCCCGACCCGGTCACCCTTCGTGATGCCCAGCGACCGCAGCGCATTGGCACACCTGTTTGTTTCGGCGAGCAGCTCAGCGTAGGTCAGCGTGCGGACCGAGCCTTCTTCGCCCTCACAGATGAGCGCCGGCTTGTGCTTGCCAGCGTGTTTGTCCAGTGCGTTGTGGACGTAGTTGAAGGACCCACCCGTCCACCAGCGCGGCCACTTCACCCCCCGCGCCAGATCCAGCACTTGCTGGTACGGCGTATACCACTCCAACTCGAGGTCCTTGGCAACCGCGGCCCAGAACCTGGCGACGTCTTCCGTAGACCAGCGCAGCAGCTCGTCAAACGACGCCAGCCCGTGCCGATCCATAAACCGTTTGAGATTGCTGCGCGCCACGTACTCCGCGCTCGGTCGCCACGACACCTCGAGCTGTTCGGGCGAGACGGCGTCGTCGATCTGCGTCATGGCTCCATAGAGATGCTACTGTGGCCGCTTCATGGGCTGGCTCAATCGGGACGGCAAGATCCTGCTGCTGACGCGGACGCTGCGGTCCTTTGGGTATGGCTACCTGGCTGTTGTCCTGGCGGTGTACTTGAGCTTGCTCGGGCTGAACACGGTCGAGATTGGGGCGATCTTGACCGCGGCGCTGGCCGGGTCGGCGGCAATGAACGTGTTCTGGTCGTTGCGGGCCGATCGGTTCGGGCGGCGCAGAACGGTCATCCTGATGGGCCTGCTGATGTTCGTCGGCGGGGTGCTGTTCGCGATCAGCAACAACGTGTGGTTGCTGGTCGTGGCTGCGTTCAGCGGCACCATCTCAGCAACGTCATCAGAGGTCGGCGCGTTTCTGACCGTGGAGCAGGCGATCCTACCGCAGACCGCGCCGCCCGAGCGCCGCACATGGCTCTTCAGCATCTATGACCTGGCGAGCAACTTCGCCGGCGCGCTCGGCGCACTGTTCGCGGCAAGCGTCGCATGGTGGGCCGCCATGGGCCTGCCAGGGCCGGATGCCTACCGGCCGCTGTTTGCCATCTACGGCCTGATCGGCCTGCTGAATGTGCTGCTATTTAGCCGGCTATCGACCGCCGTAGAACTGGCACGGGTAGACGGCGACAAGCGCTTCATCGGCATCCATCGCTCGCGTGGCATCGTGGCCAAACTCTCGGCATTATTTGGGCTGGACGCGTTCGCGGGCGCACTCGTGGTCCAGTCGCTCGTCGCGTACTGGTTCTACCTGCGCTGGGGCTTGTCGCCCGAGATGCTCGCCGTCGTGTTCTTCTGGGTCAACGTCGTCTCCGGGTTGTCGTTTCTCGCGGTTGGGCCGATTGCCAGTCGCATCGGGCTGCTGCGCACGATGGTCTTTACCCACATGCCGTCGAACGTGCTGCTGATGCTGGTGCCGCTGGCGCCGTCCGCGCCGCTCGCCATCGGTCTGTTCTTGCTCCGAATGAGCGTCTCGCAAATGGACGTACCGACGCGCAAGTCGTACACGATGGCCGTCGTCGACCCTGATGAGCGCACCGCTACGGCTGGAATCACGAATACGGCGCGGACAATTGCCGCGGCCTTCGCGCCGATCCTGACCGGCGCCGCGTTCAGCGTGGCCGCGCTGGGTGTGCCGTTCTTCGTCGCGGGCGGGCTCAAGCTGGTCTACGACTCGCTGATCTTCGTCACGTTCAAGGACGTACATCCTCCAGAGGAGCAGCGTTAGCGGAATACGTCCCACGATGCGTTCTTCGGCGGATGCCACTGCGCCGCGACGGCCGGCAGGCGCGACTGCTTCCATCTACGGAAGCGTTCCGCCCTTCGGCGGTGCCGTGCGGAAGTGGCGTTCAATAGCCGCAATGCGCATCGCTCGGCTGCTCACGATAGTCGTGCCGCTACTGCTGGCGGCTCAGCCGGTCGCGGCGAGCGGCGATGGGTTTGTGCGTCTCTTCGACGGCCAGACGTTCACAAACTGGCAGCGGTTCAACGACCCGGGCGACGTGTTCAAGATCGAAGACGGCATGCTGCACGTGCTCGACGTGCCCGAGGGACCGCGCGACTTCGCCTACCTGATCACCGACCGCGAGTACACCAACTACCACTTCAAAGTGCGCTACCGCTGGGGCCAGAAGAAATTCGCGCCGCGGGCGTTCGACAAGCGCGACGCGGGCATTCTGTACCACGTGGTCGGGCCGGATGTGATCTGGCCGCGCAGCGTGGAATCGCAGATTCAGGAAGGTGACACGGGCGACATCTTCCTGGTTAGCGGCACGGGTGCGGCGACAACGGTCGCGCCCAACGTGGCGCTGCCCGAGCGCCAGTATCTGGCCGGCGGGGAGTTATACGCACAGATCGATGGCCGCGTTGTCAAGGCCGAGACCGTCGATTCGCTGACTGACTGGAACCTCACCGAAATCGTGGTTACCGGGACGGAGTCGGCGCACATCGTCAACGGCGTCGTCGTCGCACGAATGAGCGACATGACCGAGCCCGGTGCGACGCAACGGGTCCCACTGGATCGTGGGCGGATCCTGCTGCAGGCCGAGGGTGCTGAGATCTTCTACGACGCCGTCGAGATCAAGGAGTTCACCGACCTCGGCGTCCCCCCGCCGCCCGGCGGAAGCGTGTTGTTCGACAACATCGAGATGTGCCCCGGCTGCGGTGACCGCCGCACCGACACCACCTTCCAGGATTTCACGTTGCACGTCGAGTTCAACGTGCCACCGACCTCAGTGGGTGCCGCCGAGCAAGACAGAGGCAACTCGGGCATCTACCTGCAGGGTCGTTACGAGCTACAGGTCCTCGATTCCTTCGGCTGGCCCCTGGCCGATCAAAACGACGCCGGCGCCATCTATGGCCTCGAGGACGCCGCCGAAAACGCCGCCAGACCGTCGGGCACCTGGCAATCGTACGACATCACGTTCAGGTCCGCCCGCTGGGCGAACGACACCAAGACCGAAAGCGCGAGGGTCAGCGTCGTGTGGAACGGTGTCCCCGTGCACACCGAAATGGAGTTCGCAGGGCCCACAGCAGGTGGCGGCCCCGAGACACCCGCCGCGGGGCCGATTGTGTTCCAGGAGCATGGCCATGCCGTGCGCTACCGCAATGTCTGGCTGACGCCGCTGCAATAGGCGGCATGCGAGATGCATCGGCGTGTCGTGGAGGTCTCGACGACAAATGCGCTTCTCGACGCACAACTTCGGCCTGGCATTGGCCGTGCTGGCCGGGGTGGCCACGATCGCCCGCGCCATCTGGCCTGGCTCGGCGCCACAGGCCGAGTCGCTGAACTTTTGGCTGCCCCTGGCCATTCTGAGCGGCTGCGCTTTCCTGATCGCGGCGATGGTCGCCGATAGCCATGAGATCGTCGCCCGCGGCCTGCTGATCGTCGGTGGCCTGGCCCTGGTGGTGAGCGGCATCTACTTTGGCTTTGCCGCAGGCGGCGGCGGACGGAGCACGCTGGCCGTGATCGCCGACGTGATCCCGGGCCTGCTCGCGCTGGTCAGCGGCGTGACGATCGGCCGGGTTCAGCGCGGCGCCTTCCCGTGAGCTAGCCGTGCAGCGGCGTCGGCTGCTTCGAACCGAAGCGGTTTGACGCATGCACTACGCGAGGTACACTGGCCACTCTCGGGCGCGTTGAAGCTGCCGGCCGTGGCGGCGCGGGAGCTTTGGCGTCGCGGCGAGATGGTTCTTTGACCTCGTGTGAGCACGTTTGCTCAAGAAAGGGGGAGGTCAGATGCCGGAACAGGACGGTTCAGCGGGCGAACAGCCGACCCAGGCGGGGAGCGGTCCGTCAGCTGACGAGCAGGTGAAGCCGGTCGTTACGCGGCTCGCGGCGACAGCCATCGTCGCAGGCGGTGTCGCGGTCGCTACTCGGCAGAACACGGCCACCGCGCCGCAAGTGGCGCAGACAGCGCCCGGCGGTCCGGCAGTTGCCGTCCCACCAGCGGCGGCGCCCGTGACGGCGCCACAGCAACAGGCGCAGCCGCAGGCTCAAGCACCCGCCCAGCAACCGGCCCAGGTCGGTGCGCTGCCCAGGCATATGCGCCGCGTCACCCTCAACATCGACGGCGTGAGCCGCGAAGTGGTGGTGGACGTGCGCGAGAGCTTGTGGACGACCGCGACGCAGAAGCTCGGTTTGAACGTGACAAATCTGGGCTGGACATGCGCGGCATCATCATCGTCTCAGGGCCATAGGCGCTGTGCCACTTCGCTCACGCGGCGCAGCTTGGCTTCTTGTTCTTCGTACGTCAGGCTGTTGCCGATGCCGGCTGAGTTGAAGCCGCATTGTGGGCTGATGGCCAGTCGCTCCAGCGGCACGTGCTGCTCGGCCTCGTGGACGCGCTTCGTGAGGGCGTCCGTAGCTTCGAGGGCGCCGCGCTTCGTCGTGAGCAGCCCGAGAACAACTGTGGTGTTGGGCCGCACGTGGCGCAGCGGTGCGAACTCGCCCGCGCGGTCCGTGTCGTACTCCAGCAAGAGTGTGTCGATGTTGCGCAGCCGCTGGAAGGCTGGCCCGAGTGGCTCGTAACCGCCGCTGGCCGACCAGATCCCACCCGGCCCATTGCCGCGGCACACGTGCACCGCCCGGGTCACACCGTTGAGGCCCTCGAAAGCAGCGCTGTCCAGTTCCGCATCCGCCAGCAGCTCGGCGTCCAGATCGTGCCCTTCCTGCTCCAGCACCTGGCGCACGTCAGCATCGACATAGAACTGGCCATAGTTGGGCGCATCCAGCTGGATGTAGTCACAGCCGTGCTCGATTAGCGGCTGCAGCACGTGCTGGCGCAGCAATGCCGTGACGTCGGCCAGGAACTCGTCTACCGTTGGATAGGCTGCCCGCGAGTACTCTGGGTGCCAGAACACGCGATGGTAGCTCGGCGCCGGCAACGAATACTTGGTGCGCGCGCGGGCATGCGCCTTCAGGAAGGGGAATTCGCGGCCGACGAGGTCGTGCGCATAGCGCAGCTTGTCGGTCACGAACGCCCGCGGCACATTCGCCCGGAAGCGCACGAACTGGCCACTGTCATCGCGCCAGAACGCGAACCAGCCCGGTTGCTCGGGAACGCGGTACTGGTAGCCAGTCAGCGGCGCAGGATGCAGCCGATCGGCCACGATCGGAATCGTCGTGATCCATGACTGCCGCCGCATCTCGCCGTCGGTGATCACGTCCAGGCCCACCCGCTCTTGCATTCCGATCGCCTCGCGCACCGCGCGGTCCTCGATTGCTTCGAGCTCGTCGGCGCTCAGTTGTTCGGCGAGGCGCGCCTCGCGCGCCTGTTTCAGATACTCGGGACGCAGCAGGCTGCCAACGGTCTCGGCGCGGGGCAGGGCCATGTAGCCAGAATGCCACAAGGCGTACACTCCGGTTCGCTATGACCGAGCTCAGCGGCACCCTGGATGGCATTGGCCTGTTCGCGCTTCTGAACTTCCTCGGCGGGCTCAAGGCTCGCGGCCGATTGGCCATCACGGACCGCGAGCTCAGTGGCACGTTGTACGTCTCGGACGGCCGAGTCGTTGGCGCTGCGTTTGGCGCCGACACGGGTGAGGTCGCGCTGGACGCGATCGGGCTCGCGCTTGGCCAGGGCCGATTCGATTTCGCCGACGACGTCACGGAGCGGCCGGCGAATATGACCATGGACGCCGCCGAGCTCCAGCGGCATCTCGAGCAGCTCGCAGCCGAACGGCAGCGCATCATGAGCGGCATTCCCTCACTCGACGCGGTGCCGGTCGCCGTGATGGACGGACCCGACGATCAGCCGATCTCGCTCGATCGCGGCACGCTCAAACTGCTCTTGCGCTGCGATGGCCGCGCCTCGGTCCTCGCGCTCGCGCGCGACGGCGGGCTGCTGAACACGCTCAAACGCCTGGCGAACCTGCACGAGCTGAAGCTGATCGAGGTCCCGCGGCAAGCGGAGCCCGAACCAGTCGACGGCGAAACGATTGTGCTTACTCGGCCGACGTCCCTTCCGGATTCACCGGAAGGCGCGCTGGCGCCGCCGCCCGCTCCTGAGCCGGCCGAGAGCGCTGGCCATCCACGTCGGCCGTGGTGGCAGGGCGAGAGTCCGTAGCCGCCGGATCGGTGTGACCGCGCCGGAAGGGCACATCGTGCACGAAGAGCCCGGCCACGAAGCCCGATGCCATCACCGCGGCACAGCACACAAAAACCCAGCGCAGCGCCGCTGCTAGGGCCGCCGGCTGCGGCACGACCTCGGGCTGCGGCATGAGCTTCCAGACCAAGATGCTGCCCAGCACGGCGCTGCCCAGCGTGCTGCCGAGTGCGCGGCTGAACTGGACCAGCGACGTCACCACGCCCAGGTCGGCGTAGCTCGCCGCATTCTGGGCGGCGCGCGCAGCGCGAGGACTGCTATCGGGGCACATGGCAGCCTTGCACACCCCACGTAGCTCATTGCCGGCTCCGGCTAAGTCGCGGCTAAGCGGTGCCAGTGCATGGTCACGGCAAATGCGTGCAACGCCCGAATCACACTCGCGCAACGCGGCGTACCTAGTGAGCTGAACCATGCACTCCGCGGCACAGCGCATCGATCACACGGCCCTCGGCTCCGTCATCGAATCCCTCGTCAGCGCACACGCGCCCTCCCTGGAGCGGCGTGCATTGGCAGACGTCCTGCGCGAGCTAGGCGAGCAACTGATCGACCGTGCCCAGCGGCTCAACGACGACGCCGGGGACCGCCGCGCCCTGATGCGCGTCGTCGCATCGTCCAATACGCGCCTGCCGCTCACGCAGCGCGAGCGCGAGGTCGCCATCCGCATCGCCCAGGGCTACAGCAATCGCCAGATTGCCCGCGAGCTGGTCATCACCAACAGCACCGTCGAGCGTCACGTCGCCAATATCCTGAGCAAGCTGGGCATGCGCTCGCGTTCGCAGGTGGCGGTGTGGGCCGTGCGCGCCGGCCTGGCCGAGGTCGGCTAGCTAGGTCCCTGCCAGGCGCCTCACGACGGGCTGCATGGCGTCGATCGCGCCGACGTTGATCACGGGATAACTCAAATCGAATTCGTCCCGGTTGCGCTGGAGCTTGCCGACGATAGCCTCCGCGCTGCCTACCAGTGCGCTGGGCATCTCCTCGACGATCTGCACCGTGGTCCGCATCTGTGCGGCCAGTGTTTCCAGGGTGGTGCTGACGTCGTCGGTGATGCGCGGGATGCACAGTACACTCAACTCGATCTGCTCGTAGCGCTCGCCCGAGGCTTCGCGGACTGTCTGGAGTTGCTCGGCAAACGAGACGCCGAGCCCGCGATTGCCGCCCATGCTGATGCCGACGGGCGGTCGGTCAGGAAAGTTGATGATGTCGGCGAAGCGCGCTGCCAGGCGCAGCATGCGTTTGCCGTTGGCGCCAATCAAGATCTTCGGCTTGGCTTTGGGCACCGCCTCGAGGCCGTCGACCCGGTAGAACTGGCCGCTGAAGGTCACGGGCTCGCCCGCGAAGAATGTCTGCATGATCGTCAGCGCCTCTTCGAGCCGGCTGACGCGGACGCCAGGTCGATCGAACGGTAGCCCGGTGGTCGTGTAGTCGGCCTCGTTCCAGCCGGCGCCGATGCCAAACTCGAACCTGCCGTTGGTGAGCATCTGTACCGTGGCCGCTTCCTTGGCCAGCGCGGCCGGATGGCGAAAGTCGTTGTCGAGCACGAATGTGCCCACCTTCAGCTGGGTCGTCACGGCGGCCGCCGCCATCACGGCCGGCAAAGGCGCGAGTTGCTTGCCGAAATGGTCGGCGACGAACAGCGTCGAATATCCCTGGTCTTCCGCCTTACGCGCCAACTCCCGCCACTCCGCGCCCGTGTCCGCCCGACTGGCCAACAGCCCAAAGCGAATCCGCCGCCTCACGGCCGTCACACCCATGCCCAGAGGCCCGCGCCGCATGCCGCGGCGCCGTTCAGTCGGCGAACGATGCGGTGGAGCCCGGCCGTTCCGTATCGGCAATGAACCGCGTGCGCAGGTCTTCAGTGGCATCCCACCAGTTCGCGTCGCGCGGCAGCATGACACCGCCGCTGCGCTGGCGATAGACCTCGGGCGCGTCAACTCCGGGTGGGACGGTCCCATGGTCTTGCAAGGCGCGGGCGACCTCGATCATCCGCCGCCGCGTCCGAATGATCAGCGCGTCAGTAGAGCCCAGGTGCTCAGAGGTGCGGTCGAAGATGGGCCCCATGCTCTCAGTCACGGCCATGTCCTGCTGGCGAATGCCAGGAATACCCGTGTAGCTCTTCCACGCGCGCTGTGCTGCGCGATCGATCAGGTAGTCATTAGCCATGTTCTGGACCATGTTGAACCGGCCATACCAATCGGTGGTGTTCGGCTTGAACCACTCACCAGGTCGAGGCGCTGGCGGCCGCCCCTCGGAACCACGCCCTTCCACCGGCAATTCCTCCGGGTCCATGAGCCCGTAGCCGATTTCCCAGTGCAACGTGTGCTCGTCGTCCATGGGCACATACGCGGCGAAGCGCGCCTGCTGACCCATCACACCGGCCGGGATCATGGCGTAGAAGGGAAACAGCATGTGCGCGATGCGCCAGTAATACGCGTCCTCACCAGCCGGCCGCCGCGCACCGTAGGACGTGCCATACGGCGTATCGATAACGATGAACCGAGGCGCAGGATTCGAGGCGATGAAGTAGTCGAAGGTGCCCGGGACAGTGTCCTCAACCCGGGTAGCGCCAGAGTGCAGAAAGGCCTGATGCACCGTATCCATCTCGCCTTCCCAGCCCTGCATCCAGTTGCACGGCCGGTGAATGATCGAGATGACCTGGTTCTCAAGACCAAGCATGTTCGCTTCGAAATCGGGCAGCGGCGGCGGCACCGAGCGCGGCCCCATGTAGGCCCAGATGATCCCGTTCCGCTCGCGCGTCGGATAGGCGACCGCCTCGACTTTGGTCTTGAAGTCCGACTCGGCCGGCTCGTTCGGCATGTCGACGCATTGGCCGCGCACGCTGAACTTCCAGCCGTGATAGACGCACCGCAGCCCTTCTTCCTCGCTCCGACCGAAGAACAAAGAAGCGCCACGATGCGGGCAATTGTTCTGTATCAGTCCGACCTGGCCAGTCGAAACCCGGAACCCGATCAGATCCTCGCCTAGCAGGCGTGCGCGCAGTGGCGGGCAGTCCGGGCCCGGCAGCTCATCCGAGCGAATCGCTGGTAGCCAGTACTCGCGCATTACCTTGCCCATGGGCGTGCCAGGTCCGATGCGACATAGAAACTCGTTGTCCGCCTTGCTCAGCATGCTGCCGTTCTCCCGCGCAGCGGCCAATGGCCAGCTCAAGGGCATGGTAACGCGCGGGCCCGACGTAGGATGCGGCCATGAGTAACGGTCAGTGGAGTCCGCCGACACGTCAGGCGTTGCCGATCGTGTTAGTCCGAGGGTTCGGCGGACTGGGCGTCGAGGACGAGAAGCGGATCGCCTATCAGGGCTTCAACGACGGCACTGTCTACCCCGGCAAACGCGGCGAGAACTACATCTACGAAGGCCTCATCCTGCGCTTCTTGAAGTCCTTCTGGCAGTACCAGGATGCCACCAACGTGGTCGGGTATTACTCGCGGCCAATTCAAGACCCAGGTCGCCTGCCTGAGGAGCTAAGCTCGCTCGATCCCGGTTTCTTTTCCGGCGACAAGGTCGTCATCGACCCAGGGATGGCACTCCACCTGGTCAAGAGTCAGGCCGATCCGCGGCGCACACTGTGGGTCTACCGCTATTACGACCTCGACGATCGGCAGTTCGAGGTCTATGGCAACGCGCTCGTTCGCCTGATCGACTTCATCTGCGCGCTGATCGCGCTGCACGATCCGACCGTGCCGCCGAAGGTCAACATCATCGCCCATTCGATGGGCGGCCTGGTCGTGCGCCAGGCCCTCCAGCGGACGTATCCGGGGCGCATGGCGACGTGGCAAGCCAATGGCAGTCAAGGCACCGCTCCGGCCATGGCCGACGACTGCATCAACAAGGTCGTCACGCTCGGCACGCCCCACCAGGGCATCGCGTTTCAGGTCATCAAGAACTGGATCGGCGACGCCGCGAACGAGCTCAAGCACTTCGAGCCTGAGTTCCAGAAGGATCCCGCGAACCAGGAGTCGTTCGTCCATTTCGGGGAGCACTTTCCGCTCGAGCGCCTGCTGACCGTGGTCGGCACCAACTACCGCACCTATGGTCAGGGCGCGGCAGTCGCGCTCAATCGCCTGTTCAGCATGAGTCGCGAGTTCGGTCTGGCGTACAACCGCAGCGACGGGCTGGTCACACAAGACTCGGCCCAGGTCCCGGGCGCGCCGCGCACCTTCGTCCACAAGTGCCACGGCGGCATGGACTCGCTCGTCACGTCGCGCGAAGCGTTCGAAGTCGCGACGCGCTTCTTCTTCGGCAACATCCGCGCGCGACTGCGTCTGGCCAGCGCGCGCATCACGCGCGGCAAAGACCTGTTTGGCAAGAGCGAGTTCTACATTGGCGTGCGCATCAAGCCGCGCCAGGTCGATTTCGAGCTCTTTCATCAGAGCGCCGAGGCCGAGAACTGCTACGGCCCGTTCTCTGAGCAGGATCTATCCGATGGCCAGCCCAGGTTGGAGTGGGCCGGCCCGTCACGCTTGATCTGGGAGGGGTACCTCGACGTGCGGCCGATCCTCGACGATCCAAGCCGCACGACGAAAGACATGGTGTTGCGACTGGACGTCTACGTCGGCGAGCGCGACCTGCTGGGCATCGGCTTCTCCGACAACGTGATCTTCAGCCGTCAGGTTTACGTGCGCGCACTGCTCCAGCCCGAATTCGGCATGTTTCTGCACCTGGACGAGGGCTTTGTCACTGACCCGAACAGTGGCACGCCGATGCGTCGCGGCGGTGAGGGCTGGCTATTCGACGTCGCCGGCGACGGCTTCGAAGCGACGTTTCGGGTCGAAATCGAGTGGGTCCCTGAGGTGGGCGCGCCGCTGCCGTACGGCACCTGAGGTGGCACGCTTCGAAGCGCTCACGGTCGACGAGCTGCGCGCCGTAGTGGCCCACGAGTTCGGCCATTACAAGAACCGCACCGGCCCGCTCACGCGCACGGTGTAGCGCGCGACACGGACCTTCCCCACGCGGACGTTCGTTTTCCGCCGCCACGAGCCGATTGGCGAGCACAACAGCCACCGCGGTCGCATGTCCTCGGACGCACCACTGTAGGGCGCGATACACGACGCCCAGAGCTTGGCTCCGCCCACGGCGCTTTGTTATCCTTAGTGCTCGTCAAGCGGAAGTGGCGCAGCGGTAGCGCACGTCCTTGCCCCCGAAGAACGCAGTGGTGCGGCCGCTGCGGCCTTGCGTTCGCGTGTTCGTTGCCCCGTGCGGTCGCGACATTTGGTATCCTCGAGGCTCGTCTAGCGGAAGTGGCGCAGCGGTAGCGCACCTGCTTGCCAAGTAGGGGGTCGCGGGTTCGAATCCCGTCTTCCGCTCCTTCGTTCGGGCCGTAGGCCGATTCGTGGTTGTCAACGCGTAAGGCTGCGCCCAACGTATCCCATCGGTCTGCCCGTTGCCCGGCCGCTCCAGCCGTAGTGCCGCCAGTTGCCTGGCCGGAATGTCTGTGATCGGTACCAGGTAGGCAGCATCGAGCTCCGGGCACTGGACGGCGACCAAGGCGGATGGCGAGCTGTTTGACTGGCGCGGCGTCATCATCATGGGCGTTCAGGACGCGCGGATCAGCCAGGCTCGGCTGTGCATGGAGCCGACGGAATTCGCTGGCGCGGGTATCGATGCCGCGGTGCGGGAGGTGCGCGAGGGTTAGAGCCAGCGCGTCATCAGGTAGCGCTCGTGGTCCGCGAAGCCCTGGCGGCGATAGAGGGCTTGCGCGCGCGAGTTGTCGTGGTCGACTTCGAGATGCAGGGCGTGTACGCCGTGACTACGGCAATATTCGGCGGCGAACTCCACAGCAGCAGTGCCGAGGCCCTGGCTGCGCTGGTCGGGCAGCACGAATAGCTCGTCGATGAAGGCGTCGCGGCCGCCGTACTCGAGGCTGTAGCCGAACGCCACCACGACATAGCCCACAGCCACGGAGCGAGCGGCGATGAGCGACGCGAAGCCGAACCGGGGCTCGTCCAGTAAGGCGAGCAGCGCGGCGCGAGCGCGATCAGCGTTGAACGGGATGCGGTCCTGGGCGTAGAGCTCGGCCATCATGCCCAGCACGACATCGACGTCGCCAGCGATCACGGGTCGAAACTCAGGGGTCATAGGCAAGAAAAAGCCCGAAGCTCACAAGGAGCTCCGGGCTCGTGGCTGGGGGCACTGGTTGAGTCGTCCCGCCCTGAGCCGAGTCCAGCCTGTTGGGTGTCAGCGGGGACAGCTAGCAAAACGCACAGACCGCCGCGCGTATTCCCGATAAAACCAACTCAGGGAGTGCGAATCGCGATCTGGTCGAGCGCCACCTGGTTCCCGTCACCCCCGACGAAGACGCCGACGTTGCCAACCGCAAGCGACGCGTCCTCACGCGCGGCGACCTCCTCGCCGTTGACAGTGAGCGACAAGCGCGGGCCAATGGCCTTCACGGTGAGCTCGTTTGTCGCGCTGCCCGGCTTTACAGCACTCGAGCGCTGCCACGGCACGAGGTCGACCCAACTCGTTCCTTCGCGGCGCCAGATGCCGACCTCGCCCTTATCGCCAACCTCGAGCACGTAGTAGCGGCCCTGCTGGTTCGCACCATCACGCGGTGCGGGACCCTGGTCGCGCACGATGATGCCGTAGCCGCCGCCGGCGGGGCCGCCGACCTTGCGGAACGACGCGGTCACGACCAGGTCCTGCAGGATCTCGCCAACGGCCGGTACGCCGATGGCCACGAACTGGCCCGCCTGACGCGGCGCGATGCGATAGCTGCCGCCTGTGATCCAGGCGGTGCCTTGCTGATTGTTCGGCCAGTTGCGCGCGTTGTCGTCGAACGATTCGTCGAGCAGTGTGCGCGGTGCGGGGGGCCCGGCGGTCGCCGGCGCCGTCGCGGGCGGCGACGTCGGCTGCGCCTGAGGTGCGGCCGCGGGCTGCGCCACGGTCGTCGTCTGGGGCTGCGGCACGGATGTCGGTGCGGTCGTCACGGCAGCGGCACCGGCAGCAGCCGGCTCGACCGCGGCACGCGCCGCGGCGGTGGGTCGCGCCGAGGGCAGCTCCGAGACCGGTGTGCCTTCCAGCGCCGCGTTGGCATTGGGCAGCGCCGACATATCGACGCTGGTTTCGTCGGTGAAGAACTCGCCCATGTGCGGCGCCAGGAGGACCGCGACCAGCGCGATCACCATGAGCACCATCCCGCCAGCAGCAATGGTGGTGGTCGGCAGGTTCAGATTGGCGAATGGACCACGGCGGGGTTTCGCCTCCGCTGCGGCGACGGCGGCACGCGCGGTGACCTTGGGGGGCTCGAATGGCTCCGCGGGGGAGGGCTCGATCACCGCGGCGGTGGCCGTGGCACCGCGCGTCGGCCGGCCGCGCAACGGCGTCGGCTCCGTCGCATCGCTCTTGCGCGTGACAGGAGTCGTGCGATGCAGCCGCGCTGGCTCGACGACGCTGCCCTGTGTTTCGGCGCTGGCGGCGACGCGCGTGCCTGACGGACCGCGTCCGCCGATGGGCAGACGCACGATGCGCGGATCCGCGGCGGGCGCTGACTCAGTGGCAGGCGACGTAGGCGCCACGGGCGCACTGGCGACGGCCTCTTGCTCGCCCACTGGCCGCGTCGTGCTCAGGCCGGCCATCGCCAGACGCGGGCAGGTGCCGAATTGATTGCTGAGGCACAGCTCGCGCTGCTGATCCAAAGACAGCGGCAGCGGTGCGCCGGCCGCGAAGCAGCGGTGCAGACGGGTTGGTCGGCCGAATGAGCTGCTCGGATCGTCTTCGAAACCCAGGTTCGGACAGTGCGCTTCGGTCACCGCGGCTTCGGAAACGGCCGAGCCGCTCGGCGTAACGGCCTTGCTGTCACGCGTCCGCGGAGTCCGCGAGGCGAGCGGCTCGAGCGGCCTGGTCCCGCGCACGGTCGGCTCGCTTCCCTTCGTGTCACGGACGGTGCGCTCGACGGACTTGCTCTGGGGGGTCGTCTCGACAGTCTTCGACGCGGATTCGCGTAGCGCCGGCAGGCGCACCAGCCCGACTTCGGACAGACTGGCGACTTGCCACAGCGCCTCGAAGGACCCGCGGACTCCGATGATCTCGCGCACACTGCGCTTACCGTCAATCGCGAGCAGCGTCTGGAGCGTGCCGCGGTCGAGTGGGACGGTTTCTTCGGCCGCCGACTCGTCGTCCTGCGGGACGAGCTGCGGGACGGCATCGAGCGACGGCAACATCGGTCCGCCATTGGCGGTGCGCTGGGCGAGCTCGTCGAGGTGCGCGTGCAGCGCTTCCTGGGTGAGCAGGACGTTCGACTCGCCTTCGAGCCGAGCTTTATCGTCGAATACGAACGAGGCGCCGGGCAACGCGAGTATGAGCGCGTCGAGTGCGGCGAGCCCCTTGCGCGATCCAATGGAGGCGCTCACGATCTGGCCGGCGTCGAACTGGATCTCGCCGCGCCAGTCCTGGTGCGTGATTCGCAGGCAGCCGGCCTTCTGCAGAGCGGCCAGGAAGCGCACGATGGCAGGCAGTCCAACCCCCTCCAACGTGCCACTGAGTTCCGTCATTGACGAGCGCCTCCGCCGGGCATACGACGCGCATCCTAGGCCGGCAATGTTGAGCCGGTGCCCGCCCGCGATTCGAGGCCGGTTGAGTTTTGGTTGAGTGGCGCTGCGTCCTCTGGGCTAACGGCTGCGCCAGGTGCCGCCAAAGCGCTGGCTCGGCGCTTCGTGCGACAGCGGATCGTCGCCGCCGCCGGACGTGTTCTCTGAAGTGTCAACCGAAATCGAATAGCCGCGGCCGCGGACGGTGATGATCACGGGTGCGCGGCGTGAGGCGCGGCGGAGCTTCAACCGCAATCGACCGATGTGGACGTCGATCAGATGGCCGGTCCCAAGGTCCTGATAGCCCCACACGATCTGGCCGAGTGTTTCCCGCGACAGCACGTCGTCGAGATGAGTCGCGAGCGCGACCAGCAGGCGATATTCGGTGGGGGTCAGGTGCACGGGCTGGCTTCCGAGCGTGACGCTGCCGCGGGATTGAGAGATCGCCAGCTCGCCGACGCGGATCTGGTCTGACGGTGGCGCGTGCAGATCGCGCGCGCGGGCCGCGCGCCGCAGCACGGCCTCAATGCGCGCCTCGAGCTCGTCGAGGTCGAAGGGTTTGGCCACGAAGTCGTCAGCGCCGAGTTTCAAACCCAGCACGCGGTCGACCTGTTCCTGTCGGGCGCTGCAGATGATGATGGGCGCATTGGTCAGTCCCTTGAGGGCGGTGGTGAGGACCAGGCCATCGGTGTCGGGCAGCATCAAATCGAGCATGATCAAGTCGGGATGGAGGTGCTGGATGAGCGCTCTCGCTTCTGCGCCCGTATCGACCGCGGTGACGCGATAGCCACTGTTCTCGAGAGCCTTCGAGAGGGCACGTGCTGTATCGGCATCGTCTTCGACGAGCAAGATATTCGCGGCCACAGTGCTACCCTCCCGCGTCTCGGCAGGCGAACTGTATTCCCCGTAACGATTCTTTACTCGCGCGTGTTACGTACATCAGCCCTCAGTCCAGACCCAGTTGGCTCTGGTTGTACTGTGGACAGACCGCGGACAGCGTCGCGCAAACCGTTTTGCGGCGGCAAAGAAGTACCTTTGGCTGGCCAAATCCACCCGTTTGGGGGCTCTCTCCTGGCCGCCGAAGCCCGATAGTCCGTCTCCGACGAGTGTCACCCCCGCACGGGTGAGCTGGCCGAAAGTACTTCCGAGTGCGTAGGAGGCAGGACGAATGGGGTTCTTCGCAAGCTGGTGGGAGCGCGTTCCCGTCAAGCAAGTGGCCACGACGATCGTGATGTTGGCGGTTGTGAGCGCGATTGGCGTGCAAATCGGCGGCATGCAGCGCACGTCCATCGGCGCCAAGGTACACGTGTTCTTCAAACCAACGGGCGAGGTCTGGGGCTAATCAGCCTCCACGCGGAGGCGCACGTCGCCTCCGCACCGTACAAAACGATGCGCCCGCTGCTCAAGGCATACGTCGCGTTGATCGCCAGCGTGGCGATGCTGCTGCTCGCGTCCGACATGGTCGCGCTGCACAGCTGGAGCCACGGCTGGTCCATCGAGCTCGCCGTCGGCCTGCTGGTTTTGACCGTGCTCGGCGAGCACTTCCAGTTCGAGGTGCGCCGCGGCTGGTACACCAACTGCAGCGCGGTGCCGCACCTGGCCGCGGCATTCTTGCTGCCCCCCGCGGTGGCGATGCTGATTGCCATGATCGGCGCCGGTGCACGCGCGCTGCGCTATCCGCTGCCGCCGCTGAAGCTGCTGTTCAACGCGGCCGCGATCTCATTCTCTGTGGTCGCCGCGGCGCACGTCGTCGGACCGCTCGGCGGGCCAGAGCTGGTGCGCTCGGGCGGCGCGTGGTCCGATCCGCTCGCGGCGATCGTGGCGAGCGCGACGTACTACTCGCTGTCAGCGGCGACGGTCGCCCTGGCGGTTGCGTTGGATCAGCGGCGGCGGTTCCTCGACGTGATCCGCGGCAAGTTCGGCTTCAAAGCCGTCGGCGAGGTCGGCCTCGGGCTCGTCGGCTCGATGCTAGCGGCGATGCTGACCAGCGCGCCGAATTGGGCGCCGATGCTCGCGGTGCCCGCGGGCCTGCTGTACTTCGCCAAACGCTCGATGGATCGCGCCGATCGTCGCTCGCACAATCTGGCTGTGACGAGCTCGGTTGGCCGAGCCGTGGCGGGCACGCTCGATCCGGAGCGCGCGTTCGAGGCGATCACCTCGCGCCCCGTGCTCGACGGCCTCAAGCTTGACGGACTGGCCCTGCTGCCGCTGGGCGACGCCGCGACCTTCGGCGAGCATGTCGTGGCCGAGGTCGATCTACCATCGCTGCGCGCGGTCGTCGTTCGAGAAGTTGCGTTACGGCCGCGGGTGTTGGAAATTCACGCTGGCGCGTCGGCGTCGCTCAGCTGGCTGCCCGAGGAGGTGCGCAAGCTGCGCCTGGCAGCGGTGGCCATTCCGTTCGGCGCGGGGGCGGGTCGCCCGGTGGGCGTGCTCATCGGCTGGCGCGATCTGCTCGCGGGCCGGCCGGTGTTCCTCAATCAGGAGGAGCAGCTGGTGCTCAAGACGCTGGCTGACTACGCCGCCGTCGCGTTCGAGACCGCCCGACTGGCCCACGAAACGGCGCGACTGCACCACGAGGCGGGTCAGGCCGAAGCGCAGCGCGAGATGGAGTCGCTGCGCGAGGTGACGCGGCTCAAGGACGAATTCCTTGGCCAGGTGTCGCACGAGCTGCGCACGCCGCTAACGATCATTCATGGCTACTCGGAGCTCATGGTTGACGGCCTGATCACCCATGAGGACGAAGCCCTGGTGCGCCAAAGCGCCGAGGAGATCCACGCCAGCTCGACGCTGATGCTGCGGCTCGTCGACGATCTGCTCGACACATCACGTTTGGACGCCGGACGGATCGAGCTCAAACGCGAGGACGTCGCAGGTGATGAACAACTTGCTGTCCAACGCGGTGCGCTACTCCTCGCCAGGGACGGAGATTCGCGTCGGCGGAGTGGTACTGGGTGATGGATCGGTCGAGATCCAGGTCAGCGATCGAGGCGCGGGCATTCTGGCCGAGGATTGCGAGCGGATCTTCGAGAAGTTTTATCGCGGCAAGGACGGTTCGACGCTGGCGGTACGTGGCACCGGCCTGGGCCTGGCCGTGGCGCGGCAGCTGGTCGAAGCGCACGGCGGGAGGATTGGCGTGCGCAGCACGGTCGGCGAGGGCTCGACATTCTGGGTCCGCCTGCCTGCGTTGGCTGGGTTGTCCGCGGCGTCGGCGCTGTCCGCTGCTGCTTAGCTTCTCGGTTGGCCGCGCCCTCGTCGGGACTGGGGCCCGCTCTAGTCTGGGGCCGGCCGCGTCACTGGTTCGGCGCGTGTGGCCGCGCGGCTGCGTCCGCCCGAGCCGAGGTGCAGCACGTTGCCAATGACCGTCGGCACATCGCGGCTGGCGCGCCGCAGGTGCCTCCACAGCGGCTCACCGTGCGAGTGGTATACCGCCGCCGTCGGCTGGTAGGCGATCAGGTAGCCCCGCTCCTGCATGCTGCGCACCCAGGCGATGTCCTCGGCGCCGCCGACGCGCTCGTCGAAGGGGTGCTCGAGCCACAACGCACGCCTGAATGCACCATTGGCGTTCGAGAACAGCGGTCGATGCGCCAGCAGCTTCGGCGTGTCGCTGAGCAGACCGGTCAGCCGCATGCCCGCGAGCTCGAGAATGGTGGCGTTCGCGCGTGGCAGTTGCCGACCGTAGACGCCCGCGACGCGCGCTCGGCCGAACGGCTCGACCAGTGCGCTGAGCCATTCGGGCCCGGCGGGCAGCGAGTGCGCGCTGAGCGTGGCGACGATTTCGGCGTCGACATTCGCGACGCCGAGGTTCAGGGCATAGCCGTACGTGAACTCGTCGGGTCGGATCTGGATGAGGGTGGTCGGGAACGGGCGCACGATGTCCTGAGTCCCATCCGTGGAGCCGGAGTCGACGACGACGACCTGGCGGGGCCGGAGTGCACTGGGCTGGAAGATCGCGGCGAGGGTCGCGCCGATGAACCGCGCCTCGTTTTTGGCGCGGATGACCACGGACACGCTCGGCATGATGAGCGGGCGCTGGTCCCAAAGGCTCGGTGCAATGCTCAGAACTGGATCCCCCGCGACAGAGCTGGCGCACCAGCGGCCAGCATTCTAGCTGCCCGTGGGTCTGTGAGCCGTGCGTCAATCAGATTGTGCGGTGTGGGCGGCCCTCGCCGGTCGGTAAAGTTGTTGAGTAGAATTGCGAGCGCCTTTCACTGGCCTGCTGGCCGGCCGTCCGGCCTCGTTGGCGCGGCGAAGGCCGTAACCGCATATCGCGTGGTGGGCGTAGCTCAGTTGGTTAGAGCGCCAGGTTGTGGCCCTGGAGGCCGCGAGTTCGAGTCTCGTCGCTCACCCCATTTCAGGCCGCGTGACGGTTCCGTCCATTTTGTGACACAGGAATGACGGTTCGCGTGACGCTTTTTGGCCTTCCCGTGACGGTTCGCGTGACGGTGCCTCTGGAAACTGGTCAGCAATGATCAGATTCTGCAAGGCGTGCGCCCGCAACCTGCCTGCCAGCGAGTTCGGATTCAAGAACCGAGCGCGTGGCGTGCTGCACACCACTTGCCGCGAGTGCAGGCGCAGATACTTTCGCGAGTACAACGCCCATGATCGAGCGAAGCTCATCGGCCGCAGTCAGATCCGGAACGCGGCGGAGCGGCAACGTCAGCGTGAGCGGAGCCTCGAGTACTTGCGCACCCATCCATGTGTCGATTGCGGCGAGACCGATCCGATCGTCCTGCAGTTCGATCACCGCGACCCTGCTACCAAAGCGTTCAATGTTGGCGATCTGCTGAGGCGGCGGACGGCGTGGGGTAGAATCGAGGCCGAAATAGCAAAGTGTGTCGTCCGTTGCGCCAACTGCCACCAGCGGCGAACGGCACGACAATTCGGCTGGTACCGGCTTCTGCCGGCGCCTGCGCCCGTAGCTCAATGGATAGAGCATCAGCCTTCGAAGCTGGGGGTTGGGGGTTCGAGTCCCTCCGGGCGCGCTCTTCTACCGCTGCCGCACGACCCACGCGCGGTGCCGCGGCTCAGCTATTGGCCGCTGGTGGCGGCGCTCCTGCTCGCACTGACCGCGACCAATCCGGCGCAGGCTAAATCTGAGGCTGAGCCTGCCAGCACGGCGTGTCCGACCGGCCTGGCGCCGCCCCTGGTGCCGCAAGTCATCCTGCTGATGGCCGTGCTCGGCCAAACCATGGGCGAGCCCGTGGAGTGCGTCCACGGCAACATCGAAAACGGTGACCTGCTGCAGCAGACCAGCACGGGCTTGCTGATCTACCGCACGCTGAGCGGCACGGCGGTGTTCACCAATGGCTACGTGCATTGGGCGATGACGCCAGATGGGTTGCTGCGCTGGCTGGGCAGCGGTCTGGATCCACCGTGGGTGGAGTTCGTGTCGGTCTCGGGCGCGGCGCCCGGTGGCCCGGCAAGCCTCGTGGTGCGCACCAGCCCACGCGCGACGTGCTTCATCGACTACGTGACGCCGTCGGGCAGCGCGAGCCGCGCAACGGGCCTGGAGATGCGTACGGCGGATGACGAGGGGCAGGTGGCCTGGACGTGGCACATCGGACCGAGTACGCGCCGCGGCACGGGCCAGGTCACGGTCAGTTGCGATGGCGCCAGCGCCCAGGAGGTGTTGTCCGTGGACTGACTCGCATACCTCTCGCCGCGGGAATGGGTGACCAGCCCCTGTCGCGACAGCCGGCACGCGGTCTGCCTTTTCGACGACCAGGAGGTTTGCCAAAACCAATCATGCCCAGAGCCTGGTCGAACAAGGACGAGCGCCAATACGAGCACATCAAAGACAGCACGCTGGACCGCGGCGTCGGCGAGTCAAAAGCCGAGGAGATCGCGGCGCGCACCGTCAACAAGCGCCGTCGCATCGAAGGACGAACGCCGAATCGGACAACCCAGGGCACCGGTAACCCCAACCGGGGAATGGAGGACCGCACTCGAGACGAGGTCTATAACCGAGCCAGAGAACTGAATATCAAAGGCCGCAGCAAGATGACCAAGGCCGAACTGGTGGCCGCGGTTCGCCGCTCGCGCGGCGGCGACTAGGCGCCGCCAGGCGCGGACGTTGACCAGCGCGCCGCGCCGATAATCGGGCTGCCCGGCCGCCAACGCGCCACATAGTCGCGGGCGGCGTCGCGGACGAGCGGCGGCGATCATGGCGGGTGGTACAAGACCCGTCATGCCGGACGCGCTCGTGATCGGCGGCGGGGTGATGGGTCTGGGCGCGGCGCGCGCCATCCGTCAACGTGGCTTGAGCGTGACGCTGCTCGAGCGGGCGCAGCCCGGCCGCGCGGCGTCGTGGGCGTCGGCCGGCATCATCGGCGCCACGGTACGCGAGGAGAGCGACCCGAGCTACCACCTGCGCCGAGTAAGCGAGGCGCTCTGGCCGGCCTTCGCCGAGGCATTGCTGGCCGAGTCGGGCCTGGACCCCGAGTATCGCGAAACAGGTTGCCTGTACCTGGCGTTCGACGAACGCGAGCTGGAGTGGCTAGCGCGCGTCGTGGCCCGCGGCTCCCACCCCGCTCAAGCTACCAGCCAGGCCGGTCAGTCCGGGCACTCCGGCAAGGCCACGGCTCACGCCGACATCGCAAGCGCCGTGGGGCCCACTGGCAGTGGAGCGGGGCCGCGGTTGCTCGATCGGCAGGCGCTGCGCGAGGCCGAGCCGACGCTGGCGCCGGAGGTGCTCGGGGCACTGCTGGTGTCCGGCGGCAACGTCGAGCCGCGGCGGCTGTGCCGGGCGCTGGAGATCGCGGCGCGTCGGGCGGGCGTCGAGGTGTACAGCGGGGTCGAGGTCAACGCGCTGCAGGTCGAAGGCGATCAGGTGACCGGCGTGCGCACCGCCGAGGGCACGCTCACGGCGGACAGGGTGATCCTGGCCGCGGGCGCCTGGTCGGCCGGTATCGGCGGCGTGCAGCCGCGGCCTCGGGTGCGGCCGCAGCGCGGGCAGATTCTGGCGCTCGATCAGTCGAGTATCGGCCTGCGCCACGTGCTGATGACACCCGAGGATCCGTACTTCGTGCCGCGCTGCGATGGGCGGCTCGTCGTCGGCGCGACGCGCGAGGAGGCGGGCTGGGACCCCAGCCTGACCGTGGGCGGCGTGGCGTGGCTGCTCGAGCGGGCGATGCAGGTCATCCCCGCGGCGCGTGACTGCCCGATCGTCGAGCTGTGGACAGGCTTTCGGCCAGTGTCCGAGGACGGGCTGCCGTTCATCGGCCAGGGCGGACTGCGCGGGCTGTACTTTTTGACAGGCCACGGACCAAGCGGCATCTCGCCCTTGCCTGGATCGCTGGCGCTGCTCAGCGCGCTGATCGCGGGCGAGCCGCCACCGCTGGCGCCCGGGCCGTTTGACCCGCTGCGCGCCTGAGCGCCATTCGCTTCGCGGTGCACGGCCACGGTTCGGCCTGAGGCGGGCCCCGGCGGCTATGGGCTTGAGAGGCTTCCACCCGCCACGCGCCACGTGCTACGCGCCACGCGCCAACGGACGGCCACCCGCCCAGCGGTACACGGCGGAGCCATCGCTCGGTGCTGGCGGACTGATAAGGGTTAGTTGCCGTCAGGCTCGAGGTAGGCGCGCGCCAGCGCGCGCGGGGTGCCGCTGGTGATCACGTCGGCGCCGACGGCGATGACCCATTCCAGGCGTGCCCGCCAGTTCGGCGTGCCCGCGTTGAGGGTCCACACGTCGAGCAGTGCGCCCTCGCGGTGCACCATGTCCGCGAGCTCGTCGAAGCCGTCCGCGAGCATGCGTTCGACCGCTACCAGCCGTATGTGGAGATCACGTACGCCAGGCACCAAACGCACAAGGCCCGAGAGCCGGTCCCGCAGATAGTCCCTCACAGGGCCATGGCGGGCACGGGCAAGCGGGTGGGCGTCGAGGTAGCCATAGGCGCCGCGCACGCCTGGGATGGCGTCGGGCTTCGACGTCTCGGGTACCCAATCGAGATACTGGGTGATGGTGAAGCCCATCGGCAAGGTGGGATCGACGTGAAACAGGCGCCGCAAATTCCAGTCGGCCACCCCGCCGAAGGTGATGCGATCTCTGACGGGCTGGAGCAGCCGAGCCAGCTCCTCGACGCGCGACCATGGCCACGGCTGCCAGTCTTTCAAGTCCAGCTCCAACAGGGTGGGGTACGCTTCGGCGGCAATTGCCGAAACGAGCTCGCTGAGCAGCGGCGGGCGCTCTGATGTGCGCTGACCCGCGTGCGTCACCAGCCGCAGCGCCTGTGATTCGCCACGGGTCGTCTCGTCGACACGGCCGGTGCCGTCGGTCGCCTTGGCCAGATCCAGGTCGTGCACGATCAGGAAGTCGCTATCGCGCAGGATGGCGACGTCGACTTCGGCGCGCGCGACATGCTCGCGGTAGCACTCCAGGATCGCGGGCATCGAGTTCTCGGGCAGCTCGCCGCTCCAGACGCATTGGTGCACTTTGATCTGCACCTCGCGGCCCGAGTCCGTGCGAATGACGGATTCAGGGTGCGCCTGGGGTCGCATGTCCTCTTGGATGATAGGGCCAGGCCGCGCCGCCTCCGGCGACAGGCGAACCAGGCAAGACGCGCCGCGCGTCAGCCGACGGGCACTCCAGGCTCCAGCGCCGCCTCGACGGCATCGACCAGGTCGTCGACCTGGAACGGCTTGCCGATGCACGTACGTACGCCCAGGCGATCGAAGGAGCGCGGCAGAATCGGGCTGACCGAGACCACGACAATCGGAATTTCGACGCCGTTGGTCTTCCTGAAGTAGCTCTCCATGAACGCCCAGCCATGCATGACTGGCATCAGCAGGTCGAGCACGACGACGTCGGGCACGATGCGGTCAAGCAGTTCGAGCGCCTCGGCGCCGTTCGTCGCAGCGACCACTCGAAACCCTCGGTCATCCAGGACCTCGCTGATGACGCCTCGGATGACCTCGTCGTCCTCGACGACCAGCACGAGCGCTCGTTCCTGGCGTGGCAGCACGCGCTCGGCTTTGGAACGCTCCATGTTCACAAGAAAGAATCGTAACGCAACGGAATCGTGGTAGTAACGGCGCATCTGTTCTGGATCACAAAGCCCGCGTCTTTGCAACTGATTTGTGCGTTCGCCATCTCGCCGTCTAGGCTGAGAAGGGTTGGGTTTTCAGATCGACTCGAGCACCGATTTTGGTGCCCGGGTCGAACGACGACTGCGCGAGGAGGAGGAGATCATCTGGCTGGTGACCGTCAACGCGGACGGCACGCCGGAGCCAGGCAGCAGCATCGTCGTGTTTACCGGTGACGCCCAGGTCGAAGACGATGCGCCGCCGTCACGCGCAAAGCTCGAATGCGCGGCCAGGTACCGAGCCGGCTTCACGCGCATCGGAATCACGGCCGAGCAGTTTTCGTACGCGCATCCGCTGGCGATCCGGATTCGGCCACAGCGCCTGCGCGGATACTGATCGAGCCGCGCGCTCGCGCGGTCACGCTGAAGCGCGGTGAAGCTCTATTACGGCTGGGTCCTCGTCGTCACGCTGGGCGTGACTGAGACGATCTCGTGGGGCGTCCTGTACTACGCCTTCGCCGTATATCTCGCGCCTATGGAAGCCGAGCTGCGCTGGTCGCGCGGCGACATGACCGGCGCGTTTTCGTTCGGGTTGCTGCTTGCCGGGCTGGCGGCGATCCCGGTCGGACGATGGCTCGACCGGCATGGGCCACGGCTGCTGATGACGGTCGGCTCGATCGCCGGCACCGTGCTGGTGCTGACGTGGTCCGGGGTTTCGAACCTGACCCAGCTGTACGTGGTGTGGGGCGGCATCGGGCTGGCCATGTCGGCGACGCTATACGACCCGGCCTTTGCTACGGCCACGCGCTGGTTCGAGCGCAAACGAATTCGAGCGTTGACGCTGATCACGCTCATGGCTGGCTTCGCCAGCACGATCTTCTTGCCGCTCTCGGAGTGGCTGATCCAGCAGCAGGGTTGGCGCACCTCGCTGGTGACGCTCGCGATCATCCTGGCGGTGGGCACGATTCCCGCCCACGGGCTGGTGCTGCGTCGACGGCCGGAGGACCTCGGCTTCCACCCGGACGGCGAGCCCATGCGGCAGCACCACTCCGAGGTAAGCCACGCCACTGCTTTCAACGTGGGCGAGGCGCTGCGCGATCCGGCGTTTGCCTGGGTCGCTGTGGCGTTCTGGCTCTCGACGATTGCCGTCATCGCCGTGGGCGTGCACCTGGTGCCGTACCTGATGGACCAGGGCTACGACTCGGCGTTCGCGGCAACGGCCACCGGGGCGATCGGCGCGATGCAGGTGGTGGCTCGATTGATTCTGGCTCCGTTCGGCGAACGCGCCAGCCCGCGCCTGCTGGCCGCGGCCACGCTGTCCTTCGTGCCAGCGTCGCTGCTCGTGCTGCTGCTGGTGCCGTCGACGCTCGGCGTCATCCTGTTCGTGGTGCTCTTCGGCGCCGCGCGCGGGTCGAACACGCTGACGCGGCCGGCGCTACTGGCGCATCTCTTCGGTCGGAGCCAGTACGCGAGCATCGCCGGTGTGCTGCAGTTCCTGGTGTCGATTGCCCAGGCGCTTGCGCCAGTCGGCGCTGGCGCGGCGTACGACGTGCTGCACACGTACACGCCAGTGCTGTGGTTCTTCGTCGGACTGTCGTCGTTGTCGGTGGTCGCAGTGCTGCCAGCGCGGCGCCGCCAGCCTAGCGGATACAGTCTGCAGCGATGAGCGAACCCATCGGGCTCTCCACGTCCTGGAACGGCCCGGGCTACAGCGCACAGACCGTGCTCGATCAGCACCGCGGTCTCGGCTTCCGGCGACTCGAAGCTTATATGCACTTCACCGCCGACGAGCTCTCGGCATTGGTGGCGGCGGCCCGCGAGCGCGACATGCACGTCGCTAGCCTGCACGCGCCATGCCCCTTGCGCACCAACGATCGTGGCGACCGCGAGCGGTGGACGGATGGGCTGTCATCGACCGATCAAACCGAGCGACGGAACGCGATCGACGCAATCAAGCGCTCGATCGACGCCGCGGTCGAGTTCGGCGCCCGAGCGATCGTCGTGCACATGGGCAATACGGGCGTCTCGCCGCGCCAGGGCACGATTTTCGACACCATCGAGCGCCACGGCCGAAACAGCGCCGAGCACCGAGCGCTGCGCGATCAGGCCTGGGCGGAGCGCGAGGCGCACAAGGCGCCGCACCTCGAGGCGGGCCTGAGCAGCATCCGCGAGCTCGGCGAGCACGCACTCGGGACGGGTGTGCAGATCGGAGTGGAGTGTCGGGACGGGTACCACGAGATCCCGAGCCTCAACGAGTTCGCGCAGGTGTTTGCCGCGACTGACGGGCTGCCCGTTGGCTACTGGCACGACGCAGGGCACGGCGCGAAGCTCCAGTACGGCGGGTTCCTCGAGCACGAGGAGCTGCTACGGCGCTACGGCGACAAGCTCGTCGGGATGCACGTGCACGATACGCGCGGACCGCGCGATCACCTCGCGCCGGGCATGGGCGACACCGACTTCGACATGCTGGCGCGCTATCTGAGGCCGAACACGATCAAGACCCTGGAGATCATCCGCACGGTCAGTGCGAAACAGATCAGCCAGGGCCTCGAGGTGTTGGAGAAAGACGAGCGGTTCGGAGTGCGCGAAGGGATCCTGATCGAGCTCTAGCGGCTTCCTTCGACAAGCTCAGGATGACTGGGTCGCGGCGATGCGCGAGCGCTCCTTGTTCGGCGCGGGCGTGCCCTGTGGGTGGAGCATGTTCTGGACGCCGCGCACGCCGTGCATGCGCTGGACACGCTCCTCGAGGTGCATGATGTCGTCGATCGACTCGAGCTCGCCACGCAGAAGGATCGTGCCGTGCTCGGCGCTGATGTTGATCCGCCCCTTCGGGATGTGTCGATCGCGGAACAGCTGACTCTCGACGCGTTGGCACAGCGTCTCGTCGTCCGGAATGTCCACGTCGCGCGGCACGAGATGCACGACGCGATGTGAGGCGCCGTACGCATCGGCGGCCGCGCCGCGCCACATCTGGCGCATGCCCCGGCCCAAGCGCCGCATGCGCGCCATGCCCATGTCGCGCATCATCGAGCGACGGCGTCGGCCCTGGCGCGGGTCGCAGAAATACGTGAGCAGGGCACCCGACAGGCTGCAGCAGATGCCCAGCCAGGCCGCCTGAGTGCGGCTCAAGGCATGGCGATCGCACATCGAGAGGGAAAGTTTGGGTACAGCGCCTGGCATGGCAGATCGACCTCCAGTCCTATCATGCACGTCAGTGGGCAAAAGCCGTGCCAGTCCGGCGCTTCCTGAAGCGCGATGTCCATGCGTCGAGCTGATGTCTGGCCAATAGCGTGAAGTTCACGGAAATGTGTCAATTCGACGGCGAAACGTGAAAAAACTCCGGCACGTTCCGTGCTCACATTCGTGACTGGTGTGAAGCCGGCGGTGGCTCCGCTCGGCCTGTCCGAGTCCGAACTGGCCCTGATCCTGGATCAGTTGCCGAGTGGCGTCGTGGTCGTCGACGAGCGCGGCCGCGCGGTCCGTATGAATCAGGCTGCGCGGCGGTACTTCGGCAGCGCGCTCGAACGCGTGCAGTCGCTCACACAGGCGGCCGTGGCCGCGGGCATGCGCGACGCGCGAACGGGGCGGGTGGTGTCCGCGAAGTGGTCGCCGATGGCGCGCGCGCTGCATGGCGAGATCGTGACCGACGAGGACTACACCCTGCCGCGCGGTGCCGACACGATCGAGCTGCGCATGTCGGCGATTCCGCTGCGCGAGTCATCCGGGTCCGTCAGCGGCGCGGTCGTGATCTTTGCGCACACGGAAGAGCACCGCACCGCTGAGAGCGTTGCTCGACTGCTCGAGGCGGAGCGCCGCGCACGCGCGGAAACCGAGCGCGCGTTCGCTGCGCTCGAACAGGAGCTGGCCGAGCGCAAACGCGCCGAAGCCGAGCTGCATGGCAGTGAGCAGCGGCT
>WNGB01001485.1_pt1 | contig 38326 bp, 36 predicted proteins | sample 5400681 | NCBI WGS metagenome assembly WNGB01 (sample SAMN13153367, study PRJNA577476) | soil metagenome | isolation source: 115 cm soil or saprolite under grassland replicate 2 | place: USA:California | collected 2016-06-15 | reverse complement strand
CTGCCGCTCGAGGATGTACATGGGCACTGCATTCCTCCTTGCCTGGTTCGGTCAGCTTACGTTGACCTGAGAGGGATAGCCCGGATCAAGGGGCGAGCGGCTCGGCCCGCCAGCTCCCGTCAGGGCCGCGCGTGTAGCGCAGCCGCTCGTGGAGCCGGTTTGGGCGGCTCTCCCAGAACTCGACGGTTTCGGGGACGAGCACGTAGCCGCCCCAGAACGGAGGGCGGGGCGGGTCCTCTCCGTGGGCCTGCTCCGCTTCGGCGTACGCGCGCTCGAGCTCTTCGCGCCCGGAAATCGGCCGGCTCTGGCGGGAGGCCCACGCTGCGAGCCGGCTGCCCACCGGCCGTGTCGCGTAGTAGGCGTCCGACTCAACCTCGGAGATCCGCTCGACCGTGCCGGTGACCAGGACCTGGCGCCTCGGCTCCTGTGCCCAGTGGAAGACGAGCGCTGCGCTGGGGTTGGCGGCCAGCTCCCGCCCCTTGCGGCTCTCGTAGTTCGTGAAGAAGACGAAGCCGCGCTCGTCGGCGCTCTTGAGAAGCACGGTCCGCGCCGAGGGCCGGCCCTCCGCGTCAGCCGTCGCGAGGGTCATCGCCTCGGGCAGCTCGAGGCCGCCTGCCCGGGCCGCGTCGAACCACTCGCGGAAGAGCTCGACCGGTTCGCGCACGTTTACTCCTCGAGCTCCACGAGGACGGCGCCGCCCGCAACGCGGTCGCCTTCGGACACGAGCACGCGGCGAACGACGGCGGCGTACGGAGAGACGAGCGGCGTCTCCATCTTCATTGCCTCGAGGAGGACGAGCGGCTGGCGCGGCTCGACCCGGTCGCCCTCGGTCGCCAGCACGCGGATGACGACGCCGGGCATCGGGGCCTTGACGACGCTCTGCTCCGCGCCCGCGGCCTCCGTTGCCCGGGCGGTCCTTTCCACGGTGAGCAGCGGTCTCGATCCTGGGTGGCGGCCCCACGAGCCGGCCCAGGGCGCTGACACCTTCGGAGCCCTGGAGAGGGGCGGGTAATCGATGAGGAAGGCCGTCGTCGCTCGCCCGGCCCTCAGCTCGGGGTGGGCGACGAGCCAGCGGAGGAAGGGAAGGTTCGTCGTCACGCCGCGGACCTCGGTCTCCTGCAGACCCTTGGCTAGGCGGTCGAGCGCCTCCTCGCGCGTCTGTCCATGCGCGATCAGCTTCGCGACCAGCGGGTCGTAGGCGACGGGCACCTCGTCTCCCTGCTCGACTCCGGCGTCCACCCGCACGTCTTCGGGGAGGCGCAGACGCTGGATGCGTCCGGCCTGGGGGAGAAACGTGAGCGGATCCTCCGCATAGAGCCGCGCCTCGACGGCGTGTCCCTCGGGGTCGCGCTTCGATCCTAGGACGGAGGCCTTCCGTCCCGAGGCGATCGCCAGCTGTTGCTCGACGAGGTCGATTCCCGTGACGAGCTCGGTGACGGGATGCTCCACCTGGATGCGGGCGTTCAACTCCAGAAACCAGAAGCTCTCCCCCTCGAGCATGAACTCTGCCGTCCCCGCGCCGACATAGCCCACCGCCCGGGCGAACGCGACGGCCGCCTCGCTGAGGGACGCGCGCAGGGCCTCGTCGACGGCGGGTGACGGGCTCTCCTCGAAGATCTTCTGGTGGCGCCGTTGCACCGAGCAGTCTCGCTCGCCGAGCGACCAGACCTCTTCCCCGTCCGCGAGCAGCTGGACCTCGACATGGCGGGGACGCTCCACGTAGCGCTCGAAGAAGACGCGGTCGTCGCCGAAGGCGGCCTCGGCCTCGCGACGCGCGGCGGCCAGGGCTTCATCGAGCTCGTCGGGAGCGCGGACGACTCGCATTCCGCGTCCTCCCCCGCCTGCGGCTGCCTTGACGACGAGCGGGAGCCCGATCTCGGCCGGATCTCCCTCCGGCACCACGGGGACTCCCGCTCCCGCGGCGATGCGCTTCGCTTCGAGCTTGTCCCCGGCGGCGCGGAGAACCTCCGGCGGGGGGCCGATCCAGATGAGGTCTGCGTCCCGGACGGTGGCCGCGAACTCGGGGCTCTCGGCGAGGAAGCCGTAACCGGGATGGATTGCGTCGGCGCCGCTCACGCGCGCCGCGCGCACATGCTCCTGCGCATCCAGGTACCCGGCGATCGCCACCGTCTCGCCGGCTCTTCGCGTGTGCAGCGCGCCGCGATCGTCTGGAGGAGCGACCGCGACGGTCGCGATCCCAAGCCGCTCGCACGTCGCGAAGATGCGGACCGCGATCTCGCCCCGGTTCGCTACGAGGAGCTTGCGGATCTCCACGGTGGCGTCCGCTTCTCGAGGAAGGCGCGGAGGCCTGCCTGTCCCTCCTCGCTCGTCCTGCGTGCGGCGGCGATCTCGGCCACCTCCCGGTTGGCAGGACGCTCGTGGGCGAGCCTCTTAGCTTCCCTAACCGCTTCCGGGCCACCCGCGAGGAGAGCGTCGACGATCGTGGCGACGGACTCCGCCGGATCGGGCGCCACTTCGTGCACGAGTCCGATGTGGAGCGCGACGTCGGCTCCAAAACGTTCGCCGGTCAGGAACCAGCGCCGGGCCGCCCCCGACCCGATCTTCGCGAGGACGAAAGGCGAGATGACAGCCGGAATGATCCCCAGCCGCACCTCCGTGAACCCGAATACGGCGTCCTCCGCCGCGACGGCGATGTCGGCACACGCGACGAGTCCGCTCCCTCCGCCGAGCGCATAGCCGTGAACCTTGACCACCACCGGGGCCGGGCAGCGGTCGATGGTCTCGCACATCCTGAAGAGGCGGAGCGCATCCTCGACGTTCTCCTCGTAGGTCAAGTCGATCGAGGAGCGCTGCCATTCGACGTCTGCACCGGCACAGAAGCTCGCGCCCTCACCCGCGAGGACGACGGCCCGCGCATCTCCGACCTCCGTAAATGCGTCGGTGAGCTCCGCGATGAGTGCCGCGTCGAACGCGTTACGCCGCTCGGGGCGAGACAGGGTGACCTTCAGGACGGGGCCGTCCCGCTCGATCGTGAGCGCGCTCATGGCCGGGAGCTTAAGGTTGGCCCGATGATCAAGGGCGCGCTCGCCGCTGCGTTGACTCCTCTCCGGGAGGACGGAGCGGCCCTGGACGAGGATGCCTTCGGCCCTTACCTCGACTTCCTCGCCGACGGGGGTCTCGACGGCATCCTGGCCCTCGGGACGACCGGGGAGGGGATCTTGCTCTCCGTCGAGGAGCGAAAGCGTGTGACCGAGCTCTTCCTCGCGGCGTCCGGGGGTCGCCTGCGGATCGCCGTTCATTGCGGAGCTCAGACGACCGCGGACACGGTCGCGCTCGCGGAGCACTCCGCGGCTGCCGGGGCCGACGGAGTCGCCGTGATCGGGCCGCCCTACTTCCGGCTCGATGCCGAGGCGCTCTTCGAGCACTTCCGGCGTGCGGCCTCCGCCTGCGCGCCCACCCCCTTCTATCTCTACGAGTTCGAGGCGACGAGCGGCTATCCGATCCCGCTCGAGGTAATCGCGCGCCTCCGCGAGGAGGTGCCGAACCTGGCCGGCCTGAAGGTCTCGGACTCCCCCTTCGAGAAGGTGAAGCCGTACCTGCTCGAGGGCCTCGATGTATTTGTGGGCGCGGAAGCCCTGCTCGCCGACGGCCTGGCGGGAGGTGCGGCGGGGGCTGTCTCCGGACTGGCTGCCGCCTACCCCGAGGAGGTGGCCGCGGTCGTCCGGAGTCCTTCCGTGGACGGCGCCGCGCGGCTCGGAGAGCTGCGGGTCTCGATCGAGCGCTTCCCCCGCCACGCTGCCCTCAAGCTCGTCGTGGGAAGCCGCAATGTGCCCCTCCGTGAAGACGTGCGGGCGCCGCTTCGTCGCCTGAGCTCGTCAGAGCGGAACGAGCTCCTGGCGTGGCTCGGATAGTCGTCGCCGGAGGTGGTGCGATCGGGGCGAGCATCGCCTATCACCTGGCGCTGGGCGGGGCCGGCGACGTGGTGCTCGCCGAGCGGGGCACGATCGCCTCGGGCTCGACCGGTAGGGCAATGGGCGGGATCCGGCAGCAATTCTCGACAGCCGCGGAGGTCCGGCTCGCGCGGGAGAGCATCGACTTCTTCGAGGACCTGGGCGAGGATCTCTTCCTGCAGGTCGGCTACCTCTTTCTCGCCACGACGGAGGCGGGACTCGGATCGCTCGAAGAGCGCCAAGCGCTTCAAGCAGGGCTGGGGGTTCCGGTCGAGCGGCTGGACCAGCGTGAGGTGGAAGCGCTTGCCCCAGGGGTGTTCGCCGGCGACGTCCTCGGCGGGGTCGTCTGCCGGCAGGACGGCGTCGCCGATCCGCCCGCGGTGACCCGCGAGCTCGTCCGCCGCCTCGTCGAGCTCGGCGTTGACGTCCTTGAAGGGACTCCGGAGGAAGACGTCGGCGCAGATGTCCGTGTGCTTGCGTGTGGCGCCTACTCAGCCGAGGCCGCGACCCGCTACGGCGTCGAGCTGCCGGTGCGGCCGCTGGTCCGCCAGCTTTTCGAGACGACACCGATCCGAAGACTCTCGGAGCGGCTGCCGATGGTCCTCGAGGCGGAATCCGGTTTTCACTTCCGCCGTTACGGCGATTCGCTTCGCGTCGCGATGCATGACCCCGAGCCGCGCTGGAGCTTCGAGCCGTCGGTGGACGAGGCGATCCTGCCGGAGCGTCTCGAGCGCCTCGTCCGCCGCTTTCCGGCAGCCGCCGGCGCGCAGGTCGGTCGCGCCTGGGCGGGTCTCTACGACATGACGCCCGACGCGCATCCAATCATCGGGTTCGTCGGCGACGGCGTGTACGCAGCCTGCGGTTTCTCGGGCCACGGCTTCATGCAATCCCCCGCCGTCGGGCGCGCCGTCGCGGAGGAGATCCTCCACGGCGACTCCGCGCTCGATCTCTCTCCGTACCGGCTCCAACGGTTCGCCGCGGGCGCGGTCTTTCCGGAGGAGGTCGTCCTCTAGCTGGCTACGAGCGGGGGTTCTGCTCCTCCGACTCCTCGCCGGCTTCCCGGATCTTCTCGACGACGAGGAAGGCCCGCTCGCGCTGAACCACGCGCTCGACGCTGTCGTCTTCGTGGCCCGGCATCACGGCGAATCACTTGCCTTCGCCGCGGACGGCCTCGTACTGCGCGCGAGTGAGCAGCAGGGTCTCGAAGCACGTCTGCTGGCCGCACTCGCACAGAAACTCGGTCCCGCCTTCGACCTCGAACGTCTCGTTCACCTACGCGATTCGCTCGTTCACCTCGCGAAAGAGCCACTCGTTGCGGACGTACCGTTCTTCTTGACGGTTCAAGAAATGCTCAAGATTGACTGGCGGACCCGGTCGGGGACCGGGGATGATAAGGCGGCCTCGGAGGTCAGGCCGCGAGAGTGGCTGCGACACCCGGATGCACGCGCCCGAGGACCCGGAGATAGATCTCGAGCTCGCGTCGCGCGAGCGGAAGGTCCAGGGCCTCGGGCGGCGTCAATGCGATCGTGCGCTCGTCCACCGGCTCGGGGGCGTACGCGCCTCGTTCGAAGAACTCCACCACGCGGTCGAGATCGGCCGGCCGATCGATCCGGATTTCAAGTTGGTAATCCACGGCAAGCAACTGGATGACCCCATGAAGGGAGGCGTTCGCGGGGCGAGAACTTGCACGTCAAGAACGTGAAAAGAATGCGAAATAGGGAATAGAGGGACTGTGAGCCCCTCACTTGAAGAGAGGCTGACCCGCGACACCTCGTTCGAGCGGCTCTACCGGCGCCACCGACGCGACGTATACGGCGCGGTCCTGCGGGACGTCCGAAATCCCGACGAGGCCGAGGACGTCACGCAAATCGCTTTCATGAACGCCTTTCGGGCGATCCGGCGCGGCGAGGAGCCCGACAAGCCGCGTGCCTGGCTCGTCACAATCGCGCGCAACGTCGTGCGCCGCCGTTATCAGGCGCTTGCGCGGCGGCCCCAGGAGGTCGCGCTCGATCGGGAGGTCGCAGCCGATCTCGCCGATGTGAACGGGCCGACCGCGGGGGAGATCGCCGCCGCGATCCGCCGCCTCCCGCCAAACCAGCGCGCCGTCATCCTCCTGCGGGAGATCCAGGGACGTTCGTACGCGGAGATCGCAGAGGAGCTGGAGCTGTCCCTGGCGGCCGTCGAGACGCTTATCTTCCGTGCTCGCCGCAGCCTGAGCGAGGAGCTCCAACGCGCAGACCACGTACCGACGACTCAGCGCCGCACGCGCGGGCTCCGGGGCCTCCTGGCTCTCCCGCTCCCCGGTCTTGGGAAGCTCGGCTTCTCGGTCAGCAGGGCAGGCGTCGCCGCCCTCGTGGGAGGCGCCGCCATCGTTACGGTCCCGGTCGCAGACGTGGGACCGAACCCGCCGCGCGCCTCTGTCGTTCAGCGCGGTCCCTCGTTCGCGGAAATGGACGGCCCGGCCGTCGTTCCGAAGACCTCCGTCGTCCCCCAGGAGAGGGCCAAGCCGACTGGCCAGAGCAGTCATTCCGGCTCATCGGGCGACGCTGCGAACGACAGTTCGAGCAGCGGCGGTGCTCTCCCCTCGCTGCCGCTTCCATCAGTCGAACTCGAATCCATTGTCCCAGTGCCGCCCCTACCGATCGAGCCGCTGCCCCTACCGGTCGAGCCGCTGCCCCTACCGGTCGAGCCGCCTCCCTTGCCGCCGCTTCCGCTTCCCTAGCGCCGGCCGCTCAAGTTGCGCGGGTCACTTCACATCCGAAAGATGCCGAACTTCGTCTCGGGAATCGGCGCGTTCAAGCTCGCGGCGATGCCGAGCGCGAGGACGCGACGCGTGTCCAGCGGGTCGATGATGCCGTCGTCCCACAGACGCGCCGTGGAGTAGTACGGGCTTCCTTCCCGCTCGTATTTGGCGCGGATCTCGTCTGGGTCCGCTCGTCCGACGGCCGTCAGGACCGTGGCCGCCTGCTCGCCCCCCATGACGCTGATGCGCGCATTCGGCCACATCCAGAGCTGCCGGGGCGAGTACGCGCGGCCGCACATGCCGTAGTTGCCCGCACCGAACGACCCGCCGACGATGACCGTGAACTTGGGCACCCGGGCGCACGCGACTGCGGTCACCATCTTCGCGCCGTCCTTGGCGATGCCGCCGGCCTCGTACTCCTTTCCGACCATGAAGCCGGTGATGTTCTGGAGGAAGACGAGCGGGATGCGGCGCTTGCAGGCCAGCTGGATGAAATGAGCGCCCTTGAGAGCGCTCTCGGAGAAGAGAACGCCGTTGTTGGCGAGGATCCCGACGGGAAGCCCTTCGATGTGAGCGAAGCCGCAGACGAGCGTCTCTCCATAGAGAGCCTTGAACTCGTGCAGGCGGCTGCCGTCCACGACCCGTGCGATCACCTCGCGCACGTCGTAGCCCTTGGCATAGTCGTCCGGCACGATCCCGTAGAGGTCGGCAGGGTCGTAGAGGGGCTCCTCCGGCGCTTCGGGCTCCCACGGCGGCTCGGGCTGACGGCGGCCGAGGTTGGCGACGATCTCCCGCGCGAGCGCCAGGGCGTGCTCGTCGGAGACCGCGTAGTGATCCGCGACTCCCGAGACGCGCGCGTGGACGTCCGCGCCGCCGAGTTCCTCCGCGGTGACCTCCTCGCCCGTGGCGGCCTTCACCAGGGGCGGGCCGCCGAGAAAGATCGTCCCGGTCCCCTTGACGATCACCGTCTCGTCGCTCATCGCCGGGACGTAGGCGCCGCCGGCGGTGCAGGAGCCCATGACGACGGCCACCTGCGGGATGCCCTTCGCCGACATGACCGCCTGGTTGAAGAAGATCCGGCCGAAATGGTCGCGATCGGGAAAGACCTCGTCCTGGAGCGGCAAGAACGCGCCTCCCGAGTCCACGAGATAGACGCAGGGCAGGCCGTTCTGGTCGGCGACTTCCTGCGCCCGCAAGTGCTTCTTCACGGTGAGGGGGTAATAGGTGCCGCCCTTGACCGTGGCGTCGTTCGCGACGACCACGCACTGGCGCCCGTCGATCACGCCGATGCCGGTCACGATCCCGGCGCCGGGCGCCTCCCCGTCGTAGAGCTCCCAGGCCGCCAGCGCGTTCAGCTCGAGGAAGGCCGAGCCCGGATCGAGCAGCCCCTCGATCCTTTCCCGTGCGAGCAGCTTGCCGCGCGAGCGGTGTTTTTCGACGGCCTCGGCTCCGCCGGCCGCGGCCATGGCCGCGACGCGCTCACGCAACTCCGCAACGAGCTCCTCCATCCGCACGCGGTTCGCCTCGAACTCGGCCGAGCCCCGGTCGACCCTCGTTTCGAGGATCGCCACTACTCGTTGGGCGGGAGCTTGGCGAGCACTTGCTTGATCGCCCTTAGGACGTCCGCCTCGTCGTGGCCGAAGTCCTCGAGATATGAGTGGAGCGCGGAGCGCACAAGCCGCAGTTCTTCCTCAGTGAGCTCGATCGTATGCACGGCCGTAGCCTAAGCGCGGGAAGCGGCTTAACGAAGGAATTGCAAACTCGCACAGCGCCCGACTACGTCCGGGCCCGGCTCGTTTCAGGAGCCGCCAACGAGCTCGCGTAGCCGCTCGAGCGGGAGCTCGTACACGGTCGCACCGTTGGCGCCAGTCATTGTCTCGGCGGCGCAGAGGGCATTCACGATCGCTTCCTCGGTCGCCTCGACCACAGCGTCGAACAGTGGCGTGATGTAGTCGTTGGCCAGCATCTCAACAGCGATCGTGAGCGGCGCCTCGGCTCCGTAGTCGGCAGACGGCAGCCCGCGGTTGCCGCTGGAGAAGGAGAGGAAGAGATCGCCACTCGAGTTCTCTCCCACTCCGCCGACCCGGGCGATGCCGAGCCCGGCACGCTGGGCCAGGCGGTCACATTGCACAGGAAGAAGCGGTGCGTCGGTCGCCACGAGGACAATGATCGAGCCGGCTCCAGGTGGAGCCGGTCCGTAGGGGCCCGGGACATCGGATTCGGGAATCGCCTCGCCGACCGGGACTCCGTTCACCCGCAGCCGCGCGCGGCGACCGTGGTTTGCCTGCACCAGGACGCCGACGATCGCGTCGCCGGCCTCCGCCACGATTCGGGACGCGGTGCCGATGCCACCCTTGAAGCCGTGGCAGATCATCCCGGTCCCGCTGCCCACGTTCCCTTCCTCCACGGGTCCGTCCGAGGCGGCAGCGAGCGCGGCAAAGACGTGCTCCGGTCGCACGTGCATGCCGTTGATGTCGTTCAGCCGGCCGTCCCACGTCTCGCCGACGACCGGGAGGCTCCAGAACTCGCGCTCGACTCCGTGGGATTCGACCCGCGCGGAGATGAGCGCGTCCCTGACCACTCCGACGGAGTGCGTATTCGTCAAGCCGACCGGGGAACAGAGCATGCCTGATTCCCGGATCCACTCCAGCCCGGTCAACTCACCGTTTCCGTTCAGTCGGTGGGCGCCCGCGAAGACGGGCTCGTACCAGGGGCTGCCCTCGTGCGGGAAAACTACGGTGACGCCTGTGCGGACGTTGTCGCCCTCGACCAAGGTGGTGTGCCCGACGCGCACGCCGGGGACATCCGTGATCGCGTTCTTTTTGCCCGCCGGGAGCGTCCCGACGACGATGCCGAGATCTCGTGCGCGGGCCTGGCCCATCTCAGCCCGCCGTGAACTGGTGGCTCTTCAGCTTCCCACTCTTGAGCTCGATGAGGGCGCCGCGGAGGATTCCTTCGTTGTACTCACTTCCGGGGTTGATGCAGATCGTACGCCCCAGCTTGTAGGTGCCGCGCGACTCGTGCAGATGACCGTGCAAGCCGAGGAGTGGCTGGTGGTGCTCGATCGCCCCCCGGCATGCAGTGCTTCCCACCGGGTGCATCTCGATGCCACCGGCGCCGGATTGCATCCGGAACTCCTCGTTGAGCTTGGGGCCGCTGTCGATTCCGGTTCCGTACGGGGGGCAGTGGAAGTTGAATATGGACTGCCCGGGCTCGCGTAGCTGTTCGATGACCGCCCCGAGCCGCTGAGCCAGCTCCCCTTCCTCGATGTCTCGCGGGCAGTCCCACGGCGTGCGATTTGCGAAGCCGCAGCTGGCAACCTCGGTCCCATCAGGGAGCTGGACGACGCGGCCCTCGAGGAACTGCACCCAGGGGCTGTCCTCGACCACCGAGTCGATCTCGGGCGGGTCGTCGTTTCCCGCATTGACGAAGCAGGGGACTCCACTCGGGCTCAAGCGCTCCTCCGCAAGCTCCACCCAGCGCTCGAGGCGCTCCTGCATGAGCTGGAGGAAGAGGCTCTCGCGCGCTTCGGCGTTCTCGCCGAGCGCGCCTTCCTCCTCACGGTCGCAGCGGTAGGCGTAGTAGCCGGCATTGGCGATCCTCTGCTCGAGCTCGGCAACGGCAGCGCCTTCCTCGGCCTCAACCTCATCTCCGAGAAAGCGCCCGTGGTAGGCGCTTCCGTTGCGCACGAGGGGGACGATCGCCTTGCCGGTCAGATCGCCTCCGAGCAGGATTGCGTCCGCCTCGTAGAAGGCCGCGGCGTTCACGAACTTCGTGAAGCACCGGTCGGAGCCATGGACGTCGGTCGCGTAGAACAGGCGCACGCTATTCGGGCGGGATCTCCTTGTAGAGCAGGTCGAGGTTGACGCCGCGCCGCTTCTGGAGGGCGCGTGCGATGAAGTAGAGGAGCGCGCCCGAGACGTAAATCGCGACGACGAAGAGGTTCGCCCGTCCGCCGGTCGGCCCGCTGAACGCAGGTGTCTTGAACGACGCGATGAGGATGAGCGTGAAGAGCCCGAGGTTCCCGAGGCCGAGGAGCGTCATGACCGGGACTCCTGCGACCTTTCGCCTCACGGCGGCCGGCGCGGCCGCGAAGAGCTCGGGCCGGCGGTACGGGAGCAGGATGGCCGCGAAGCTCGCCATCCAGAAGGCGATCGAGAAGATGACGATGTAGTTGACGACGATGGTGAAGAAGCTCGTGAAGACGTAGAGCGCGAGCAGGACGATCGCGATCGCGGTGATGAGGATGGCCGCCGGCCAAGGGGCGTGCGTCCGCTCGCTGACGGTCGCGAGTTGCTTCGGCGCCACCCCGTCGAAGGACCACGCGAAGATGTTGCGGGTGCAGATCATCGCGATGACGAAGAGGAGCAGCCCGTTCCAGAGGATGAAGCTGATCCCCATGATGACGTTCAGAGTCGTCGAGCCGGTCATGATCCCCGCGAAGAAGTTGAGCACGGGGGAGACCGGGATTCCCGACCCATTGTCGGTGTTGTTGTTCAGGTAGACGACCGAGTTCGTGAAGTCCTTGCCGACGACGTCGTAGTAGCGCCAGAAGACGAGCAGATACACGAGAAACGCGAACGCCAGCGTCGCCATGATCATGCGCGGCTGGGTCTTCGCCGCCTGCTTCACCTCCCCACCGATGTACGCGGAGTAGGTGAAGCCGATGTAGATCCAGTAACCGATCGGGATCGCGAGGAGCGCTCCCACGAAAGTGGCCGAGCCGGGGGAGAAGCCCGCGCTGTGGGCCGAATCGATGATCCCCTGGTATGTCTGACCATCCGCCCGCTCCGCCATGAAGCTGTTGAACTTCGAGACGAACTCGTCCTTGCTCGTCGTGAAGAGGACCCCGAGGGTGACGAACGTCCCGATCATCGCCGGAATGAAGCCGATCAGGAAGATGTTGCGGATCACCCTCGTGTTCAAAGAGAGCACGGCGAGGACGAGGATGAGGATCGCCGCGCCGATCAGGAAGGTGGCCCACTTGCCGCTCACGCTCTCGCTCCAGCTCACGAGCCGGTCGTTGCCGGTGGCGTTCCCGAGTGTGGCGAGGGCGATCGCGATTCCGAAGTTGACCGTGAACGCCGCGTAGAGCCCGAGCCCGAGGAACTGCGACCACGTGAAGCCCCAGTTGGCCGTGAATCCCGCGCCCGGGTGAACGACGCGACTCAGGTACACGTAGTCGCCTCCGGACCGTGGCATGACGCCGGCGAGATAGCCGTACATGAGCGCGTTCGAGATGGTCAGAATCGTGCCGAGCGTCACGATGAGTAGGACGTTCTGCTCCGGCCAGAGCGCGGCCACGAAGGTCGGCACGACCGCGATCACGAGACCGAGCGCGTAGCCCAGCGTGTTGAAGATGAAGACGTCCGTCGGCCGGAACTCGCGAACGAGTCCCGACGATTGCCGCACGAAGAGACCTTCTGTCTCTGGAACGGCCCCGCTGACTGCCTGTTCAGCCACTTGCGTCTCCTCCTGGTGACGGGACCGCGATCCTACTGCGGTCCGATGCCATTTCCCCCTTCACTTCGCGTTCGACCGTCCGCACCGTGTCCGCCATGCGCTCGACGATGAGGTCGAGCTCCTCGTCGGTGCTCGTGAACGCCGGCGCGAGCAGCGTCTGGTCGCCCGCGTAACCGTCTGCCGTGGGCTGGGTCGAGTAGACGAGCAGCCCTCGTTCCAGCCCTTGCAGGTCGATTCTCCGCGCGACGCGGAGCGCGGGATCGAGAAACGAGTGTCCGTCGTTCGGATCGACGTACTCGACCCCCAGCAGGAATCCCCGGCCCCGGACTTCGCCCACGAGCTCGCAGTCGGCCAGGGCGGCAGCGAGCACCCGGTGCAGGCGGGGTCCAGCCTCCCGCACCCGCTCTACGAGCCGGTGCTCGCGAAGATAATGGATGACGGCCAGCCCGACGGCACAGGAAAGCGGGGCGCCGTCCCAGGTGTGCCCGAGCTCGAACGCGCGGGAGCCCTCCGCGATGGCGCGGTAGACCTCGTCCCGGCAGAGGACGGCTCCGACCGGGGCGTAGCCTGCGCCGAGACCCTTCGCCGTCGTGATGACGTCCGGGACGAACGGGAGGCGCTCCGCCGCGAACCACGAGCCCGTCCGGCCGATTCCTGTGACCACTTCGTCGAGGCAGATGAGGAAGCCGTGCCGGTCACGCCGCTCGGCCAGCCCCGCCCAGAACGCTGCTGGCGGTGCATAGGCAGGCAGGGCGGCCGCGCTCACGGGCTCACAGAAGAACGCCGAAACCGTTGCAGGGCCGGCCTCCTCCAGCGCGCGATCGAGTACCTCCAGAGCCGCCTGCCCCGTCGGGTCGAAGCGGTTGGTCGCGGGCGGGATGTGCAGGTGCTCGGTGAGATAGGGCGTGTAGTGGTGGTGGAGCGCCGGGCGACCTGTGAGCGAGAGCGTCACGGCCGTCGGTCCGTGGTACGCCTGCGCCGGCGAGACGATCCGCCAACGGTCGGGCTCTCCCCGCTCGACGTGGTAGCTCCGGGCAAGCCGTACAGCCGTCTCGTTCGCCTCCGAGCCTCCGCTGACGAAATGGACGCGGGTGAAGCCCTCGGGCGCGAGCCCGGTCAGCTCGTCGGCGAGCTGCTCCTGTGCAGGGCTCGTGAACTGCTGGTTGTAGAGGAAGGAGACCCTTTCGGCCTGGGCCCGCGCAGCCTCCACGAGCTCGGGCACTCCGTGTCCGAGAGTGGACACCATCGCGCCACCGCCCACCGCGTCGAGGTACGCAGTTCCGGCGGTGTCGTAGAGCCAGACTCCCTCGCCGCGCTCGATGAGCGGATAGCGGCGGTCGAGCTCGCGCACGAAGACGTGAGTCTCGCCTTCCGAGACGAAGGTGCCCGGGCTCATCCTGTCTCGCCGGCCACTCCGCACCAACCCGCGATCGCCCGCGCGTAGACCTTCGCGCCCAATTCGAGCTCGTCGATGCCGATCCATTCGTTGGGGGCGTGGGCGCGGCGGAGGTCGCCCGGCCCGAAGGCCGGGCTCGGCGTGCCCGCGAAGAGGGTGAGCAACGCTCCGTCGTAGGTCGTGTCGATGCCTTCGATCTCCACATCGAGCCCGAGCTGCGCGCCAGCCTCCCGTGCCACCGCCAGGATCGGCGAGCCATGGTCGATCTCGGACGGGGGGTAGTCGGTGTACCAGCTCCATGAGGGCGGGTGCTCGGCCAGCCACTCGTCTGAGTGAGCCGCTTGCTCGACCGCGTTCTCGAGCTCGCCTCGCGGGATCGATCCGTAGCCCGAAGAGTCCGCGTTTCCCGGGAGGTACGTCGTGTTGACGGCCACGTCGCAGCGCTCCGGGACATTCGAGATGAAGCTTCCGCCCCGGATCATCGTCGGGTTCACCGACGGCGTGCCCAGAAGCGGGTGTCGCTTGTCGGCCCGCTCTGCCCATTCCGCGGTCAGCCGGTCGAGTCCGGCGAGGACGAGGGCCGCCTTCTGGATCGCGTTCACGCCGCCGCTGTCGCGCCAGTGCGGCTGGTTCATTTCCGCATGGGCGGACCGCCCCTCGACCGTGAGCGTTCCGTGCAACAGTCCGCGAGTCGCCGCCCACAGGTTGAGGCGGGTCGGCTCCGGGACCAGCCCCGCTTCGGCCCGGTAGCCGCGCGCGATCGCGGCGATGGTGCCCATGGCGCAGGTCTCCTCGTCCGGCACGGCCTCGAAGAAGACGTCTCCCGCGAGGCGGATGCCGCCGGCCGCGAGCGCCTTGAGGGCGAAGAGCGCTGCGGCCACGCCGCCCTTCATGTCGACGGCGCCGCGGCCGTAGATCCGGTCGTCGCGCACCTCGGCTGCGAACGGAGGGGACGTCCAGCGCGATTCCTCGCCTGGGTCGACGACGTCGATGTGCCCGTTGACGACCAGCGAACGGCCGCCGCCGGTCCCGCGCAGCGTCCCGACGGTGAGCGGTCGGCCGCGCCAGTGATGCCAGGGCGGCATCATCGGGTGCTCCCTGAACTCGTCGGGGTCGGGCTCCCACTGGTCGACCTCCGCCCCGAGCCCGGCCAGCTCCTCGGCCACGTACGCCTGTAACGCGCCCTCGTCGTTCGTCGTATGCGTTGAGCCGGGGGAAAGGTCGACCGAGGTCGTGTCGAACCCGACCAGCCACCGCACGATCTCGACGAGCTCGTCTCTTCTCGTCTCGATGAAGTCGTCGACGGCGTCGATTGAAAGGACCTGAGACAAGGCCAAAAAAGATCCTAGGCGCTCCGCAGGACGCCGGTCAACCCGGCTAGGAGGGTTTGGCGGAACGGCGCTCGTCGCCGGGACGCGCTGGTCGTTCCGAGGCTGCGGCCGCAGGGCGCCTTCGTATTGACTCCAAATACGGGGGGCGACCCGTCATTCTGAACGCGGATGCGTTGGGGCGAGCCAGCGCGCCTCCGGCGGCACAGCTGCTGTTTCGTCAAGCCCTCCTAAAGCGCGTGCAGGAGTGCCTTGATACTGCGGTCGGTGTGCTCCACGTGGAGGCGCATCGCCGCGCGCGCAGTGCGCTCGTCGCCGTCTTCGATCGCTCGCAGGATCGCCTCGTGCTCCTTGTTCGAGCGGTCGTGCCAGAGCTCGGAGTCCGGCAGCGCGACCAGCGGGCCGTCGAGGACGATGCGCAGCCGCTCGATCTCTCTCAGGTAGAAGCGGTTTCCGGTCGCGCGCGCGATGGCGAGGTGGAAGTCGGTGTCGTGCTGCATGAAGCCTGCGTCTGTACGAGCGTCCGCCGCTCGCCGGCACGCAGCTGCCATGCGGGTGACGTCGACGTCTTTCCGCTCGCGGGCGGCCAGGCCCGCCGCGGCCGGCTCCACGGCCAGTCGAAACGCGAGGGCCTCTTCGATCAGCCCACGGTCCTTGCGCAGCTCTCCGAGGATCCGCCCGAGCCCTCGCTGCCCACTCGGGGTCTCGCGGGCGAACGTACCTCCGGTTCTCCCGCGGCGCCGTTCGACGAGACCTTCGGCTTCAAGGTCCGCGATTGCCCGCTGGACGGTGGCGCGGCCGACCGCGAACATCCGAGCCAGCTCCCGCTCCGGCGGCAACGCGCGCCCGGGAGCGACGAGGCGAAGGACGAGTTGGCGCCGAATCTGCTCGGCGACGTACTCGTGCGCGCGAACCTGCTCGATCGGGTCGAAGCGAAGCTCGGGCGCGCTCGCGCTCACGGCGTCGAGACCTTGAGCTCCCGGGGGAGGTGCTGGAGATAGTCCACGCGGTCGTCGATGTGCTCGTCGAGGGCGACGGGCCCGAGGAGGATGCGCTCGTCCGGCTCGGCCGCCTCGGCCAGGATCTCCCCGCCCGGTGCGATCGACCGGCTCCCTCCCACGAAGGTGAGCCCTCCGAGGGTTCCGACAGCGTTGGCGTAGACGAGCGGGAGGCGGTTCTCCAGGGCCCTCGCGCGAGTCGCGACGTCGTGGTCGACATAGAAGGGCGCCATGTTCGCGGAGGAGACGGCGAGCAGCTCGGCGCCCGCAAGGGCGAGTGCCCGCGCGGGCTCGGGGAATTCTGCATCGAAGCAGACGAGGGGCCCGACACGCTTGTCGGCGAGCTCCACGACCATGAGGTCGTCCCCCGGCTCGAACGCTTCCTGTTCCGCGCCGAAGAGCTGGGTCTTGCGATAGACGGCCGCGAGACGCCCGTCCCGATCGATGCAGGCCGCGGCGTTCGCGGGGCGCCCGGCCGGCCGCTCCTCCGCGAATCCGATCATGACCGCCGTCGCGCTCTTCGCGGCGGCGTCCGCGACGATCCGTAGCTCGTGTGCGTTCGCGCTCCGTGCCAGCGTCTCGAGGCCGGAAGTGACGTATCCACTGAGATAGAGCTCCGGGAAGACCGCGATGTCGGCGTCGGGATGCTCGGCCAGGATGTTCGCTGCCCGCTCTGCGTTTGCCCGGACATTCCCTTCCACCGAAGCAAGTTGAGCGAGAAGGGCGATCATGGCGAGAAAGGCTACGCGACGGCGGGCTGCGCGGCATCCACCGCGCGCCGAAGCGAAGAGACGTACTCGTGCAGCCCGGTTGGCCCTTCGGTCGCCGCGACCTCGATGGCGCGGCTGCCGACGACGATTCCGTCGGCGAGCGCTGCCGCCGCGGCCGCCTGTTCGGGCGTGGAGATGCCGAAGCCGGCGAGCAGCGGCACACCGGTAACGGCCCGCGCTCGTTCGACCAGGCTCGCGAGCTGCCCGGAGACGGTGGCCCGCGCGCCCGTCGTCCCCGTGAGCGAGACGAGGTAAAGCCAGCCGTCCGTCCGCTCGGCCGCGAGCTTGATTCGCTCGCCGGGAGTCGTCGGCGCGACGAGATGGACGCGGCGGAGCTCGGGAGCCGCTTCCAGCGGTAGGTCGGCGACGATGAGGCTCGTCGCGCCCGCCTGCTCGGCGTCGGCCTGGAAGCGCTCGTAGCCGTAGGCCTCGAGGATCGACGCGTACGTCATCGGGATCAGCGGAACCTCGACGCGCGCCCGCGTATCGGCGAGGCACTCCAGGCAGGCCTTCGTGCGCATCCCCTCCGCGAGCGCGCGCTCGCCGGCGAGCCGTATGACGGGACCGTCCGCGAGCGGATCCGAGAACGGGAAGCCGATCTCGAGCAGGTCAGCTCCCCCCGCGACGGCGGCGGCCGCGAGCTCTGGCGTGTCCGCGCCGGCCATAAGGTAGATCGAGAGCTTCTTCATCGGCCGAGCACCGTCGCCAGGTCCTTGTCGCCGCGGCCGGAGAGCCCGACCAGGATGAGCTCGGCGTCGAGGTCCAGCGCTCGCGCGAGCGCGTGAGCCGGCTCGAGCGCCGGGATGATGCCTTCGCGCTCGGCGAGGAGGTGGAAGGCGGCGAGCGCCTCCTCGTCAGTCGCCGCCCGGTACTCGGCCCGCCCCGTGTCGCGCAGAAAGGCGTGCTCCGGGCCGACGCCGGGGTAGTCAAGGCCCGCGGAGATGGAGTGCGCGTCGGCGATCTGCCCGTCCTCGTCAGCGAGGAGCGAGGAGCGAGCGCCGTGTAGGACTCCCGCCCGGCCGCTTCCGAGGCTCGTGGCGCCGGCGGCTTCGACCCCGACCAGCCGCACGTCGGCGTCCTCGAGGAAGCCGGCAAACAGCCCGATCGCATTCGAGCCGCCGCCCACGCATGCGACGACGGCGTCGGGGAGCCTGCTCTGGGCGGCGAGCATCTGCTCGCGCGCCTCCCGACCGATGACCGACTGGAGCTCGCGGACGAGCTCGGGATAGGGATGCGGGCCGACGCACGAGCCGATCATGTAGTGCGTCGTCTCGACGTTCGTGATCCAGTCGCGGATCGCCTCGCTCGTGGCCTCCTTGAGCGTCCGCGTCCCGAACTCCACAGCCCGAACCTCGGCACCGAGCAGGTGCATGCGCTCGACGTTCGGCCTCTGGCGCTCCATGTCTTCCGAGCCCATGTAGACGACGCACTCGAGGCCAAAGCGCGCGCAGACGGTCGCCGAGGCGACCCCGTGCTGGCCGGCGCCCGTCTCGGCGACGATGCGCTGCTTTCCCAGGCGCCGGGCCACCAGCGCCTGCCCGACCGCGTTGTTGATCTTGTGCGCGCCGGTGTGACAGAGGTCCTCGCGCTTGAGGTAGATCCTCCTGTCCTCACCGAGCCGCTCGGCGCGGTAGAGCGGAGTTGGGCGCCCGACGTACGTCGCCTGGAGCTGCTCGAGCTCGAGGCGGAAGCCCGGGTCGTCCTTGATCTCGTCCCAGCCCCGCTCGAGCTCGTCGAGGGCCGGCACGAGGGTCTCGGGGACGTAGCGGCCGCCGTAGGCGCCGTAGAAGCCCTTGGCCAGCTCGACAGTCACCGTGCGGCCTCGACGAAAGCACGCACCTTGTCGTGATCCTTGATGCCGGGGGCGGCCTCGAGGCTGCGGCTGGCGTCGACCGCCCAGGGCTGCACGCGCTCGATGGCGACGCGGACGTTCTCGGGACCGAGGCCGCCGGCGAGGAGGATGCGGCCTTCGGCCTCGGCTGCCCGCTCCAGATGTGCCTCGTCCTCCTCGAGCCAAGGCAGGTCCAGGACCTGCGCGACGGCCTCACCGTCACGGAAGAGAACTCCGTCGCGCGCGCGGTGGCCGTTGTCCTCCGCGTACAGCTGGACGAGATCGGTGCCCACGTCCTCGGCTGCCCCGACGAAGACGCCCACGGAGAGCAACGACTCGGGAACGGGGAGCGGAGCGTCCGCACGACGGGGGCTCTCGGCGAGGACGAACCCGGCGAGGTCGGCGCCCGCCTCGGCGGCGACCGCCACGTCCTCCTCGCGGGTGAGACCGCAGACCTTGACGAACGGCCGCCGAAGCAGCTCGGCGAGCTTCGAAGCCGGGTCGGGCGCGCGCATGAGCGCCGAGCCGACGAGGACGGCGTCGGCGCCGGCCAGCTCGGCGGCCGCCGCGTGGGCGCGATGCTCGACACCGCTCTCGGCCACGATCACCCTGTCCCGCGGAGCACCGGCCACGAGGTCGAGCTGCGCTTTCCGGTCGATCGTGAACGTGCCGAGGTCGCGCGCGTTGAGGCCGATCACCTCTGCGCCGAGCGCGATCGCGCGCGCGAGCTCGTGCGCGTCATGCGCCTCGACGAGGAAGTCGAGGCCCTCGTTGCTCAGGAGCTCCGCCGCGGGCGGGTCGTCGAGGTCGCGCAGGAGCAGGAGGACCGCGTCGGCGCCGGCCGCGCGAGCGGTCTCGAGATCGGCGCGCGTAGAGAAGAAACCCTTGGCGAGGAGCGGGAGGGAGGTCGTCGCGCGTGCGGCTCTGAGATCGTCCCAGGAGCCGCTGAAGCGCTCGTCCACGAGAATGGAGACGGCGGCCGCGCCCGCGTCCTCGAAGGAGCGCGCGAGCGTGGCCGGGTCGGCGTCCGGTCGCAGGTCGCCGGCCGAGGGAGAGCGGCGCTTCACCTCGGCGATTGCGCCGAGGCCGGGAGCGCGCAGCGCTGCGGCGAACCTACCCACTACACGGCTACCTCCGCCCGCGAAAAGAGGATCAGCTCTTCGAGCCGGGCCGCTGCTGCGCCCGAGTCGAGCGCCTCCGCTGCGACGCGGTAGCCGTCCTCGAGGTCGTGGGCGTGCCCGCTCGCGGCGATCGCGCCGCCGGCGTTCAGGAGCACTGCCTCGCGCTTCGGCCCCGGGGCGCCCGCGAAGATCTCGCGCACGGTGGCGGCGTTCTCCTCCGGAGAGCCGCCCGCCAGGTCCTTGGGCCTGCAGCGCGGGACACCGAAGTCGCGCGGATCGATCTCGCGCCGCCGCACCTTGCCCCCTACCACCTCGCAGACGAGGTTCGGCCCCGCCGGGGAGAGCTCGTCGATGCCGCCTGCGCCGTGGACGACGAACGCGCGGCGAGCTCCCAGACTGGCCAGGACCGTCGCGATCGTCGGGACGAGCTCCGGTGCGTACACGCCCACGACCTGCGCCCGCGCCCCCGCGGGATTCGTGAGCGGACCGAGCACGTTGAAGACGGTCCGTGTGGCGAGCTCTCGCCGCACCGGGGCCGCATGCCGCATAGCGGGATGGTGCGACGGAGCGAAGAGGAAGCCGAACCCGAGCTCGTCGATCGAACGTTCGATGCGCTCGGCGGGCAGCTCGAGCTCGAAACCGAGTGCCTCGAGGACGTCCGCGGAACCCGAGGACGAGGAAACCGCTCTGTTGCCGTGTTTGGCTACGCCGGCGCCTGCGGCTGCCGCGACGAGTGCGGCGGCGGTGGAGATGTTGAACGTGCCCGCGCCGTCTCCGCCCGTCCCCGCCGTGTCGACCAGGTCGGCCCGCTTCGGCCTGACAGCCAGGACGTGCGCCCGCATGGCCTCGGCGCAGCCGGCGATCTCGGCGGCCGTCTCGCCCTTCAGGCGAAGTGCGACGAGAAAACCTCCGATTTGAGCCGGTGTCGCCTTCCCCTCCATGATCTGATTCATGACCTCTCTCGCCTGCGGCTTCGAGAGGTCATGACGGTCGAGGATTCGAGCCAGCGCCTCCTGGATGGTCATCGCTTTCCTTCCAGGAAGTTTTTGGCCAGAGCCGCCCCGTCCGGGGTGAGCACGGACTCCGGGTGGAACTGGATGCCGTCGACGGGCAGCTCACGGTGGCGCACTGCCATCACCTCGCCGTCGTCGGTCGTCGCACAGACCTCGAGCGCGTCCGGGACCCGCGCCGCGGCCAGCGAGTGATAGCGCCCGCCCTGGAGCGGATCCGGCAAGCCGGAGAACAGCCCGCGCCCGTCGTGGGCGATCTCGCTCGCCTTCCCGTGGACGAGCCGCTGGGCCTGCCCGACCTCGCCGCCGAACGCCTCCACGATTGCCTGGTGGCCGAGGCAGACGCCGAGCGTCGGCACGCGCGGGCCTAGGCGCTTGACGATCTCGACGGTCGCGCCCGCGCCCTCGGGTCGGCCCGGCCCGGGGGAGATGACGAGGTGGCTGGGAGCGAGCCGCTCCGCCTCGCGCGCGTCGATCTTGTCGTTGCGGATCACCGTCACCTCGGCGCCGAGCTCCTCGAAGAGATGCGCGAGGTTGTAGGTGAAGGAGTCGTAGTTGTCGATTAAGAGGATCATCCCTCGGCCTCGTTCAGCGCGGCTTCCAACGCAGCCAGCTTACGCAGGCACTCATCGTGCTCGGAGCGCGGGTCCGAGTCGGCGACGATCCCCGCGCCGGCCTGGAGCCGGGCGACCCCCTCGGCCAGGACGACCGTCCGAATCGCGATGCACGTGTCGAACGCGCCGTCGGGAAGGGCGTAACCGACTGCGCCGGCATACGGGCCTCGGCGATAGCCCTCGAGCTCCGAGATGATCTGCATGGCTCGCACCTTCGGGGCGCCCGAGACCGTGCCCGCGGGGAAGCACGCGCGGAGGAGATCGAAAGCCCCGCACTCGGCCCGGAGCTCCCCGGCCACCTCCGAGACGAGGTGGGTCACGTGCGAATAGCGCTCCGGTTCCAGGAAGCGGCCGACCCGTACGGTCCCCGGGCGGCAGACGCGTGAGAGGTCGTTGCGCCCGAGATCGACGAGCATGATGTGCTCCGCGCGGTCCTTCTCGGAGGCGAGCAGGTGCTCGGCGTCGCCGGCGCCCGGCTCGGTCGTTCCTGCGATCGGATTCACGCTGGCGCGCGTTCCCTCCAGCTTCACCAGTGTCTCCGGGGAGGAGCCGACGAGCGTGATGTCTCCCAGCTCGAGGAGGACGTGATACGGGGAGGGGTTGATGCGGCGCAGCGACCGGTAAAGCGTGAGCCCCGAGACCTCCGTCTTCCGCTCCGCCCGTTGCGAGAGGACGATCTGGTAGGCGTCGCCCTCCTGGATGAAGTGCTTCGCGGCGCGAACTCGCTGCTCGTATTCGGCTTGACTCGGGGTGTGGCGAGTGGCTTCGGAGCGTTTGGAGGCGAAGCGGGGCTCCTCGACCGGTTGACCCAGGAGCCGCGCGATCGAGTCCCGGTCCCCGGCCAGCACCTCGGCGATGTTCGAGGCGTGGTCGAAGCGAACGACTGCGTCGGCGACGAGGAAGCGGCTCTCCGGTAGATCGGGTCCGTCGGCCGGAAGCGGCACCGTCGGCTCGAGCTTCGCAATGTGGTCGTAGCCGAGGTAGCCGACGACGGGCCGCCCCGCGGCGAGCTCCCGCTCCGCCTCCTCGAAGGCGACAAGTCGCGTCCCGGAGCCAACCAGGCTGTACCGGCCGAGGCGGCCCTTCTCGACCGATTCGAGCAGGAAGCTCGCTCCCCCTTCCGCGCGCAGGCGCAAGTACGCCCCTAGCGGGGTGATCAGGTCTGCGTGGATGTCGGTGGCGATCGTCATGGCAAACGAAAAGACCCTCCAGCGGAAGGTCTTTGAGCGGAACGGGGCTTTCGGGCCTAGATCAGCAGGCTACGCTCCCGCTCCGCTCGCGGCGCCAAGCCCACCAGGTGCGGATCGAGAGGTTCATGTTGACGGAGCGTAGGGTACGAGGCGCCCACGCGTCAACCGGTGTAGCGCCGGGCCGTTGGTACGCTGATTTCGTGGCCCGCTCAGTGATCGCATCCGCCGTCCGCACGCCGTTTGGCAAGCTTGGCGGCGGCCTCAAGGACTACGAGGCCACCTGGCTCGGCGCCGTCGCGATCCGCGCGGCTCTCGACCGTTCGGGCGTCCCGAACGACGAGGTCGAGTACGTCGTCATGGGTCAAGTGCTCCAGGGCGGCGCCGGGCAGGCGCCCGCCCGGCAGGCGGCCTTTGGCGCCGGCCTGCCGAAGGAGGTCCCCGCCGACACGATCAACAAGGTCTGCGCCTCCAGCATCCGCGCGGTCGAGATCGCCGATCTCATGATTCGCTCGGGGGACCACAGCGTCGTGGTCGCGGGTGGGATGGAGTCGATGTCGAATGCTCCCTACATCCTCAAGAAGGCGCGCTTCGGCTACCGCCTCGGGGACGGCACTCTGATCGACCTGATGACTCATGACGGGCTCACCTCGACCTTCGACCAGAAGCACATGGTCGAGCAGGCGTCGTTCGTCTCCCGGGAGCTGGGCATCTCGCGCGAGGATCAGGACCGGTGGGCGCTGCGCTCGCACGAGCGCGCCGTCCACGCCATCGACAACGGGCTCTTCGAGGACGAGCTCGTTTCCGTGGACGGCGTCACGGTCGACGAGAGCCCGCGCCGGGACACGTCCTACGAGAAGCTCGCCAGCCTCAAGCCCGTCTTCGACCCCGAGGGGACGACCACCGCCGGCAACGCGCCCGGAGTGAACGATGGCGCTGGCGCTCTCGTCGTCACCAGCGAGGAGTACGCGAAGAAACGCGGCCTCGAGGTGCTCGCAACCATCGTCTCGCAGGCCTACGTGGCCGACGACTTCGCCTACCTCGCGCGCACGCCTGCCAAGGCGGGGAAGATCGCGCTCGAGAAGGCCGGGAAGACGATCGACGACGTCGAGCGCATCGAGCTGAACGAGGCTTTCTCCTCGGTCGTCGTCAACTCGGTGAAGATGCTCGGCGCCGATCCGGAGCGCGTGAACGTGAACGGGGGCGCCGTGGCCCTGGGGCATCCGATCGGCGCCTCGGGCGCCCGGATCCTCTCCACGATGATCCACGAGCTCCGCCGGAACGGCGGCGGTCTCGGGCTCGCAGCCATCTGCTCCGGCGGCGGCCAGGGCGACGCACTCCTCATCGAGGTCTAGAAGCCTTTCGGACTGACGGCGACGGGTAGGTCTCGCGCATGGCGAAGTCGGCACGCCTCACCGCCAGGCCTCGCTCGCGTTCCGCGGGCACTTGGACCGGCCGGCTCGCAGACATCGTCCGGCGGCTCGCCGCCGACTCGGCGGAGCACCATCTGTGGACCTACGCGTCGGCCATCTCTTTCCGGGCCCTCGTCGCCCTCGTCCCACTCGTCCTTCTCGGCCTGGCCCTTTGAGCGCGCTCGGGCTCGAGGACGTCTGGTCGAGCTCCGTCGCCCCCGCCGTCCAGGCCCACGTGACCCCGCCGGTCTACGCGGCGATCAACTTCTCGGTGGAGAAGATCTTCTCGAGCAGCGCGGCCGACCTGGCCGCCTTCGCCGGGGCTCTGCTCGTCTGGGACATGACGTGGGCCGTCTCGACCGTGATGGAGGCGCTCAACGAGATCCATGGCGTCGAAGAGGGCCGCAGTTGGCCGAGGCGGGTGCTCGTCGCCCTCGCCCTGGCGGTCGCCGTCATCGTCTGCACGGTCGGATCCGTTCTGGCGGTAATTCTCGGGCCACGGCCCGGCGGCGTGCTCCACTTCCTCTTCGGAGTTGGCCGCTGGCCCGTCGCCGTTCTACTCCTCAGCGTCGCCGTCGGCCTGCTCGTGCGCTTCGGGCCGGCGGAAAAGCCCGAGACCCGGTGGGCCAGCGCGGGCTCGCTGCTCGTCGTCGGAAGCTGGATCCTCGCGACCATCGGCTTCAGTTGGTGGGTGGGCTCGGTGGCCAACTTCAAGACCGCGATCGGAAGCCTGACGGTGTTCCTCGTGCTTACCGCCTACGTCTTCACCTTAGCGGCCATCTTTCTCCTGGGCGTCCAGCTCGACGAGCTTCTGCGCAAGGACCTGCGCGGAGCTAGTTCGTGACGAGCGAGAGGGGCTTCTTCGTCCTGGCGCGCGCGAAAACGTGCCCCGTCGCGGCGTCCACGACTGCATGGAGCTTCTCGTTCAAGGTCACGTAGGCCAGCCCGCCGACCGCCTCCACCCAGCTGACCCCGGTCCCTTCGAGGGCATGGAAGAGCTCCTTCCCGCCGAGGTCGTAGCCGACAAGCCCGAATCCAGGCGACTTGGTCGAAGCGGCCCAGTCGATGACCCCGAAGGCGAGCAGCGTGTTCTCGAAACGGGCAAAGTCGCTCGCCCCGGCGTCGATCTTCCGGATTGCCCAGGTGCGGGTATCGATCAACGAGAGGCCGGCCGCCTCGGCAGCGACGTCAGGGTCGCCATTTTCATTCGTGGAGACCGTGTAATCGGCCCCGGTGACGGCAATCAGCCCGTTCTCCAGCCAGACGGCCTTTCGCTGCGGTCCCTCGATGGGCTTCGCCTGCGAGGCCGGCTCGAGCCAGTTCCTCAGGCGCTGGAGGAGCGAAACAGGCTCCGAGAGCGTGTGGTAGCGGACAGCCAGGTTGCTGAGGCTCACTTCCGCCACGGTTCTGCCGGCCGGGACGACCACGGCGCGCCTCCCGGACGCGTCGATCGCGAGTCCCGGCGTCGCCTGGCGGGCCCGGTAGCCGCTGCTGTCGCTTTCGGTCTCCCAGCCGCCGGCAATCTCGCGCACGGGGACAGAGGTCATCCCCTTGCCTCCAACGACCGTGAGCTCGAGGGGACCGATGCGGTTGCGTGGACCGGTGATGAGGACGACCGTCCCCGGCCCGGCCTGGGTGCCGAGGATCGCTCGATTGAGCCGATGGCGTCGGAGAACTTGCCGTCCGATCGGATCGACCACCGCCACCGCGACATCCTTGTCCCCGTCGACAACGGCGTACAAGGAGCCGCCTTGCCACGAGAGGAAGGTCACCCAGCCGTCGAGCCCGAGCTTCACGACGCCGACCTGCTTCATGCGTCGGAGGTCGATCAGCTGGACGCTCGAATCTGTGCCGTTTCCAACCGCGAGCCAGCGGCGGTCGGGGGAGTACGCGGTTGCCGAAGCGCTGCCCAGGAGGAGAGGTACGCGCCGGCCGAACGGCTCGAGCGCGACGGACTTGACGCGTGTGAGCCTGGGCTCGGCGAACCCGGTTTCGTTCCAGACGATTCCGAGTACGGCCGCCGGAGGCCTCCCAGGGCCGGCAGGAATGTCGGGCCGTCCGCCCTCTCCGCCGACTCCGGCGGCCAAGGCGATCGCTGCGATGAACGCCCGAAGCATTTGGACGGATTACACCGGGGGGGTGGTCGCCGTTCCGGCTACGCTCCCCGACCGTGAGCTTCGAGCATGTTCTCGTTGTCGGAGCGGGGCAGATGGGCGGGGGCATCGCCCAGGTGATCGCGTCTTCGGGGCGCCGAGTCTCCCTGCACGACGCGGCTCCCGGAGCGACCGAGCGTGGGCTCGAAACCATGCGGAAGAGCCTCGAGCGGCTCGTCGCGAAGGGGGCCGAGATCGACCCGGACGACGTATTGAGACGCGTCGAGCCCGTCGGCGATCTCGCCCCGGCCGACCTCATGGTCGAGGCCGTCGTGGAGGACGCGGAGGTCAAGAAGGACATCTTCCGCCAGGCCGACGATGTGCTCCCGCCGGAGGCGATCCTGGCGTCGAACACCTCGTCGATTCCGATCTCCTCGCTCGCTGCGGCAACCGAGCGCCCAGACAAGGTGATCGGGATGCACTTCTTCAACCCGGTGCCCGTGATGGCGCTCGTCGAGGTGGTGAGCACGCCGCAGACGTCGGACGAGACGCGCGCCGCCGTCGTGGAACTCGCGGAGGAACTGGGGAAGACGCCGGCGGAAGCGAACGACTTCCCCGGCTTCGTGTCGAACCGCATCCTCATGCCGTACATCAACGAAGCGGTCTGGGCTCTCCACGACGGCGTGGCCGAGCCGGAGGCAATCGACACGATCGCAAAGCTCGGCTTCAACCATCCGATGGGCCCGCTGGCGCTCGCGGACCTGATCGGCCTGGACACCTGCGTCGCCATCCTCGAGGTACTTCGCGACGGCTTCGGCGACGGCCGCTACGAGCCGTGTCCGCTGCTACGGGAGCACGTTGCGGCCGGCCGCCTGGGGCGGAAATCCGGTCGAGGGTTCTACCCTTACCCCTGAGACCACCCTAAAGAGTTAGGCCGTGCGGGCCGACACAAGAGTTTGCCCAGATCGGAGCTTTAAAGAAATGCGTATTCTCCTTGTGGACGACGACCCCGGGCTGCGCGTCCTCCTGAGGACGACGTTCGAGGCTGTCGACGTCGAAGTCGAGGAGACCGACAACGCCGCCTCGGCCGCCGCCGCCCTCGAGCGGGCCCGCCCCGACGTCGTCGTGCTCGACGTCCGCATGCCTGGCATGGACGGCCTGGAGCTTTGCCGCCGCATCAAGGACGATCCGGAGACCGCCGGCATCCCGGTCGTCCTCCTCACAGGATCAGACGGTAAGACGAAGGAGAATGGCGACGCCGCGGGCGCCGACGCGTTCATTCGTAAGCCGTTCAGCCCCCTGGAGCTGTTGTCGGTCGTCGAACGCCTCGCCGGCGGCCTGCACCCGTTCCCGTTCCGGGCGGGCAAGGCGGGGGGCGTGGAGGAGCAGCTCGAGCTCTACGCGCGGGATCTTCGGCACCTGCTCGAGATCGAGCGCGGCCAGCGGGTTCTCCTGCAGGCGGCCTATCAGGAGACCGTAACGGCGCTCGCAAGCGCGCTCGAGACCAAGGACACCGGGACTCGGGCGCATTCCCAACGAGTCCAGCGCTATGCCGTCGAGCTCGCTCGGACAATCGACGGCGACCTCGCCGAAGACCCGAGCGCGGAGTACGGCTTCCTCCTCCACGACGTCGGCAAGATCGGAATCCCCGACTCGATCCTCCAGAAGCCCGGACCGCTCGACGAGGACGAGCGCCGGCTGATGCAGAGGCACACGGTTCTCGGCGAGCAAATGCTCGGCGGAGTGGCCTTTCTGCAGGGGAGGGGGCTCGAGGTGGTGCGAGCACATCACGAGCGCTGGGACGGCTCGGGCTATCCGGACGGCATCGCCGGCACCGACGTCCCGCTCGGTGCCCGCGTGTTCGCGGTCGCGGACACTCTCGACGCCATGACGAGCGACCGGCCGTATCGGCGGGCAGGCCGGTGGCGCGACGCGGGCGTGGAGGTCCTCCGCCAGTCCGGGCGCCAGTTCGATCCAACGGTCGTGCGCGCGTTCCGAGCTTGCGAGCCACGCCTGCGCACGATTCGCAGCGAATTCGCGGCTGCGTAACGATCGTCACCTCTTTGCGTGATGCTCCCCGGGCCGCGCAAGCCGATCCCTAGGACATGCGGCGCGTACTGGCGCTCCTCCTTCTGACGGCCTCTACGGCGGTCGCCGCCGGTTGCTGGGAGCCGACGCCCAGGAGGCGCAGGCTCTCCTCGTCCAATCGCACGCGGCCTTCGCGCAGGTCCGCTCCGCGACGTTCACTGCCCGACTGTCGCTGACCGGAGGCCCCCAGGAATTGAGCATGACGATGTCGGGCGGCGGATACGCGCATGGAAGGAGGGCGGGCGACTTCTATGTGCTCGCCACCTCCGACAACCTCGGCTTCCGCGACCTCGTCCTCGTCGACCGTTCGGGTCGGGTCTCGATGAGCGTCGACGGCCATCCGGTGGGTGAGGTTCCGCTTCCGAAGACAACGGCCGAGAACCCGATCCAACTGGTCGACTTGTTGCAGTACGTGAAGAACGTAGACGTCGAGCACGGCAAGCTGATCGACGGCGAGCTCATGACGAAGCTGACCGGTGTGATCGACACGGCCGCTCTCGCCAAGGGAGCGCTCGCAGACGTCACCGGAGCCGGTGGAGACGGTTTGGATCTCTCCAAGTCCCTCGGCGATACGCGCGTCGTGCTCTATCTCTCAGATGCGACCCACCTGCCCATGAGGGGGCTTGTCGACGTCCCGATGGACGTCGCCGGCCAGAAGATCGCGATGCACCTCGACTTCGCGTACACGTCCTACGACCAGAAGGTCGAGTTCCCGCGCGTTCGCTGACGAAGGGCGCGGGCGGCCGCCTCTATACTCGCCGCCGGGATGGAGCTCGAGCTCATCTCATGAGGAAGAGGGATGAGCCCGTCCGCCTGACGCGGATCTACACGCGCGCGGGGGACGCGGGGGAGACGAGCCTCGGCGACGGCAGCCGTGTGCCCAAGACCGACCTGCGAATCGAGGCCTACGGCACGGTCGACGAGCTCAACTCGCTCCTGGCGCTCGCGCTCGCGTCGTCAGAGCTGCCGACGGAGTTTCGGCCATGGCTCGAGCGGATCCAGAACGAGCTCTTCGACTTGGGCGCCGACCTCTCCGTGCCGCTCGAGGATGAGCGCGAGCGCTTGCGGGTCGCCCCCGAGCAGGTCGAGTGGCTCGAGCAGCTCTGCGACCTGGTGAATGAGCGGCTCGAGCCGCTGAAGAGCTTCGTCCTGCCGGGTGGCGGCGAGGCGGCCGCTCGGCTCCACGTCGCGCGGACGGTCTGCCGTCGAGCCGAGCGGGCGGCGGTCGAGCTCGCCGAGACAGCGGAGATCAACCCGCTCGCGCTGGCGTACCTCAACCGCCTCTCGGATCTTCTCTTCATCCTCGCCCGCGCCGCCTCGGGGGGCAACGAGTTGCTCTGGAAGCCTGGGAGCTCTTCCTAGCAGGGGCCGCGTCGTTCGCGGCCGCGTTGCTCGGCGGGGCGGTGGGGCTCGTGTTGGGCAGCCTGCGTCTCCCAGCCTTGCTCTTGGCCGCCTCGAGCCCGGCCGCCGCCGCGGGTACGAACATTGCGGTGAGCACGTCCGCGGCGCTCACGGCAGGCGCGACCCACGCGCGCGCAGGCCGTGTCGACTGGACGATCGCGGCGTGGATGACGCCGCCTTCAGTCGTGGCGGCTTTCGTAGGCGGCTACTTCGGCGGTCTCGTCCCCGAACGGATTCTCCTGGCCGGCATCGCCGCCCTCCTCGCCTGGAACGGCCTGCAGCTCCTGCTCGAGCTCCCCGCCTCGCCCCGAACGGCTCGACCACGCCTGGCAGCTGTCCTCGCAGGGGCGGCCATCGGTCTGATCGGGGGCGCGGTCGGGCTGATCCTCGGGACGCTGCGGATGCCCGCACTCCTGGGGAGCGTGGGCCTGGACGCGCATCGGGCGGTCGGAACGAACCTCTTCGTGGGGTTCTTCCTCGGCCTGTCGGGCTTCGCGGGACACGCCGTCCGGCTCGAAGTCGACTGGACGCTCCTCGTCGTCTGCATCTGCGCCACAGTGCCCGCGGCGTGGCTCGGCGCCCGAGTCGCCGGCAGGATGTCCGAGAGGGCGCTGAAGCGCTGGATCGGTGCTGCCCTCGTGGCGGTCTCCGTGGCGATCGCCGTCGCCGCGGTGCTCGGCTAGAAGCGGCCGGTGAAACGCCGGACGGAAGTGGTCACGGCGTGAAGCACGCGGTCATCCCAGAAGAGGAGCGGCTCGACCGTTCCGCCGCTTTGCACGGGACGAGGCAGATGCGGGCGCCGCGCGCGGAGGGCAACGGCACCGGCCACGAACGCGCCGCCGAGCAGGGCCAGGCCCAACAGACGCCGTAGCGGGGAGGTCGTACCGTCGTCCGCCGGCGTATAGCGCTGCGGCTCGACCACGCCGACGCCGCTCGAGTCGCCTGATTCGGACGGTGCAGGCGAGCCGTCAGCCGAGCCCGTCTGAAGGGGGCCGCTGCCCGCGGAGGACGGAGAGGGCGTTGGAATCCCGCCGTAGCCGCCTCCGCCGTAGTTCGTCCCGCCGGAGCCTGTGCCGCCGCTCGTTCCCGTGGGGATCGCGGAGCCGTACCGGGCCGACGGGCCGCGCGAGACCTTCAGGCCCACCGCGGCGCCCTTGGAGACGACGCCGGTGCGCGCGCTGATGACGCGGCCCGCGCCGATGGTCGCCGAGTAGGCATAGCTGATGGCGCCGGCGCGAAGGCCGCGGCCGGCCAGGCGTGCCTTCGCCTGGCTGACGAGCAGCTTCGCGACGCTCGGGACGATCACGAGCGTTCTGGTCTTTGCGCCGACGTTTCCTGCCGAATCGCGGGCAGCGACCTGGAAGGAGCGCGAGTCCGAGCTCTTGAAGGGGCCCATGTCGACGGAGCGCGCCGAGGCTCCGAGCGTCCGCACGACCTGCCCGTTCGCGTACACGAGGTAGGCTGACACGACGCCGTTGTCGGTGGCGGCCTTCCAGTCGAGCACCAGGCGGCCGTTCGAGCGCGAGCCCGAGAAGCTGCTCGGCTGCGTGGGCGACTGAACGTCCTTCAGAAGGCTGAACGAGGAGAGGTGCTTCGTGAGGATGTGGACCTCCGAGCCCGACCGGTAGAAGCCGTCCTGCCAGCCGCTCGGCAGACTCTGGCCGCTCGGGATCGGAGCGATCGCGCGCCAGGCGCCGCTCTCGAACGTGGCCGGGACGATGGTGCCGGCGCCCTCGATCGTGAGATCGAGTGCCTTCGTGAAGGTATGCACCGCCGACTCGTCGAGAGCCCAGTAGGCCGTGACGTCATAGATGTCGCCGGCCGTCTCGAAGCCGCCCGAGACGGTCGCCGGGGGCCGCGGATCGACGCGGACGACGAGCCAGTCGCCGGCCGGCGCGCCGCTCCAGGCACCCGCCGGCACCGAGAAGTCGGCGTCGCCGTTCGTGGCGGCGAGCGTCATGGCGGCAGTCGCGAAGGAGTTCTTCTCGACCCACGGGTAGTCCGCGGCCGCCAGGTTCCAGACGGTGAAGTGGATGAGGATGGGCGTGCGATTTCCCGCCAGGTCTTCGAGCTCCCCTGCCAGCGTGTGGGGGCCGTCGTCGAAGGTCGACGTGTAGGTCACGGTCGCGCCCGCGACGAGCGGGGCCGGCGCGGCGACGCCGTCGAGAGTCGCATTGGCGATTCCGGCCACGTCCTCGCTGGCGCCGATCGAGAGAGTGCCCACGGCCGCCACGAGGGAGCCGTCGTCGGGCGCGGATGAAGACACCGTCGGCGCCGTGTTGTCGACAGTGACCGTCCGGAGCGCCGAGTTGGCCGTGTTGCCCGCGTTGTCGGTCGCACGGGCGCGAAGGTCGTAGCTGCCGTCGGCGACGCTTTCGGTGTTCCAGCTCGTCCCGATCGTCGTCCAGGTGCCCGCGCCGCCCGGGGAACGCTGCACGATCAACGTCGCCACGCCCGAGCCGGTGCCGTCGTCGGCGGAAGGGCTGAGCGAGACCGTGCCGCGTACCGGCGAGCCGGGGTCCGCGAGGGAGACGTTCGGGTCGGTCGCGTCGATCGTCCAGGAGGCGCTGTCAGGGGACGCGTCCGTGTTGGCGGAGCTGTCAGTAGCGCGCACGTCGAAGGTGTGGGCACCGTCGCCGAGCCCGGTGTACGTAGCCGGGCTCGAGCACGCTCCGAACGCAGACCCGTCGAGGGAGCATTCGAACGTGCTTCCCGACTCGTCGGAGGTAAACGCGAAGGTCGCGTCGGGGCTGGCCGAGAGGGAGGCCGGGCCCGACGTGATGGTCGTCTCGGGCGAGTCGGTGTCGGCGTCGTTGTTCACGGCCGTCCAGTCGAACTGGACGCTGACCGCGGAGCCCTGGAAGGCGTTCTCCGCGCCGGCCCCGGCATCGGGGAACGAGACGCGGAACTCGTACACGCGCGAGGCTCCCGCTGCGAGGGTGCCGAGCGTGACCGGGGTCAAAGCGCCGATCTTGCCGCTGTACACCGTGACCGGGGAGCCCACGTTGGTGACGTCCCGGATGACGAGGTCGAGCTTGCCCGAGAGCGTTCCGCCGCCGGCCCCGGGCGTGTCGAGCAGGTTCGAGGTCGAGAGCGAGAGGTCGCCGGGGACCGTTCCGGTGTTGCCGAGCGTGACCGTGTCTGTCACCGAGTCGCCGGGCCGCATTCCCCCGAGGTTGAGAATCGCGGCGCCCTCCTTGTCGTTCGAGAGCGTGAGGGAGTCGCCGGGGCCCGAGGTCAGCTCGAGGTCGGCGCGCGCAGGCGTCGAAGACGAGGAGAGAACGGCCAGGCAGATCGCGACGACGACCAGCGCGAGCACCTCCAACCGCAGAAACGCGCCGCGGGCCCGGCGATGCCGGGCCCTCGTGCGCGTCCTGTCGGTGGTCGGTCGCAGCATTTCTAGAATTCCTTGTCCGCCGCACCGGATTCCGTCGCCGCCGTCGTCGTGCAGGCGTTGCCCGCCACGTCGGTTGCGGTCGCGGAGGGCGTCCAGGACATCGTTCCGCCCGCTCCGCCGGCCGTGGTGACGGTGCCGCTCGAGAGCGTCCCGAGCGTGACCGTGATCGCCGCCCCGCTGTGGGTCATCGTGGCCGTGAAGACCGCAGAAGCCACGACGTAGTTCCCGCTCAGCGCGACCGCCGAGCCCGTGAGCGGGAGAAGCGCCGTGTTCCCGCTGTTCCAGACCTCGAGCGTGTCGCTCGAGCCCGAGTTGGTGATGCGGACGGTCACGGCGGTCGAGCTGCCGTTCCACCCTGCGAGGATCGAGGCCGGGGCGATCTGCTCGCTGTAGGTGAAGGTGATCGTGTCATTGGTCTCGGGCCTGCCGACGGTGAGGCCGGCGTTGGCCGACTGGACGTCGGTCGCCGTCGGCGCCGTGTTGTCGACGACCCCGCCGGTCACCGTCGAGGTCGTGGAGTTGCCCGCGTTGTCCGTCGCGATCGCGCGCAGGTCGTAGCTGCCGTCGGTGACGCCGGTGGTGTCCCAGGAGCAGGAGTACGGGCTCGTCGCGTCCGTGCAGATGTTCGTCCAGGCGCCGGCCCCTGCGGGCGAGCCCTCGATGGCGACGTTGAGCACTCCCGATCCGCCCGTGTCCGTAGCGGTCGCGTTCAGCGTCACGGTTTGGCGTAGAGGCGAGCCGGGATCCGTGAGGCCCGCGGTCGGCGCAGTGTTGTCGACGCGGCGGTTGGCAATCGTGGCCGAGGTGTTCGGGTTGCCGGCGACGTCGATCGCCGCGGTGCGCAGGTCGTAGAGGCCGTCGCCGCCCCAGGTGGTGGTGTCGACGCCGGTGCAGGAGTAGGGCGAGCTCAGATCGGTGCAGACGTCAGTCCAGGTGCCGGCCCCTGCGGGCGAGCGCTGGATCGTCACGGAGGAGACGCCCGAGCCGGCGTCGGTCGCGGTCGCGTTCAGGGTGATCGTGCCATGCAGGTTTGCGCCCGGATCTGTCGTCGTCACCGTCGGCAGCGTGTTGTCGACGCGCCGGTTCGCGACCGTCGACGTGTTCGTCCGCGAGGCGTTGTCAGTTGCGATCGCGCGCAGGTCGTAGAGCGCGTCGCCGCCCCAGGTCACCGTGTCCGTCGAGCACGAGTAGGGGAAGCTCGAGTCGGTGCAGATGTCCGTCCAGATGTTGAGCCCGGCCGGCGAGCGCTGGATCTTGACGTTCGCGATGCCGCCGCCGTCAGAGGCCGTGGCGTCGAGCGAGATCGTCCCGCGAAGGTTGGCGCCTGGATCGGTGAGGGAGACCGTCGGGACGACGTTGTCGACCCGGCGGTTCGTGACCGTCGAGGTGGCGGAGTTTCCCGCCACGTCGGTTCCGACCGCCCGGAGGTCGTAGAGCGCGTCGCCACGGGTCGTGGTGTCGAAGGAGCAGGAGTAGGGCGAGGAGTTGTCGGTGCAGATGTCAGTCCAGGTGCCAGCCCCGGCGGGCGAGCGCTGGATGGTGACGGAGGAGACGCCCGAGCCGCCGACGTCCGTCGCCGTGGCGCCGACGTTGACGGTGCCGGAGAGCGGGGTGCCCGGATCGGTCATCGCAACCGAAGGCGCCGTGTTGTCGATCCGCCGGTTGGCGACGACTGCGGAGGCGACGGTCCCGCTGCCGGTGTCTGCCGTGGCGCGCAGGTCGTAGAGCCCGTCTGCAGGAACCGTCGTATCGAACGAGCACGAATACGGAGAGCTGTTGTCCGTGCAGATGTTCGTCCAGGCGCCGGCTCCTGCGGGCGAGCGCTGGATAGTGACGGAGACGATCGTCCCCGTCGTGCTCGCATCAAGCGGGACGGTGCCGCGCAACGGCGTCCCGGGATCAGTCAGAGTCACGCTCGAGAAGACGGCTGCGGTCGAGAAGTTGTTCCCCGGATCGGCGCTGGCCGCGGTGAACGCGGCCCCGGAGAAAGTGACGCCTGCCGCCACGACAGCAGCGACGGCGAGGATGCTCGCGAGGGCGCGAAGCCTCACGAGCGGGTCTCCGTCGCTGCGGCGGCCCTGCGCACGTCGCGGCGGAAGCCGAGGACGATTGCAAAGGCGATCAGGAGCGCCGGCAGCCCGATGAGCAGCATGCGCGCCTGGCGGATCGCCAGAGCGGAGAGGACGTAGCCGACGTAGGGGACGTGGAAAGCCACGCGAGCCTGTGTCGGTCCGTCGAGGGTGAACGTCCACGGGTCGGCCGACTCGTTGGCGTCACCCTGTGTGCGCAGGGCGGGCCTGCCGAGCTGGTCGGAGCCGATCCAGACGATCCTGTGGGTGATGCGGCCGCTCGGGCCGGAGCCCGGGGGCGGCGTGTAGGTGATGGCGTCGCCGACGCTGAGGTCGGAGACGGGGACGACGTCGTCGAAGACGATCGAGCCGCGGTCGTACGTGCCCGTCATCGAGCCGCTCGTGATGACGTACCGTTGGTAGCCGAGGAGTCCGGGCAGGAGCATCAGTCCGGCAAGGCTCAGGCACACTGCGCAGAGCGCGGTTGCCAGAGCCGGGCCGAGCCGCCGCCGCGGGCTCTTCGGCTCCCAACGGTAGTGGTAGTCGTATGCGGTTTCAGTCTTCACGGGCGTCTCCTCTTCAGGCTTTGGGAACCTGAGCGCCGGTTCGTCCCGGAACGCCGGGGCCGCAGGATTGCGACCCCGACGCCTGTCGCTCAGTGTCCGATTTGCCTTAGGAGGCGTCCCAGTCGAACTGGACGCTCGAGTTGTCGCCCTGGTAGGCGTTGCCCGCGCTCGCGTCGAACGTCACCGCGAACTCGTAGCGGTGCTTCTCGCTGGCCGCGAACGTGCCCAGGGCAGTGCTGCCCATGGCCGCGATCGTTCCGCTGTACTTCTGCGGATCGCCCGCGTCACACGTCGGTGTGCCGCTAGAGAAGTCGCCGCAGTCCTTCACGACGAGGTTCAGCTTGGCCGAGAGCGGATTCGCGCCGTCGGAATCGACGATATTCGAGCGCGAGAGCGAGAAGGCGCCGGAGAGCGAGCCCGTGTTCTGCACGTCGACCGTGCCATTCGCGGAATCGCCCGGCTTCATGCCGCTCGCAGTGAGGACCGCAAGGCCCTCATTCGAGTTGAGGATCGAGAGCGTCCCGGCCGCGAACGTGTTGCTCGGGTTCGCAGAGCTGGCCGTGAAGCTCGCGCTCGATCCAACTGCCACCGCGACTGCCGCGATGAGCGCAGAGAGAGCGCCCAGCACGCGCAGCGGGTGGCGAGCTACGAAGTCCAACGTTGTCATGGTTTTTCCTTTCTGTGCCGCAGGTTGCCGTTACGCAGTTCTGCCGTTGACCCTCTCGTCATCGTCTGCGCAAGCGAGCCGGCGGCCAGGAACCGGTATGAAAACGGTCTGCGACCCCCCAGAAGCCCCCTTTCGAGGGACGGTTCGAGCCCGTTCTAAGGGGAATGCGAGCCCGCGTAGAATCTGAGGTGGCCAATGGCTACGACCGAGGACCGCCGGGACACAGACGCAACCGACGAGTGGCGGCGGGGTCTCTACGAGCAAAAACCCGAGCGCGACGCGCTCTTCACGACCATTTCAGGGCTCGAGAACGAGCCTCTGTACACGCCTGACAACGTCGAGATCGACTACGACCGCGACCTGGGCTATCCGGGCCTCTATCCGTACACCCGGGGTGTCTATCCGTCCATGTATCGCGGACGACTGTGGACGATGCGCCAGTTCGCGGGCTTCGGGACCGCCGAGGAGACGAACGCGCGCTTCCGCTACCTGCGCGAGCACGGGCAGACGGGCCTTTCCACAGCCTTCGACATGCCGACGTTGATGGGCTACGACTCGGATCACCCCAAATCCCTGGGCGAGGTCGGCCGGGAGGGGGTGGCCGTGGACTCGCTCGAGGACATGGAGCACTTGTTCGCCGGGATTCCGCTCGACGAAGTCTCGACGTCGATGACGATCAACGCGCCGGCGGCGATGCTGCTCGCGTTCTACATCTGCGTCGCCGAAGGGCAGGGAGTAGGCCGAGACCGGCTGCGCGGGACGATCCAGACGGACATCCTCAAGGAGTACATCGCCCAGAAGGAGTGGATCTTCCCGCCGGAGCCGTCCATGCGGCTCTGCGTGGACATGATCGAGTTCTGCGCGCGCGAGGTTCCGCTCTGGCACCCCGTTTCGATCTCCGGCTACCACATCCGTGAGGCCGGCTCGACCGCCGCCCAGGAGCTCGCCTTCACGCTCGCGGATGGGTTCGCCTATGTCGAGGCGGCTGTGGAGCGCGGGCTCGAAGTCGACGACTTCGCACCTCGCCTCTCCTTCTTCTTCAACGCTCACATCGATTTCTTCGAGGAGATCGCCAAGTATCGGGCCGCGCGTCGCATCTGGGCGAAGGAGCTCCGCGAGCGCTACGGGGCCGGGAACCCGCGCTCCTGGCTCATGCGCTTCCACACACAGACGGCGGGTGTCTCCCTCACCGCCCAGCAGCCGGAGGTGAACATCGTCCGGACGGCGCTCGAGGCGCTGGCTGCTGTCCTGGGCGGCACGCAGTCGTTGCACACGAACTCCTTTGACGAAGCGCTCGCCCTCCCGACCGAGCACGCCGTGAAGATCGCCCTGCGCACGCAACAGGTGATCGCACACGAGACGGGCGTCGTGAACGCCATCGACCCGCTCGGGGGCTCGTATTACCTGGAGGAGCTCACCAACCGCCTCGAGGCCGAGGCCTACGAGTACTTCAGACGCATTCGTGAGCTTGGCGGCGTCATTGCCGCGATCAAGGAGAACTTCTTCCAGCGCGAGATCGCCGAGGCGTCGTTTCGCTACCAGACCGAGGTCGAATCCGGGCAGCGCGTGATCGTCGGCGTCAACCGCTACGAGGATCCCGAGGAGAAGGAGATCGAGATCCTCGCCATCGACCAGGCGCTCGAACAAAAGCAGGTCGACCGCGTCCGGGCCCTGCGCTCCCGTCGCGACGCCGCAGCCGCGGAAGAGAGTCTCGCTCGCCTCAAGCGCGAGGCGGCCGAGGACGGCGTCAACCTCATGCCGGCGATCATCGACGCCTCGAAGGCCTACGTCACCATGGGCGAGATGTGCGACGCCCTCAGGGACGTCTGGGGAATTTGGCGCGAGACCCCTGTCTTCTAATCGCCGGGGGTGGATGAGGGGGTGGGCCCCCTCATGGCGCGAGACCCCTGTCTTCTAATCGCCGGGGGTGGATGAGGGGGTGGGCCCGGCGGAGCTCGCGGAGACCGTTAGCGAGGCGCGGGAGCCGCGGACCAAAAGGGTCGCAGCCCCTCCCCCGCGGCTCCCGCTCTTCGATCGAGGCCTGCCCGCGGTCTCTAAGCCGCCAGCGGTACCAGCCCGTGCCCTGGCAAGAGCCAGCTCACTGGAGGAGCTCGACGGTGACGCCGCGGAGAGCCTGCCAGAGGCGGATGTAGAGCTCGAGCTCCATGCGCGCCTGATTTCGATGAAGCACATGGGGCAGCTCGACCAGGACCGTTCCGTCCTCGGCGACTTTGGCGCGACAGTCGTGTCGGGATAAGAAG
>WNGB01005615.1_pt1 | contig 38342 bp, 42 predicted proteins | sample 5400681 | NCBI WGS metagenome assembly WNGB01 (sample SAMN13153367, study PRJNA577476) | soil metagenome | isolation source: 115 cm soil or saprolite under grassland replicate 2 | place: USA:California | collected 2016-06-15 | reverse complement strand
GCAGGGCTACCGGGCGAAGCGGCGGGAGGATGCGCTGCGCCAGCAGCTGGTGTCCGATCCGCATTCGCCGGAGGAATATCGCGTGAACGGCGTCGTCCGGAACATCGATGCCTGGTACGAAGCCTTCAACGTGAAGGCCGGCGAGAAGCTTTATCTCCCGAACGACGCGCGCGTCCGCATCTGGTGATGTGCCGCACGCGCGGTGTGATGTGTCCGGACACTGTGTCGTTTACACGGAATCGCATCCCCTTCCGTTCGTCCCCGCGCAAGCGCCAAGGCATGCACGCATCTCATTGGACCGCTGAAGGTGCGACAAACTCGGTCTGCTCCCTCCCCCGCTTGCACTCGAACTCGGGTTTACCCGAGTTCGAGCCGTCAATAGAGCGGTCGAAGTCGGATAAATCCGACTTCGACTGGAGGGGTGGGGAGAGGGTGAATGCAAAGACTCGTGCGTGCCTGCCCCCTCCCTGTCCCTCCCCCGCAAGCGGGAGAGGGGACGTTGCGGCACCAGCCTTCGCGACATCGGCAGTGCGCCCGCATGGCATTTCGAAATGTGTGCATGCCTGAGCGCTTGCGCGGGGACGAACGGAGTCACTGCGGCTCGATGCTGGCGGCGTGCACGATCTCGGCGATCAGCTTCACCTGCTCGGCCACGAACGGCTTGAACTCGGCCGGTGAATTGCCGAGCGGGATCACGCCCACGCCAATGAGCCGGTCGCGCGCCGGCGGCGTGGTGACCGCCTTGTGCACCTCCTGGTGCAGCCGCGCCAGCACCGCCGCCGGTGTCTTCGCCGGCGCGAACATGCCGGTCCAGCTCGCCAGCACCTGCATGCCAGAGACGCCGGCCTCCGCCATGGTCGGCAGCTCAGGCAGCCGCGCAAAACGTTTCGCGCCGGTATAGGCGAGCGCGCGGATCTTGCCGGCCTCGACATAGGGCAGCGAGGACGGCGGGGTCATGAACATGACCTGCACGTCGCCCGCGATCAGCGCGGTCAAGGCTGGCGCCGCCCCGCGATACGGCACGTGCACCATCTCCGTCCTGGTCAGCGACCGGAACAGCTCGGCGGCAAGGTGGAGCCCGTTGCCGACGCCGGGCGATCCGAACGAGATGTTGCTCTCGGGCTTGCGCAGCAGCGCGATCAGGTCCTCTACGCTCCGCACCGGCAGGTCGGGATTGACGCCGAGGATATAGGCCTCGGTCGCCGCCAGGTTGCTCACCGGCTCGAAGTCGCGGATGACGTCGAACGGCAGCTTCTTGTGGAAGCTCGGATTGATCACGAACGAGCTCGACGTCACCAGCAGGGTGTGACCGTCGGGCGGGGACTCGGCCACCGCCTGGGCGCCGATCACGCCGTCGGCGCCGGCCCGGTTCTCCACCACGAACGACTGCCCGGTCTGCGCCGAGAGCTGCTGGGCGACGATGCGGCCGACCACGTCCGGCGTGCCTCCGGCGGCGAACGGAACGATGACGCGGACGGTCCTGGCCGGATAGGGCTGCGCGGCCGCCGGCTCGCCAATGCCCAGCGCTGCGAGCGCGAAGCCGATCGCAATCAGCCCGCGCGCCATCGCCACCCGCCTCAGGCCGTCTTGAGCCGCGGGATCAGCCGCATTGTGTTCTCGTAGTCGATGGCGCGCAGGTCCGCGGTCGGGAACTTGTAATCGAGGAGCCCGTCGACCGCCTCCTTGGCGTCGCGATACGGATAGTCCGATCCAAACAGGATTTGCGAGGTCGGCACCATCTTGGTGAGCGCGGCGAGCTGGCCCGGCGTGTTGCCCTGTGCGACCTCGTAATAGTACTTCTCCAGGATCGGCATTGGTCCTGCCGGCATCGGCATGCGCGGATCCTTGCGTTCAAAGGCGAGGCGGATGAAGCGGCTGGTCAGGAACGGGATGGTGCCGCCCGAGTGCGACCAGATCCAGCGGATGTCCGGGAACTTGAAGGCCGTTCCGGCCTCGCCGAAGATCATGCTGGCAACCGTGCGGCTCGTCTCGGTGGCGTATTCGATCGCGCTGGGCGGGACTTCCTTGATGACGCTGGCGCAGCAGTCCGGCACGGTCGGGTGGGTATAGATCAGCGCCTTGCGGCGGTTGAGCTCCTCGAATACCGGCAGGAAGCTCGGGTGTCCCAGGTACATGTTGGTCTTGTACATGGTCCACAGCGCAATGCCGTCGGCCTTGAGAATGTCCATCGAATATTCAATTTCGCGCAAGCTGCCTTCTGCATCGGGCAGCGGGATCGCGGCGAAGAACCCGAACCGGCCGGGGTGATCGCGGCCGAGCTGGGCGCACCATTCATTGCATTCGCGTGCCAGCCGTCGCGACGGTTCTCCGGCTTCGCCGAACCACACGCCCGGATTGATGATCGAGGTGATCGAGGTGGCGACGCCGCCCTTGTCCATGTCCTCGAGCGAGCCTTGCAGCGTCCACCGCGGCGGCCGGCCGCCGCGGTCGGTGAAGACCTTGGCCTGGGCGCGGTGAACGTGGAGGCGGCGAGACCCAGGGCGGCGGATCCGCCGGCGAGGAAGCTGCGCCGGCTCACGCCGGTGCTGGCGAACGGGGAGGGCCCCACGCAGCACATGCACCCCGACAGAAGTTTCCGACCACTCGTCTTCCTCATCGCGTCTCTCCCTCGACTTACGCCATTGCCGGGTTCCCGGCCGTATCGCCCGGCAGAATAGCCCAAACCCGGGGCGGCGAAAGCGGCGGCGATGTCACAGCGCCGTCTTTCCGCTAGCGTCGGCAACGGCTTTAATCCGGCCAAAGGGGAACCGCCCGTGCCAAACCATCTGTCCGACGACCTGCGTTCGGGAGCGCTCGTCTATCACCGCTCGCCGAAGCCCGGAAAGCTCGAGGTCCAGCCGACCAAGCCGCTCGGCAATCAGCGCGACCTCGCGCTAGCCTATACGCCCGGCGTGGCGGCGGTCTGCGAGGCGATTGCCGCCGATCCCGGCGAGGCCGCGCAGCTCACCACCCGCGCCAACCTGGTCGCGGTAGTGACCAACGGAACCGCCGTGCTCGGACTCGGAGCGATCGGTCCGCTCGCCGCCAAGCCGGTCATGGAAGGCAAGGCGGTGCTGTTCAAGAAATTCGCCGGCATCGACGTATTCGACATCGAGATCGCGGCGACCGAGGTCGACCGCGCGGTCGAGGTCGTGGCGGCGCTCGAGCCGACCTTCGGCGGCATCAATCTGGAGGACTTCAAGGCTCCGGAATGCTTCGAGATCGAGTCGAGGCTCAAGGAGCGCATGGCGATCCCGGTGTTCCACGACGACCAGCACGGCACCGCGATCATCGTGGCGGCGGCGGTGCTCAACGCGCTCTCGCTCGCCGGCAAGCGGATCGAGAACGTGAAGATCGTCACCTCCGGAGCCGGCGCCGCGGCGCTCGCCTGCCTCAACCTGCTGGTGTCGCTCGGCGCGCGCCGCGAGAACATCTGGGTCACCGATATCGAAGGCGTCGTCTATGCCGGGCGCCCGAAGCTGATGGACCGCTGGAAGGAGCCCTACGCGCAGCAGACCGACAAGCGCACGCTCGCCGAGGTGATCGGCGGCGCCGATATCTTCCTCGGGCTTTCGGCCGGCGGCGTGCTCAAGCCAGCGATGGTCGCCCGCATGGCACCGAAACCGCTGATCATGGCGCTCGCCAATCCTACGCCGGAGATCATGCCGGAGGAGGCGCTCGCCGCGCGGCCGGACGCCATGATCTGCACCGGACGCTCCGACTTCCCGAACCAGGTCAACAACGTTTTGTGCTTTCCCTATATCTTCCGCGGCGCGCTCGACGTCGGCGCAACCACGATCAACGAGGAGATGAAACGGGCGGCGGTCGAGGCGATCGCGGAACTCGCCCGCGAGGCGCCCTCTGAAGTGGCGGCCCGCGCCTATGGCGGCGATGCGCGCACGTTCGGGACGGGCTGCCTCATTCCCAACCCGTTCGATCCGCGCCTGATCCTGCGCATCGCGCCCGCCGTTGCCCGTGCCGCAATGGCCTCGGGCGTCGCGGCCCGCCCGATCACCGATTTCGAGCAATACGAGGAGCGGCTCAACGGCTTTGTGTTCCGCTCGGGCTTCGTGATGAAGCCGGTGTTCGCCCAGGCCAAGGTCGCGACGAAGCGCGTGGTCTACGCCGAAGGCGAGGACGAGCGCATCCTGCGGGCGACCGAGGTCGTAGTCGAGGAAGGCCTGGCGCAGCCGATCCTGATCGGCCGGCCGGCGGTGGTCGAGCAGCGCCTTGCGCGATTCGGCCTGTCGATCCGTCCGGGCCGGGATTTCGAGCTGATCAATCCGGAGGACGATCCGCGTTATGACGCCTTCGTGCGCGCTTACGTCGAGAGCGCCGGCCGGCGTGGCATCACGCCCCAGGCCGCGCGCACGATCGTGCGGACCAATTCGACCGTGATCGCGGCGATTGCGGTCCGCGAAGGCGAGGCGGACGCCATGATCTGCGGCGTCGAAGGCCGCTACATGATGCATCTGCGGCACATCAGCGACATCATCGGGCTGGCGCCCGGCGTGCGCAACTATGCCGCCCTGTCGCTGGTGATCACCGCCAAGGGCACCTTCTTCCTGGCCGATACCCAGATCGCGGCCGAGCCGAGCGCCGAGGAGATTGCCGACATGGCAGTGCTGGCGGCGGCCCATGTCCGCCGTTTCGGCCTGGAGCCCAAGATCGCGCTCATCTCCCACTCCAATTTCGGCAGCTACGAGACCGAGTCGGCGCGCAAGATGCAGGCCGCGACCGAGCTGCTTGCGTCCAGGCATCCCGGCCTCGAGGTCGAAGGCGAGATGAACGGCGAGGCTGCGCTCAGCCCGAGTTTCCGCGAGCGCGTGCTGCCGCAGTCGCGGCTCACCGGCCCGGCCAATCTGCTGATCATGCCGAACCTCGACGCCGCCAACATCGCGTATCAGATGATCATGATGCTGGCCGACGCTCTGCCGGTCGGTCCGATCCTGGTCGGAGCGGCGTGGCCGGCGCATGTTCTGACACCGTCGGTGACGGCTCGCGGTGTCGTCAATATGACCGCGCTCGCGGTTGTCGAAGCGCAGGATGCTGAGGGCAACGCGCCGTCGTTTGTTCCGACGCGACGCGCGCGACGAAGGCATTTCTAAACGTTTGCAGTGCAGAATCCTCTTGACTCTCGGGTCCCGGGGGTTATTTGGGGAAACGCCGCTGCGATCTTTCCATCGCATGGATTGATCTGGGCGGCATTCGCTTGCCGAGGCTCGGCGCGCCGGTACTCGGGTTTGGTTCACTGGTTGGGGAGGACGGCGATGCGCCAGAACGCCCTCTTGCGATCGGCCAAAGGCCTCGACCTGCCGGGCACAGCCCGAAAGAAAGACCGAGCCAAGGTCGCCGTGGTCGCGCCTGCGCCTGCTGCGGACGAGCGTCAGGACCATTTCGCGGTCCGCAACGGCGTACGCTGTGCCGGCGTGCACCTGATCGTGGACCTGCACGGGGCCAGGGGGCTCGACGACATCGATCTGATCGAGACTACGCTGCGCCGCTGCGTCGACGCGGCGGGCGCGACGCTCCTGCACATTCATCTGCACCACTTCCAGCCGAACGGCGTGTCCGGCGTGGCGGTGCTGGCCGAGAGCCACATCTCGATCCACACTTGGCCGGACGCGGGCTATGCCGCGCTCGACGTGTTCATGTGCGGCAAGGCCGATCCCGACGCCTGCATCCCGGTGCTGCGCGAGGCCTTCGCGGCCGATCAGGTCGAGGTCAACGTGCTGCTGCGCGGGCAGAACGCCTGAAATCTCCGTGATTTGCACGATGCCGCCGCAGCCGGACGTGATCCGGCCCCAGCGGGTTTTTTGCGCGGACAACGGCTTTGAGGCATGGAGGCGTCAAGGCTGGACATGACGATTCGTTCCGGCTTGATGCGGATCAAGGCGAGGCGAGCATGGCGGACAAACGCTGGATTCCCGAGACGCTGTTCGACGACCTCGGCTTCCGCATGAGCTACCAGGTCGAGCGCGTGCTCTACGAGATGCAGACCGAGCACCAGCACCTCGTGCTGTTCGAGCACAGGTTCTTCGGCAAGGTGCTGATGCTCGACGGCGCCACCCAGGTCACCACCAAGGACGAGTTCGTCTATCACGAGATGATGACCCACGTGCCGATTCTCGCCCACGGCACCGCCAAGGAGGTGCTGATCGTCGGCGGCGGCGACTGTGGCATCGCCGAGGAGGTGCTCAAGCACAAGTCGGTCAGGCGCCTGACGCAAGTCGAGATCGATGCCTCGGTGGTCGAGTTCTCCAAGGAGCATTTCCCGGAATTCACCAAGCCGGTGCTCGGCGACCAGCGGTTCGATCTGGTGATCGACGACGGCATGAACTTCGTCGCCGGGACCGATCGCCGCTTCGACGTCATCATCGTCGACTCCACCGATCCGCAGGGGCCAGGCAAGGTCCTCTTCAGTCCTAAATTCTACGCCGCCTGCAAGCGCTGCATGGCAAAGGGCGGCGTGCTGGTGACGCAGAACGGCGTGCCGGTCCTGCAATCCGGCGAGCTCACCGCCGGCATCCGCAAGTTTCGCCGGCTGTTCGCCGACGGCTCCTGCTACGTCGCGGCGATCCCGACCTATATCGGCGGCCACATGGCGATGGGCTGGGCGACCGACAACAAGCGCCTGCGCCAGACGCCGCTCAAGACCATCGCGGCGCGCTATCGCCAGGCCGGAAGCTTTCCGACCAGGTACTGGACGCCGCAGGTGCACCAGGCGGCCTTCGCGCTGCCGCGCTTCATCGCCGATCTGGTGGCGCGCGCGGGGTAGCGTGCCGCGGCGCGGGAGTCAGATTCCAGGTGGTCGGTGCCGGGGGCGGCGCAACGCCGTCCTACGCGCCCGCGGCAAGCGCGGGCTTGGCGCGGCGGTCCCTGATGCGGGTGTGGTAGAAGCTCAGTACCCGCCGCGCCGTATCGAGCTGCAGCTTCTCGTAGCTGCGCAGCGCATTGTCGAGATCCTGCGCCGAGATGCCGCGATCGGCGGTCTTGAGCAGCAGGATCGCCTTCGCCCCGGTCGAGGAGAAGCCCGCAAGCTTGGCGAGGATCAGCACGATCTCGTGGCCGCGGTCGTGCAGCGCGCGCTCGACCACGTCGAGCTCGACGTTGCACAGCAGCGACAGCGCCACCGCGGTCTCCTCGAAGCGGCCTTCGCGGGCGTACTTGTAGACCTCGGATTCGCTCAGGCGGCCCGACTTCTTGGCGGCCTGCACCTCGGTGACCGCATTGGCATATTGCGACGACACCTTGCGGGTCTCGTTGCGGATGCCGCCGACGACTTCGCTGAGCACGCCCTCGACGGCCGCCCCGGAACTCGGGTTCTCGGCCGCGAGCTTCGAGCGGACCGCCGATGACGCCTGCTCCAGCAGCCGCAGGAAATGCTGGCGCGGCAGGTCGCGCCGCGAGCCCACCTGCAGCGCGAGCGCGTCGTCGCTGGCCGAGCGCTGCACCAGCATGCGGAAGCCGGCGTCGGAGAAGCGCGCCCCGGCATTCCTGGCAACCGAATGGGCGACCTCGCGGTCGCCCCGTGTCACCAGTACGTCGGTGACCGCCTCGCTCAGCGTCTTGCGCTCGGCGATGGCGGCGAGATGCCGCTGGCTCTTGCTCTTGGCGTTGGCGACGAGATCGGCATCCGCCAGCCGTTCCGAGGCGGCGAGCACGGCGCGGGCGACCTCGATGTCGTCGTCGAACGCGAGCATGCGCACGACGCCGGCGGGCGCATTGGGCACGTCCGCCAGCCGGATCGAAAGCTTGGCGCGGGCCTTCGCCTCGATCGCCACGGTAAGCTTGGCGATGACCTCGTCGAACAGATCGATCTGCACCGGCGAATAGCGGTGGGCGTCGCCGACGAACAGGTCGGTGATCCGTGACAGCATCTCGATGCGCTGCGTGTCGCTACCGGCGGCAAGGGCGCGTTCGAGCTCGTCGAGCAGGGACGATGGGGCCTTCATGGCGGGCGGGCGCCGTTCTTTCCTGGAACCGCCCCCACAATGGCCGCCAGTGATGAAAAAACGATTGCGCTCGCGGCCTTCGTTAACGAAACGTGCGGGGCCGCCGGGACCCCGGTTGTCGGGTCACGCGGGGAGGCGCCACGCTGACCCGTATCGCCGCGGGAACGGCATGTTATTGATCAGTCAACGATAATTTCATTTCTGTGCGGCTTAGACCTGCGAGATCGGCGCTGCCCGCGGTCCCTGTTGGCCGGGCTGGAAGCCGACGGCCTTTCTCGGGCTGTCGCCCTTGAAGAAGAAGCGTGCGCGGCCACACCCGCTGATCTCGATCTCGATGGTATCGCCCACGTTCACCGGGCCGAGGCCCACGTGATAGGTGCCGGTCGCGACCACGTCGCCGGGCTGGAGCTGGATGAAGCGGCTGAGCCAGGCGATCTGCGCGGGGATTTTGTGCGCCATGTGCTTGGTGTTGTAGTCCTGCCGGGCTTCGCCGTTGACCCAGGACTTCACCGTGAGATCGTGGGGGTCGCGGATCCCGTCCTTGGTGGTGATGAACGGCCCGGCCGGCGCGAACGTGTCCTGGCCCTTGGGCAGGAGCTGGCTGCGCCGCGTCATGCCGCGCGCCGACACGTCGAAGAACGGCAGGTAGCCGAACACCCGGTCCATCGCTTCGGCAGCCAAAACATTCTTGCAGTGCTTGCCGATGACGAAGGCGAGCTCGGCCTCGGCATGGAATTCGAGCACCGGCGCGATGTTCGGCAGGAGGATCGTGCCCTCGGGACCGACCAGCTCCGGCGCCTTGTGGAAGAACTCCATCGGCAGGCTCTCGGGCGTGCGGTCGGGGCGGTCGAGATAGTTGACGAAGGCGGCGAGCACCCGGCTCGGCCGCGCCAGCGGCGCCAACAGCTTGACGCTCGATAGCGGAACGCCGGTCTCGGCGGCGAGGAGCGTCTCGATCGCGCCCCGGTAGGAGTCGAACTTGCCGATCAGCTCGTCCATCACGCCCTGCGGGCCTCTGATCTCGCGGTGCGAGATCAGGTCTGAAATGTCGACCACGGCGTTGCCGCCCTTGATCACGCCGACGCGGTCGTCGTTGAACCGAAGAATCTGCATTGCCCTTCACCCCATTCATTGACGTGGATTTTTCGCGGTCAGCGGATCCAGGTGACGAGCGTCACCTCGGCGCCGGCATCGAGCACGCGGCGCGGACCGGGCTTGAGGCCGTGGCTTGCCAGCACGTCCTCGACCGTGCGGCCGGGACCGACCTCCGGAAACACCGGCCGGCCGCCGGGAATGCGCACGCGCGGTGCCTGCGACAGGTGGAATTTGTCGTAGCCGATCGCGAGAAACAGCCCATAGACTTCCGGGCCGCCGATGACCGCGAGCAGTCCGTCGGGCGCGCCCAGCCGGGCCCAGGCCTGCGCGAGCGAGGCGCCTTTCGGATTCCACAACAGCGAGTGGGGGTGGGCGGGATCGTCAGCGAGCGCGTCGACCGTCGTGGTCACGATCAGCCGCCGGCGCTCGCCGGCCTTCGGCCCGCCCTCGTGCGAATGGCGGCCGTGCACCACCACCGCGGCCTGCTCGAGGCTGCCGTGGAAGAACTCCTGGTCGGCTTTGACCACCATCGCAGCCGGGATGCGCCGATTGGCGTCGGCCAGCATGCCGTCGGCGGAGACGATGGCATAGCCTTCGATGCTGGTGGGGCCCGGCATGCAGTGAACGATCGCGCGACTAGAACACCCGAAGGTAACCCAGGAGCGATATCACGCCGATAACGATGACGATCACACGCACGATCTGCTTGGCGCGGCCGTCGAGCGGCAACATGTTGACGAGATAGAGTACCAGAATGACGACGAGAAACGTGATCAGAATACTAATGAGGGTGCCACTCATGCGTGCTGCTCCTTGGCCAATGCGTTAGAAAGTAACGCGGGCAGTCTACCAGTATCGGGCATCAACGCCATGGGCCTTCCGCCCGCAACGGACGTAACGGTGCCGCCGATCGAAGGTTCCGGCACGCTGGCGGGCTCTGGTGAAATCGCCGCCGTTCGTTGGCGCTATCGGTACGGATAGGGCTCCAGCAGGGCCGCTTCCCACACTTTGCGCGCGGACGGCGCGGTCATTGCGGCGATGAAGGCTTGCGCCGCCTCGGGCGCCGCGCCTTTCGCCAGCACGGCGGTCTCGAAATAGGTGTGGTCCGCGAGCGAGGCAGGGACCGCACCCGCAAGCCGCACCCCCGCCGGCAACTCGACCGTGTTGAACAAGGCGAGCTCGACCTCGCCCTTCGCCACCAGGGCAAACCCCTCGGCAAGATCGGCTGCGCGCGCCTTGGCCTTGACCGCGTCGAGGATGCCGGCCTTGGCCAGGATGCGCATGGTCACCACGCCGCTCTGGTTCGGCACCGCCGGATTGCCGTGCACGATCGAGCGCGCCGCCAGCAGCGTCCGCTTGAATCCCTCGGGCGTCGAGACGTCGGGCACGGAGGCGCCCTCGCGCACGATGACGCCGATCCCGACCCGGGCAAGGAAGGCGCGCGAGCCCGCACGGATGATCCCGGCCTTGTCATGCGCCTCCATCGCCGGCACCGAAGCGATCAGCATGTCGAACGGCTCGCTCGCGAGCTTCTGCGGAATCTGGCTCGGCGTGATGACGAGCAGCGTCACGTTATGCCCGGTCGCCTTGTTGAAGTCGGCCGCCAGCGCCTTGGCGGCCACCTGCACCGAGCCTACGCTCAGCACGCGGACTTCGGCCGCGTCAGCGGCGGATGCCATCAGCGCGATGCCGATCAGGAACGCGGTGCTGCGCATGGTGATCCTCCGCCTCGATCTCTGACTTTGCCAACTCTACCGCACTCGCATCACCGCGAGATAGCCGGCCACGTCGGCGCCGGCGTCCCGCCGGATGACCTGCGGTTCGATCAACTCCACGACGAACCGATGTTGCTCCGCAAGCCGGCGAAGATAGCCGATGGAATGCGCATAGCGAAGCGTGCTGAGCAGGACGAAATCACCTTGCTCCGCTGCCTCGACGCTGAAGCCGAACAAGCCGCCCGCTCGCAGCGCCGCGCGCACGGCGCGAAAGATCGGCGATAGCTCGCCAACATAGATGAACACGTCGGCGGCAAGCGCCAGATCGAATTGCCGGTCTTGCGCTTGCAGGACCTGCGCCGCGTCGCCGCAGAGCAACTGGTCGTAGATCTGACGCTGCCGTGCCTTTTCGAGCATGTTGGCGGACACGTCGATGCCGGTGAGTGTCCGCGCGACCGGACGAATCTGCGCTCCCACCAGGCCGGTGCCGCAACCCAGGTCCAGGATGTCCAGCGCCCTCGAGGACGTGTACCGCCGGATGGTGTCGGCGAGCACGGCCGGGATATGATAGTTCAGGTTCTCGACCAGATCATGCTCGAAGTCGTCGGCATACGAATCGAACAGGTCGGCGAAATAGCGCTCCGGCGGCGCCGCCGGTCGGGGCGCGGCTCCGAGCGCCGCCAGGCAGTACGTGATCGAAGCGGCGTCGCCGCCGAACTTCAGTGCCTGGCGATAGGCCTCGATCGCTTCCGGCGTGCGCTTTGACGACCTGAGCGCGTTGCCGCGACCAAGCCAGGCGCCAGCCAGATCGGGGCTCACCGCCAGCGCCTTGTCGTAGGCAGCGAGCGCCTCGTCGTAGCGCTTGAGATCGTGGAAGACGTTGCCACGACCAAGCCAGGCTTCGCCAAGCTCGGGCTTGAGCGCGAGCGCCTTGTCATAGGGGACGAGGGCGTCCTCGCAGCGCTTGAGCTCGCAAAGCGTATTTCCCTGCCCAAGCCAGGCCTCGGCCAAGGCCGGCTCGAGCGCCAGGGCCTGGTCATAGGCGGCGAGCGCCTCATCGTGGCGCCTGAGCCGGCCGAAGACGTTGCCGCGGCCAAGCCACGCGGAGGCCAGATCGGACTTCAGACCCAGCGCCTTGTCGTAGGCCGCCAGGGCGTCCTCGTCACGCTTGAGGTCGCTCAGAACATTGCCGCGGCCAAGCCACGCGTGCGCCAGGCCGGGATCGAGCGCCAGCGCCTGGTCGTACGCGGCAATGGCTTCGTCGTGGCGCTTGTGCCGACGCAAGGCGCGGCCTCGATTGACGTGCGCGTCGGCGAAATCCGGTGCGAGCGCAATCGCCCGCTCGTAGCTGTCGAGCGCATCGCCATGGCGTCCGACCTTCTCCAAGGTGATGCCGCGATTGTTGTGCACCTGGGCGATGTTGGGATCGAGCATGATGATTCGGTCATAGGCATCGAGCGCTGCGTTGAATTCCTGCTCGCCCATGCGCGCGTCCGCCAGCACCAGCAGCGCCTCGACGTTGTCGGGCTGGACGGCGATGGCTTTCTCCGCGTGCTCGCGCGCCTCGCGACGCTTGCCCTGCTGCTGCAACACGACCGCCAGATTGGTGAGAATGGACACGTTGGTCGGCGCCAATTGCAGTGCGTCGCGCAGCCGCCGTTCCGCGTCGCAGAAGTTGCGCGCATCCATGCAGTCGAGCGCCTCGAAGAACAGCCGTTTGGCGCGGTCAAAATCGCTCATGGGAGATCGCCATTCGCGAAGGAAATGCAGATGCGCAAAGTCAATTCTACATCCTAGAACTGGTCATGTGTTGGTGGATAGCTCGCAAGTTCATCTTGCTTCGCGCGCGACAACGCTGCAACGTAGGATCGCTACCACCGAAGCCATGGACTCTTGGCACGTCGCAGTCTCACTGCGGCGCGTCGCATGGATTCTCGTTCACTCATGTGATGGGGGCACTGTAGTCGAATGAACCTGAGAGTACCGTCTTGCTTGCTGCTATGTGCCGGACTCTTCCTCGCTGCCGGTGGAACCGCAATGGCAGACGATCGCTGCCAGCAACTGGAGGCTCTTAATCGTCAGTACGCTGGCGTGGCGTTGAGCGCCGATCAGAAAAGGATCAAGCGGCGGCTCGTGGCCTGGTATCGTCAGAACTGCAAGCCGCAGTCGCGCCGCGCTTCAGTCGGCGGGTAACGCCGTTCATATCTGACCGCCGTCACGGGCACTTCCCCTCGTGCCGAGAAGCATCGCAGCGTTCACACGCTCGATGCTTCCGCACGTCCGGCAGCAGGCTGCGATAGCAGGCGCAGCCTGCATAACTTGGCTGCCATGGCAGGCGCAGCCTGCGTAAACCAGGACCGGGGGCGGAGCTGTTGGGCGGCGCCCCGCGATGGGCGCAACGGTCCTGTGCCCGTCCCATGCTATCCTGCGCCTTCCGTCATGGTGGAGGCCTGCCGTGCCCGAGACGACGACGCTCGATGTGTCGCAATACGCTCGACTGTGGCGGGGCTTGTGGTGGCTGCAGCATTTGACAATGCCGCTTGCGCTGGTGATCGGCGGCATTCTTCTTGCCGGCGCCGCATTCTATGTCGCCGGTCAACTCGAGACATTGGCGAATGTCTTGATACGGGATATCACCGGGCATGCAAGCATCGACGACGCGTTGAAAGACCCGACAAAGCGTGAGGCTCTGACGAATCTTGCGGCGTTCTACTGGATGGCACGCAGCGCCTTCGAAAACGCGCGTGTTTCCGTGGCGATCGTCACTGCGGCATGCATTGTTCTGATGATTGCTTATTTTTTCGGTTGCGGGACTTTTCGGCTGCGGCTGGCGATGATCGGCTTGCTGGCGCTTGTCGTTGTGGTGATCGTATCTGGGGCCGGATTGCTGACATTGGCCGGTGCGGGCGTCCTCGCAGAGGGCTACGATCCGGACGGCGGCCGCGTGCAAAAGCTCGCAGACCCTGCTGCCGCGGTCATCTGCTTCATTGTCTTGGCGCTCTCGCTGCTCCTGCTGACAGCCCAAGGGGTGCTGGCATGGCGGCTCTGGCGCCATCGATTGCGGCCCGATCTGCCGCCCACCCGTCAGATCACTCAATCCTACGGCATCAATCTTGCATTTCCGCAGTTCCGCATCCCAATCATGAGCCCGGCGGGAGTGACCATCCACCTCGGGGTTCTGGTAGTGCTTGGCCTAATGCTATGGTTGTTTCCAGAATGGGTCGGCTACACGATTGCCTTTGGACCTCTCTACCTGCTCTTACTGCTGGTATGGCTGCTCTTCCTGCCCATGTTGATGGTACACCGGGCAGTGACTGGAGAGGCCGTGGCGCGCTACGCCGACGTTGCCGATATCATCACCTACAGCATGCAGTCTGCTCGGCTCGTTGTCCTCGCCGCCATCCTGCTGGCAGCGCGTGCCATTTGGCGGCTGGGAACCCGATTTAACCTCCGGCATCGTGACCAGATCATTCTCAAGGACAAGCCGCCAGTGCTGCTGCTGCGGTCATTTGTCGACGACGTGGCGGGCATCCCACCCAGTGCCCTCGTTCCACGGCTATTCTGGCGCCGCAAGCGGTTGGAGGAGGCGATTGGCGCCGTATTGACCCGGGCGGGGCCGTTCGTCGCGATCGGAAAGCCTGGTGAAAAGCTGCCGCAGATGGGTGCGCATCGCCTCTATGTCGCGGACTCGCAATGGCAGGAGCTCGTGAAATCGTATATCGCTCGCTCGCAGCTGATCATCCTCATTGCTGGAACGACGGTATGGGTCCAGTGGGAACTTGCGAACACTGTCGCACAGGGGCGGGTCGGCCAACTGCTGATCGTGTTTCCGCGGATCGCGGACAAGGCGCGCGCCGAACGCTGGGAGAATTTGAAGCCGGCTTTCGGCGGCACGCCATGGTCTGCTGCAGCCGACACAGTCGATATCGCGGGTGCCCTTGCGGTCTTCGTGCGCGGTGACGGCTTTGTCGTGATCAGGAGTCGCGCAGCGAATGAATCCGATTACGAGCTCGCGCTGAGGCTTGCCGCCGCTTTAATGGGCGCTCCTCGGAATGAGAGCGAAGGCCGTGGCGCCGACAACAGCGGCTGCGCGGATCGCGAGCATATGACATGAAACGACGGTTCGACGTGGCGCTCGTTGCCGGCTTGCTGGCGCTGCTGGGAGCAGCACCGCCTTCGTCCCGCGCGCAGCCGGACGGCGAGGACGTCCCTACGATCGGGCTTGCCTTGATGGGGCACATCTCGACGTTCAGTAACGACATCATCGAGATCGCGCCGATGACCTCGGCCGGAAATCCGGTTCCCGGCCGTTACGGACCTTTGAACACATCGAACGATATCTTCAACAGCATTCTCCAACGCGCGGGTATCACTCCCGGAGTGAGCAGTCCCAACAGCCTCGAGTCTTCGGAAGGTTTCCTGGAAGCCATCGAGGAGTCGCAGGTCGTCAACAAGGGCGGAAGGCGCGCCACCTTTGGATATTTCATTCGAGCCCGGGAGGGCGCGTCGCGCTCGGAGGTCGACGAAAACTACTCGACGCGGACCAACGAGTTCTTCCTCCTCTTCAGCTACGATTGGGTCCGGGCGGACGAGAAGATCCTTTATGCGTTCGAGGTTTTCCTGTTCGGCCCGATGCAGGCGACGGGGTGCCTGAGCGGGTCACTGGCCGAGCCCGTACCGCGCGAGCAGGAGGTCGAGGACCCCCCACGCCTGTTGGCCGGTCTGGCGGTGGGCGCGCAGGTATCGACCCGGGACGGCAACCGCTACCGACTGCTGCAGGAGGTGCCGCTCGAAATCGCGCGCGTCTCGAACTACAAGGGCGAGAGAGACCACGAAAACGAGACGGTCAAAGCCGGCGTCGACGAGAAAGGGCAGGGCTGTCTCGCCTGCCATAGCCGCAGCGAGGGCATGCCGCAGAACACCGGGCCCTTTCCCTGGACCCGCGTCGGCAAGCCGGCCTCCATCGACGCGTGTCTGGTTCGGACCTGGGAAGCCACCAACGTTGCGCAAATTCCCGGTTACATGACCGGAGGCGCCAAGTTTCGCGTCACCTTCAGGAGTGATGGCACGCAGATCGTCGACTATCGTGGCATGGAGACATTCAAGGGCGGCAACAGTACCATGACCTTCGACGGCCGTGCCGCGGGCAGGATAACAACCGAGAACGGCGTCGCCCGTATCGACAAGATGTCCTCCGCCTGCGCCACCATCAAGATCACATCAGGGGATACGACGATCTACAATCATCGCCTCCCCAGCCTTGGGCCGGGAGGGCTGGGAACCGCCAGCGACGACAACAACTACGTCTGCACGCCAGACTCGCTTGAGTACAAGACGTCGACGGCCGCTGACGGCCACGCCGGTTTCACCGTCAAGCTGAGACCCGTGCAAAACTGAACATTGCCCGCCCGCGCTGCGGCTGTATCCAAATTACATCGGTTCGTTCTGACGAGAAAGGCTTGAAAAAGCCTGTCGCCTCCAGTGTTCTAAACGCGCGTACGCACACGTGGCGGTGAGTTGCGCCATCCCCTAAGCGCTCCTCGGAATGGGGGAGTCTTTGGTGCTCACAAGCGCGGCCCCGCGGATCGCGAGAAAGATTCCGATCTCATCCTGAGGAGCATTGCGGTCGCCCGTTGGCGGCCGCAATGCGTCTCGAAGGATGGAGGCGAATCCGGAGCTTGTGGCCATCCTTCGAGACGGTCGCATGCAAGCGCATGCGACCTCCTCAGGACGAGGATCGAGTGTGCGGCGCCGTGCTGGTCGCGCGAAGCGCGAGCAAAGATTCCAACCCGTCATCAACGGACAGTCTCGCCTCACCTGTGGTGAATTCATGGCGCTTGTGTGCGCGACGATATGCACAGTTTCTAGACTGGTCTTGACTCCACGTGAACGCCATCATACATCACCTCAGGTGAAGGATGTATCGGCGCGGCCGCCTGCATGACGCAGCCCGCGCGCGCCAACAGGAGAGGATTGCCAGGAGTGAGCCATGACCGAAAACCTTCCGACCCCATCCGGCGGCCTGCCGTCGCTCGCGCCGTCGCCGCTGATCAACGGCGAGGACGCCGCCGCCTACGACGATCTGTCCGCGCGCATTCGCGCCGTGTTGCGGCCCTCCGACGTCATTGAGGAAATCTGGGCCCGTGACGTCGTCGACCTCGCCTGGGAGGTGCTGCGTCTGCGCCGCCTCAAGGCGCATCTGCTGCGGGCGTGCGCCCATGAGGGCATGAGGGAGGTGCTCGAGCCGCTGGTGCCGAGCCCCGACCCCTACAGCAGCGACTTCGAGGAGACGCCGGACAACGAGGACCTTGCGGAGCAATGGCTGGTGGGCGATGCCGCAGCCGTGGAGACGGTCGGCAAGACGCTGGCCACAGCCGGCCTGACCATGGACGCCGTAATGGCGCGCACGCTGGTGGCTCGGATCGAGGACGTCGAGCGGATCGAACGCATGATGATGGCGGCGGAGGCCCGCCGCGACACCATCCTGCGCGAGCTCGACCGCCGGCGGGGAGGCCTTGCATCGCGGCTGCGGCGCGCCATTGGCGATGCCGAGGATGCGGAGTTCGAGGACATCACAACGGCCCCCAGCGCATGTCCCGGCAAAGTGGATACCGGTTTGCCGATAAGGACATGCGCCACGCCAGAGTCGGGCACCACGGCGTGACGAGCGTGCGGCAGATCGCCGCCAACCGGCGCAACGCACGCCTGAGCACGGGTCCGAAAACACCCGCCGGCAAGGCGCGCTCCGCCCGCAACGCGCGCCGCCATGGCTTGAACCTGTCCGCGCGGCGCGATCCGCAGCACGCGCGCGTAATCGCGGCCGTGGCCCGTTCCATCGCCGGTGCGGATGCCAGCGTCGAGCGTCGCGAGCGCGCCGAACGCCTCGCAGCCGCGCACGTCGAACTGATGCGCGTGCGGCAGGCGCGGCAAGACCTCTATTCGGCGCCACTCACCGTTGACGAGGTCGCCCGGCGGCTGGCGCGGCTCGATTATTACGAGCGCCGCGCGCTCTCGCGCCGCAAGTTCGCCATTCGCCATTTCGACGCGGCGCATGCGGAGGCTGGCGGTAAGTCGGCACCACGCATTTTGGAGAAAACGAACCCAATTTCCGCGTCGCACCCGGCCGCCAAAAAGCAAACGCGGCACCCAAAGGCGCCGCGGGGCCGGCCCGCAGCATTGATGGGACAGCCCAGATGTAGGCCGACCCCGCACAGCCTTGTCAACGCACGGCAGCGCAAATTATTCCGCGCGGCCAAGCTCTTTCACGACCGCATTGATGAGGCGCGCGTCCATCGGCTCGATCGCGGTCGGAAAAACGGCGGCGATGCGGCCGTCGCGGCCGATCAGGTATTTGTGAAAATTCCAGCGCGGCGTCTCGAGCGGCCGCTCGCTGGCGGCCCAACGATAGAACGGATGCGGGCTCGACCCGCGCACCTCGACCTTGGCGGCGAGCGGGAAGCGCACGCCATACTCCTCGTGCGCGGTCTTCATGATGTCGAGCGGCGTGCCCGGCTCCTGGCCGCCGAAGTCGTTCGACGGCACGCCGACTACTTCCAGGCCCTTGTCGTGATAGCGCGCGTAGAGCTGCTGCAGGCCGGTGAATTGCGGCGTGTAGCCGCATTGCGATGCGGTGTTGACGATGAGGATCGGCTTGCCGGCAAACTCGGACAGGCGGATGTCGCCGCCTTCAAGACCGGCGAACGAGAACGCGTAGGCGGTGATCCGGGTCATGGCGGGCGATTGTGCGTGCGCGGCTATCGGCGCGGCAAGGGACGCAACACCTGTGGCGGCCAACGCGGTGAGAAATTGTCGGCGGGCGATGATCATGGGCAGGCCTCGCGCGTGCTGGATTGGCGCCATTATAGCTCAAATCGTCGCCGCGGGAATATGCGTCAATGTCTCCGCCGCTATCGCTTATCTCGCCGGTATCGGATGGAGACACAGATCTTGCCGCGGACTCGGTCGGCTCCCTCTCCCCGGAGGGGAGAGGGGTGGGGTGAGGGGGTTACGAATCTTTCGATAGACCCGAACCCCCTCACCCGACGCACTTCGTGCGTCGACCTCTCCCCTGTGGGGAGAGGTGAAGCCGCGGCCCACGCGTCGTGTTATCGCCGCGTCACTCCGGGTCGAAAGATTTTACTGGCCGTATTTTTCCAGCACGCCGCGGCAGGCCGGTGCGATGCGCTGCCGGTTCTGCTGCAGGCAGGCAAGCACCCGCATGTTGTCGGGGATCGCATTCTGGCAGTAGCGGCGCACGTCCGCTTCGCAGGCAGCCCGGTCCTCGGGCGTCCCCTCGAACATGGGCAGCGGTAGCGGAAGAGGAAGCTGCGCCACCGCCGGCGGTGACAAGGCAAAGATTGCGAGCATGACGATGAGCGAATTGCGAAACATCCCGAGCCCTCCCAGCAGCGCCCCTTATGACGCATCATATGGAGCTGCTATCGGTCCGACAATGGCGTGGCCGCAGCGCGTGCAAAAACCCATGCGTTTGCAGTGCAATGGTGCTCGTCCGGCGCTGCGCGGCGGGCATGACGGGAACCTTCGCCAGCAAGAAATAGTTGTCTGGCTAGCCACTCAACCAGGAGGCAGCCATGACAGACTATCGCGACCCGAATTATCGCGATCCCAATCGCCCCATGGGCTATCGGGACCCGGATCTTTCGATGGACGCGCAGCCCTGGTCCAACGCGACCTGGGGCTGGATCGCCGGCATCGCCGTTGTGGTGCTTGTTCTGATCTTTGCGTTCGGCACCGGCGGCGACAAGGTGGCCACCGACAACACGTCTCCGCCCGCCACCACCGGCCAGCGCAACGTACCGCCGCCCGGCCCGGGCGGCCCGAAGTCGGAAGCGCCCGGCATGAATCAGCCGGCGCCGTCTCCCAAAGCCGAACGGCCGGGGCACCCTACCCTACCAGCAAAAATGCTCCGCACGATCCATAAGCCCCAGACCCAAAAGCGTCACACGCTCTCAGGATGAGGTCGGAATCTTCCTCGCGATCCGCGCTGCCGTTCTCTCGGCGAAGTGGGTACCGGTTCTCCGTCAAGGACATGCTTTACGGCACGTAGCCGATGGCGTCGACCTCGAGGCCGCAGTCCATCGGCGTTCGTCCGGCCTGCATGCGCGTGCGCGCCGGCAGCGTCGCCGCGCTGCTGAAATAGCTGCGATAGATGCGGTCGAACTCTTCCTGCTGGCGCTGGTCCTTGAGCCACACGACCACCTTGAGCAGGCAATCCATGTTGGAGCCGGCGGCCTCGACCAGCTTCTTCAGGTGGTCCATGACGATGCGCGCTTGCCGCTCAAACGGAATGTCGGGAAACGGCGGGATCGGCTCGCCCTTGGCGCGCGCTTCGCGCAGCTTCGCCGAGTAGGCTTCGTCGAACGGCGGCAGGCCGGAGATGTAGATCTGGTTTCCGAACTTGATGCACAGGTTGAACGGCCCGCCGGTCTCCGGCACGTCCGTTTTGATCACCTGCTTGTGCATGATTGCTGCTCGCGCGGAATGAGTGATGCGCGATATCCGAGCACATGCCGCCGTGGCTGTCGATGCTTGCGGGCGCGATGCATGGGCGCAATGGGCCGCGACCGTTGCGCCACCATTCAGGCGCGCGCACAAACCGCGCGTCCCCGCGCAGGTGACGCTCGCATTGTGGATGGCTCGCTGTCGATGGCGTGGTCGGCCGGGTGTGTCCGCGGCGCGTTAGTGTTCGGGGAACCCGACGATGGTCTCGAACTTGTAGCCGCAGGCTTCGCATTCCCACAGGTAGCGCACGCGCTGCGGGCCGAGATATTCCGACCACTCGGGCATGAAGATCGTTTCGCCGCACTGAGCGCAACAATTGCTGAGCCGGGGCTGCGCGTATTTCCGGAGGCTGCCTGTTTTTCGGAGCTCCATGACCATTTCTCTCCCGTCGGGTTCTTCCCCTCCCGGGCGCGAAGGTACTCGGAATTGAGGCGGAATGAAGCAGCGCCGCTGACCTATGCGATGCTTGCGATGCTAAGGTTGCGGCGGCGGTGTCGGCATCGTGTACCAGATCGAGAAAGAACCCGCGAAGATCAGCACGACGATCATGATCGTGATGATCGGCGGCACCTGCCAGCGCAGCGGCCGCCGGTAGAGCCAGCCGATCACGTAGAGCGATCCGACAAAGAGCCAGATCAGCGCCATCAAACCAAACGCCTCCGCGATCAATGCCGCGATGGTGTCTGCGCGAGCCGGATCGGGCGTGACGATGCGGCCCGGCATCAGATGCAATCCGGGAAAGAGCACGCGTTCGAGCACGCGCTCGCCGAGGCACAGCACGAAGCTTGATCCGAGTTCGCCGAGGATGCGCTTGAACATGGCGGGGATGATGCCGGTACCTAGCAACCTACACCGGTGTTTCGCTGCGCTCCGGATGGAGCAATGGAAGACTCTGTTAAGCGTCCCGCGCGCGAAACCATTAAGGGTCCCGCACGAGAAACCGGGCCGAATCGGAACGACATACCACAGCATGCGTTACTATTGCGGACTGGTGCGTAGCAACGGGGTGGAGACGCCGTCCAGTAGGAGGCGTCCGCGATGCCCCAATACGGTGGTGAGTTCGTTCCCGAGTTCCACCCGGAATTCGGCTATCTCGTTCCCTCCCGCAAAGGTCGACGTACCGTGCGCGTGGCGCTCGCCGCCGCCGCTTTCGGCATCGTCACGGGCGCGGTCGGTGCCATGGTGCTGTTGCCGCGAGCCGGTCACGACCTTCGCGTCGAGCAGGCCTTCACCGCGATGCAGGGCGACACCGTGACCGTCGGCCTTGCCGTCACGTCGCCGCCGGCAGCGACAAGCGGCCGCAGGCCCGCCGCACCCAAAGCGGCGGCCGCGCCGCCAGCGGCCGACACCGACAAGCCCTGCAAGGATGAGACCTGGCCCTATTTCGACCGCAAGTGTCTATGGGGCGGCCCGCGCAAGGATGCGACCGTCGCCGAGACCCCCGCGGAGACGCCGGCTGCCGCGCCAGTCGAAGCCGAGGTTGCAGCTGCCAATCCGCCCGAGCAACGGCCGGTCGTTGCGAAGAAGAAGGCAAGGACCACGAACACTACCGCGCGCCGGCGCAGCAAGAAAGAGCCGGATCCTCGCGCCGCCTACGCCAACCCGAACCCGTACGGCAGTCCTTATAGCCAGCCGTATGGCAACCCATACGGCTCATGGCGCACCGGCGGCTACGAACCGCGCCGCGACTGGGGCTGGTGAAAGCGGGAAGGGAACGCGCATCAGGTTGCGGGCTGTAACCCGCGGCCGCTCGCTGTTGCGGAATTGCGATTTACTTGCTCGGCCCGTCCCAGCCGAACCGATAATTCAGTCGGCCGCGCACCACCTGCGACCGATCCTCGGTCGCGCCGGGCACGAGCGACGCTCCACCCAGGAACACGCCGGACTGGTTCTGCGCCGACTTGCCGAAGTCGGCATAGAGATACTCAAGCCCAAGCGACCATTGCTTGCCGCTGTCGAATTCCACGCCGCCGCCCACGGTCCAGCCCGTGCGCGTCGACCCGCCAGTCGAGGAACGACCATCGGTATTGACCGAGCCGTAGGCGAGGCCGCCGGTGCCGTAGAGCAGCAGATTGTCGGCCGCATAGCCGGCGCGCGGCCGCAGCGTGCCGATCCAGCCTTGGTCGTTGCGCAGGTTCATCGCATCGACCGCGTTGGCGCCGAACGCGCTGGTGAGGTCGGTGCGTCGCCGCGCAACGTCGCCCTCGATGCCGAGCACCATCGCGCCGATCTGATAGTTGTAGCCGAACTGCGCGCTGCCGACGAAGCCGTCCGGCGCGCCGTTGGTCGGATAGCCGAACATGAGTGAGTCATACGGCGTGAGCGTGTTCATGCGACCGTACATCCCCGTCCAATTGTACGGGGCCGCCTCCGCCGGAGGCAGGGCTTCGAAGGCCGGTCCAATCTCGACTGCGAAAGCAGCCGTTGAAAGCGCGGCAAGCGCGACGCTTCCAAGCAACAGTCTCGTCATCGCCATGTCCTCTGCCGCCCGGAACCGGTTGGCCCCGACGCAAAGCAGAATTTGCAGGGATTATGCGCGTTTGTGGCCATTTCCGCAAGGCTACCACCGATACGTTAATCTCGGTTTTCCCCAAGGCCGGGAGGTACCACGGTACACTTTTCGCGGGAAACTTGGCAGTCGCGCGGGCTTCCGGTTGAGCCTATTGCGATGTTCAGCCTGCCAACAACAGCTCCGTAGGCGGTGGGCTGAGTGCGATCCGGCCGGGATTGTCTTCTCCTGTGCGGTGCCGATCCCGGATCCTGTGCGGTGCCGATCCCGGATCCTGTGCGGTGCCGATCCCGGAGCATGGCGTGCGCCAATTGAGCGGCGAGGGGCAGCCAGCGGTTCGTTGCCGTCAGAGACTCTTGCCGTCGAACGGCGTGGGCTTGAGCGCCGCCACGTCAACGCCGTCGAGGCAGCGCACATTGATGGCGATCATCTCCTTCCCGCCGGGGGCCAATCCGCGCGAGAACGAGCCGATGCCGCACTGGCCGCAGAACAGATGATGGATCGCGCGCTTGTTGAACTGATAGTCGACGAGGTCGTCGCTGCCCGCGCGCAAGGCGAAACTCTCGGGCGGAACGAACGTCCAGAGCGCGCCGCGCTTCATGCAGATCGAGCAATTGCAGGCGACCACATTGGTCAGGTCGGCCGTCACGTCGTAGCGCACCTGTCCGCAATGGCAGCCGCCCGCATAGTTTTTTGTGTCCGGCATGGTTGGTCTCCCGTTGACCACCGGTATAATGCCGTCGGCAACTCAAGCACAAGGAGACCAAAATGCCGGAAGTCTACGTTCACGCCGTCAAGGGCCGCAGTCAGGAACAGAAGAAGGCGCTGGTGAAGGACATCACTGATGCGGTGGTGAAGAACTTCAACGCGCCCGCCGACGCCGTGGTGGTGTCGATCATCGAGACCGAGGCGACCTCCAAGTCGAAGGGCGGCGTGCTGTTCAGCGAGATGAAGCGGTAGCGGCGGGCGGCCGCGACGGATTTTCTGGCTCCTCAGCATCGTGCGCGGGCGTGGCCCGCGCATCGTTTCTTCTTCGTCGCAGAATTTCCTGCCGCGCAGAACCGTTCAAGCCTCGCCGAGTTTCCGCTTCAATCCTTCATAGCCCCATTGCATGACCTTGTTGTGGTTCCACGCAAACACCGGGCGCAGGATCGGCGCGAGCAGGCGCATCCACGGCTTGGTCACGTTGACGATCCAGTCATAGCGCACCAGCGTGCCCCCGTTCTGCGGCGTCAGCGTCCAGCGTCCGGTACCGGTGAGTTCGCCGTCTGCTTGCCCTTCGATGACCGACAGCGGTTCGATGAGCGTCGTGCGCATGTTGATCGCGATCGCGTAGGGTAGCGCGGTGCGCCAGGTGAAGCGGCGATAGGTGCCGATCCCGGTCGTATCGCCGGGCGCGAGAACGTCGACCTGTTTGACCGCGCGCCACCACGTCGGCCACTCCTCCGGCGCCATCAGCGCGGCCCAAACCGCGACCGGCGGGGAGGCAAAAATCCAATGTGTGACGAGCTCGAACCGCGTGCTGGCCATGGTCGCACGGATAACGCTTCCGCTTGAGCCTGGAACAGGGCGCTAGGACGGCTTCGGCATCACGCCAGGCTCGTGTATCTTTGCGGGCAGAACAGGTCCGTGATGATCGGTGTGGAAACAAGCGCCGTGTCCGTACGTCGACGTCTCGCCGGCGCGGGGCTCGCGCTCATGTGCGTGGCCGCCGTTGCGTCACCCGCGCGCGCCGATCCGGTCGCCGATTTCTATCGCGGCAAGACCCTCCACGTGCAGGTCGGCGTCGGCGCCGGCGGCGACTATGACGTGCACGCGCGGCTCCTCGCGCGCTACATCGGCAGGCACCTTCCCGGGCATCCGGCCGTCGTCTCGGAGAACATGACCGGCGCCGGCGGGCTCAAGATGGCGAACTATCTCTACGAGCTCGCGCCCAAGGACGGCACCACTATCGGCGTTATCGGCAACTACCTTCCTGCGCTGCAGGCGGTCGGCGGGCGCGGCATCCAGTTCGACGCCGGCAAGTTCAACTGGCTTGGCTCGCTGACGCGCGAGAGCCAGACCATGGCGGTATGGCATACAACAGGAGCGAAGACTGTCGACGACGCGACGCAGCGCGAGATCGTCGCCGGCGCGAGCGCGCGTGGCGCAATCACCTATTCGTTCCCCGCAATGATGAACACTCTCTTCGGCACGCGGTTTCGGATCGTCACTGGCTATTCCGGGGGCAATGACATCAATCTCGCGATGGAGCGCGGCGAGGTCGAGGCGCGCACAAATTCGTGGCAGAGCTGGAAGGTCAATCGGGCGCACTGGCTGCGCCAAGGGAAGATTTCCATCATCGCCTACGGCGGCCACCGCACGAACGAACTTCAGCATGTCCCCATGGTCGAAGACATCGCCCGCAACGACGAGGACCGCCAGGTGCTGCGGCTGCTCACGCTCGGGCCGACGCTCGGCCGGCCATTCGCCGCGCCGCCGGATGTACCGGTAGAGCGGATTGCGGCGCTGCGGGCCGCCTTCGCGGCCACCGCGCGCGATCCCGCGCTGCTGGCCGAGATCGCCCCGTCGGGGATGGAGCTTGACCCGGTCGGCGGCGAAGAGACACAACAGCTGATCGCGAACGTGCTAAACACGCCGAGGATAATCACCGAACGGGCGAGGGAATTTCTGCAATAGGGCTGATGGAGGAGAACAATGGCGAGTGACACGACGCTCACGCCGGTACGCGGTGCCGCCGGATCCGCAGAGGCGGTGATCGAGCCGGAAATCCTGACCCTGCGCACACAGCTTGTCAGCGCCGGCCACACCAAGGACCTGCTGGCGTCGACCGACAGCGTGACCTTCCACATGCATTGCTACGGCCCCAAGGGCGGCGAGAACGGCCTGCATGCGCACACCGAGGAAGACCACATCTTCGTGGTGCTGCAAGGCGAAGCGCAGTTCTCAGGCCTCAACGGTCCGCTGCCGGTGCTCAAGAAGAACCAGGCGCTGATGCTGCCGAAGGGCTGCTTCTATTCATTCAGCAACGAAAGCACCGAGCCGCTGGTGATGATCCGCTTCGGCGCTATGGACAAAGGCGCTGCCGGGCATCGGCTCGATCCGCAGGGCAAGCCCATTCCCGGCCGCGGCAAACAGGCAGGCTCCAAGCCGCCGGTGTTCATCGAAGGCAAGTTCTTCGAGTAGCCGCTGCGCTAGCGGGCCGACGCGCGGGCGCGCGGCTTCGCCGCCGCCGTCGTCGACCGGCGTCTGCTGGCTTTCGGTGCGGGCGCGGTAGCCGCTTCCGGCACCGGCGCCTGTGCCGTCATCATGGCGAGCACCTCGCGCTCCGCCGCGAGCCAATAGTGCTCCGCGTTGCCGTCGGCGCAGCCAGTCTCAAGCCAGAGCGCGTAGGCGCGCTCGCGAATACGTTGCTCAAGGGAAAGTTCCATTGGAGTTGTCCCGTCGTTGTTTTGCCCCTGATACTTGAGTCGGCATTGCGCGCAAAAGATTTTTGTGATGGCACGACACCGCGACGCTGCCTGAAGAATGTGCAAGCGCGGATGGGTCAGCGCGGCTGCACCTTCACGAAGTCGATGAAGGCGCGCAGCGACCGAGCCTGGCCATGACGGCGGAGAGATTGAGGCAAGTCTAGAAGCCGAAGACCCTCGTATCCGGCTGTTTCGCCGCGGCGTGGAACTCATTCATGCCGCCGAGCTTCACGCGCTTGTCGAGCGTGCCGAGGCCGCGCACCTCGACGCAGGGCTTGCACGCCCACAGCGTCACGTTGGGATGGCTCGCGTCCTCCTCGTAGCGGTTGGGCGGGCCGACCGGCACGAGCTTGGCGCCGGCGCCTTCGACCGCCATCAGCACCGCATCGTGAAACAGCATGATCGTGACGCTGTCGCCGGCTTGCACCGCCGAGGCGGCGAAGATGAAGGGCAGCATGGCGCGGGTCGGATCGGTCGGGCCCCAGGTTCCCGAAATGACGAAATGCATGCAGCCTCCTGCGTTCAAACGGCCGCGGGCAGATCAGGACCTTCTCGACGGTCGCGCGGCGGCCCTATTTCGGCGCTTGATTGAAATAGCGCAAGTCCGGCGGCGGCTGGTCCTTGCGGGTGGGCATCAGATGGCCCTCGGCGCTCAGGAAGTAGCCCTGTCCGCGGATCTCGACGTGGCCGTTGCCCTCCGCGCAGTTTTCCTCCTCCCAGACCAGCTTTTCATTCGGGTTGCGGCCGTAGCGCTTGGTGACGGTCCAAGGCCGCGTCAACGAATTGTCGATGGTCGTGATCTCGTTGAGGAGGACATTCGGATTGGACGGGTCGGTGTAGATCCGCTCCTTGACGATGGTTTGATTGTCCCGGTGCAGCGGCATGCCGCTGGCGTCGAATGCCCGGGGTCCCTTGAAACCGCGAGTCTCGACTTCGAGCAGGTCGTAGCGGCCGTCGCCATTGGTATCGATCCACTGGCCGATGGAATAGCCCTGGAAGGTCGGCGTGATCGTCTTCGGCCAGTCGCGGCCGTCGGTGTAGATGCGGCGCGAGTCATGGACGTGCTCGAGCAAGATATGGGTGGTCTCGGGCGTGATGATGAATTCTGCCGCACCATAGAGCGTCATGATGCGCGGCATGCCCGGCGAGAGGCACGTATAGGTCGGATAATTGCCCTGTCCGCCTTTGGCCTGCTCCGCGATGCTGGCGTCCAGAATCGCCTCGGCCTCAGGCGTCAATGGCGCCTGCTGGGCCTTGCCCAGACGCTTGGTCTGGTCGTAGGCCGGCTGCCCGGTGACGCCGGGGACCGGGATGCGACGATAGGCGCCGCTCCAGTCGGGATATTTGCTTTCATCGAAGGCCTGCGCGTCGGCGAAGGCGAGCGTGAAGGCCGCTGCCAGTGCCACCGTACCGATCAGGTTCTGGTGAGGCATGAGCGTTTTCCCTATTTTTCATAAGTGCCGTCGACCGCGTCGTCACTTCTTGGCTGAGGGGAAGTACTGCAGACTGGGCGGCGCCTGGCCTTTCTTGGCGGGCATCAGGTAGCCCTCCTTGTCCAACAGATAGGTTTCGCCGCTGATGCGCATGGTCTCGCTGCGCTCAACGCAGACGTGTTCCGGCCACTCGGCCCGCGGATCGGCGGAACGCCGGTAGCTCTTCTTCACCGTCCAGGGCCGCGTCAACGCGTTGTCGATGACGGTCATTTCGTTGTGCAGCAGATCCGTGTCGGCCCTATCGAGGAAGATCCGCTCCTTGATGACGGTTTCATTGTCTTCGTGCAGGGGGATGCCGCTGAGGTCGAATGCGCGCGGACCCTTGAAGTGGCGGGTCTCGACTTCGAGCACGTCGAATTTCCCGTCGCCGTCCTCATCGATCCATTGGCCGATGGAATAGCCGTCGAAGCCGGGCTCGACGTGTTTTGGCCACGGGCGTCCGTCGGTGAAGATTCGTCGACGGGTTTCGCGGATGTAGTCGATCCGGATAATTGTCGTGCGCGGCAGGACGATGATTTCCATCGGCTGATAGGCGGTCATGGTCGCCGGCATGCCGGGCGGCAGGCACGACGGTCCCGGCCAGGTACCCGGGACGCCGGCCTCCTGTTCGCGCAGGTTCGCCTCGAAGATCGCCTGGTACTCGGGCGTCAGCGGGGCCTGTTGTCCGCGACCTGGAGGCCTGCTGGGGTCGAACGACGGTGGTGCTCCGGGGGTAGCGGCCCGCGTCCACTGGCCCTTCAGGTTGGGGTACTTCGTCTCGTCGAACGCCTGAGCGCCGCCGATCGCTGTCAGCAACGCGACGGCCTGTGCAACTGCGCGGATCGACCTTCGGCAATGCATCGCTGCCCTCCTTGTGGTGGCGACTGAGCGAAGCGAAGCAGAGGTAAAGCGGTAAGATGCAGTTCGAGCCGGAAAAAAGCGCGGCCGTTGAGGAACTGGTGCCCGCCGACTGCATGAGCGCCGCCGCGACAACGAGAAGGCGGGACTTCGGCACGGTCCCGCAGGCAGCTCTGCAAGGAGGCTACAATATTTCTCGGCGCATGCGGAAGGGCCGTCTGTGATTATTGGCCGATCAGGTTGGCGACCTTGTCGACGATCGCCTTCGGCGTGGCGTAGATGCTGGTGACCAGCGCGGCGAGCTGTTCGCCGGTGCGCGGATCGAGATCGAGCTTCTGCCTGCGTACGTCATCGGCAAACTCGCGGTCGCGCATGGTCGCGTTGAACGCATCGCGCAGCATCTTGAGCCGCTGCGGCGGCAGATCGGGCGGCGCCAGGAACGGCCGGCCGAAGCCCTGGCCGGCATAGAGCAGGCGCACCGCCTGGCGCTCCTCGTCGTTGCGGGCGCGGTCGAGGATGAACGGCGCGTCCTTGAGGTGCGGATTGGGCTCGGTGCCGCCCTGCAACAGAACCCTCGCCTTGCCGCTCGCGAGCCAGTCGGGCCGCTTGCCGGTGACGCTGTCGAGGCTCTCGCAGGTGCCTTCGATCTCGCCGCGCTCCATGGCCAGGAAGATCTCGGAGCTCGAGGGAAAGCCGGTGATCAGCCTGAACCTGGTGCCCATCAGCGCGTTGAGCGCGCGCGGATAGATCGAGGCGCCGCTACCGAAGCCGGTGGCGCCGACGATCAGCTCGTTCTGCAGGAGCTGGTCGAAGGTCTGCACCCGCGCGGTGCGATAGACGATGCAGACGTTCGTCTCCATCGTGGGCGAGCCGATCCAGGAGAATTTGGTCGCATCGAAGCGCGCGCCCTTCTGGCCGGTGAGGGGCGCGAGCACGGCATCGCGTGCGATGATGCCGATCGCGGTGCCGTCCTTGGGCGCGACCGCGTAGAGGTGGTTCGCGGCATTGAGCGAGCCCGCGCCCAGCATGTTCTGCGGCACCGCTGCCGGCCTTCCAGGCAAATGTCTGCCGATATGCCGCGCGAGCGTGCGGCCCCAGAGGTCATAGCCGCCGCCGGAACCGAAACCGATGATGACCGCAAGCGACTTGCCGGTGAACACGTCGTCGCCCTGCGCTGCAACGGGCGCCGGTGCAAGCATTGCCATCCCCGCTGTTATTGCAGCGGCGATGGCGATCACTCGTGTGCGCCGGCCCATCGCACCTGTGCCTGTCCTTGGGTACAGGCATGTTAGGCCGTGCGAGGCCTCTGTAAAGCGAGCAGCAGGCATTCCTCTGCGCGCGCATTCGTGGTGCTGGGCACGCTGGCCGCCGCAATCGCGGGCGGCTACGGCTGCTCGGCTTCGCTCTCGGCGACGAACTGCGTGATCGCCGCGACCTGGCGCGGCAACTGCGTCCGTGCGGGAAACAGCGGGTCGGGATGGCTGGCGGAGCGGCGGCAGGCGAGCGCGCGCCGGATCAGGTCGACGTCAAGGCCGGGCAGGGCCCAGCCGTCGAGCCGCGCCACCGCCTCGTCGTTCGACGCCATTTTTCCGGTCATGAAGCTCATCAGAAAGCGGGCCGGATAGAGCAGCGCCCGCAAATACGATTTGCGGTCGTTCGCAGCCAGCGTGTCGCTCGCCGCGAAGGCGCCGGCGGCCTTCACCCAGTTCGCGAGTGGCGCGCCGGTGAGATAGGCGCGCACCTCCTCGAGCGACGGCCGCGCCGGGGTGACGCGCTCGCGCTCGAAGAGCGTCACCGCATGATCGAGATAGTCGGCGCGGTCGAGCGGCGGGAAGCGGCCGAGCGCGAAACGGCGGTCGGTCCAGAACACCGAAACTTTTGGCCCGAGCGCGGCGGACACGCCGACCGCCGTGGCCTTGAGGGCGTCGAGCGTCTCGCGTGTAAGCCCGCTCTCGGTGATCACCGCCATGTCGATGTCGCTGTAGCGGCGGCTGAAGCCGCCATGGGCGAGGCTGCCGAGCAGATAGATGCCGAGGAGCTCGCGATGCAGTTCCGCCTCCCATAGGGTACACACCCTGCGGGCGAAGTCGCAGGCGGCAGCGGCAGCAACGGTGTCGTCGGGGGAGGTCGACATCAGGGACAGTGTCAGAGTGCCGAGCCTATCCGTCGACTAGGCTGGACTCCAGTCCTCCCGTTGCCGCGCGAAAAAGGTTGTTGAATTCGCCATAGGACGCGTTAAGGTTGTATGGTGCCCAGGGAGGGAGGGAAGTCATGATTGTACGTTTTGGGGCCGTTGCCGCCATCGCGTTGATTGCCAGCAGCGCCAATGCCCAGCAGCAGCCGCAGGCCATCGGCGAGCAGGTGCTGATGCTCGGATGCGTCGCCGCCGGCATTGAGCGCGGCTGCCTGGTCATCAAGGATCGCGCCAGCGGCAAGACCTATCAGATCAGCGCGGCGCGCCCGCGCCCCAACCCGACGCAGCGGCTGGTCGTGGTGTTGACCGGTAACGTCACCGACAAGGCCGACACCTGCCAACAGGGTCCTGTGCTCGAGAACATCACCTGGGCCTACACCAAGATGGTCTGCGATGCGTCCGAGAGCCCGCCCGGCGGCGGCGGGAAGAAAGATTCCCCGCGCAAGAGCAAGAAAAAGTCGGAAAAGAAGGCCGACTAGGCCAAGGACCGGGCCAAGTCTGGCGCCCACGCCCAGCCTCCCCAGTTAATCACAGGGGCCCTAACCGGCTTGCCTCCGGTGCGACGCACCATTATTATTGTTGCACTGCAGCAAGGCTGCTTCGTAGCGAAAGAAACAGCAAATAAAGAGCACCAACATGACCAAGTCCTGGAATACCAAGTACGGCCCTCGCCGGGTGCGCGAGGAGCCGCCAACGCTCGAGGATGCGGTGTTCGCGGCCCGCGGGCTCAGCGACGACCCGCAACAGCAGGCCGAGATCGCGGCGGCCCTGATCGGCATGCCGGTGGACAAGGTCCGCGTGGCGGTACTGAAGGCCTCCCAGAAGAAGGACGTGAACCGCGTCACCTTCACCACCACGCGCACGGGCGCCGAGCGCGCGGTCGTGGTCGAGCGCAAGGTCTCGCGCCGTCCGACGAGCAGCTATCGGCCGCTCGGGCTGACCATCTCCAGCCGAGACGACGATCCGCGCTAGCGCCGGCCCGGTTGCTTCGGCCGCCTGCGGCCTCTAGGCGGGCGTCATTGCGGCATCGCCTGCGCCCGCCGGCCGTTGCTCTCGATCGCCCGGCGGATCACCTTGCGCACTTCGTCATTGGTGAGAAACAGATCGTGATTGATGATGCCCCAGTGGTCGGAGGCATCGATCACGTTAAGCCCGAGCCGCTCGAGCTGCGCCTTCTCGGCGGAGCCCACGCGGGTGATGCCGCCGGCGAGCTTGCGCGAGAGCGCGAGCGCGCGGTCGTTGGTGGCAGTGACGATGGTGATCTTGCGTGCGATCGGCCCGAGCCGCTCGATCGATGAGGTGAACACGTCGATGTCGATGTCGGGCGAGGCGAACACCACCGCGCCGATCTTGTCGGCGGCGGCGTCGCCGTAGCGCGCATAGATCTGCCGCAGGGCTTCGAGCGTGAGCATGGTGCCCATGCTGTGCGCGACCAGGTGCACGCGGCTGCGCGTCTGCGAGAGCATCACGCCGTCGAGCACGCGCTCGAAGCCGTCGCGCGACCACATCGCGCTCTCGCGGTCGTAGGAATAGTCGAACAGCCCGGCCTTCGACGGCCAGGAGAACACCATGGTCGCGCCGCCGAAGCTGATGCCGTCGGAAAGCTGCGCCGCATCGAGCGCCGCCTGCTCGAAGGTCTGCCGGAAGCCATGGATGTACACGAGAATGTCGCGCCCTTGCGTCTGCGCGAGCAGGTCGCCGACCTGTCCGCCGCGCAGCGGCTCGACCGCCTCGATCGCCCAGCCGCCGAGCCCGATCGCGGAGAACGAGAACCGCTCGTCGCTCGGCGACATCAGCTTGGCGCGCGCGAGGCTGAGCGAGCCGCGCTCGGATCCGTACCACGGCTTCGCACGGCCGCCGTTCACCGCCTTGCGGGTGGTGGCGACGAGCAGCGACTGATCGGCGGAGAGGCGCGAGGCGTCGAAGCGCGAGCCGGCGGCCAGGCTCGCGCAGCCGCCGAGCGCGGCGGTGGCGGCGGATGCGCCGAGCGCGCGCAATACGGCGCGGCGCGAAGCGACGGCTTCGGTGCGAGTTCGATTGATCACAGGGTCCCCGTGGAACTTCAGATGATGAAGCTCGCTCCGCTATGCCCTCGCGCGCGAAGGCGGCGACAACACGGCGCCATGGAACCTTGTGGTGCGATGTTGACGATGCGGGACGGGAAGGATGCGAAATTGCGTCGCGCACGAAATCGCGTCGCGCGCAGGATGGCCGAAAAAAGACCCGGGTGGGCGTCGCCCCGGCCCGGGGCTGCGCCGGCCGCGCCAATGCGATATGATTACAGTCTTGCCGCGCCATCGGGCGCAGTGAGGTGCTCATGAGCAAGAGCCTGGTCAAACCGCGCACCAAGACACGGCTGAAGACGCAACGGCCGCCGCTCTACAAGGTCATCCTGCTCAACGACGACTACACGCCGCGCGAGTTCGTCGTGCTGGTGCTCAAGGCGGTCTTCCGCATGAACGAGGACCAGGCCTACCGGGTGATGATGACGGCGCACCAGCGCGGCACCTGCGTCATCGCGGTCTATACGCGTGACGTAGCCGAAACCAAGGCCAAGGAAGGCACCGAGCTCGGCAAGAGCAAGGGTTACCCGCTGTTCTTCACGACCGAGCCGGAACAGTAGGACGCGCACGGTCAAGGCCGCGCGCGGTCCCGCCCAAGCCGGGACCCAAACCCTTCACCAGAGCGGGCGCACGAACCAGGTCATCCACAGCCGCATGCCGAGGTACCAGAGCAGGCCGGCGAGCGCGCCCACGACGATGAGGACGACGGCGCGGGCGGTCGACATCGGGCCGTTCCACCAGAGCATGCCCGCGACCCAGAGCAGGGCGAAGGCGAGTGAGGCGAGGACCAAGCTGCGTCGTGAGTCCATATGCGATTCCATGACGATCTCCGTTCGTCTGGCGCATGCGCGGTCAATTCCGGTCACGGCGACGCGCAAGTCGCTGTCATGCCGACACTCTAGACGGGCGGCCGTGGGGCGCTGTGACAGCGGTCACAGAACCGACGATTGTAGACTCCTGCTGATTAAGAATTGGTGGCCGGTTTTGCTGCGACATGGGGGGAAACCGGTGCACCGCTACACGGACGGCGCGATCGCGCCGCGTCTTGCGCCAATGGCGACACCACAGGGGCGCCCCGCGGATGGGCAACGGCGGCCTAGCCGCGCGCCGTCGCCCATCTTGGCGGAACGCATCGCGTCAGCGACGGGATCAGCAGCGCATCCAGCTCGGATTCGCGCTGGCCGCGCTGTCCTCACCGCGGACGCAGCCCTTGCCGGTCTGGCCGTGGGACTGGTAGGCCTTCCACCACTCCTGACCGTTGGTCTGCGCGACCGCGGACGACCCCAACGACGCGGCCAAGATGGCAGCGGCGCCGAGGGCAACGATGGTTTTCGTGAACATCGTGACATCTCCTGCTCTTGTTGCTCGCACCGTATCGATGCGCGATGCCATCCTTGCGGGCGTGAGCGCGCGCGGTAAATCAGCCGGAGGTCTCGGCGATCTCGCCGCTCGAAAATTTTCGGTGATGCAAAAAGCTCGATCGTGGCGGGCTTTGTCGCGCGTCGCGACGCGCAGCATGACGATGCTTGGGTCCCGGGACTGAAGTATTGCTGCAACGCGCAGCACGCCGTTGCAATAATGATGCGGGTAGGTCACCTTATTGCGATAACGCGCGCCGCCTCGACGCGGCGCGGCTTGCGGGAGGGCGTCCATGAAAATCGTCGCACTGAGCGTGATGCTGGCCTTGCTGCCCACCGTGGCCGCCGCCACCGAGCGGCCGGATTGGGCATTTCCGCCTTCCGGAGTGACCGGCGCACCCCGCCAACCCGAAACCGGCGACCTCAAGCGCGTGCCCGGGAGCGACCGGACCTACACCCAGTCGCAGATCGATTCGTTCAACGACCCGCCGGATTGGTTTCCCGACGAGCACCCGCCGATGCCGTCGATCGTCGCGCACGGCCGGGGAACGCTGGTGCGCGCCTGCATCAGCTGCCATCTTTCGACCGGCCACGGCCATCCGGAGAATTCGCGGCTGCCGGGCGCGAGTGCGGCCTACATCGCGCGCCAGCTCGTCGACTTCAGAACCGGCGCGCGCAAGGGCGCGGCCAATATGCTCACGTTCTCAAAGGCGATGACCGACGAGGAGGTGAGGACCGCGGCCGAATACTTTGCCGCGCTGCCGGTGCGGCGCTGGACCCGCGTGGTCGAGACCGAGACCGTGCCGAAGACGCATTTCCACGGCACCCGGCGCATGCCGCTCGCCGAGGGCGGCAGCGAGCCGATCGGCGCGCGCGTGATCGAAGTGCCCGAGGACCCGGTGCGGGTCGAGCTGCGCGATCCCAAGTCCGGCTTCGTCGCCTATGCGCCGCCCGGCAGCCTCGCCAAGGGTCTGAACCTGATCGCCACCGGCGGCGGCAAGACCATCGCCTGCACCATCTGCCATGGCCCCACGCTGAAAGGGATCGGCGACGTGCCCGCGATCGCCGGCCAGTCGCCGGTGACGATCGCGCGCCAGCTCTATCTGTTTGCGACCGGCGAGCGCGCCGGCGCCTGGGCGCCGCTGATGAAGGGCGTCGTCGCGAAGCTCAGCAACGACGACATGGTGGCGATCTCGGCGTTCGCGGCATCGCTGGAGCCGTGAGGGGTGGAGCGAAGCGAACGCATCATCGACGCGCCCGTCCGGTCGGGATGAAGGAGTGCCTGCACATGGGGTGCGGGTGAGTGGGAGACGCGCGAGGCGGCGGCAGCTATTAAGGATAGGAGCGCCTTCCGGCGTATATCTGGCGGATTGTGTCCCCGTTGTAAGAGAGCAATTGCGCTTTCTTGGCCGTGAAGACGCAACTGGATGAGACGTCAGTCGAGTTGGCCTTCAAATTGATCGCTTCGAATTGACCGATGTGCTGTCCGATCGATCTAACTATTACGTCTCCCGTTTTCGTCGTCATGAGCCGGATGCGCTGCTCATGAAGGAGATTGCGAATTTCTTCGCGAGGATGATCATACTGGTTGCAGTAGTCTGCCGAGCATATCGCGAGCGTTGGTTGGAGATTCGACAAGAGCTTTCTATTGGTGAACCCGTTGTCGGCGCCATGATGAGCAAGGATCATGACGTCTGTTTCCATCCTCAATAGTCGGCATCGCCGAAGCCGCGAGGAGATAACGAGAGATTCGACATCTCCCAGGCTGAGAACATTGAAACTGCCTGTCCTGAACTGCTTGATGGTTGAGTTGTCGTTGGCGCAATTTTGATCGATCTGCAGCGGATTATAAAAGACATGGCGAAAGGCGAGTGCTTCGGCGTAAGCGAGGTCGGCAATATACTTAGGTGTGATGTGCGTGATGCTGACGGCACGATTCGAAAATCGTCGCTGGTCTCTATACTCTCCAATGATCTTGAGACAGTCGCTGCCGCAACTGGACGAGGGGTCGTATCCAGGGCACTCGATGACGGAGGGGCGCACCAGACAAAGAAGCGCTTCAAGCTCGGCTGCATTGCAGTGATCGGCATCCCAACTGGATATATGCAGAGTGTCCGCGGACACGACGCCGCAGTGATCCATCTCCGCCAGGAGAGAGACGCGGCTTCGCGCAGTCAGTCGTCCTTCTAGCACTGTGAAATGTCCGGCCGCGAAGTAAGAGAAAGATGAGCCGGGGCAATCGAGTTGGTACGCGCGAAAGCGCGTAACAATGCTTTTCATCATGCGGCACTCCATACATGCGACTGCGGAAACTCGGCTTTTGAGTATGTCGTGAGTGTCGCGTCCGCCACCTCGTAGCCGTGGCGCGCGATACAATCGAACAGCTCTTCCGGTAGAGCCCTCAAGTCCGTTGGGTGAGAAAGCGCGCGCGCTGTCTCTTGATCGGTTTGAAAAGCGTCATAGGCCTGCTGGTCACGACATAGGCCTGCTTTGATATCTACGTCCCTGACGGAGTTCCCCATCCGGATCAGGGCGCCTCTGATAGTACCGCGCTCGATGTCGCGGACGAACATTCGAGATCGCAACGCTCTGATTTGGTCGCTAGCGACATCGAATAGCCGGGGGCTTACCAAGTGTCCGCCCAATAGCCCTCGGATCGGTGAAGTCCCCTGAGGAGACAGAGGTCCCGAGGCGTCGCTGCAGAGAAGGAAGTCACAATTGGAGAGCGATTGCCCTGGTTTGAAAAGGGCTTCGAGACCAAGGTTCTCATATGCCCCTCCGTCCCAAAGGCGCACCATGCGCGCAGGGACCTCGAGCTTCCCGACTGGCTGACGCGTTGCTGGGTCGGTTTCGTACCAGCCTGCCTCAGGCATGGTGAGAGTTAGCGCGCCAATCACATAGGGGATTGCGGCTGACGCGGCAGAGGCTTCCGCAATGCGGAAAGGCGGAGAGAAGTGACGACCGAACTTCCAATCGCCCATCTCGCGTTTGCTGAAACGCCAGTTCTTACCCGTTTCCAGGCAAGTCGTGTTGATCCACCACACGGGAGAGTCCGGCAGGTCCTGCAGATTACCGACGACTCCCCATCGGTCACTCAGAAGCTCGGCCAAGACCTTGGCTCGATCTCGAAGCAGTCCCAGATTGAATCTCAAGAGGCCGCTGAACCCGATCGCCTTCAGACTGAAGAGGTCAGTCGTTGTGAAGAGGCGCCGTAGCGAAGGGTAAGTGTCAGTCTTGTATTCAGACGAGTTCGGCCAACGCATTCCCGCGTTTGCGATTAGGGCCGCGACTGCGAGGCTTCCACCCGAGACGGTTGAAAGGTGCGATATACGATCAAACAGGTTCTCATCGGCAAGCCGATGAAGCACACCAAGGTGGAAAGCTGCGGCGCGCATCCCGCCGCCAGACAATGCGATGCCCAGATTAAGGCGACCGGAGCTCGGATGCTCCGGTCGAGCGAGCGATGCCACCCGCGAGTTCATTTGGGGAGTGCCCTACGAACACCCCGTCGTGCTGCCGCATGTATCGCACTTGAGGCACGTGCCGTTGCGCACCAGCGTGAAGTTCAAACACTCCGAGCACATCTCGCCCTCGTAGCCCTTGGCCTTGGCGGCGGCGCGACGTTCGGCGGCGAGCGCCTTGGCGTCGGGCTGCTTCTCCTGCGGCCTCGTCCACGGCAGCGTTTCGAGCTGCTCGGCGGGCGAGAGCTTGCGCTCGGGCTCGGTCTTGAGCACGGTGGTGCCGGAGACTTCGCCGCGCGCGCCGGAGGAGGAGAGGGCGGTGACTTTCCCGCCTCCGATTTGCCCTCCGCCGGGCGCGCTCCGTGCGCCACCGTCCCCGCTTTGCGGGGAGGGAGAGGAGCCGCCCGGCATCACCACGAGCTTGTCGGTGCGCGAGCGCGTCAGTCCCCGCGACACATATTGCGAGCCCGAGGGCTTGCCCTCCTGCACGCCCTTGCCGAGCGCGTCGAAGCCGCCTTCGCTCGGATCGACGTGGGCGAGATCGAAGCGATCGAGATAGCTCACCGCGAGCTCGCGGAAGACGTAGTCGAGGATCGAGGTCGCGTACTTGATCGAGTCGTTGCCCTGCACCGGACCGGCGGGCTCGAAGCGCGTGAACGTGAAGGCGTCC